>Ga0315553_10004669_pt1 | contig 10277 bp, 8 predicted proteins | sample SalMarSW160140MG_FD_203099 | JGI IMG/M metagenome (GOLD analysis project Ga0315553, IMG submission 203099) | Salt marsh sediment microbial communities from the Plum Island Ecosystem LTER, Massachusetts, United States - Salt Marsh Sediment SW1601-40 ... | reverse complement strand
AGAGCCTCGTCGGTATGCTGCTGATGACCTACGGCTGGCTCGTGCAGCTGTTCCCGGCCATATTCGGAATGTTCTTCTGGAAGCGGGCAACCAAAGCGGGAGCGGCTGTCGGCCTGATCACGGGCACTGTCATCTCCATCCTGTTCTCCCGTTTGTGGCCCAACCCGCTCGGTATCCATGCGGGCATCTGGGGTATCGCGGTGAACGTGGTTCTCTTTGTGGTGATCAGCCTCCTGACCAACCCGCCGCCGAAGGAGATCGTGAACGAGTACTTCAATCTTCACGAGTACCGGGAGGAATAGAAGAGGTCCGTGTAGCTGTTGAGCTCCCAAAAAGTCGATCTTTGCGTCACCCGGCCGGGGCAGCGGCACAACAGCAAGGAGACCCCCCAGGGACGCAGGACCTCCGAATGAGTGATGGGGCTGTCCGTTGATCCGGACAGCCCCCACTCTTTTTCACCATTCCCCTAATTAGCTCACTATTGGATCGCCATGCCGCCGCAGTCAGCCGGCGGAGCGTTACTTGCTGGTCATGAGCCACACCCCGTTCCAGGCCTCGATCGGGGCAGAGGCCTGAAGGGCGCGGCATTTTTCGACGTAGGCCGCCGCCGCCGGATCCTGGGCGGCGATGGCGGCAAATTCCGCTTCCGCCCGAACGAAGTCTCCGTCGTAGAAGGCGGTCAGGGCGGAGGCAAAGGCGCTCAGCCTTTCCCGGGCGGGCTCGTAGATCTCCTTCGGCAGGGGCTCGTAAACCGTGACCGGCTCCTCTCGTCCCACCACGGAGACCCGTCCCAACTCCCGCACAGCGAAAGCGCCTGCGGTCCGTTCGACCGTGGCAGCCGAAACCATCGTGTAGGTGCGGAACTGTTTGTTCACCCCCTCCAGGCGGGCGGCCAGGTTCACAGCATCTCCAAGCATCGTGTAGTCGAAACGGGTCCGCGAACCCATGTTGCCCACGACCGCGGGACCCGAATTCATGCCGATGCGCATGTGCAGCTCCTTGCCGATCCGCTCCTTGATAGCGGGACGCATGGCCGAGAGCTGTGTCTGGCAGCGCAGGGCAGCCCGCACACCCCGTACGGCGTGGTCCGGCTGCTCCAGGGGGGCGTTCCAGAAAGCGATGATCGCATCCCCCTCGTACTTGTCGATGGTACCGCCCTCCTCGTGGATGATGTCGGTCATGGCGGACAGGTATTCGTTGAGCAGACTGGTCAAGTCTTCCGGGCTAAGCAGTTCGGAAATGGAGGTGAAGCCCTGCAGGTCCGAGAAAAAGATCGTCAGTTCCCGGCGCTCACCGCCGAGCTTCAACCGCTCCGGATGGGCGATCAGCTGTTCGATCACCTCCGGACTGAGGTACTGCTTGAAGGCCCCTTTGATGTAGCGCTTCTGTCGACCTTCGGTCGCGTAGTTCACCAGGCTCGAGCTTACCAGGGCCAGGGCCACCCCCAGTTCCGAGGCCAACAGAGGCAGCCACCAGCCCAGGGCGTAGGCGGCCAGGCTCAGAGCGGGAGCCAGGGGCAGGAAGATCACATACACGAGGGCGCTGCGGCCGGCCGTAGAGACGGCCGAACCGACAAGTCCGGCTCCCACTGCCAGGATGAGGATCAGCACCGCCGCGGCCGGCCAGGGCAGGGGCCGCATGAAGTCCCCGGATAGCAGATTGTCCAGCATGGTGGCGTTGATCTCCAACCCGGGGTAGGTACCGGCTACCGGTGAGGGGCGCAGGTCGTAGAGCCCCGGTGCGGTGAAGCCGAAAATGACATACCGGTCCTTGAGCGCGCCGGGATCGATCTCCGGCTCTCCTCCCTCCAGCAGGCGCAGCTCGCTTCGCAGCACCGCCGCGGCGTTGTAGGCCGCGTGCGTCTGAGAGGGACCGCGGTAGCGCAGCAGGAGCCGAGCCCGGGGGTCTATGGGCATCCTGCGACCGTCGATGATCAGCCTGCCGTCATCGATCTCGATTGTGTGGTCACCGGGATTGCCCGCCAGGTAGGCGCCCAGGGCCAAAGAGGGCAGCGGCCGCCCGTCGAAGAGGTTGAACAGCTGGCCTCGTCGAAACACCCCGTCAGCATCCGCCACTTGGTGGACATTGGCCAGCACTTCGGCACTGGCGGTCAGCTCGGGGATCGGGAAGGTGGCGTGACCTAGCTGTAAAGCGCCCCTGCCTTTGGCACCGCTTTCCTCCAGCCAGCGCTGCAGTCCCGCCACCGAAAGCTCCGGTTCCGGTACATCCGCCGGCCAGCTTTGCGTCCCCCCTTCCTCACGGCTCAGGTAGACCGCGACGGCCACCCTGCCGTTTTCGGCTACGGCCGAACCGAAGCGCTCGTCGTCCCAGAGGCCGTAGGCCGAGGCCTCGGTGAACAGCACGTCGAAGGCCAGGGTTTTGGCGCCGGCCCTCCGGCAGAAATCCGCCACCAGGGCGTAGGTTTCCCGCGGCCAGGGCCAGGACAGGGCGTTCTCTTCCGCGGCCCAATCCAGGCTCTTCTGGTCCAGCAGGATGAGGGCGATCCGCTCGGTGGCGGGTCCGGGCCGGGCCAGCAGGCGCACCCGCCAGTCCCAGGTGCGGCCCTCCAGCCCGTCCAGCAAACCGGGAAGGGCCAGGGCAAGGGCCACTGCAGCTGCGGCCAGGCCGATCAGCGCGCCCAGCAGAGCCCTGCGGGCCGAAAGGCGGAACGAATCGCTCATGAGCTGCTACAGGTTGCCCAGGGCCGCCTGGTAGCGGGCCTGACGCTCGGCCTGGACGGGCGGAGCCGGCGCCTCGGCCAGGACTTTGCGGATCTCTGCGATGCGCACCTTTGGCTCCGGATGGGTCTTGGCGAAATCCGGCCCGCCGGGCTCCAGCCTTGTCTCCATCACCTCGAGCATGCGTACCAGGGCGTTGGGATCGTAGCCGACCCGCTTCAGGATCTCGACGGCCATGAGATCCGCCTCCTTTTCGAAGGCACGGGAATAGCCGCTGTTGACCAGGGTGGAGGTGATGTCGCCTATCGAATCCTCGAACACGGTGGTCAGCTTGGCCAGTTCATCGGAGCCAGCCGTTTGAGCGGAGGCGATGGCCACGCTGGTCAGAGCCGAGGTAACCCGGGATTTCTTGATGGCCTGCAGTCCGTGCTGCTCGACCACGTGGGCGATCTCGTGGGCCAGGATGGCGGCCACCCTATCCTCGCTGTCCGCACAGGCCAGCAGTCCCCGGCTGATGAAGATCAGGCCGCCGGGGGCGGCAAAGGCATTGATTTCCTCCGAGTCCAGAATCAGGAAGTGGTAGCCGCCGAAGGTTTCGGGCCGATCCGAGGCAAAGGCCAGGGTGCGTCCCAGCAGATTCAGGTACTCGGTAGGTTCTGGCTCGGTGTACGGGCTGTATTGCCCCAGGATGGTGGCGCCCACGGCCCGGCCGATGTAGTACTCCTGCTCCGGCGTGATGTCCTCGAAGCTCTTCTGCACGGCCGGGGCTGATTTCTGAGCAATCTCGAATACATCTCCCAGGTCCAGACTGGCACATCCGGTCAGGGCGATCCCCGTCAGGACAACCGGCACAAGTCCGAGCGATCGCAGCCGGCGAATGGGTTTCAGCGGGTATTGTCTCTGGTGGGCAAGTCTCATTGGGCGCCTCCGATCTCGGTATTGAGGCCGCCCTGTTCCAAAAAGGCCAGTACTTGCTCCGGGGTGACCGCAAAAGCCCCCATCCTGTCCACCCAGGTGTAATCCAGGTTGTTGTCCTTCTTGTACTTATCTTCCACCTCCTGGTTGAAACCCTTGCCGGCCAGGGCTACCTCGCCGCTGGAGGCGCCGCTGCCGACATCCCGCGACCCGGATTGCAGCACGATCCGTTTGGTCGTCAGAGCGGAGAGGTGCACCCAGCCCTCGCCGCTATCCAGGCGCACCCGGGCCCAGCCTCTCTGCTCGGCCAGCACATCGACCCGTTCGCCGTAGACCAACACGGCCAAAATCTTACCCATGTAGCTGGGAGTGGCTCGGACCTGCGTTTCTTTGACGGTGACGCTCATCTGCTTGACTGACTGGCCGAAGGCCAGACCGGCTGACAGCAAAAGCACCGCGGCAATTATCAGAAGACATTTTACTCGCATGACGGACTCCTTGGTGTCAATTGTACCTGCAATCGAAACCGCTGTCATCATGTTCGAAGCGGCCGCCGCTGCCCGGAAGTCTCGGGAGTTACGAGACATTTCGGGGAGAAACCGATGAGGTCGGACCGCCCGGCCTTCCGCAGCGCTTCCCTGACCAGGTTCCGGTTTTGGGGCAGGCGGTATTGGACAAGAGCCCGCTGCAGAGCCCTGTCGTGGTGGCCCTTGGCACTGTAGACCGGCTCTCCGTTTCGCGGATCCATGCCTGTGTGGTACATGCAGGTCGAGAGGGTGCCCGGGGTGGGATAGAAATCCTGCACCTGCTCCGGCTGCAGCCGGCGGTCGCGCAAGTATTCGGCCAGCTCCACCGCATCCTTCAGCTCCGCGCCGGGATGCGCTGAAATGAGGTACGGGACCAGGTACTGCTCTTTTCCCAGCCGGCGGTTGATGGCGGCGAAGCGCTCGGCAAAGCGCCCGAATACACCGCGTTCGGGCTTGCCCATGAGCTGAAGCACCCGGGCTGAGGCGTGCTCCGGGGCTACCTTGAGCTGCCCGCTCACGTGATGACGACACATCTCGACGAAAAAAGTCTCATCCGGATCGGCCAGCAGGTAGTCGTAACGGATCCCTGAGCGAATGAAGACCTTCTTGACCTTCCGCAGCGAACGCAGCTTCCGCAGCAGCGCCAGATAGTCGCTGTGATCCACGACCAGATTTCGGCAGGGTGCCGGATACAGGCATTGGCGGTCCCGGCAGGCGCCGTGACGCTCCTGTCTGGGGCAGGCAGCCCGGCGGAAGTTGGCCGTCGGCCCGCCCACATCATGGATGTATCCTTTGAAATCGCTCCGCCCGGTCAGGGCACGGGCCTCCCGCAGGAGGGACTCGTGGCTCCTTCCCTGGACGATCCTGCCCTGGTGGAAGGTTAGGGAGCAGAAGCTGCAAGCGCCGAAACAACCTCGGGCGCTCACCAGGCTGAAGCGAATTTCCTCCACCGCCGGGATGCCGCCCTCCCGGTCGTACATCGGGTGAGGGTCCCGGGTGTAGGGCAGCTCGTAGAGCTCGTCCAGCTCCGCAGAGCTGAGCGGCAGAGCCGGTGGGTTCTGCACCACCCAGCCTCCCGATACCGGCTCGACCAGCCTGCGGCCGCTGAAAGGATCGGTATTTTCGTACTGGAGCAGAAAGCTCTCGGCAAAGGCCCGATGGTCGTCCCGAACCTGCTCGAAAGCCGGCAGCAGGACTGCGTTCTCAGGTTCTTTAGCGGGTGATTTTGCAGCCATTTTCCCTGCGGCGCCGGAACGCCTGTACACCGTCCCCCGCACGGTGGTGATCTCCCGGACGGGAACGCCCCAGGATAAGTTCTCTGCGATTTCCAGAATCTGGTGCTCCCCCATGCCGTAGACCAGCAGATCGGCCTTGGCATCCAGGAGAACCGACCTCCTGACCTTGTCCGACCAGAAGTCATAGTGGGAAAAGCGCCGCAAAGAGGCTTCCAGTCCGCCGACGATCACCGTCACCCCCGGATAGGCCTGGCGGGCGCAGTGGGCGTACACAACCACTGCCCGGTCCGGACGCCGGCCTACAGCTCCCCCTGGCGAGTACACGTCCCGCCTGCGGCGATGCCGGAAGGAGGAAAAATGATTGACCATGGAGTCGACATTGCCCGAGGTGACCAGGAAGGCCAGGCGGGGGCGGCCCAGGCGGCGGAAGTCGTCCGGGATCCGCCAGTCCGGCTGGGCGATCACCCCGATCCGATAGCCCCGGCTTTCCAGCAGACGGGCGATCAGCGCGGCGCCGAAGGAGGGGTGATCCACATAAGCATCACCGGTGATGAGGACGAAATCGAGCTCCCGCCATCCCCGCTCGAGCGCCTCTTCCCGGGTTACAGGAAGAAATCCGTGCACGTAGGGAAATATACCGCGGTAGAGGATACGCTGACTATAGACATCGTTCGAGTATTCTCCCCGAGGTGGAGCCCCCGTCTAGTCTTTCTGAGTGCTGGAGTCGACCTTGTTCCGCCGCCCGAAGATCTTCGAGATGAGCGGAGCCAGCACTTTTTCCTTCACCACCCTCATGAATCGCTTGTAGACGGGGATCTGGCTGAGGACCGTCAGAAGGATTACCAGAAACAGGATCAAGGCCACCGGCCTTGTAAAGATCGGAATGAAGCTGCCGCCTGAAACGATAAGCGCCCGGCGCAGATTCTGATCTGCCATCGGGCCGAGGATCACCCCGATCACAAGGGGAGCAATCGGATAACCCATCTCCGTAAGGAAGTAGGCGATGATCCCCACCGTTCCGAACCGCGGGTGACAAATCATTGAATTTGTGGTGTTATATTTGTGAAACCAACTACAACAATCCCGGAGATAATGCATGGCTATCAAAATCAACATTGTAGGGGCCGGGGTGTCCGGCCTGGCCGTGGGCTGCTATCTGCAGATGAACGGCTTCGACACGGAAATCTTCGAGATGCACGACCGGCCCGGCGGGCTGTGCACGGCCTGGAGGCGCAAAGGCTACACCTTCGACGGCTGCATCCACTGGCTCATAGGCTCGAGCCCCGGAAGCAACATCCACGAGATGTGGAAGGAGCTGCACGCCGTGCAGGATCGAAAATTCGTGGAGTGGGAGGAGTACGCCCGGATACGAACCCGGGGAGGCGAGCTTTTCACCGTCTACACGGATCCCGGCAGGCTGGAGGCGGAGATGCTGCGGGTGGCCCCGGAGGACTCGAAGCTAATTCGTTCCCTCTGCAGCGCAATTCGTAAGATATCCAGGGCGGATATGCCCGTGACCACCGAGAAGATGGGGCTTTTCGAGCGCATCGGATACCTGCTGCCCTGGCTGAGCCTCGGCACAGCCATGAAGCGCTGGAGCTCCATAAACATCGCTGCTCTCTGCTCCCAACTCAAGAGTCCGGTTCTGGCCGAGGCGCTTCGCACGATGTACGGTGGAGAGGGCAGCACCGGGGACATGCCGATGATCGCCATGATCATGATGCTCGGCTTCATGCACAAGGGCAGCTGCGGCTACCCGATCGGCGGTTCCCTGGAGTTCGCCCGGGCCATAGAGCGGCGCTACACTCAGCTCGGGGGGCGGATCCGCTACAATGCCCGGGTGGAGAAGATAATAGTGGAGAACGATCGGGCTGTGGGCATCCTCTGCGACGGAGAAGAACACCGCTGCCAGGAAGTGATCTCCTGCGCCGACGGGCGCACCACCCTCTTCGACATGTTGGAGGGCAGATACCTGAGCAACGAACAGAGAGAGGCTTACCAGAGCTATCCCCTGTTCCCGTCGTTGATCTACATCTCCCTCGGAATCGGCCGGGACCTGAGCGAACTCCCCCACATGAGCGTTTTCCCGTTGAAGAAGCAGATCGTGCTGGAGGAGGGCGCCCTTACCATCAAGCAGCTGAACCTGCGCCAGTTCACCTTCGATCCCACCATGGCTCCGGCGGGAAAGACCGCGGGGATCGTGATGATCGAATCCCGGGGAATCGACTACTGGAGCGGCCTGCGCAGCAGTGATCCGGGAAAGTACAAGGCGGAAAAGAAGCGCGTCGGAGAGCTGGTGATCGAAGCCCTGGAGGACGAGTTCGGGGGTATCAAGGAACACGTCGAGGTGGTGGACGTTGCCACCCCGGTCACCTGGCAGCGCTACACGGGCAACTGGAAGGGCAGCTACGAGGGATTCCTGCCCACGAGTAAGACCATGGCCAGGAATCTGGGCTTCACCGTGCCGGGACTGGCCAACTTCCACATGCACGGCCAGTGGGTGGCTGTCGGCGGGGGACTTCCCCCTGCGGGAACCAACGGCCGGATTGTAGCCGGGAAGCTCTGCAAGAAATACGGAAAGCGATTCCAGACGGTGCCTTAGCCTGATAGCGGGGTCCGGGACACACCCGCCGCCGTGGAGATCGTGAATGTCCGGGGGATGAGCCGGTTCGCCAAACCCGCGCCTCTATGTTAGAATAGCCTGCCATGCCTATCATAATGCATGAGAAGATCCGCATCGGGGTCAGCGCCTGCAATGCCGGCGCCCGGGTTCGCTGGAATCGGGCAGGCTGGGACCGCATCGCCTCCCTGAATCGGGAGATGACCAGCTTCGTCTGGACCCCGGTCTGCCCGGAGGTGATGTCAGGACTCGGTGTTCCCCCCCGAGGCCGCGGACATCAAGGCGCCGGTCAAGGAGCTTTCCAAGTACAAGTTCGTCGAGGAGCTTCTGTCCATGGAGAAGAGGGCGGTCACCGAGGGCTACGATTTCGAGGGCGCGCCGGTGCTTTTTAGGGAGAAACGCTGAGGATAAAGCTCGGCACAGCAGCTATGCTCCGACCCGGCGGCTGAGGCCGACCGGGATCAACCTTCGTCTGAGTTCGATTCGGCGATGGAGGACTGTAAATCACTGTGTTAAAACGATTTATCAGTCTGCGCCTGTAAACCGCCCATCTGCCGGTTCCTTCGCATCAGGCGAACAATCTATCGATATAATTCTAATCCAAATAAAGAATTAGCGAAAAGCAGCGGTCCGGCATGGGATTTGCTTTATTATCTATCAGAACAAACCGGAAGGTGAGGTGAAGGATCATGAAGCGAAAGATCTCACAGGCGGCTTTTGGAATCATCACCCTGATCGTTGCCGTGTCGTGCACAACCACGGCACCTCAGCCCGGAAACCTCGACAGCACGGGCGTCGTTGAAGAGGTTGCATTCACCGAAAAACCGATCAGGATCTACGAAAAGTACGATCGTGCGATCCCGCCTATCATTCACGATCTCAAACAATGCGCTCCGGTGCGCAAACCCTCGGAGGGAGAGCTAATCCAATCGGTCCAGTGGGTCATCGACTACGGGATCGATCTGGAAAGCCGCGGCGCCGCTGAGGCGGAAGAAGTCACCGTAGAGAGCGAGATGTACTGGAAAGCGATCATCGCGCTGTCGGCCAACGACATCACCGCCCTTCTGACCAGACTCCTCCTGCTGATGCGGGAGGGTGAGTTGCGGCGGGCGAAAATCGTGTTCCTGTTCTGCCTCTATGACCAGAACCAGTCATGGGACAGGGACGGCCGGATTCTTCAAGAGGTAGCGAACGATACCTGCCGGATTGAACAGGAGAGCAACAGTCTGGTGGAGGAGGGCATCCGCAGGTGGGATCGGGGACAGCGCAGACAGGCCCTGGAACTCTATCACGCTGCCTTGGATATCTTTCCAAAGAACCCGTGGGCGCTGTGGGAGCTCGCCCTGGATCACCTCACCTATGATTTAGATGGGGAAGAGCTGGTCGACGGCCGCTTCGACGAACGATATCGGCTGATCAGAGAACTGGATCCCCATTACGAGCTGGCCTACTACCAGGGGCAAAACACGCCGGAGAAACGGGCTGCCGCTCTGGCGCTCACCCAAAAGGTACTGCCCAGTTTTGCCAAGCTCTTCAAAGGAGAGGATGTACTTGTGAACATGAGATCCCTGGCCGACGGATACTTCGAGATGCGGGAATACGAGTTCGCCATCTACGCCTACAAATACATCCTGTTCCGCACTTATGACGACGGATTCGACCATGCCAGTGTAGAACGGATCTCTTTGTGCCTGCGGGGCTTGGGCATGGAACGGGTAATCCCTTTCGTGGACCAATTTCTCTCGGAGGTGGAACGAATGATCACCACAGAGCGTGAACGAATCCAGACGGCCCGGGAGCACGTGGCAAAGACCGCTTATTGATCCATCACTCGTTCCGCAGGAGGATGATCCGGGCAGAGGATCATTCCAGAATCAGCTCCTCCACCCTCTGAAAGCCGCTGACCAGGGTATAGCTGTTCACCCGGATTCGGTAGTAGCAGCAGGGTGGGGAGACCACAAATTCCTCCAGGTACGGATGCTTCTTCAAATACCGTGAGAGGAAGGGTGGCTGCGGATCTTGGGGAAGCTCTTCCACCCTGCCCTTTGCCGTGACGGCAACACAGGCGTCGAAGTCGCTCTCTAGGTTCTGCCGATTGTCAACAATCAACGCCACCCGCGGATCCGCCGTCATGGCTTCCACCTTGCGGGTATATCTGGGCGTGACAAAGAAGATATCCCTCAGACTCTCCGAGTGGATATAGGCGATCAGGCTCTGGTGGGGCGTATTCCTGTAGTGCGTGGCCAGCACACCGACCCGCTGGGAATCCAGCAGCTGTCCGACTTGGTCGAGGAACTCCTCA
>Ga0315553_10004668_pt1 | contig 10280 bp, 9 predicted proteins | sample SalMarSW160140MG_FD_203099 | JGI IMG/M metagenome (GOLD analysis project Ga0315553, IMG submission 203099) | Salt marsh sediment microbial communities from the Plum Island Ecosystem LTER, Massachusetts, United States - Salt Marsh Sediment SW1601-40 ... | reverse complement strand
CATGGGTGGTGGAGGTCATATCCCGGCCGCGGGGTACACCGCCCCGGGCAGTATCGCCGACATCAGAGAACAGCTGCTTCAGGCACTCACGACACTTATGGGCGACTGATCCCTCCGCATCCTGATGAGAATGTAAATAATTGTAAACGAAGACTGGCCCACTACCCCGCCCGGGGACCGTTTTCTGGCATGGAAGTTGCAGAACTGAGTAAAGAAAGTGCCGGGAGGCGAACGATGGAATCTCTCAATTCTTTGATTGCCTATTATCAGAACACGGGTCTGGGCCTGGCGGAGATCGAAAAGCGGCTATCCCTGCGCATCTACAACTACCCCACGGGTAAGCGGCAGGCCAGCGAAGATGACTGCGGAGATTTCTACCTGTTTTTCTATCCCCGTCTGCTCCGTACCCTCAGCAGGTTCCAGGATCGGGGGAAGCCTTTCGAATGGTATTTCAACTCGGTGCTGCACTGGCACTACAAGGTCTACTGCTCCCGGAAACGGAAAGATCAAACCCGCTGGGCAGCAGCGCGGAACGTACTGTTCTGGGAATTGCCCGAAGCCGGTTTTGCCGTTTCCGCGGATGCATTTTGCCCGGACAGGTGCGAGAGGGTCATTCCCATAGATCGATTCGGGAGTTCCCGGGAAGCCACCTGCCGCAGGCGTATTCTCTTCCTGGCGCTGAAAAATGCCAGGCATCTGGATGATTCGGCCATCAGCTGGATCAGTGAGTTGACGCAAATCGAGGAGGAGCAACTGGTCGCAATGATCGAACGCCTGCGGGGGAATCTCTACAAACGGGAGCTCCGCCTGCATAAGCTCTACGGGCGTCAGAACAGGATCTTCGCGAAGATTATTCTTTTCCAGTGGGATCTGCTTTGGGAGGTCGATCCCGAAATCAAGGCAGACCTTGCGCTGTCTCTGTGCGAACTGCGCACCAAGCTCCGTTCGGTGCAGAGCAAGATCCGGCGGGTAAGACTGCATCCCAGCAACCGTGAAATCGCCGAGCTGCTCCAGATCCCCAAGGGGACAATAGACACCTCCCTGTACTGGCTCCGACGGCAGCTGCAGGAAAACAAGCCCCGAGAAAAAACAGAACAAGCGCCGCCGCTCTGTGCCTGATGCACCTCCCAAGCCGGTAACCTTTAGTTTCCTCATTGACTGCAAGAGGTTTCTCTGTACAATAGAAGCTTATTCGATGGCATCGAGCAAACTTCCTGTGCTGACAGTGGCCACCAACAACCCCCACAAGCTGCGGGAGTTCCGCCGCCTGTTTCCGGATTTCCGGCTCCTCTCTCCTGATCAGACCGGCAGCGCCTTTTCCTTTGAAGAAACAGGCACTACCTATCTGGAGAATGCGCTGGGCAAGGCCCTGCATCTGCATCACCTGGTAGAGACTCCTGTTCTTGCCGACGACTCGGGTCTGGAAGTCGTAGGACTCGGGGGAGAACCCGGTATCTACTCCTCCCGCTATGGATCGGCGGACACCGAACTCACTGATTTCGAACGCAACGCCTATCTGCTCAACCGGGCGGCATCTCTAAGCGATCGAGCCTGTTTCTTCGTGTGCTGTATGGTCGCGGTTCTCGGGGACAAACGCTTCTTCGTCGCTCAGGAGACATTCCATGGAGTGCTGGCCGCCGAGCCCGCCGGCTTCGGGGGGTTCGGCTACGATCCGGTGGTCTACCTGCCGGAAAAGGGTAAAATGGTGGCCGAGCTCAGCGACGATGAAAAGGATTCGATCTCCCACCGGGGCAAAGCAGCCCGCCGGCTGGCTGCGCTGCTGCTGGCAGGTGGGCTTGATTGAAGGAACTCTCCCAGAGCTCCGGGTCTCCTCGACAGGACAGGACTGAAGGAAGTTCAGGCGTGGACTTTCCGTCGATCTGCAGATCTGCTGGTGCCGCTCATACTCCGACCGGCACTGCCTGATCGTCCCAGCAACCAGATACTCGAAACAGTGATCAAGTACAGCAGATACACTACGACCTCGATGAGACTGGGATTTCCATTGTATCCAAACAGCCCTTTGGCGATGCTCCCGAGCAGGCCGTTTTCATGCAGTACCGGATAAACCTCTCCGACCACGTTCGGATTGATATCCCACACGTGCGCCAGCACAATCGGTATCAATCCCGCTTCCTGCAGCTCGTGAACCCCGCCGGCCACGAGACCGGCGGCGAACAGAATCAACAGTATATTGGTTGCCGTGAAAAAACTCCGGAGATTGATGCGCAGGGAACCTCGAAACAGGAGCAGCCCCAGAACCGCCGCTGTCGCTAAGCCCAGTGCCGCTCCGAGCAGGTTGGTCTGCCCGGAGGCAAACCTTGCGGCGCTCAAGAATATGACTGATTCTATTCCTTCCCGCAGCACCGCGAAGAAGATGAGCAGGAACAGTCCCGCCCTGCGGGTTCCTTCGATGCTGTTTGTTACTTTGTTTTCCAGCTCCGTCGTTTTGTTGCTTTTTCGCATTATCCAGACGATCAGGGTGGTCAGGAGAATCGCTCCGGCCAGCATGGTTATCCCCTCGAAGATCTCTTCCGCCCGGCCGCTGAATCCCCCGGCCAGGAGCTGAAAGCCGAGCGCTCCCAAAACGCTGGCCGCTAAACCAGCGGCCAGTCCGAGGTATACCGATTTGCTGTAGTCCCTCTGGCCGGTGCGAACCAGATAGCCGAGCACGATTCCGATGACCAGGGACACCTCTATTGTTTCTCGGAACAGTATGATAAAGCTCTGAAGCATGGCAAATCCTCTCAGGCGCCGGGTTGAACTCCCGCCGCGGATCCATCTCCAAAGTATTAAATATTACTAAATTAGTCAACAATATAGATATTGACGGGAGGATACTCCCCCGGCCGCTGATGAGGGGCTCGCGAAACTATGGTCCCTGTTGTTCGAAATACTCGAATGCGTCGATGATGTCCAGATAGACGCCGTCGAAATCCCGGGAGAGGATCTGATCGAGGTAGGATTCTTCGCCGCCGAAAAGGATCGCCTGCCAACCCTCGTCCCAGTAGCGGACTTTGTAGTTACCCTGCCAGTTCGGATTTTCTCCGGCCAGCCATTCCGGAGCCCGCGCATCGGGCCGCTCGTTCCGGTCTCGGTCCCAACTGCGGTCCCAGTAGTAGCGGTAGTCTTCGGCCTCTCCGATGCTCAAGTAGCAGACGACCAGCCTGCTGCCGCCGTTTGCTTTCCGCTTCAGCGATCGGACATCCTCCGCCTCCAGCCACTGCGGTCCCCGAGAGCCGTCCACGAAGGCGTCGATCACGATCAGGTCGTAGTTGGTGCGGCGCAGGGCTGAGAGAAAGCGCTCCTTGTCGGAAAAAGCTTCGGGGTTGATCAGAAAAAGGAAGTTTCGCGCCTCCGACAGACTGCCGACATCTCCGGGGTGCTCAGCAAAGACGGGATCCGGATAGCCGGGGATCACGGTGAGATCCCGGCGGGGGGCGGCGAAGGAGATGAACCCCTCCCGCTGGTTTCTGCCGTACGATTCGTCGATCTTGGGGGGCTGCCGGCAGTAGTCGATCACCATAACCGTCAATTCGTGTTCCAGAGCCAGAGCCAGATAGGCAAGCATGTAGCGCACCGCATCAGGAGGGGTTTCCCGATTGTCAGCGCTATATCCGTAGAACAGATCCTCCCGCCCTATTCCGTCGATAGCCTGAATGTAATCCAGAGCCGGGGCAGCTGCCAGGTTTCCGTTCACGGTCAGAAGTTCGTTGCCGTTCTGTGGAATGACGATAAACTCGGAGTTGAAGGTTCGGGCATAGCCGCCTATAGCGATCACCAGATCCCTCATCCGTTGTTTGTACACCACAGGGTCAGCCGGTTGGGAGGGGGGCAGCTGCTCCTCAGGGCCGGAGGCGCAACCCAAGGAGCCGGAAATCACCATGATAGTGAACATCGACAGCCATCGAAGATTTTTCATGATTACCGCCGCTGGGCCGTGGGCGCACAGTTTCAACTCGGCTGCCCCGAATTGATGATTTCGATTTCGATATCACCGCGGGTGTAGCTCTGGCAGGCCAGGCGCATATCCTCCCCGGCATTCAGAGCCCGCAGCCGGATGACTTCCCGTTGGTTGCTCTTGTTCATCCATTCCCCGCCTTCGAGAATGCGGATCACACAGCGTCCGCACTGTGCTCTACCACCGCAGATTGTCTGGATCGGGATACCGTTGCGCTGGAGCAGGTTGAGGATAGAAATGGCCGGGCTGGAGGCAATGGTCCCCTCTCTGCCCTTGATCCGTATCATGGCAGAAGAGCCTACCTGTCTATGCATACACTGTCAACCTCGAGGCCCCCGGCTCTGTCGAAGGGATCGGGGGTTCTCCTGCTGTCATTCAATCATGGAGCAGCGGGAGATCATGGGTTGAGTAAAGTTTATTGATTCAGAATAAAGACATCAAGGAGGGCAAGCGGCGTACCGAAAAATAGGATGAGGAGAAAAAGTGCTGGTATTGTATCCGGAGCTCGAGCGCAAGGAGCTGATCGATCAGAGCAACGAGAGGCTCCTGCCGCTGATCCGCAAGATTCGACAGGTCTTCGAAGATCACTTCGACAGGACCTGGTTCGCCATTATCATCGACGGCCTGCCGATCGATTTCCGCACCATCCGGATAATCCGGGAGCTGGTCGGCCTGGAGTCGATCCATGTAGGCGACGAGTGGTTCATCTATCAGGCGGTTGTGGAGCTGAGTCGTTTCAGCCTCCTGATCCGCAAGTTCCTGCTGCCCGTCCTCAAAGAACGGCTCGGCGTTTCGGGTCTGATGCCCGACAGGATCATTAGGGATCGCTACCAATACATCCTCCGCAGATTCGTCGCCTATACCTTCCCCTACAACCTCGAACGCCTGGAAGCGCTGACCGCGGAGCTTCGCATGCATCTGCTGAGCGCCTTCCCGGACCTGGAACAGCAATCGTAGTCAATCCGTTCGGAAGCTGATAAGCTAATACCCTCGACGACTATGGCAACGCAGAGACCTGACAAACTTCAACGAGATGTTGAGAAGCACCATACCCTCACCACCCATCTGATCGACGGTCTGGAGCGGGTGATCCGGGGCAAACGCCGGGCCTTGGAGTATCTGATCACCGGTCTTCTGGCCGGCGGGCATGTGCTCATCGAGGATGTTCCCGGGTTGGGCAAGACGACCCTGGCCAAAACCGCCGCCCGACTGATCTCCAGGGACGGCGCCGTCAAGCCGGTCACCTTTCGGCGTATCCAGTTTACACCGGATCTGCTGCCCTACGACATCACGGGCGTTGATATCTTCGATCCCGAGCACAGGCGTTTCGTGTTCAAGGCGGGCCCCGTGTTTGCCAGTATCGTGCTGGCCGATGAGATCAACCGCACGACCCCTAAGGTTCAGTCCGCCCTGCTGGAGGTCATGGCGGAGAATCAGGTCACCGTAGGAAACAAGACCCATGCCATGGATGCGCTGTTCTTCGTGATCGCCACCCAGAATCCGGTGGAAACCGACGGAACCTACTCTCTGCCTCTGGCACAGCTGGATCGTTTTCTCATGCGCATCTCCCTCGGCTATCCCGGCGAAGAGGATGAAATCGGCATCGTACGGGACGACCCCTCGGCTACGATCATGCCCAAGGTCAAGCCGATCTGCTCCAAGTCGGAGATCCTGCAGGCAAGAAAAACGGTGGAGGGGATCTTCTGCGACGAGCGGCTCCTTCAGACCGCGGTTGGGGTATCTGTTTCCACCAGGCGGCATCGAGGAATCGAGCTGGGCTGTTCACCCAGGGCGAGTCTGATGCTGGTCAAAGCAGCCAGGGCGTTCGCACTGATTCGAGGAAGGAGCTACTGCATCGATCAGGATTTCCTGGAACTGGCGCCCCTGGTGCTCTCCCACCGTATCCGGTTGAAGGACATCCGCATCGATGCCGCCTCTCTGGTTCGGGAAATTACCCTGCATGAGTTATCAAGGATCGCCTACTAATCGCCTATTCGGAAAGCTGTTTTCCTTCACCCGCTGGGGGGTTGCCTTCTTTTCCCTGTCCTTGACGATCCTGGCCATCGGGATTTTACGAATGGAGCTGGCCGCGATCCTGTGGGGCAGCGCCTTCGCCCTGCTTGCCCTATACAGCCTCCTGGCAAATCGAATCATGCAGTTGGTTCTGCGGCGCTTCTTCGAAAAGGCTCCGGATCCGGTGGATTTTACCCTTTCGGCAACCGGCGTGTTCCCTCGAAGTTCGGCCGTGGCGGAGTTGAACGCCGAGCTGCCTCGTTTCAGAGCTCCGGGGATCAGGACCCGCTTCGAGATTCTTCTGCACTGGCCGGGGCGCGACCCCCTGCGTCTGTCCAGCGACCTGCAAGGCGGTCGGAACCGTCGCGTATTCGAGTTTTCCCCCTCCTATCGGGGTTGCTATCAGAGTCGGGAAGTCCACATCGTGCTCAGTGATCTACTCGGTTTCACCCGCTTCCCGGTCGCGCTGGCTCTGGCTGAACGGCTCCGGGTGTTTCCGTCGGTTCAGCCTCAAGCGGCCCGACGACCCCCGAGCCTGGAGGGAGGGCAGGAGGAAAATCGGCGCCGGCAGAGTCGAAGCCAGGAGCTGCTGGAGGTAAGGAAGTATTTCCCCGGTGATGATATCCGCAAGGTTCACTGGAAGGTCTTTGCCCACACCTCGGAACTTTTCCTCCGCATCGGCGAGGAGACTCCTCCTCCGGAATCCCGATTTCTCGTGATTCTGGATTCCGCGCCCACCGAGGCGGTTCCGGCCAGGATTGAAGCGGACTACCTGGACGCTTTGGTGGAAAACTGCGCAGCCGCGGTCCTGGAGGTATTGGGCCGCGGTTATCAGGTATTCTTGGCCCTCGGTGATTCGCCCCTGCTGAGACAGGTCACACTGGAGAAGAAACAGCAGCTTCTGGGTGAGTTGGCAGGGGTTTGCTGGAGCGACCGATACGCCCTGGATCTGCCGTCTCAGCGTCCGTGCCAGACTCTTCTGTTTTCTTCTCCCGGTTCCGGAAACCTGCCCCGAATCTTCGCGGACCTGCGGAAGCGGGGTGGAGGGGTGACGGTTTTTTTCCCCGAACTGCCGGTTTTCGCGGAGCAGCCTCAGCGCAGTTGGATCAGGAAGCTGGTTTTTCGCCGCGCCGCCGAACAGCGCCGAGCTGTTCCGGTACTGCGAAGCGGGGAGTTGCAGAGCTTTCGCAATATGTTGGATCAGGAGATAGTGCGGTGGAGCCGAAGGGGGAAGTGGAAGGTTGTGCGTTGAAACAATCTAGAAGTTTGAAGCTGGGGATTTTTCTTGTACGGAATCTTCTGCTATACTTCCTGCTCCTCCACGCCTGTCTGTACTTCCGAGGCGACCTGGATCTGATATTCCTGAGCGCCGGTTTTGTGCTGGCGGTGCTGGTGGCCCTGGGGATGGGCAGGCTCGGTCTGCGCCTGTGGGCGGCCGGCCTGCTGTTCGTCATTGTTGTTTTTGGCCTTCGCCTGTTGTTCTTCCTGGTGTTCCGACTCCAGGCTGCCCTGTCCCCCGGCCCGCATACGGATCTTTTGTTTTTTCTCTTCGACAAGAGTTTTTTCCCCGGACTGATTCCCTGGACCGTTGTTTGGCTGTTCAATCTGCTCGCTTTCCGCTATCCGGAGTTCGTGCGGTGGGAGGCAGGTTTTGATTCCCTGCTTCTGCTGGCAGTGTTCTGGCCCCAGGGCAACTACCGGATCACCCTCTACCGCCATCCCTCTTTGTTGTCCTACGGGGTGTTCGTATTTGTGCTACTGGCGATCGCTCTGTTGGTGCTCGTTGAGACCCGCGGCCGATCGGAGAAGTGGAAGGTAACTCTCCGCTCCGCCGCCTCCTTTCTCTGGGTGCTGATCCCCCTTATCCTCATTGTCCTCCTGTTTGTATTGGGGCGCTACAATCAGGGCGCTGTGCGGCTGGGGGGCGGATTGATGAAGCCGACGCTGTTCCGCTTCGACTTCTCGCAGTTCATCAAGCTGGAAAGCCAGATAGAGATGTCCGACGATCTGGTGCTGCTGTTCCGCAAGCAGGGTCCCGCAGAGAGGATCCTCCTGCGCCGGTATATCCTCTCCGGATATGAGAGCAGGCGGGGCTTCTACCATATTCCCCCGGATGGCCGTGCCCCGGATGGTCGCAGCTCCGGCCGAGGAGGATGGGAGGACCTGCCGGTCACCGTCCCGGACTCCTCGGAAGATTTTCCCGATCCCGGCTACCTGTCCCGGCAGGAGGTGATTCAGGAGTACTTCTTTGTTAACTTCGACCCCACTTCGCTGATCGGCATGAACTATCCGATACGGGTGGCGCCTCTGACCAACTGGGACGACTCCTCTTTCCTGCGGATCTACCGCGTGATTTCCCGGGTCAGCGATGCAAGGTTGGATGATCTGGCTGTTGTCGGCTCCTCCTCCGCGGGCAATGATCCGCAGCCGGATTATCGTTTGAGTGATCGGGAGCTGGAAATTTATACGGAATACGGCGGGGATGAGCGTATCCGGGAGTTGGCCGAACAGATTGCAGGGCTACCCGAAAAAAACAATCGGCTCAGCAGGGTGCTGCGGGTGCACGACTATCTGAAGAACAACTACTACTACTCCCTGGTGCCCGGGCTGGCCGCCGACGGCGATCAGCTGTCCCACTTTCTGTACACGAGCAAGAAGGGCTATTGTTCCTACTTTGCCTTTTCCATGGCCCTGCTGTGCCGCAGCCTGGGCATCCCGGCCCGGGTCGCCGTGGGCTTCTACGTGAACCCGGATATGGAGGTCCTGAACTTCTATGAAGTCCGGGCCTACCAGGCTCACGCCTGGGTGGAGGTATACTTCGACGAGTACGGTTGGATCGAATTCGACCCATCCTCCGAGGTCATTGCTCCCGGGGAGGAAGACTCGATTCAATTTGGCTTCGATTTCGAGACCTTTGCCCGTCTATTGGAGGAGATCCTCAAGAATCAAAACAGTTTGAAGGAGCGCGGACCCGAGACGATCGATGTCGAGGACAGGGTACGTTTTTTTGGTGCAGAGCTGATCCGGGGGCTGAAGATCCTTGCCCGGCTGTGGTACTTCCTTCTCCCCGCCCTCTACCTGTTTGTCATCAGCCTGGCAAAAACACTTCCCCTCCTGCGAGCCGGATTGGCGGCGAATCCCCGGACGAAGATAAAGCTGCTGTTTGCGGCCACCCGGGTCCGTCTGGAGGGCCTGGGTCTGAAGAAGAGCGGGGAGGAATCTCTTATGGAGTATGCCCTTCGAATCGAGGTCCACCTCCCCCTTTGCCTCTCTCCCTGGGTCAAGTCCTATTTACAGGGTGTTTTCGATGAGATCTTCGAGCCGGAGGACTTCGATCAGGCTCTGCAGAAACGGCGGGAGTTCCTCGCCTCTCTGAAGCGCAGCTTTTCCCCGCTGCGCCGCCTGGTCGGTTTTCTCAATCCGGTCAATTTGCTCAGCAGGGGGATGTGATGCTGCTGCTCTGTGTCCTGTTGCTGATCTGCTCCCCCGCTGCCTCCTATGCGCAGCAGGATGCGGATTGGTACTACGGGCGAGCCCAGGAGGCGATCGAAGCGGAGAACTACGAGACCGCCGTCCGGATCGCCGAAGAGGGCAAGCAGCGTTTTCCCCGGAATGCCGAACTGCGGCTGCTGCTGGCGGACCTGTACTACGACAAAGAGCTGTACAATCTGGCTCTGGAGGAGTACCGGGGCGCGGAGCAGCTGCAGGGGGAGGAGTACCTGACTCTGATTCAGATATCCCGATGTTACGGGAAGCTGAACCAGGAGCAGGACTCGATCGCCACCCTGAAGCGTATCCTCGAATTGTACCCTGAGAGTATTACCCCCATCGATGATTTGGGCTGGATGTACTTCAAGACCCACCAGCTGGAAAAGGGGGAGGAGCTGCTGCTTGAAGCACTGAAAGACTTCGGCCCGGACCGTGGACTCTACATGACCCTGGGAACCTTGTATTCGGGACTGTACGACTATGAGAACGCGCGAAAATTCTACCTTGAAGCGATTCAGGATGCCCTCACGGAAGAAGATCTGTACTTCGCCTCGATTGCCTACTACAACCTCTCCCTGTTGGAACACGGCTTCTACAACTACAACTCCGCTCTCCGCTACTCGGAAGAATCGATCCAGATGGTCGACCGCGCGCCGCCCCATTTAGCCAGGGGTGAGCTGTTCCAGTCCCGTCTGGACTTCAAACGGGCCCTGTCGGAATATCAGACCGCCATGGTCAAGGACTCCACGCCCTTGAGCAAGGTCAATCTGGCTCTGCTGTACCAGCGTTTTGGAATGCTCGAGCTGGCCCGGCGTTA
>Ga0315553_10004667_pt1 | contig 10283 bp, 10 predicted proteins | sample SalMarSW160140MG_FD_203099 | JGI IMG/M metagenome (GOLD analysis project Ga0315553, IMG submission 203099) | Salt marsh sediment microbial communities from the Plum Island Ecosystem LTER, Massachusetts, United States - Salt Marsh Sediment SW1601-40 ... | reverse complement strand
CGATCACGGTAACCGCCGATAAGGAAATGCACATCTCGCAATTCGTGATCGAGCGCGGCGCCGAAGGCGCCATGCTCCACGGCGAGAGCGCCGTGGTGCAGATGGATTGGGCGCATCACCCCGACGAGGCGCCTCAACCTGCCGCCGCCGAGACGGAAGGCGAGCAAGGCAAGCGCCGCTCGCGGCGCCGCCGGCGTAAGCGTCCCGGAGAGGGCGGCCCGGAGGCGGAGCGGCCGGCCTTTGCCGCGAACGCCGAAGATGCCGAGGCAGATGACGAAGATGTAGTGACTGAGGGTGCCGCCGAGGAGGCTGCGGAGGCCACCGAGGAGACACAGCCCCGCAAATCGCGCCGGCGCGGACGGCGCGGCGGACGGCGTGGCCGCGGCCAGCGTCGTGAAGGCGGTCAGGAGTCCCAGCATGAGGCCGGGGACGCATCCCCAACGGACGCTTCCGCGGAGGAGGCGCCAGCGCCCCACGAGGACCGGCCGAACGGCAAGCATCGTGAGCCAACGCCACATGGGGAGGACGCGTTCGGCGGCGAACCCGCCGTGCCGAAGTCTCGGGAGACCGAGCCCGCCTTCAGCGTGGCCTCGGTGCGTGAGGAGGCAGCTCCCTCAGAAATCAGAGTCGAAAGCGAAAGCAGCGAAGAGCCCGCGACCCGCCGGAGAGGCTGGTGGTCGCGCGGCTAGCGGTTCCCCAAAGAGGACTTACTTAGAGGCGCGCCCCCGGCGCGCCTCTTTTATTTCGCCTTGAGCCAGGCGCCGATACGGCGGGCGGCTTCGCGCATCTCCGCTTCCGCCCCGGCATAGCAGAGCCTGAGATAGCTCCCGCCCCGGTCGGGATCGAAATCGATGCCGGGCGTCGCCGCCACGCCGATATCGCGCAGCATGGCTTTGGCGAAGGCCGCGCTGTCACCGGTGTAGCGGCTGATATCAGCGTAGAGATAGAAAGCGCCATCCGCCGGAAGAAGCGCGTCGAGCCCGGCATGCGGCAGCTCCTCGAGCAACATCGCCCGGTTCCGCGCGTAGCGCCCCTTGATTTCTTCGAGCTCCTCCAGCCCATCGAAAGCTCCGAGCGCCGCAACTTGTGAAATGGAGGGCGGCGAGATGTAGAGATTCTGCGCGAGCCGCTCGATCGTGCGGGTGAGCGCCTCTGGCACGACCAGCCAGCCGATGCGCCAGCCGGTCATGCTGAAATATTTCGAGAAGCTGTTGACGACGATGGCTTCGTCGGAATGCGCGAGCGCGGTCTCGGCGGGCGCGGTGTATTCCAACCCGTGATAGATCTCATCTGAAATGAGCCACAGGCCACGCTGCCGGCACGCCTCGGCGAGCTCGGCGAGACGTGCGTCTTGCACCATGGTTCCCGTCGGGTTGTTGGGGCTCGCCAAGAGGAGGCCCGCCGAACCTTCGGCAGCGAGACGGTCGACATCGGCCACGGTCGGCATCCAGCGCCCCTGCCCGGAGGTCTCGACCAGATGCGGCCGGACGCCGAGCGCCTTCAGGATCTGGCGATAGCAGGGATAACCGGGCGACGGCAGGCCGAGGGCTGTGCCCGGATCGAGGGTCGCGAGGAAGGCGAGCACGAAGCCTGCCGAGGACCCCGCCGTCACCACGACGCGCTCCGGGCCGAGCGCAACGCCATAGCGCTCCTTCACATAGCGGGCGATGCGCTCACGCAAGGCCGGCATGCCGAGCGCCTCGGTATAGCCCAGGCGATCCTCGGCGAGCGCGCGCTGCGCCCGCTCGCGCGCGGCGCGCGGCGCGGGCGTGGCCGGCTGCCCCACCTCCATATGGATGATGTCCTCTCCCCTCGCCTCGCGCTGATTAGCCTCGCGCATGACGTCCATGACGATGAACGGATCGATGGTACGACTTTGGGCGAGCGCGCGCGGAAGCCCCGGCAGTTTCGGTCTAGCGTTCACGGGGGGCTATGTCCTCGCGCATTCTTGATCTTCGCCGTGGCCGTCCGTCACGTTGTCGCCTCAATCAAAAGTCAAGCAAATCAAGGTTGGCAATAACGGGGACGGGAGCGGGCGTGCCAACCTAACGCCCTAACAAGGCAAAAGAAAACAGGCGTCTTTGCCGGCTCTGCACGAAGCCTTTACGATCAAGCGACCATGCTTGCCCTGGCCCAATTTCGATCCTCTCGACCGCCGTTGCGGCTTCGCACGGGCCTCATCGCGGGGCTGTTCGGCGCGCTCATCGTCTCGACGAGTGCCCATGCTCAGGGCCTCATCCGCGACGCAGAGACAGAGGCGCTGCTCCGCGACTACGCCAAACCCATTTTCCACGCTGCCGGCCTCGGCTCGCAGAATATCCAGATCCATATCGTCAACGACCTCAACTTCAACGCCTTCGTCGTCGACGGGCACAACATGTTCATGCATGCCGGCACCTTGATGATGGCGCAAACGCCGAACGAGGTCATCGGCGTCATCGCCCATGAGTGCGGCCATATCACCGGCGGACATCTCGCGGCGTTTCGCAGTCAGGTCTCTAAGGCGAAGTCGGCGGCTCTCATGCTGCAGCTTCTCGGTCTCGCGGCGGCGGCGGGCGGCGCGATTGCCGGCGTGCCGAACGCGGGCCAGGTTGGCATGGGCGCGGCCATGGGCGGCACCGACATGACGATGCGCTCTCTGCTCGCCTATCGGCGGACTGAGGAGTCTTCGGCAGATCAAGCCGCCGTTACTTTCCTCAACGCCACCAAGCAGTCCGGCAAGGGCATGCTCACGGCCTTCGAGCGGCTCGCAGACAAGTTTCGCGCCGTCCAGGGCATCGACCCCTATCTGATGACTCATCCATTACCGCCAGAGCGTATCTCGCACCTCCAGGAGCTCGTCACCGCGAGCCCTTATTACAACAACACCGATCCTCCCGAGCTCCAGCTCCGTCATGAGCTCGTGCGCGCCAAGCTCTCCGGCTTTCTTGAAAAGCCCGAGATCGTGTTCAACCGCTACCCGAAGGACAACACCTCCCTCCCGGCGACCTATGCGCATGCCATAGCCGTTTATCGGCGCGACGGCGTCGACACCGCCATGCCCTTGATCGATCAACTCATCGCCGCGCAGCCCAACTGGCCCTATTTCTACGAGATCAAGGGCCAGTTCCTATTCGAGAGCGGTAGGGGCAAGGCGGCGATCGAGCCTTTGCGCAAGGCTGTGGAGCTTGGGCCGAACGAGCCCCTGATCCGCATCATGCTGGCGCAGGCGATGCTCGGAACCGAGGACCCGCAATATGTCGACGACGCTATTCGCAACTTGCGTAACGCATTGGCGCGGGAGACCACCTCGGCCATGGGCTATCGCCAGATCGCCGTGGCCTACGCCCGAAAGGCCGACCAGGCGCACGCGGAGGGGGCAAAGCGGAATTTCATGGCGCAGGCTTCACTTGCGTCGGCGGAAGCCTATTTCTATGAAGGACGCTTAAATCTCGCTAAAGAGCAAGCCAAGCGGGCGAAAGCCGGATTGCCGAGCGGCACGCCGAACTGGATCAGGGCCGACGACATCCTCGCCTTCCAAGTGCCTAACAACAAATAACTCTAGCCCCCGGAGACCTCAGCATGACCCCTAAGTCTGGCCTTGCCACCGCCGTGGTGGCTGCCGTGGTGGCCGCCGTCGTCAGCGCCGCCACCATCCTTGTTATCTGGCGCGCGGCGCCAGGGGTGGTCGATGCGAGCTCGGGCTTCCAGAAGAAGCAGGTCATCGCCATCATGCGCGACTACCTCACTAAGAACCCCGAAATCCTGGTCGAGATGACGACCGAACTCGACAAGCGCCAGCAGGCGGAGCAGGCCAAGCAGCAGGAAAAATCCATTAGCGAAAACGCCGATGCCCTGTTCCGCTCCCCGCATGCCTTCGCCGTCGGCAATCCCGACGGTGACGTCACCGTGGTCGAATTCTTCGACTACAATTGCGGATTCTGCCGCCGGGCCATGCCGAGCGTCGTCAAGCTCGTCGAAAACGATCCCAAGGTGAAGCTCGTGTTGAAGGAGCTGCCGATCTTCGGTGACGACTCCGAGGATGCGGCCAAGGGCGCGCTGGCGGCCGAGAAGCAGGGCAAGTATTTCGAGATGCACCAGAAGCTGTTCAGCGAACCCGGCAAGGCCAACAAGGACAAGGTCCTGCGCATCGCCAATGAGCTCGGCCTCGATATTCCGCAGCTCGAAAAGGACATGCAAAGCGACGACATCCAAAAGTCGCTCGACGAGGCCAAGGAGCTTGCCCAGAAGCTCGGCCTGCAAGGCACGCCGCTCTACCTGGTCGGTGACCAAACCATCCCGGGGGCCCCCGACGACCTCTACGATGAGTTGGTCGAAAAGGTGACCCAAGTACGGGAGAAGGGCTGCAAGGCCACGTGCTGAGGCCTTAACCCGGGGGCAATCAAGCCGATCTCCTCGAAGCGGCGCCTTTTGCCGAACGGCGGAAAAGCTGTTAAAGGGGCCCGTTTGCCGCGCCGCGCCTCGGTCCTCGAGGGCGGACGCGGCCTAGAAGAAGCGCCCCGCATCGCCCATCGTCCTATCGCTCATGGCCAAACCGATCTACGTCCTCAACGGTCCCAATCTCAATCTGCTCGGCACACGCGAGCCGGAGGTCTATGGCAAGGAGACGCTGGACGATCTGCGCCTAAGGTGCGAGCGGAAGGCCAAGACGCTCGGCTTTTCGGTGGAGTTTCGGCAGAGCAATGTCGAAGGCGAACTCGTGACGTGGATTCAGGAGGCGAGGACGGAGGCCGCGGGCCTCATCGTTAATGCCGGCGCCCTCACCCACACATCGATCGCCATGCTCGATGCATTGCTCGCCTGTCAGGTTCCTTCCGTCGAGGTGCACCTATCGAATATCTTCGCCCGCGAACCATTCCGCCATCGGTCCTATATCTCCAAGGCCGCCAAGGGCGTGATCTGCGGGTTCGGAGGGTTGGGCTACGAGCTTGCGATCGAGGCGCTGGCCGCTTCGATCTCTCCCGGCAAAGCCGGCTGACGCGCGAGGAAAGGACGCCGATGACCAAAGACGGGGGCAACCTCGACAAGGACCTCATCAGGGAGCTCGCCGGGCTCCTCGAGGAGACCGGACTCACCGAGATCGAGATCGAGATCGAGGGCCGCCGCATCAGGGTCGCCCGCGGCGTCAATCTGACGACGACGCTGACCACGACCGCCAATGGTGGCTCTGCCGAGCCGCATCGCGAGCATCGCGAGCCCAAGCGCGGCGCGCAAACCGAGGACGTCGCCGTCCACCCGGGCACCGTCACCTCGCCCATGGTCGGGACCGCCTATCGATCGCCCGAGCCCGGCGCGCCGCCTTTCGTCGAGGTCGGCAGCAGGGTGGTGGCGGGTCAGACTCTCCTCATCATCGAAGCCATGAAGACCATGAACCAGATCCCGTCGCCCAAGGCCGGCACCGTCATCGCCATTCTGATCGAGGATGGTCAGCCTGTGGAGTATGGCGAGCCTTTGGTGGTGATCGAGCAACGCTAGTCCGTAAGCCCCGATGTTCGACAAAATTCTGATCGCCAACCGGGGAGAGATCGCGCTTCGCATCGAACGGGCTTGCAAGGAACTTGGCGTCGCCACGGTGGCGGTGCACTCCACCGCCGACGCGCACGCCATGCATGTGCGCCTCGCCGACGAAAGCGTCTGCATCGGGGCGCCGCCGGCCAAGGACAGCTATCTCAACATTCCGGCCATTGTCGCGGCTTGCGAGATCACCGGCGCCGACGCAGTGCATCCGGGCTACGGCTTCCTCGCCGAGAACGCCCGCTTCGCCGAGATCCTCGAGGAGCACAAGATCAACTTCATCGGTCCCTCCGCCGAGCATGTCCGGCTGATGGGCGACAAGATCAAGGCCAAGGAGACGGCGAAGTCGCTCGGCATTCCTGTAGTGCCTGGCTCGGAAGGTCCGGTGACCAACTACGAAGAGGCCCAGGCCATTGCCGCGGGGATCGGCTATCCAGTGATGGTCAAGGCTTCGGCCGGCGGCGGCGGGCGCGGCATGAAGCTCGCCCATTTCGAGAACGAGCTCGAGCCAGCCTTGCGTACCGCGCGCAACGAGGCACGCGCGGCTTTCGGCGACGATACGGTCTACCTGGAGAAATACCTCGCCACGCCCCGGCATATCGAGGTGCAGGTGCTGGGCGACGGCAAGGGCAACGCGATCCATCTCGGCGAGCGCGACTGCTCCCTACAACGGCGGCACCAGAAGCTCTGGGAGGAGGCCCCCTCGCCTGCGCTTAACGACAGCGAGCGCCTGCGCATCGGCGAGGTCGTGGCGGCCGCCATGCGCAAATTGAAATACCGCGGCGTCGGCACGGTGGAGTTCCTCTATGAGGACGGTGACTTCTATTTCATCGAGATGAATACCCGTCTCCAGGTCGAGCACACGGTCACCGAGATGATCACCGGGCTCGACCTCGTGATCGAGCAGATCCGAATCGCCGCCGGCGCGCCCTTGTCACTCCGCCAGGAGGACGTGCACTTTAACGGCCACGCTATCGAATGCCGCATCAACGCCGAGAACCCCCACACTTTCAGGCCGTCGCCGGGGACGATCACGCATTTTCATCCGCCCGGCGGACTCGGGGTCAGGGTCGATTCAGGCGCTTACGCCGGCTACACCATTCCGCCGTATTATGACAGTCTGATTGGAAAGCTCATCGTGCATGCCCGTACGCGCAATGAATGCCTCATGCGGCTCAAGCGGGCACTCGGAGAATTTGTCGTCGATGGCATCGAGACCACCATTCCGCTGTTCACCTCGCTCATCTCCGAGCCCGACATTGTCGACGGCAACTACGACATCCATTGGCTCGAGGACCATCTGGCGCCGAATGTCGAGCGCTCCGGGTGAGGCGCCATGACCTCTATCGACGACGTGATGATCGAGATCACGCCGCAGGTTCTGCTCAAGGCCTATGCGTGCGGCATCTTCCCAATGGCGGAGAGCGCGGAGGATAACGCGCTCTACTGGATCGAGCCGGAGCGGCGGGGGATCCTGCCGCTAGACCGGGTGCACGTGCCCAAGAGCCTCGCCCGCACCATCCGCCGCGGAGGCTTCGAGGTCAAAATCGACAACGATTTTGAGGGCGTGATCGAAGGCTGCGCGGCGCCCCGCCCCGGGCGGCGCAGCACGTGGATCAACGGACGTATTCGCAGCCTCTATCGCGATCTGTTCGCGCTCGGCCATTGTCATACGGTCGAGGTGTGGAAGGACGGCGTGATGACCGGAGGCTTATACGGCGTCCATCTCGGCCGTGCGTTCTTCGGCGAGAGCATGTTCTCCAGAGAGCGCGACGCGAGCAAGATCGCGCTGGTCTATCTGATCGCCAGACTGAAATACGGGGGCTTCACCCTGCTCGACACCCAGTTCGTCACGGGGCACCTCGCCCGGTTCGGCGCCATCGAGGTGAGCCGTCAGGAGTTTCAGCGCCTGTTGGAAGGGGCGTTGGGCGTCAACCAGGGGAGTGTGGGTTCGGCGGCGGCGGCAGGCGGCGCGGGCCGCGGACGTGGTGCCGCAGCGGCGGGGGCCGGTGCCGGTGCCGGCTTGGGTTTGGGTTCGGCCGCAGCCGGCGGGGCTGCCGCGTCTGGTGCATTCGCCGCGCTCTCCGCAGGCTTGGACCCTCCCGGCGTTTTGCAGTTCGTCAGCCAGACGTCGTAGACCGGGTGCTCTACGGCGTGAAGGCCCGGGCTCTCGGCGAACATCCAGCCCGTAAAGATCCGTTGCTCCTCGCCGTTGAGCTTCACCTCGTCCACCTCGACGAATGAGGCGGTGTCCGGCGGCTCCGTGGGCGGGCGGCTGTCGCAGACGCGCGGCGTGACCTTCAGCGCGCCGAATTGGACCGTCTTGCCGATGGGGATCTCGAGATGCGAGATGCGGCCCGTCACCTTGTCGAGGGCGGCAAATTCGGCAATCGGGTTCTTGATGACCTCGGCCTGAGCAAGGCCCGGCAGTACCAAGGCGGCCACGACGACGGCCGCGCCCATCGCGCGTCCTGCCCTCGCCCCGGCGTCCTTTGAGCTTCTCTTGCCTTGCATCATGCCGCACACCTCGCAGCCCGCGTCTGCCAATGCTTCCCCCGGGTGCGCTCCTTTAGCATCAAAGGCCTCTTCGATCATTGGGGCAACGGTGTGGCACCGTCTGATTTGGCCTCAAGCCTGGCGTTCGGCGCTGAATCTGAGCCTCACATGGTCGGCGGTCCAACGCCCCCGGCTGTCCGAGAGCGAGGGTTGCAGGATCTCGATCACCTCGTTGAGCGCCGCCGTCCGGTCCGGCTCAGGGAATTGGTCAAAAAAAGACCGGCCAAACGTCTTGAGCCAGCCCTCCATGCCCGTCTTCAGCGGGGTCGGGCGCGAAACGAGCGCGATCTCGCGGACGGCGAAACCGTGCTTGGCCAGGAGCCCGCTATATTCCTCGACCGTCGGAAAGAACCACGGCGCAACGAGCGCCGGATCGCCGCCGCGTGACCGGCCGACCGCGCGCAAGGCCGTGGCGATGGCCGCGACGTTGCCGTGGCCGCCGAACTCGCCGACGAACCGGCCCTTGGACTTGAGCGCCCGGGCGACGCCCGCGATCACGAGGTCGGGCGCGCGCATCCAATGCAGCGCCGCGTTGGAGAACACCGCGTCAAACTCGTGGACGAAATCGAGGGAATGCCCGTCCGCCTTGCGCACGGTGAGCCCCTTCATGCGTGCCACGGCGAGCAGCTCGTCGGAGAGGTCAACGCCGAGCACGTCGGCGCCGGCGGCCTTGATCTCCGCCGTCAGCGTGCCGTCGCCGCAGCCGAGATCGAGGATGCGCTCGCCCGGCTTCGGCGCCAGGAGGGCAAAGATGGGACCAGCCATCTCCTGCACGAAGCGGCCGTTCTTGGCGTAGTCCGACGCGGACCAACGCTGGACCGACTCAGGCGGCGCGGCATCTGTGGTGGAGACGGGTGTCACTTGGGTTGCCAGGGCTCGTAATCGAGAGGCGGCTTCTGTACCTGCGGGCGCAAGGTCGAGCCGGGCGGCCGATAGGCCTCGTAGGTGCCGGTCATGTTAGGACGGTGCGCCTGCTGCCAGGGGCGGGGCTTATAGTCTTCCTCGGTCGGCGGCACGTCGACGGTGTGATGCAGCCAGGCATGCCACTCAGGCGGAACCAACGAGGCCTCCGTCAAGGTCTGATAAATGACCCAACGGCGCGTGCCGTCCCGCTCGCGGTAATAGACATTGCCGAGACCGTCCTCGCCGACGCGGATCCCCTTGCGCCAGGTGAACAGGCGCGTGCCGATGGTGTTGCCCTTCCACCAGGCAAACATTTCACTGAAAAGTCCCATGGATTGATTCAGCGTGTTCCCGAGCTTCTGCCCGGGACTATGGCCCTTCGCGGCGGCTCCTGTCTAGCGGCGCAAAGGACGCGTTAGTTCCGGGCCGATCGCACTTTCAGCGCGTATGGCGCAGCACCCGGCGCCGTCTCGGTCTCGCCAAGGGCGAGCGGCCGGCGCCCGAGTCCGGGCGTGGGTTCATAAGCCGGCCGGGGAATGCTGAGCGCGAGACGCTCCTCGAGACCCGCGACCACATATTGACCGTCGTGGTCCTCGAAGGGACGATCATCGTTGATCAGCCAATCGAGCCGGCGATAGAGCGTGCTGGCCGAGGTGGGAAGGACCAAGACTTGGTGGGCCCCTGCCCGCAAAGCCTCTTCGACCACGCCTTGCTTGGCGTGCGCGCTCGTGACCATGGCTGCCACGAGGCAGAGCGGATCGTTGCCCACCTTGCGCATGGAGGCGATGAGCTCGGAGCCGGTGATCGGCTGCAGGGCGGCGGCGGCGATGACGAGATCGGGGGTCGTCCGGCCCATGGCATCGATGGCCTCGCCAGGGCTGTCGTAAGTCTCGATGCGCCCGGTACCGATGGCGGCAAGCATGGCCCGCATCATGGTGAGCATAGGCCGGCGATTGTCGACGACCGACACGACCAGCTGATCGAGGTCGCGACCGAGTGCCCGGTGATGCAAGCTTGAAACCAAATCGAGTCCCGCCCGATGGCGCTAGCGGATGTCCCTCAATAAATACTGATGAGGTCGTAAACAGCGGATGAAGGGCCTCGGAGGGTCGCCCGGCGCCGCCACGCGGGCTCTCTCTTAGAGATTGGTGGCGTGCCATCTATGGGGGGTGCCCGCCCGGTTCGATGACTTTTCGTAGGCCCCCTCGCCAGGTCCCAGAAGGGCCGTTTTTTGCGGGGTTCGGGGGCCACCCGTTGTAAGTCATCCACCGGCTTTCCACATACTATTCCTGCCCTCACCCACAGGGTTT
>Ga0315553_10004665_pt1 | contig 10285 bp, 8 predicted proteins | sample SalMarSW160140MG_FD_203099 | JGI IMG/M metagenome (GOLD analysis project Ga0315553, IMG submission 203099) | Salt marsh sediment microbial communities from the Plum Island Ecosystem LTER, Massachusetts, United States - Salt Marsh Sediment SW1601-40 ... | reverse complement strand
GTTGCGAGTCGTATACTTCCGTGCGTTGCGGCCGGCATCGTTGTGCTCGGCCAGGCGCCGATCCAGGTCGTCCGTCTCTCCTGCGTACCGCCGGGCGGTTAGAGTCTCTTGAGCAGCCTGCTAGGTCACCGGCGATCAGGGCCAGCTTCTTCCTGCGAGTCCAGCCCTTAAGCTGCCTTTCCTGCCGGGCGGCATCGGCGCGTGTGCGGAAGTACTCGGTATAGGCGATCCGCCTCGGCGGGTTGTAACCGGTGTAGTGCGATGTGCTGCTGAGGTGTTCTTGATATCGCCGCCTCAGATTCGAGGTCATTCCCGTGTACAACGCCCCGTCGGCGCACTGGAGGATGTAGACGCACCAGCGGCGATAGGTCGCGGCCCTTGTCCTTCTGTGCCCACTCTTGGATGGCCCCTTGGAGTTGCCCACGCTGTTCCTTCGACCACGCTGACCCCTTCGACTACGCTCAGGGTACTCCGCCTCGCTTGCTCGTAAAAGCCCCTCCCAAGAAAAAAAGACTCGCCCCGCTTGCCAAGCACTTGTGCGGAGGGAGCAACGCCCTCACCCGACACTTGTACTGAGCGAGCGAAGCGAGTCGAAGTACTCCCCGAGTTGGACTCGAACCAACAACCTAGCGGTTAACAGCCGCTCGCTCTACCAATTGAGCTATCGGGGATCGATACGCTCACGCAACCGTAAACGCTGCAACACCATAGTGTTGCAATACCATAATGTAGCATCGCCCCAAACCGTGTCAAGACGGTCGGCAATGGCCCGCAGCCCGCCTGCCCAGCCACCGCCCCCGGCTTGACACACCCCAGCCGGCTAGTACAATCGCTTGTTCTATCGGTGGTTAGCGTGCACCGTTTTCCCGTGGGCTCGACGCCCGACGGGCCGATAGCACCAACCAGAGGATCAGGCCATGCGTGCCCTCGTGCTTTTGGCGGCAACCTGCGGACTGCTCGGTCAGGCCACATCGGCCGGCCCGGACATGGCGCGCCTCGCCTCGGGCGCGGCCGACTGGCAGCTCGACTTCGAGTTCACACCCCCTCGCCGCATCGTCGTCAAACTGCCCGGCCACGAACGCCCGCAGGTCTACTGGTACACGATCTACCGGGCCACCAACAACACCGGCCGCGATCGGCTGCTGTTCCCCGCCTTCGAGGTGGTCTACCAGACGGGCGACAGCGTGGGCCGCGTCGAGGCCGACATGGGCACCAACCCAGCCGTCTTCGCCGCCATCAAGCAGAAGCACGCCAAGGCCTACCCCTTCCTGACCGAGCCGGTGCTGGCCATCGGGCGCCTGCTACAGGGCAGCGACAACGCCCGCACCAGCGTGGCCATCTGGCCGCCTATCGACGCGCGGGCCGACCGATTCAGCGTCTACGTGGCCGGTCTGGCAGGCCGCACCGAGCTGGTCCGCAACCCGCACCACGATGCCAGCAAGCCGGAGACGACCAAGGCGGCCCTTCCTGATGGGACCAAAGTGTCGGTAACGGTGAATCCCCGCTTTTTTACGTTGCGTAAAGTGCTTAGAATAGACTACGAGTTTCGCGGCGACCCCCAGGTACGCCGATCAGAGCGGCCCGTCGAGGCCGCGCGAAGTTGGGTTATGAGGTAAGTGCTTCTTAAACAGCAGGTTACGGAGACGCCAGATGGCACATAAAAAGGGACAGGGATCATCACGCAACGGTCGCGACAGCGGCCCGCAATACCGCGGCGTTAAGGTGTTCGGTGGCCAGCTCGTATCCGTCGGCTCGATCATCGTTCGCCAGTGCGGCACGCCCTTCAAGCCCGGCGCGAACGTGGGCCGCGGGCGCGACGACACTCTCTTCGCCCTCAAGCCCGGCCGGGTGGTCTATCAGGGCCGACGGGTGTGCATCGACCCGGTGGGCGAGTAAGGTCCTGTCGGGACGATACTTACGATCGAACCAAGAGGGTGGTCACCGTTTGAGGCGACCGTCCTCTTTTCTTTTGGCCGGTGGCGATCCGCCAGCATGCTGATCGGGTTGGGCTGTGTTTGTAGATGAGGCCGAAATCGAGGTCCGCGCGGGCAAGGGCGGCCACGGGTGCGTGAGCTTCAGGCGCGAGCGATTCGTTCCGCGTGGCGGACCGGATGGTGGTCACGGCGGCGATGGCGGCAGCATCTACATCCAGGCGACGTCGGGGCTGAACACGCTGCTCGACGTGGTCTCCCGCCGACACTGGTTCGCCAAGAACGGCCGGCCCGGCGAGGGGTCGAACCGGCGGGGACGCAACGGTCGCGGTATCACGATCAAAGTGCCGGTCGGCACGCTGGTGTACGACCACGAAAAGGGCGTGCTGCTGAAGGATCTGGTCGAGGCCGGCCAGCAGATCGTGGTGGCCCGCGGCGGCAAGGGGGGCAGGGGCAACACGGCCTACACCACCCCCACCAACCAGGCGCCGCGCCAGGCCGACCCCGGCGAGCCGGGAGAAGAGCGGCTGCTCCGGCTGGAACTCAAGCTCATCGCCGACATCGGGCTGGTCGGTCTGCCCAACGCGGGCAAGAGCACGCTGTTGTCGCGGCTGAGCCGGGCGAGGCCGAAGATCGCCGACTACCCGTTCACTACGACCGAGCCTCAATTGGGAATCGTCGAGCTATCGGGACTTCGACGTCTGGTGATGGCCGACCTGCCAGGGCTGATCGAGGGTGCCCACACCGGGGTGGGGCTGGGTGATACGTTCCTGCGGCACATCGAGCGGACCGGCGTGATCGTGCACATCATCGACGTAATGCCCGGCAACGGGCAGCCCTCGCCGGTTGAGGCCTATCGAACCATCCGCGAAGAGCTGCAACAGTACTCTGCGAAGCTCGCCGCCAAGCCCGAACTGGTGGTGGCCAACAAGATGGATCTGACCGGTTCGCTGGCGGCGGTCGACCAGCTTCGCGGCGAGTTGGGCATGGACGTGGTCGGCATCTCGGCCGTGGTGGGCGAAGGGCTCGACCGTTTGCTCGAGCAGGTGTGGACTCTGTGCCGACGAACACCGACCGATGGCGTCGATGACACACTCGTCGTCGGTAAGAACGATTAGGCGAGCACCGCAATCATGATCGCGACGCAAGGCAAGTCGAAGGACGGAGATGTGCGGCCGGACGTAGTAGCCATCGACATAGGCAACACGCGGACGGCCCTGGCGGCCGTGGCCGGCCTGGACGCTGTCGAACCGTGCTCGGTAGCTACGGGCGACTTCGATGAGTTGGTCAAAGCCGCCGAGGCGGCGTGGGCGCGCTTGCCGTCGTCCGATCGAGGGGCGATTGTCGTCGCGTCAGTGGTGCCGAAGGTGCTCGAAAAGCTCCGCGCCGTGATAGAGAGTAAGTTCGATCGGCGGCTGCTCGTTGTCCGCCAGGACATTCCTCTACCGATGGAGGTCGATGTCGAGAATCCCGACACGGTGGGGGTCGATCGAGTGTGCTGTGCAGCCGCGGCGTACGATCGCCTGGGCGAGGCGTGCACGGTGGTGGATTTCGGCACAGCCGTCACTATCGATTGTGTCAGCGACGACGGTGTGTTCCTCGGCGGTGCGATCCTGCCGGGGGCGGAACTGGCCTGCCGTGCGCTGAATGAGTTCACAGCCGCACTGCCGCTGGTTGCCGTAGAGGAGCCGCAGGACCCCATCGGGCGAAACACCACCGACGCGATCCGCAGCGGTGTGCTGTACGGTCTGGTGGGCGCCGTGCGCGAGCTGACCGAACGGTACGCGACGAAGCTGGGTCGTTGGCCTCATCTGGTCGCCACCGGCGGCGGGGCCGAGATGGTGGCCCGCGCCTGCCAGTTTGTCGACTCGGTGGTGCCGTATCTATCTCTGAGAGGCGTTGCGCTCGCGTACCGCAAGCACCGTATCGAGCAGAGCCAGTCATGACCCGCGTCGCCCTGCTCACGCCGCTCGGGCAGGGGGCTATAGCAACCGTGCAGTTGGTCGGGCCTGACGCGGTACGAATCGCTAACGATGTCTTTCGTCCGGTCGGCGCGGAACCGCAGGGCGCGTACGATGCCGAGCGAGTCGTTCTTGGTCGTGTGTTGGACGACGGTCGCGCGATCGATCAAGCTATTCTGTCTTCGCGTATCATTAATGACGGCCGCCACGTCGTCGAGCTGCACGTTCACGGCGGCGTGCGAGTTGTGCAACGGCTGATTCAAGCGCTGCAGAAGCGCGGCGCGGTGCTGGCCGATGGGCGCGCCCAGTCGGCCGACGTCTGGGGCGTGGGGCAAAATCGCCTGTCGCGCGACGCGTTGGAACGGCTGCCGCTGGCCAAGACCCGCCGCGTGGTCGAGTGGCTGGCAAACCAGCCGAACAAGCTCGGCCGTCGCCTGGGTGAACTTGCAGCGGAGGCTGCCGCCCAAGGGGCCGACCTGGAGGCTGCGGCTGACGAACTGCGAACGATCGCCGGGCGATATCGGCAGGCGCGTCTGCTGATTGAAGGGGCTAAGGTAGTGTTGACCGGCTTGCCGAATGCCGGCAAGTCGACGCTGGCCAACTGTCTGGTGGGCCGCCAAGCGAGTATCGTCAGCACCCAGCCGGGCACGACGCGCGACTGGGTCTGCCATGCAGGAGCGCTAGAGGGGGTACCGATCACGATCGTGGACAGTGCCGGCCTGGCCTCATCTGGTGGGCCGGTGGAGGCAGACTCCGAGCAACGCGCCCTGGAGCAGGCTGCCGGCGCCGACCTGCGGCTGGTGGTTGTAGATGCGTCTGTACCCCTTCAGGCGGAGACAGTTGAGCTTGTTAGACGGATTGCCGTCTTGGGGGTGGTGCTCGTGGTGCTCAACAAGACTGACCTACCGCCCGCGACGTTGTCTGCGCAACTGGCGGCGGCGACACGGCAGCAGATCGTGCCGGTTTCGGCTCTTCGGGGCACGGGGATGGTCGAACTGGGTCGGGCCTCGCTAGACGCCCTGGGGTTGACCGAGGTGGTAGGGGGGGCTGTGTGTCCTGTGACGGTCGAGCAGGCCGATCTGCTGAGTCGTGTGGCTGATGGATTGGCGGTCGGTCGGGTAGGCGCGTGTGACGAATTGGCTCAACTGGTCAATTCCACTGACCGATAATGTAGGCAATCAGGCAGGATTGTCGGTTTTTTTGCTGTTGATCGGAGCCTGGCGAGAATCTAAAGTTTAGTGGCACCGATCGTTATCGTCGGGCCTTTGGTCGGTGTCGTTTGGGCGGCGGTGCTGCAATCATGGCAGAGACAGCAGACGAGACCCAGTTCGGCCGACTTGTGGTGGAGCGTCGACTGGCCACACCGGAGGAGGTCCGCGCTGCCATGGCCCGTCAGAAAGAGCTTGCGGGGCAGGGCAAGCGGCGGCGGCTTGCCGACGTGATGATCGAGGAGGGGTACGTCACCAAGAGCCAACTCAAGCGGCTGGGTGGGCAGCTTGACGATTCGATGACGCGTCCCGCCCAGCAGATTCCCGGCTTCCAAATTCTGGGCAAGCTCGGCGCCGGCGCCATGGCTACCGTGTTCAAGGCGCGGCAACTGTCGCTCGATCGCGTAGTGGCCGTCAAGGTGCTGCCGCGACGACTGAGCGAGAACAAGGAGTTCGTCGAGCGTTTCTATAAGGAGGGGCGGGCGGCTGCCCAGTTGAACCACAACAACATCGTGCAGGCCATCGACGTAGGCGAAGCGGGCGGCTACCACTACTTCGTGATGGAGTATGTGGCCGGTGCCACCGTCTACGATGTGTTGGCCAAGGGCAAGGCGTTCGAGGAGAGCGATGCCCTGAACATCACCTTGCAGATCGCCCGTGCTTTGCAGCACGCCCATGAACGGGGCTTCATCCACCGCGACGTCAAGCCCAAGAACATCATGATCACCAAGGATGGGGTGGGCAAGCTGGCGGACATGGGTCTGGCGCGCGAGGCCACGGACATTCAGGCGGCGATGGCCGAGGCCGGGCGCGCCTACGGCACACCCTATTACATTTCGCCGGAACAGATTCGCGGCGAGGTGGACATCGATTTCCGGGCCGACATCTACTCGCTCGGGGCCACGTTCTATCACATGGTGACCGGGCGCGTTCCGTTCGACGGTCCCACGCCTTCGGCGGTGATGCACAAGCATTTGAAGGAGCCGCTGATCCCGCCGGATCACATCAACACCGGACTGTCGGCGGGGGTGGGCGAGGTCATCGAACTGATGATGGCCAAGCGTCGCGAGGAGCGGTATCAGAACACGAAAGATCTGATTCAGGACCTCGATGCGGTGGCGCGGGGCGAGCCGCCGCTTCAGGCCCGGCAGCGCTACGATGCCAACCTGCTCGAAGGCTTGGCCGACGGCGAGCGCGCTGGCTCTTCCGGGCCTGTGCGCGGTGGCGCAAGTCAGCGATCGGCCCCTCAACCGATGGGCAGCGGATGGACACTTCCGATAATACTCGGCACGGTACTGCTGGCATCGATTGTATTGAACATCGTCATGGTCCTGATCCGGCCGTAGAGCTCCGCGGCTTGGCCAACGCCGGTTTTCCTGTTGCTAAAGTTTTCTCGCTGAGTTGCCGACAGCCGTTTCTGGCTGTTTGTGTTAGCGATGGTATGGACCAATCTCGCCGCCCATCTCGTCATGTGGTATACTTGCACTGGCCCCTCGGGCTGCGCCGGGTAGAATGCCGCGTCCGCAGCCGAGCATGCCAGGCCGAAGTACCACGGTTTCACTCGCCGACACAAACGTTGTGACGTGGATTCGTCTGCACTCCGAGCTTTGTGGAGCGAAACGAATGCCTACCGACCTCGTCGACGTCGAGAAACTGTGGACACGGTACCTGAAAAACAGAGATGTTGAGACGCGCAACACGCTGGTCGAGCACTATTCCCCGCTCGTCCGCACCCAGGCCAGCCGCATCTCGCGCAAGCTTCCGGCCCAGGTGACCTATGACGAGATTTGCTCGGCCGGATTCGACGGGCTGATCGAGGCCGTCGAGGGCTTCAACCCCGACCGCAAGACCAAATTCGAGACATTTTGTCAGCAACGCATCGTCGGCGCGGTGATGGACTGGCTGCGCAGTCTCGACATTCAGTCGCGGACGGTGCGCCGATTCGAGAAGAAGGTGGTGGACGTTCGCGAGATGCTCGACGCCGAACTCGGCCGCCCGCCCACCACCAAGGAGATGGCCCGGCAGATGGGCATTGCCCAGGAGCGTTTCGAGCATCTGTCGAGACTCTCGCGCATGGGGCATGAGATCCATCTCAGCTCGGTCGGCGTGGCGCCGGGTGGAGGCGGCCATTCCGACAGCCGTCCCTGGGAACTCAACGATGCGCGTCAGGCCGATCCGTCGAGCCGCATCGCGCGGAGCATGCTGGCCGATCACGTTACCCGCGGGCTCACGCGCGAGGAGCGGCTGGTCGTGGTGCTGTACTACTTTGAGGGCCTCACGATGGCCGAGATCGGCTCGGTGTTGAACCTGTCCGAGTCGAGAGTCAGCCAGATCCACAAGGAAGTGATGATGCGACTCCGCCGTCGCTTCAAGGATCGGGTCGACGAACTGGTGGCCTGACCGCCGGCGAAGCTGGCACCTCAATGCCGTTCACGACTTCGCGTTCATTCATCTTCAACGCCTCCGTCTTTCGACACTCGTTGCGAAAGGCATAGTGTTTTGCCCTGTGCCAACCTCGGCAGACAGCGGGCTCTTCGTCAAACCTAGATCGCAGCGACCCCGGTAGGGGGCAAGGTTTACGATAGAGGGTCTGCGTGGTGAGCGTCGCCTGGCGAAGCTTGCAGTTGCCTGTCTCCTTCGACTTTTGTCGTGGATCAAGGCGTCGAGCAGGAAACTCTTGAACTCTTCCGTCAGGAGGTATTATACTGGAATGTGAGAGGTCCGATGCTGCTGCCGGGCGGAAGTCAACTGCCAAATGTCCGAAGAACGAATATCGTGGTGGCCAAGGGGCATCTGGTTCGGACCAGGCGGGACGCTAGCTACGCGTACTGGGGCGAAGGTTCCCACCAGGCGATGAGGGGCGACGTATTGGGCCGAGCATTCGGCGGGCCAGCTGCGAATCTGGTGCCCAACCGTCTGTCAACCAAGGACGTTGATGCTTACGAGTTACAGGAGCTACGCCAGTTGATCAGTCGCAACAGTAAGGAGCAATGGTGATGGAGTCTCGATGGACGGCAGGTGTTGTATGGTGTTCACGCCTGGTTGAGACGCTGACGCAGTTTCTATGGCAAGGGACACTGATCACGAGGATCGCCATAGGAGTGAGCTATGGGGTACGGCAATCCGGCGCCGCGCTGGGCGCCATCAGCCGCCAGGCCCACCCGTCAAGCCGCATTCACCACCCGACGGGCGCTGACGCCCACGTCGGCGTGAGGTCACGCCGAACATCGCTGCTCGCGATGCTCGTAGTCGTCGCAATCGGCGTGACCGCGACCGGCCAACTGCAGGCCCGCGCAGACGATCCCGACAAGCAGCCAGCCAAAACAGGGACCGGCGATAGCCCGCCGCACCTGTTAGCCACGGGCGGCCACGCGGCCACAGCGCCCACGACCGACGTGCGACAAGGGCGGATCTTACGGTTCCCCTCCGATCGGACGCTTGGTCTCGTCAAGACACGGCCGAAGGGCTCCGATGCATCGCGCTATTCCGGGTGGGAGACGTTGGCTGAGGCGCGCGGCGCGGTAGTCGTGCCTAGCGGCGTCGACGTTCGACTTCAGGTCAGCGACACGGGTAGCGCCGACCTGTCGCCTCTACGGAACCTGGAGCCCAATGCCCTTAACTCACTGATGTGCTGGCGCACGTCTCTTACCGACGATCAACTACCACACATCGCGCACCTGACAGGTCTGCGCGAACTGAGCCTCGGTTATACGAACATCACAAGTGCAGGCCTGATTCACATCAAGAACCTAACATCGTTGGACTACCTGCGCCTAACCCGAACGAAGGTCGACGATCAGGGTCTGGCGTATGTGACAGGCTTGAAATCACTGAAGGATCTTGACTTGACGCAGACGGATATCACCGACGGTGGGCTCACGGACGTTGCGCAACTGAAGAGACTTGAGGATCTGTCCCTGGGGTATACTGATATTACCGATGCCGGGCTGCGACATATCGGCGGCCTGACATCGCTTCGCCGATTGTATCTTGACAAGAACAGCATAACGGACAAGGGGCTTGCCAGTCTGTCTGGGTTAAAGGAGTTAGAGGACCTCCTGCTAATGAACCTTCACATCACCAGTCGCGGACTTGTCCACTTGAAAAACTTAAAGAAGCTCAAGTCACTGCGCATGGACGGCGCCAAGATCGATGACGAGGGCCTGGCCCATTTGTCGGGGCTGGAGTCACTGGAAACGCTTTTTCTCCCCTTCCAGTCCTCTGTCACCGATGAGGGTCTCAAGGCCATCGCGACGCTGCCTGCACTGCGATCGCTGAGCAATCTACCTGAGGGCATCACGGACGCCGGCGTCGCTGCGCTCACGTCCAGCCGGTCGATCGAGGAACTGCACGTAACGGGCAAGGGCATCACCGACGCCGGCATGCGTGAACTCGCCGGCATGACGCAGCTTCGCGAACTCTGGGTGCAGCTCTGCCCCGTCACTGACGCGGGGCTTGGGGCCTTGACGGCGCTGAAGAATCTGGAGTACCTGATGCTCAACCGTACCCAGGTAACAAGCGCCGGTCTGACAACGCTGGCGCGACTGCCGAAGCTCAAGACACTCAGTATCAATGGTGTCGACTATGGTGATAACGGCTTGGCCTGGCTCAAGGGCCTGGACGGCGTGGAAAGTCTCGACCTCGGCGGCACGAGGCTTCGCGACGATGATCTCGCTCACGTTGGCCGTCTGACGTCGCTGAAGAGGCTGGAGTTCAACGGCGAGACGATCAGCGATGGCGGCTTCGCCCATCTCAGAACGCTGACGTCTCTCGAAACTCTGCGTGCGTGGGGCTCCATGTTGACCGACGATGGGTTGGCCCATGTGGCAGGCATGACGAAACTGGGCAACCTGGTAGTCTCCGGCGCATTCACTGACGCCGGTCTTCAGCATCTTGAAGGGCTATCGGAACTCTACAGGTTACAGCTGACCGGCGACGACCTGACCCAAGCAGGCCTGGATCGTCTGCGAGCGAAGCTGCCAGCACTTCAGCCGATCAATGCTCGCCGGTCACGAGACCAAGGCAGGCGTCCCGAGCCCGGCCAGGTTGCCCCTGCCTTCTCCGTCACCACACTTGACGGCAAGCCCCTGAGTCTGGCCGACTATCGCGGGAAGGTTGTCCTGTTGCACTTCTGGGCGACATGGTGCAGCCCCTGCGTGGCGTCGACGCCCGACCTCAAGAAATG
>Ga0315553_10004662_pt1 | contig 10286 bp, 9 predicted proteins | sample SalMarSW160140MG_FD_203099 | JGI IMG/M metagenome (GOLD analysis project Ga0315553, IMG submission 203099) | Salt marsh sediment microbial communities from the Plum Island Ecosystem LTER, Massachusetts, United States - Salt Marsh Sediment SW1601-40 ... | reverse complement strand
AACTTCATAAAGCCTCTCCGGGGGCTGAGGCGGCTTGCTCGTAGGCAGGTTCGGCCTCGGGCAAGGCTTCAGCGCCATCGGCTGGCTGGGTATGCTGCTCGTCTTTTTCCAGCATGTCGGCCAGCGTCACCTGTTGCAGAAAGTCCTGAAGCCTCGTGTGGACCTTCCTGGCCGGCTCGCGAATAGGGCAGTTCTCGCCCACGCGGCACACGGCCCGCCCGTTGCGCAGAGGGCGTTCCAGAGCGCACTGCACCAGACCGATCGGTCCCTCCATCGCCTCAATCAGCATGGCGAGCGTCAACTCATCTGGAGGCACGGCCAGGCGATATCCACCTTTGGCGCCGCGCACCGACTTGATCAGTCCACGTCGCGCCAGACGCTTGAGCACGTTCATCAGCAAAGGCTGAGGCATCGAGTACTGCTCGGCAATCTGCCGTGCGCTGACCGGCCCGTCGTCCGTGCGGGCCAGGTGGGTCAGCGCGATCAAGGCGTAGTCTGTTTTTTTGGTTAACGCCAGCATTGGGTATCCCTCATTCTCGGGTTCGGTCCTCACTATTGATATAGCACTGCTTTGGTGCGATAGCAACTATGAGACCAACTTATTTCTGGGAGGGCCGTAAGACTATTAATGACAATATGTTACCGGTGGGACGCAAAGCGAGATCTGCATGCCCGGGTCTAATTGTCGGGGTCGATGATCGTCTCGGTTGCGCAGCCTTCGTCGTCGGCATGCCTGCCACGGGGATCGGCGCTCTTGCGGCGGCGATGTGTCGGCGGTGCGGCAAAGCCCCTACGGCTCTCGGACTGAACGAAGTGGAGGATTTGCCGTCCCACGTCCGTCGTAACCGCATCCGCCAGGGCGGCGATCGCCTTTCGAAACGTCGTCCCGGATCGGTACAGGATTTGGTACGCCCGTTTGGCGTCGTCGATCTGTTCGGGCGAGAAGCCGCCTCGCCGCATGCCCACCAAATTCACACCCACACACTCGGTGTCGTGCACGCATGTGAAAAACGGCGGCACGTCCGTCAGTACGCGCGACAGACCACCGACCATAACGTACGAACCGATCCGGACGAATTGATGCACCACCGAATAGGCGCTGATGGTGGCGTGGTCTGCGACCTCCACGTGCCCGGCGCATGCCGTCATGTTCAGGAGCGTCACGCCGTCGCCGAACACACAATTGTGCCCGATGTGAGAATTCGCCAGGAGGAAGCACCCCTTGCCCACGATCGTTGCCGATTCGGGCTGCGTCCCGCGGTGAATGCTGGCGCCCTCGCGGACGATCGTCCCGTCCCCGATGCGGCAGTAACTGCGGCACGGCTCGTAGTGGAAGTCCTGAGGCAGGTGTCCGACCACCGCGTTAGGGTGGATTACGCAGGCGCGGCCGATTTCCGTCCAGCCGGCGATGTACGCGTTAGGGTAGACCCGCGTGCCCGCACCGATCGTCACCTCGCCCTCGATCACGGCGTAGGGGCCGATCTCTGCATCCGGATCGATCCGAGCGTTCTTGTCTACAATCGCGGTCGGATGGATGGCCATGCAGCCGAACTCCTTGCTCCCAAAGCAATGGGCGTCATTCTAAGGCCTCACCGACCCACTGCAACCGAATCGCCACATGGCCCCGGCGTGTTCAGCTTCCCGCCACATCGGCAGGATCGACAGCCTCGAGTGTGCTGGCGAATTCCTGCACCACTCTCTCCGGCGTGGACGCCCCGGCTGTGACCCCAGCCACCATTTTGCCCGATACCATATGCGGCTGGAACTGCTGCCAGCCTTCCAGATGGTACGTATCCACACCGGTCTGACGACACAACTGGGCGAGCTGGCGAGTGTTGGCCGAGTGCATACCGCCCAGCACAAACATGACGTCTACGTGCCGGCACAACTCCAGCGCGGCCTGCTGGCGGCGTGTGACTTCGGGGCACAGCGTGTTGACAATCTTGATCTCGCGGAACGGCTGCGAACAGATGGCGGCGATCATATTCGCCACGTGCTCCGGCGCGTGCGTCGTCTGGGCCACAACGCCCAGTTTGACGTTCTTCGGCAGCGCCGCAGCCACGTCCGGCTCGCGCTCGACCACGATGACTTCCGGGGCGTATCCGATCACGCCCCGAACCTCGGGATGATCGCGGTCGCCGATCATCACCACGCGGTAGCCTTCCTCATGAAGCTGTCTCACCGTATTCTGGGCTCGCTTGACGAGCACGCAGGAGGCGTCGACGACCTTCAGCCCGCGTTGCTGGGCCTGTTCGAGCAACTCGGGGCCCACCCCGTGCGATCGAATCAGCACCGTGCCGCCGACCGGAATCTGGTCCAGACTCGACACCTGCTTCAGCCCGGCCTGTCCCAGCCGCTCAACTACCTGCTGGTTGTGAATGATCGGGCCGAGCACGTAGACCCCGCCTTCGATCCGACTGGCGAGCAATTGCTCAGCCAGTTCGATCGCTCGCTCGACGCCGAAGCAGAAACCTCGCTTTTCGGCAAGCTTCACTTGCATGGCCTGACTATCCCAAGTTGTCGGTGCAGGTCGGCCTGCATGAACACGAGACGGTCGCGCACCTGCTGCACCAACTCATCGGGCGGCATGCCTGCCGCCGTCTCCGGTGCGACGGGCTTACCATACACTACTACGATCCTATGCGGGGCCGGCAGACGTCGCCAGCGTGGCCACGACTCGAATGCGCCCTCGATCACCACCGGCACCACCCATGCCCCCGTCCGCTTGGCCACCGAAGCGAACCCGCCGTGCAGGCGTCCGATGTGCCCGTCGCGCGTCCGCGTCGCCTCGGGAAAGGTCACCACCACCTTGCCGTCACGCAGGCGGCGCATGGTCTCCTTGATCGCACCTATGTCCGCGCTGCCGCGTCGCACGGGAAAGGCATTGAGCGACTCGATCAACCCCCGAAACAGCCGGTTGGCAAACAGGCTGTCGCGCGCCATGTAGTTGCCCTCCCGGTGCAAGGCCAGCGTAGCAAGCACCGGGTCGAGGTAGCTCTGATGGTTGCACACCAACAGAACGCCCCCACGGTCGGGCACATGAGGCAGTCCGAAGATGCGCCCGCGGAAGTAGAGCAGGAACCCCATCTGGCAGATAAAGCGGCAGAACCGATAGTAAAGTCTCATAGGCTGTATGTCGCGCGACATCAGACGCTAGCCGCTACCGGGCAGGCGGGCGCGCGGGATGCGTCGCTTCACCTCGTGTTCGAGCAGATCGACCATCTGAGTTACATTCATAGCCGTTGTGTCAATGCGGACCGCTCCGCCCGGCACCAGCAGCGGCGCCCAGCGCGATTGATCGTTGCCGTCCCGCTGCCGCAGGTCCTCGAGAACCTGCTCGTAATCCACCGGCTCGCCGTCGTCGCGCAGCTCGCGGTACCGGCGCTGGGCACGTTTCTCCAGCGTCGCGTCGAGGAAAAACTTGACGTCTGCTTCAGGGAAAACCGTACTGCCCTGGTCGCGGCCTTCCGCTACGAAGCTGCCCAGCTCGGCACCGATGTGTCGCTGCTTGGCGATTAACGCATCGCGCACGGCAGCCACGCGCGCGACGTAAGGCGTCGCCTGCGTGACGCGCATGCTGCGAATCTCGGACGAGACGTCCTCGCCGTCCAGCATCACGCGCGTGGCATCGGCTGGCGCTTCCAGCCGCAAGGAAGCCTCCCTTGCCTGCTGCGCCATCGCCTCGGCGTCGTCCAGGTCGGCACCCCGGCGCAGGGCCCGTAGGGCCACCGCCCGGTACATCGCCCCGGTGTCCAGATACGCTGCGCCCAGACGCCGGGCCAGTTCCCGGGCTGCCGTGCTTTTGCCGGAACCCGCTGGACCGTCAATCGTTACGATCATTTCTGCCTCCAACGGCGGTGCGATTATAGCCCGCGCCCGCACGGCGGCAACCGGCGTTGTTGGTCACCCATGATTCCGCTATCATGCCCCCTGGATCAGCACGGAGGTGCCCCGTGAGTGCTGCAACGAAGGAAAAAACTCCGCGGCTTTCGGTCGTGATACCCCTTTACAACGAGCAGGAGAACGTCGGCCCGTGCTACCGCGAACTGACCGACGTGCTGACTCATGCGGGGTTGGATTACGAACTCATCTTCGTCGACGACGGCAGCAGCGACGACACCTTCCAGCGCCTCGAACAGCTCGCCATCGACGACCCGCGCACCACAATGCTCCAGTTTCGCCGCAATTTCGGTCAGACGGCCGCTATGGCCGCTGGCTTTCACCTCGCCCGCGCGCCCGTGGTGGTTCCGATCGACGGCGATCTTCAGAACGACCCGGCCGACATTGCTGCACTGATCGTCCGACTCGATGAGCCACCCGGATACGACATCGTCAGTGGGTGGCGCAAGAAGCGTAAGGACAAGATGTTCAGCCGGCGCCTGCCCTCGATGACGGCCAACTGGCTGATCGGCTGGCTGACCGGGGTCCGTCTGCACGACTACGGCTGCACGCTCAAGGCCTACCGGCGCGAGGTGCTGGCCGACATCGACCTCTACGGCGAGATGCACAGGTTCATACCGGCTATCTGTAGCTGGCGCGGCGCCAGAGTGACCGAGATGGTGGTCAACCACCGCCCGAGAACGGCCGGTAGGGCCAAGTACGGGCTCGGACGTACCGTCAAGGTGCTGCTCGATCTGATCACCGTCAAGTTCATGGGCTCGTACCTCACCAAGCCGATCTACTTCTTCGGCAAGCTCGGGCTGTTGAGCCTGGCGGGTGCGCTGCTGTGTCTGGGGCTGGCCCTCTACCACAAGTTCGGCCCCGACGACCTGCATCTGAACCGCAACCCGCTCACGCTGCTGGCGGGCATCCTCGTGGTCGTATCCGTGCAGGTCGTGTTGATGGGCCTGATGACCGAAATGCTCATCCGCATCTATCACGAGTCGCAGGCCAAACCGATCTATGCCATACGGCGGATGATTCGCTGCGGGCAGTCGAGTGGCCGCCAGAGCAGCACCGAAGAGGCCGCGCCCCAGCGCGGACACGCACCCGCCGGATCTCAGACCGGCTGATGCACTCTTGTGGGAAGGTGGGTCGATGCGAACCGCAGTATATGCTCCGCTAATTATTCTCGCAGCCGCCGGGCTCTTTGCAGGCTGCGAACAACGCTCCGCCAAGCCGGCAACTACCCAGCCGGCCGCCCCAACACCTACTCAGCGCCCAACCCAGCCGACCACCTTGCCCGTGTCGGTCACCCTGTCGCAGGACGACCTGGATGATCCCGACGCGCCGCCCTTCCTGCCCAAGAGCAACGTGGTCGGCACGTGGGTCAAGCATCGCGCGGTGCGCGTGGCCATTCCAGGTGAGTTGAAGCAACTGTTCGCTCGCGATGCCTCGGCCATCGAGGATTTCCGCGTGAAGCTGGCGGCCTCCTGCGTTTATCGGCGAATCGTCAACGACCAGGCCGAACTGGCCTACGTCGAATTGGTCCAAACCCATCAGCCCGACGACGCCTTTGGCATCCTCACGGTCCACAACACCGGGCCCGAAACGCTCGACCTGGCCGGGCTGACGCGAGTCGACACCACCAACGGCTATCACCTGCACTGCTGGAAGGGCCGCTACTACGTCCACGTGTATGGCTTCGTGACCGACGATCCCACCTTCCCCAAGGCGTTGCAGGACCTGGCCCGTCGTATCACGTTCGAGATGCCCGCGGCCTCGCAGCCGCGACTTATTGAGATGCTTCCCGCCGAGCAGCGCGTAAACCACAAGCTGTGGCTGGTCCGCTCGGCCCGCTCGCTCGCCGTCGCCGACGCGGCCGAGGTGCCCTGTGGCGATGCGAATCAGGTCGACGAGCTTCTCGGCCTCGACAAGGATGTCTTGCTGCTGGTGGCCGCCTATCGGCAGCCCGGCTTGGCAGGGCTGAACTACGTGTGGCTCGCACGCTACCCCACGCCTGCCGAGGCGCAGCAGGCGTTCAAACGCTATCAGCAGGCCATCGACCAGGCCAAGCCACAATCACCCCTGGCCAATACCTTGCTGACCGGCCCGCATGGCGCAATCCTCGCCGGCACATGGACCGCCGACCGCGAATCCCTCATGCACGTCCTGCCTGATTTGGCGACACGTCTGACACCGTAAGCCGTGGGATGCCTTGGCGCCCCGTCCTTTCCAGGATCGAGCAATCAACTACCCGACAGACGGCTTCCCCCCATCCAGAGGGTTTGCCCCCCGACCCCCGGATCAGTACAATCGCAAGTTCTGTTGGCGCAACCAGTTGGCCGCAGGGCCTATGTAGGGGCAAAACAGCATGTCCGGCAAATATGATTTTTCCGCCATCGAGCCGAAGTGGCAGAAGTTTTGGGAGGAGAGCAAGACCTTCCAAGTGGCCAATCCCGGTCAACCGGGCTACGACCCGGCTAGGCCCAAGCTCTATATCCTGGACATGTTCCCATACACTTCCGGCTCCGGCCTGCACGTCGGCCACCCCACAGGCTACACCGCCACCGACATCCTGGCACGCTACAAGCGCATGAAGGGGTTCGCCGTCCTGCACCCGATGGGCTACGACTCGTTCGGCCTGCCCGCTGAGCAGTATGCGATCCAAAGTGGCGTCCACCCGCGTATCACGACCGAGAGCAACATCGCCAACATCCGCCGCCAGTTCAAAGCTTTGGGCTTCAGCTACGACTGGGACCGTGAGCTGGCCACCACCGACGAGGACTACTACCACTGGACGCAGTGGATCTTCATCCAGTTGTACAACCACTGGTACGACGACGACTGCACCTGGACCGACCCCGCCGGCCGCACACACGTCGGCCGCGCCCGACCCATCGCCGAGCTGCCCATTCCCGACGACGTCCGGGCTGCTGGCGAGAAGGCGGTTCGGCAATACCGCGACGACCGCCGCCTGGCCTACCTGGCCGAAGTGCCCGTCAACTGGTGCCCGGCGATGGGCACGGTGCTGTCCAACGAAGAGGTCACCAACGAGGGTCTTAGCGAGCGGGGCAACCACCCGGTCTACCGTCGGCCGCTGCGGCAGTGGATGCTGCGCATCACCAAGTACGCCGAGCGCCTTGCCGGCGATCTGGATGTGCTTGATTGGCCCGAGTCGATCAAGATCATGCAGCGAAACTGGATAGGTCGAAGCGAAGGCGCCGATGTCGACTTCCCGCTGGCCGACCCGGCCGCTACCGGCGATGCAAACGCCCCAACTTCGGTCGACGATTGGTTTGCCCGTCGCGCAAGCGAAGGCCTGCCCGACAAGTGCGAGTCCTACGTCATTCGTGTATTCACAACCAGGCCCGACACGCTGTTCGGCGCCACCTACATGGTCCTCGCGCCGGAGCACCCGCTGCTCGAGCAAATCACCACGCCCGAGCATCGCGCCCAGGTGCGGCAGTACGTCGAAGCCGCCGCCCGCAAGACCGACCTCGACCGCACCGACCTCGCCAAGGAAAAGACCGGCGTCTTCACCGGCGCCTACGCGATCAACCCGGTCAACCGCCAGCGAATCCCCATCTGGGTGGCCGACTACGTGCTCATCAGCTACGGCACGGGTGCGATCATGGCCGTGCCCGCCCACGACCAGCGCGACTTCGAGTTCGCCAAGCGCTTCGACCTGCCCATCGTGCCCGTCGTCATGCCGCCCGACACGTGGATTCACGATCAGCTCGTCGAGAACGGCCTCGACACCGAGTATTGCGATCAGCACGGCAAAGCCGACATGGCCGACAAGATCATCACCTCGGCCACCGCGGCGGCCGGCACCATCGCCGGCTTCACCGCGCAGGACGCCCGCGCGATTCTCGACGGCGATGCAAGCTGGATGGCCCAGATAGGCTATCCGGCCTATCTTGACGACCCGGGTATCTTCGCCGAGGCGTTCGTGGGAGATGGGGTCAACGGCAACTCGCCGCCTGCCGAAGTCCAACTGGCTTCATCGGCCTGCGATATCAACGACCTGGCCACCCCCGACGCCAAGGCCAAGATCACCGAGGGGCTGGTTGCCGCCGGGCTGGGGCGATCCGCGATCCAATACAAGCTGCGCGACTGGCTTTTCAGCCGCCAACACTATTGGGGCGAGCCGTTCCCCATCCTGCACGGCGAGGACGGCGAAATCGTCTGTCTCGACGAAAGTGAACTGCCTTTGACGTTGCCGGAGATGGAGGACTTCCAGCCCGAGAAGCTCCCGCCCGACAGCGACAAGATGCCGGAATCGCCCTTGTCGCGCCTGACCGACTGGCTCACCGTCCAGCGCGACGGGCGCACCTATCGCCGCGAAACCAACACCATGCCCCAGTGGGCGGGAAGCTGTTGGTACTACCTGCGCTACCTCAGCCCGAAAAACGACCGGCGCTTCTGCGACGCCGAGGCCGAGAAATATTGGATGCCCGTCGATCTTTACGTCGGCGGGGCCGAGCATGCCGTGCTCCACCTGCTCTACGCCCGCTTCTGGCACAAGGTGCTGTTCGATCTGGGATGCGTCTCCACGCCCGAGCCGTTCGCCAAGCTCTTCAACCAGGGCATGGTGCGGGCCTACGCCTATCGCGACCAGCGCGGTATCTGCGTGCCTTACGACCAGATCGACTTCCGCGACGACGCCGCCTACCACAAGCAGACCGGCGAGAAGCTCAGCGAAGCCGTCGAGAAGATGAGCAAGTCGCTCAAAAACGTCGTCACGCCCGACGAGGTGACCGCCGAGTACGGCACCGACGCGTTCCGCCTCTACGAGATGTATATGGGCCCGCTGGAGGCATCCAAACCGTGGAACACGCGCGACGTGCCCGGTGTCTTCCGCTTCCTCCAGCGCGTGTGGCGGCTGGTGGTCGATCAGGAAACCGGCGACCTCAGCGATCGACTCACCGACGACGAGCCCGACGAAGCGACCGAACGGCTGATCCAACGCACGATCCGGCACGTCGAAGACGACCTCGAAACGATGCGGTTCAACACCGCTATCGCCCATATGATCGTCTTCGTCAACGAGATGACCCCGCGGCAGCAGCGCCCGCGCAGCGCCGTCGAGCGGTTCCTGCTGGTGCTGGCGCCGTTCGCCCCACACATCGCCGAGGAGTTGTGGCAGCGCCTGGGTCACGCCGACTCGCTGGCGTACGAGCCCTGGCCGGCCTTCGACCCCGACATGGCGCGCGAGCCGCAGGTCGAAATCGCCGTTCAGATCAACGGCAAGGTGCGAACCCGAATTACCATCTCAGCCGACGCCGGCGAAGAGCAGATGAAGCAGATCGCGATGGATCACGAGAAGGTCAAGGCCGGCCTGAAGGGCAAGAGCGTTCGCAAGGTGATCTGCGTACCCGGTCGGCTGGTCAATATCGTTGCCAAGTAGTCGCTGAACGGGTGCTGTAACGTCAGGTGGGCCCAATGCATGCCCGTCGAGACCGAGATCAAACTTCGCTTCGATGATTTCGACGCGTTGTGCCGCGCGCTCACCGACGCCGGCGCCACATGCTCCGGCCGCGTGACAGAGACCAACTGGTTCTTCGATCGGCCCGACGGCTCGCTGCGAGCGGCCGACAAGGGTCTGCGGATCCGCGCCGCCGAAGCGGACGATGGTTCCGAGCGGCCGAGCACACTCACCTACAAGGGACCGTCCGAGCCCGGGCCCATCCGCCGCCGACCGGAGATCGAGCTGGCCGTCTCCGATGCCGACACCGCCCGCGACATGCTGCTGGCTACGGGTTTTGTCGAGGTTCTCGTCTATCAGAAGCGTCGCGAAACGTGGCGGCTGGCCACGTGTCATATCGAGCTGGACGACGTGCCTGCGTTAGGTCGCTTCGTCGAAATCGAAGGCCCCGACCGCCAGGCAGTCGCCGACGTGCAGCAGCGGCTCGCCCTCGAAGCAGCGCCCGCCGTCGAGCCCACCTACGCCGCCATGATGCTCGACCACGTCCGCACCGCGAACCTCTCGCCCCCACACGTCATGCTTCATGGCTAACCGCGTACGCTCATGGGTGGCATGCCCACGTCCCGACGTACGTCGGGATTGCGTGGGCATGTTAATCGGCTACGCTATGTCGGGTGGCATGTCCAAGCCCGCCGCGGGCGCGGGCATGTGAGAGCGTAGGGTGACTCGTCGACCCACCACATCCGACTACTCGGGGACAAACTCCAGCACAACCGAACGGGCAAACCCAACCTTCGCGTCAGGGTCATTCATCGTCTCGAGATACCACAACACCGTCGTAAAATGCGCCCAGTGGAAAAGCCCCACCTCGGGTGCGACCGGAAGATCCTGCGCGCGAACAAGGTGGTTGAACGCCGCCGGATCATCGATCGGAACGCCGAACCCGCCGAACGCGTTCGACCAGTAATGCTCGACC
>Ga0315553_10004661_pt1 | contig 10288 bp, 7 predicted proteins | sample SalMarSW160140MG_FD_203099 | JGI IMG/M metagenome (GOLD analysis project Ga0315553, IMG submission 203099) | Salt marsh sediment microbial communities from the Plum Island Ecosystem LTER, Massachusetts, United States - Salt Marsh Sediment SW1601-40 ... | reverse complement strand
CTGCCGACGCGATCAGCCATATGCCGAAGCCGCCGCCCAGCGCCTCGATCAGCACGCCGCCGGCGAAGTTGGCGATGATGAACGTGACCGAGCCCCACAGCCGCATGCGTCCGTAGTCGAGCCCCTCCGCGCGCACGCCGGTGACCGCCACCGTCTCGATCAGCGGCAGCATGGTGCCGATGGCGAGCAGAAACGTCACGCCGACGGCGAGGATCGGCCAGTAGCCGAAGAGGCTGCTGACGACGAGCGCCAGCCCAAGCGCGCTCCAGGCGAGCACGATGATGACGAGACGATGGTTGGCGAGGCGGTCGGCGAGCAGGCCCACCGTCGGCGTGAACAACACGCGCACGAACAGCGGTGCTGCCGTGACGGTCGAGATCTCGATGGGCGACAGCCCCTTGGAATTGAGCCAGACCGGGAAATAGGGGAGCACCACGCCGTAGGCGAGGAAGAGGGCCGCAAAGAAGAGCGAGACCCTCACGGCGAGCGATCCCGCGCGAACGCCTTCAGACCAACGTCCATAGAGCACGGGCATGGGTGTCTCCGCGCCAGCCCCGGGGGCAGCCGGTGGCAGCCCCCAGAGCCCTCTGCACCCGGAATACGCAACGACTGGTGAAGGCGCAGGGCCGCGCACAAAAAGAAACCGGCCCGGAGAAACCGGACCGGTTCTTCAGCCAAATCGGGCGGCGCCCCTAATCGCGCGCCCGACGCTCCCCCCGGAGCTCGTTACGATGCAAGCGCATCGCGTTGCTTAATTTTCTTGCAGATGGCCGGCTGCCTCGCAAGTGGGTAAATGCGCTTTGCCCCCGCGTCGATGCATCCCTGCCACACTGCCAGAAACCCCCATTTTTCGCGGCTAACGGCGTGACGTAGGCGGACGAACAGCGTGCAAATGATCGACGGGGCCGGCGCCGTGGCCTACGGCGAGGCCGGCCCCGGCTTGCAGTGCCGCATGCACGAAGCGTTTGGCCGCCGCCACGGCCGCACTCATCGAATCGCCGCGGGTCAGGTACGCCGCGACGGCGGCAGAGAAGGTGCAGCCTGTGCCGTGTGTGTTGGGCGTGGCGATGCGCGGCAGCGCGAGCCGCACGGTCTGCCCACCGCGGTCCATAAAAATGTCGACCGCCTCTGCGCCCGTGCCGTGGCCGCCTTTGATGACAACTGCCTTGCAGCCGAGCGCTACGAGCGCCTTCGCCTGTGCCGCCATATCGGCCTCGTCGGCGGCGGGCGGTTGATCGAGAAGACGCGCCGCCTCGGCGAGGTTGGGCGTGAGGATGTCGGCGCGCGGGAGGAGTTCGGCGCGCAGCGCCGCGACCATGCCCTCGGCCATGAGGCAATCGCCGCTCGAGGCGACCATGACCGGATCGACGACGAGCGGGTGCAGGTCGTGGTGCTGCACCGCCTCGGCGACGACGTGCACCGTGCCGGGCTCATTCAGCATCCCCGTCTTCACCGCACCGACACTCAGGTCGCCGGCAACCGCCGCGATCTGCTGGGCGACAAAGTCGGGCGGCACGGGAAATATGCCGGAGACACCCTGCGTCGACTGGGCGGTGAGCGCGGTGATGACGCTTGCGCCGTAGACGCCCAGCACGGTGAAGGTCTTCAAATCGGCCTGGATGCCGGCGCCGCCCGAAGGGTCCGACCCGGCAATGGTCAGCGCGGCGAGCGTCCTCTGGGCGTCTTTGCTCATGGCCAAGCCTACTGGCCCGTGCCCTTCTTCATGATCTCGCTGCCGAGGTCGTGGGGCGTGACCCACGACTCGACCTGGCTCAGCCACGGGTTCTGATCCAAGAGCCAGCTGCCGAACCAGTTGATGGAGCCCGACAGGAACAGCAGCCCGGTCACGACGAGGACGGCGCCCATCACCTTCTCGACCTTGTCGAGGTGGCGGCGGAACCGCTGCATGAAGGAGATGAAGGGTTGCACGGCAACAGCCGCCAGGATGAAGGGAATGCCGAGCCCCAGGGAATAGACGAACAAGAGCTTCACGCCCGTGGCAAGGCTTCCCTCGTTCGCTGCGAGCGCCAGCACCGTCGCCAGCACCGGTCCGATGCACGGCGTCCAGCCGAAGGCGAAGGCGAGCCCGATGACGTAGGCGCCCACGTAGCTCACGCCGTGATGATGGGGGCGATGGTAGCGCGCCTCGCGATAGAGCAGCGCGATGCGGAAGAGCCCGAGAAAGTGCAGGCCGAAGACAATGATGATGAGACCGGCGACGATCTCAAGCTCGCGCTTGTAGCTTTGGATGAGCTGTCCGAAGAAGGAGGCGCCGGCGCCGAGGCCGACAAACACGGTGGTAAAGCCCAAGACGAACAGCAGCGAGGCCAGGACGACGCGGCTCCACACGTGGCGCGGCACGCCCTCCTCGGCGGTGAATTCCTCGATCGTGGTGCCGCCGAGGTAGCCGAGGTAGGGCGGAACGAGCGGGAGCACGCACGGGCTCAAGAAACTCACGAGGCCCGCGAGCCAGACGCCAAGGTAAATCTGCAGATCTGCGAACATCACGCGCTACTCTCGCCGCCAAGCATCAGGTTTGCCCCCGCGCGAGCGCCGCCACACCCGGCAGCTCGCGGCCTTCGAGCCATTCCAGGAAGGCGCCGCCGGCCGCCGACACGTAGGTGAAATCGCCCGTTACGCCGGCGGCATTGAGGGCTGCCACCGTATCTCCGCCGCCGGCCACCGTCACCAGCGCCCCCGCCTTGGTGAGGCGTGCAGCCTCGCGCGCCAGCGCAAACGTGCCTTCGCCGAAGGGAGGAATCTCGAAAGCGCCGAGCGGCCCGTTCCACAACAGCGTCCTGCACTCCTTCAGGACGTCGCTCATGTGCGCGACCGATTTCGGGCCGACGTCGAGGATCATGGCATCGCTCGGCACCGCAAGCGCGGGAACGACGGCATGCGCCTCGCCGGCGCGGAACCCCCGCGCGATCACCACGTCCTCCGGCAGCACCACGGCGCAACCACGGTGCTTGGCGGCCGTCATGATCTCGCGCGCGCTGGCGACGAGGTCGGGTTCGGCCAGCGACTTGCCGATGTCGACGCCGTGCGACAACAGGAAGGTGTTGGCCATGCCGCCGCCGATGATGAGCTTGTCGACCTTCTCCATGAGGTGCTTCAGGATGGGGATCTTGGTCGACACCTTGGCGCCGCCAACGAGTGCCGCCGTCGGCCGCTGCGGCGCCTCCAGCACGGTGCGCAGCGCGTTGATCTCCTCCAGCATCAAGGGGCCGGCGTAGCTCGGGAGATGATGCGTGATCCCTTCGGTCGAGGCGTGCGCGCGGTGCGCGGCCGAGAACGCATCATCGACGTAAAGGTCGCCCAAGCGCGCGAGCTTCGCCGCGAAGTCGGGATCGTTCTTCTCCTCGCCCTTGTGGAAGCGCAGGTTCTCGAGAACTGCGATCTCACCCGGACCCAGCGCGTTGACGGCGCTTTCGGCGACGGGGCCGACGCAGTCGGGCACGAACCCAATGGGCCGTCCGAGCAGATCGCCGAGCTTGGCCGCTACGGGATGCAGGGAGAGCGCAGGATCGGGGGCACCCTTAGGCCGGCCGAAGTGCGAGATCACGACGACGCGCGCTCCGCGCTCGCACAGGTCCCGCAACCCGGGGAGCAGCCGCTGCAGCCGCGTGGCGTCTGTCACGACGCCATCCTTCACCGGCACGTTGAGGTCTGCGCGCACGAGCACGCGCTTGTTGGCAACGTCCACGTTGGCAATCGGCTTGAGCCTGTCGAGATGCATGCGGGCTACAGCTTCACTTCTTGAGAAGACCGCGCACGGTCTCGACGGCGTGCTTGGAGGTGAGACCGAAGTGCTCGAACAGCTTGGGCGCAGGTGCCGAGGCCCCGAAGTCGGAGAGGCCGACGAAGCGCCCCTTCTCTCCCAGCCATTCGTACCAGCATTGCGCCACGCCCGCCTCGATGGCGACGCGCGGCGCCGTGCCCAGCACTTGGGCGCGATAGGCTGCGTCTTGTGCCCGAAAGAGCTCCATCGACGGCATCGACACGATGGCGGCGCGCACGCTCTCGCCGGCAAGGGCAGCGGTCGCATCAACCGCGATCCCCACTTCCGAGCCGGTCGCAATCAGCGTGACGTCGCGCCCGCCCTCTGGCTCGCTCAGGACATAGGCGCCCTTGGCGCTCAGGTTCTCGGGCGTTGGGTTTTTGCGCACGTTCATTACCGCCTGACGCGACAGCGCGAGGATCGACGGGTTTTCGGTGTGTTGCAGCGCGATCTCCCAGCACTCGGCCGTCTCCACGCCGTCCGCGGGGCGCATCACGATGAGATGCGGCACGGCTCTGAGCGCCGCAAGGTGCTCGATCGGCTGGTGCGTCGGCCCGTCCTCGCCGAGCCCGATGGAATCGTGCGTCATCACGTAGATGACGCGCTGGCGCATCAGCGCCGAGAGGCGGATGGCGGCGCGGCAATAGTCGGTGAAGACGAGAAAGGTGCCGCCGTAGGGAATGAACCCGCCGTTGAGCGCGATGCCGTTCATCACCGCGCCCATGGCGTGCTCGCGTACGCCGTAGTGGATGTAGTTGCCGGAGAAGTTTCCCTTGGCGATGTCGGTATGCAGCGAGGTCCGCGTGCCGTTGGAGCCGGTGAGGTCGGCCGAGCCGCCGATCAGCTCGGGCAGCACCGGGAGGACGTGCTCCAGCGTCATCTTCGACCACACGCGCGTCGCCCGCTTTGCCTCGTCGCCGGCGAAGACGGGTTTCGCCGCGGCGACGGCCTTGGCGACGGCCGGCATCTCCGTCACGCCCGCCGGCGCGGCGAGCGCCGTGGCTGCGGCGGTGTTTCCGGCAACGCGCGCCTTCCAGGCCGCGCGCTCTTTTGCGCCGCGCTCGCCGACCGCACGCCAGGCGGAGAGCACAGGCTCGGGCACCTCGAACGCAGGATAGGGCCAGCCAAGCTTCTCGCGCGCGCCCTTGATCTCCTCCTCACCCAGCGGCTCGCCGTGGGTGGAGGCCTTGCCGGCCTTGGTCGGCGCGCCAAAGCCGATCGTCGTCTTGCAGGCGATGAGCCACGGCTTGGAGGAATCAGCGCGCGCCGTGGCGAGCGCTTCCGAGATCGCCATGGGATCGTGGCCGTCGATGCTCAAGGTGTTCCAACCGCTGGCCTTGAAGCGCATGGGCTGGTCGTCCGACACGGCAAGGCTGGTCGGACCGTCGATCGAGATGCCGTTGTTGTCGAACAACAAGATGAGCTTGCCGAGCCCGAGATGGCCCGCAAGCGAGATCGCCTCATGGCTGATACCTTCCATCAGGCAGCCGTCGCCGGCGATGGCGTAGGTATAGTGATCGATGACGTCCGACCCGAGGCGGGCGTTCAGCATGCGCTCAGCGAGCGCCATGCCGACCGCGTTGCCGACGCCCTGGCCCAAGGGCCCCGTCGTCGTCTCGATGCCTGGCGCATGGCCGTACTCGGGATGGCCCGCGGTCTTGGAGCCGAGCTGGCGGAAGCGCTTTATCTCGTCGATGCTCATCCCCGGATAGCCGGTGAGATAGAGAAGCGCATAGAGCAGCATGGAGCCGTGCCCGGCCGACAAAACGAAGCGGTCGCGGTTGGGCCACTTGGGATCGGAGGCATCGAAGCGCAGGTACTCGCGGAACAGCACCGTCGCCACATCCGCCATGCCCATCGGCATGCCCGGATGGCCGGACTTCGCCGCCTGCACCGCATCCATCGCCAAGGCTCGGATGGCGTTCGCCATGTCCTTGTGCGCGACGGCCTCCACTGGCGTGGTCATCTCGCGCGCTTCGGTCATGGATCCATCCTTCATCTCGGGCAGTCACGGCGCCCGGCCGATTTGTGACACGCACGGTTTAGCGATGACGATGGCCGCCGTCTATGCCCGTAGGGCCAGAACCCCCCAAGCGGCGTCGCCGTGTGCTTTGGCTCTATTTCGGCACTTCGGAGGAGGAGAGGAAGGATTCGAGCTCCTCGCGCGTGGGCAATCCGGAGCGCGCGCCGAGACGCCGGCATTTGAGGGCGGAGACGGCTGCGGCGATGCGCGCACATTCGGGCACCGCGCGCCCCTCCGCCAGCGCCCACGCGAAAGCGCCATGGAAGGCGTCGCCCGCTCCGGTGGTGTCGACGACCTCCAGATCAAACGCCGGCTGATGGCCGCTGGCGCCCTCCTTGCCGGCCCAGAAATAGCCTTTGGGACCGCGTGTCACACCGGCATGCGTCACGCCCATGGCGAGGACGGCGGCAAGGCGGCCGGCGTCGTCCTCGCCCGGAACGAAGGCTTCAAGCGCAGGTCCGGAGAAGATCGCGTAGTCGGCGAGGCTCAGAAACTCGCGCAAATCGCCGCCGCCGCCCAGATCGGCGTCGAGGATGGTGGGCACGCCTTGGATGCGCGCGGCGGCAAAGGCCGCACGTGTGGCTTCCACCCAGCGCATGTCGCTCATCACGGCAGCCGCCTCGCCGATACGAAAGAGCGGCAGCCAGCTTGGATCCATCGACATCGCATGGTCGCGCTCGCCGATGACGAGGCGGTCGCCCTTGCTGTCGACGATGACGGCGGAGGTGGACGAGCGCGCGCCTTCGTGCACCTTGACGAAGCTCACGTCGACACCGTCGGCCTCGAGGAAGGCACGGATCCTTTCTCCGGCTGCGTCCGCGCCCGTGCGGCTCCACAGCTCGACTGGGCCACCGAGCCGCGCGATGGCCGCCGCCGCGTTCGCCGCCATGCCGCCGCCGCTCTCGATGTGCTCCAGCGAACGGACCTTGGTCGGCACCGGCGGAAACGCATCGATGCGATAGACGTAGTCGAGGGCCGCGTGCCCGACGCAAATCACAGGCTTCATCGTGCGCCTTCCTCCGCCCGCGCGGCCTCACGCAGCCGCGCCTCCTCGGCGGCGTCCTCCTCGAACAGCTTCTCGAGCGTCTTCACGTCGCTGCGCGCCCGCTCGCGCAGCTTCTCCATGTCGCTCGCGAGCTTGTAGTCCTCCGTCAAACGCCGCTCGTCGTGCGTGCGGAACGTATGGGTGATGCGCTCGGCCTCGCGGTCGGGTATGCCGAGCCCCTTCAACAGCTGTTTGGTGATGTCGATGGCGGAGAGAAAGGTCGCGCGCTGCAAGTGCGTCACGCCGAGATCGAGCAAACGATGGGCGTGGGCGCGATTGCGCGCACGCGCGAAGATCGGCAGGTTGGGATAGGTGGTGCGCACGACCTCGGCGGTACGTATCGAGGCCTCGACGTCGTCGATGGCGAGCACGAAGGCACGCGCGGCATGCGCATCGGCCGCATCGAGGATGTCCGGCCTGCTCGCATCTCCGTAGAACGCCTGACTGCCGAAGCGGCGGACGAACTCGACCTGCTCGGCGCTGATGTCGAGCGCGGTGAAGGGAATGCGCTTGGCAGCCAGAATGCGGGCGACGATCTGGCCGAAGCGCCCGAAGCCGGCGATGATGACGTGGCCGTCGTTCTCAGGCGGCGTATCGTAGACGGGCACCGACTTTTTCTGGCGCTGCGACAACAGCTGCTCGAGCTTGAGCGCGATCGGTGTCGCCGCCATCGACAGCGTCACGACGATGGTCAGAAGCTCGCTCGTCTCCCACGTCAGCGCGCCGGAGGTGAAGCCGACGGTGAACAACACGAACGCGAACTCGCCGCCCTGGGCGAGCGCCAAGCCGAGCCGCCGCGCGGGCCCCGGCTCCAACCCCTGCCAGCGCCCCAGCGCGTAAAGCACGAGGGCCTTGATGGTGACGAGACCGGCAACGAGCGCCAGAATGCGCCCCGGCTCCTCGATGAGCAGCCGCAGGTCGATGGTCATGCCGATGGCGGTGAAGAAGAGGCCGAGCAGCAGCCCCTCGAAGGGCTGGATGTCGGCCTCCAGCTGGTGCCGGTAGGACGACTCGGCGAGCAGCGCGCCGGCGATGAAGGCTCCGAGCGAGGCGGGGACGCCCGCTTGCTGCATGACGATGGCGAAACCGACGACGGTCAAAAGCGCGGTCGCCGTCATCGCCTCCTTCACGCGCGCCAGTGCCACCAGCCGCACGAAGTGGTCGAGCAGGTAATGCCCGGCAACGATCACCGCGGCGATGATGCCGAGCCCTTTGAGGCCCGCGATCAGATCCATCTTCGCAGCGTTCTCGACGCCTGGCCCCGCCACCGCGAACAGCGGCGCCAACGCGATCAGCGGGATGGCGGAGAGGTCCTGGAACAGCAAGACCGCGAAGCCTAGGCGGCCGTGGCGCGCGGTGAGGTCGCCGGTCTCCTCCATGACTTGTAGCGCGAACGCCGTGGACGACAGCGCCAGGGCGAGCCCGACGAAGATGGCTGTCTGCCATTGCAAGCCGAGCGCCAGCGCGGCAAGCGCCAGGACGATGCCTGTTGCGCCCACTTGCGCCGCTCCGAGCCCGAACACGGCGTTACGCATCGCCCACAGGCGCTTGGGGCGCAGCTCCAGCCCGATCACGAACAGCAAGAGCACGATGCCGAACTCGGCGAAGTTGAGGATCTCCTTGGCCTCGTAGTCGGAGAACACCCACCCGATGGTAGACGGCCCGAGCAGCATGCCGGCGACGAGGTAGCCGAGCACGCTCCCGATCCCAAGCCAGCGCGCGAGTGGGGCTGCAATCGCAAGGGCCGCCAAGAGAACTGCGGACTCCTGCAGCGTGACGCCAGGCATGCCTTCTCCTTACTTCCTGCTCGCGGGGACCCGGGTGCGGTCGACCCGAGCTACCGGCGAGGGTTGAGCCTGCCGACCGTTGAGTGCGTCCTCCGTCTCATGCGTCCCGCCTTCGAGGGCAGATCTCTTACGTTCTTTCGTTGGGGGGAGACTAAGCTTACATGAGCCCCTTGCTCCTTGACGCGATCCGAATGCAACATGCGCCCGTCATCGCACCAGCCGCAGCGCGTAGCTTCCGACGCTCGGCAAAGCGATGACCCCTTCCCGGCACGACAGTGAATCAGCCATACTCATCCGTGACTTGAGCCGCTCTCGTCCCCTCCCCGGGCATCGAATCGGTGCCGTTCACCGGTGCGTAACCTTAACGTGGCGTTAAACGTTCTTTCCATACCGTGAAAGCGCGTTGGCCGCGATCCTCAAGCTCCGAGAGTGCGCGGTTCCCGGTCGACGCCAGTACCGAGCCACGCGAACGAAAGGGGGTCGCGCGATGTCATTCGATCTTGTCATGCGCACAGCTGGGGTCATCACCTGTCTCTACACGGTCGCCTACTTCATCACGTCCATGAGCGTCGCCGCGCTGAATGCGGTCACCTACAGCTCTGGCCCCATGTGCGGGCCGAACGGCTGCGTGGCAGTCGCCCGCGAGGAGCGGGTTCATCCAGGCGAGAGCACGGATGTCGAGCCGCTGTGGCTGGCGGCCTCGTTCCTGCAGTCCGACTGATCCAGAGAATACAGGCTGAGAATCGATCCGAGCGCGCTAACCCGCGCTCGGATGCCAAGGTTTGCGCGCCTTGACGAGCCGATCGATCGCCATCAGCTCGGCCATTAGTGGCGCGAAATCCTTCAGCGGCAGCATGTTGGGGCCATCCGAAGGGGCTGCGTCGGGGTTTTCGTGCGTCTCGATAAAGAGACCGGCAACGCCGACAGCAACGGCAGCGCGCGCCAAGACCGGCACGAAGCGGCGGTCGCCGCCCGAACTCGTTCCCTGCCCACCCGGCTGCTGCACCGAGTGGGTTGCGTCGAAAATGACCGGGCAGCCGGTCTCGGCCAGGATGGGCAGAGAGCGCATGTCGGCAACGAGCGTATTGTAGCCGAAGGAAGCGCCGCGCTCTGTCACCAGCACGTTGGCATTGCCCGAGGCGACCACCTTGCTGACGACGTTCTTCATGTCCCAGGGCGCGAGGAACTGCCCCTTCTTGATCTTGATCACGCGGCCCGTCTTGGCGGCGGCCACCAACAGATCCGTCTGCCGGCACAAGAAGGCGGGGATCTGCAGCACGTCGGCAACCGGCGCAACAACTGCGCACTGCGCCGGCTCGTGCACGTCGGTGACGACGGGGAGTGCAAGCGTCTCGCGGATTTCGGCGAGGATGGGAAGCGCCGCCTCAAGCCCGATGCCGCGCTTGCCGGAAAGCGAGGTGCGGTTCGCCTTGTCGAACGAGGTCTTGTAGACGAGGCCGAAGCCGAGCTTGCCGGCGATCTCCTTCAGCGCCGCCGCCATCTCGAGCGCGTGCGCGCGGCTTTCCAACTGGCAGGGACCGGCGAACACCGCGATGGGCGCGTCGTTGGCCACTTCCAGCGCACCGATCGCGACGCGCGCATTGGGCCTCAGGGATTCATGCTTGCTCATGCGGCCCTTATACCACGGGCGC
>Ga0315553_10004660_pt1 | contig 10289 bp, 10 predicted proteins | sample SalMarSW160140MG_FD_203099 | JGI IMG/M metagenome (GOLD analysis project Ga0315553, IMG submission 203099) | Salt marsh sediment microbial communities from the Plum Island Ecosystem LTER, Massachusetts, United States - Salt Marsh Sediment SW1601-40 ... | reverse complement strand
AAGACTGTCCGGTTTACTCAGGACAAGCTGTCCGCTTTGAGCAAGACACGGTGTCCGGTTAGAGCAGGACTGAGTGTCCGGTTAAAACAGGAATAGGTGTCCGGAATCGCAGGAATACGCACCCAGATAAAATAAAAAAATAAAAGCGCAAAAAAAAACCGCCCCGAATGGGGCGGCTTGTCTGCCGACAAGGCAGAAATATTTGACGGCGGTGTCCGCCGTTTCTTCTTTTTTGATGGAAATTTTCCCCTTCTGTTCCGCCAGGTGTTCCCGGCTGACGCTGAGTACCAACGCATCTCGCTGGATTCATGAAAATTTGATAATCTCTTCCAAGTTGTTGATAACTAAGGGTTATTGTGAGCTTTTTATTGAAAAAAGGTTCGAACTTCGTTCAGAAGTTTGCGACAACAGAGAAACGCAACAGACATAAATACAGATTGTTGCGTTTTTTATTTAACTTATTTTCCCCACTTTTACCCCACATTATTTACATAAGTATTAATTGTAAAGATCTATTTCAATTTTACACTGCGAAACCATTATGAGTTTTTAGTACCTTTCTTTTTTCATGGCGTTATTATATTCCTACAATGAGATCGTGGCTCTAATCCTTTGTAGCGCCCTCATAGCATAGTTTATGAAATGCATTAGTGAATAAAATACATTCTCATATTTCTCTCATATTGTAATACCCATCTAACTCAGAGGTATGACCTTTGTCATGGAGGAGGAAGTTACTATGCAGGAATAAAATACCCCCAGACGAAATGCCCAGGGGTAATGCTTCATTCTCTCGGTTGTAGCTCCGAATGGAGTCTGCCGTGTATCATAATAAAACAGCCCCCAGCGTGATGTCTGCAATACAATCGAAGCTTGAGAAATGCTTCATTTGGAAAGTGAACCGGGGGCTGCTACGTGATTATAATAAATTGAATTTATCTTGTAAGGTTCTCTTATTTAGGCATAACGGTTGGTGCATATTGCGGAGGGGATTTCGGAGGCGTTCACGTCCGTGAGGACTGAACAGCGATGCGAGAATCCGTCGCCCGGGTAGGCACCGACCCCGCTCTGAAATATGCACTGTGTTGAACTAAATCCCGCCAAGGCGGGCTGGTTCAATCAAATTTACATATTTTAAGTAATTTACTGGTTGTAAATTTCTCTTAATACATTATATAATGAAAAAAAAGAACATCTCCAACCATTGTTGAGAGAGCTATCCTGACTGTAGAAGGTTTTGAGAAAGTATACAGATCACTACAGCAACAGGTTGTCCTGAAAGGGCAAAGCCGCAGCACCCTTGAGAACTATATCAGGCGCATCGCTCTTATCAGCCTTCATTTCAAGCGTCTCCCGGAGCATATCTCTGATGACGAACTAACTGAATATCTTACTTCCCTGGCCCTTGATCCTAAATCCCCGTCCCGAAGCAGCTTTAAGCATATGGTCTATGGACTGAGATATTACTTCCGGCTTACAGGTGAGAATAAACGTGCAATAAACCTGCCTTCGTTAAAGAAAGATACCAGGCTGCCTGTTATCCTGAATCGCAGTGAACTGAGGAAACTCTTTGCTGCCCCTGCATTATTGAAGCACCGTATAGTGCTTACCCTGATATATTCGGCCGGATTGAGAGGTCAGGAAGTTATCAACCTTAAAATCTCTGATATTGATTTTGAGCGTAAAACAATTCATATACGCCAGAGCAAGTATAAAAAGGACCGTATCGTTCCTCTTTCAAGCTATATGTCAAAGGGCCTTAAGAAATATCTTTCACTGGAGCATCCTCATATCTGGCTGTTTAACGGGAAAGAACCTGATGGCAGGTACAGTGTCAGGGGATTAAGCTGGGTTATGCGACAGGCTTTGAAAAAGACCGGGATTGATAAATCTGTTAACCTGCACTCACTGCGTCACAGTTATGCCACCCACCTGCTTGAAGAAGGTGTAAATATAGTTACTGTAAAAGAACTTCTGGGTCATTCCGAAGTTGCTACTACAATGATTTACCTGCACGTGGCCCAGATTGCGGTCGTATCTGCTCACAGTCCGCTGGATACTCTTTACCGTAAGGTTTTATGAGCCGCCCTAAGCATGAGGTAGCTGAAGTAATTGCTCGTTTTGGCTACCGGTTCAATGAAAAGCATAAGCCTAATGCATATCACCTCAGAGTATTAGGCGCTTTGTCAATGTGCCGTACTGCTGCCCTGGGCGGACATAAATACCAATGTGACCATTGCGGGTCGGTAAGTATCCGTTATAATAGTTGCCGTAACCGTCACTGTCCCAAATGTCAAAACATAAACCAGGCATTCTGGGTTGAGGATCGCATTGAAAAGGCATATCCGGTAAAGCATTATCATATTGTTTTCACCGTTCCGGAAGTCCTGAATACAATTTGCCTGCTTGACAGCAAATGGTTTTATAATCATCTTTTCTCATGTGTATGGGACTGCCTGCGCTCATTTGGTTACAGCCATTATGGAGTGGAGAGCGGGGCTATCTGCTTACTCCATACCTGGGGTCAGAACCTATGCCTGCACCCCCACATTCATTGTATTGTACCGGCTTTGGGATACAGTCCGCGCGGACAAATCAGGCACATTGGGAAACAGGGCAAATATCTTTATCCCGTCAGACAGCTAAGCACAAAGTTTTGGGGTAAATGTATGTCAGGTATCTCCGGACAGCTTGCACTAAAAGGCATATTGCCTCAACACAAAACTGCCATCGAAATGGCATGGAATACACCCTGGGTTGTTTTTTGTGAACCATCCTTGTCTAAACCGGAGAAAGTGTTCAATTATCTTGGTCAATATACCCACAGGGTAGCAATCAGCAACCAACGTATAGTTGATATTGATGAGCAGAATGTACGTTTTATGCTTAAAGATTATAGGAATGAGGGCATAATAAAAACCATCAGTCTTAACGGTGTTGAATTCCTGCGCCGGTTCTGCATGCATATTCTACCAAAAGGCTTTGTTAAGGTTCGGTATTATGGCATCTATAGTTCGCGATTTTTGAGTACCATCCTCAGTAAGGCGGGCAAGATGGTTATCAAACCAACGGAGCTGGTTACAGAGCGAATAGAACGGATTGCCGGTATTGATACCCATTGTTGTCCAAAGTGCAAAAAAGGACGTCTTATTCAGGTAAGTATTGTACCACGTATACGCTCACCGGTACCGGCATTTCTTGTATTCCCGGCATACCGAAAGCTGTAGATAATCAGTTATGTCCCACAAGCCTGTGCAATGAGCGGGCCGGGAGCATAATGCCCGAACCGATGCTAATAAGCAATATTCACACAGTATTATACACTTATAAAGTTATCAAACCATTACAAATCCGGTAAAATGGATCAGAATCAAATACGGGTCATACTATATCAAAGAACATTATTCAAATAATCCTGTAATAATACACATTCAATCCCCATAGCAAAACCCGGAATTTAGTTCAACCGGGGCTTCATCACTGGGTGCTGCGCACCGTATGAAGCCCTATTTATTGGCTGTAGTTTTTTTAATTTATAGAGAAGTACTACCCATCCATAGGACCACTAATGGTCTTTTCTTAATTGATTTTTTAATAATATGATAATGCAAATCTGTGTTACATAACCGGAAATAATTCGCAGCAATATTCGATATTGCGGTAAAATAAAATTTTAGTGAATGCTTATTTATTTTTAGCCGTCGATTTCATTCACTAAATACATGATTGAATACTTTTCGAATTCTTCTTAATGCAACTGGGATTTCAGCCCCATTTTTCAAGATTAAGGAGTTTTTAACATGATTGTACGATTTTACCTTCTCTCTATTTACAAGAAACGATTTATGACATCGACAAAAATGATCTGATGGTAACAATAGTTCAACTTTCTTCAAAACCTTGGACACAGTAATTGATGATCCATCTTCCAGATATACAACTGAGTAACTACTATCCGCTTTACAATACAAAATATCCCCATAACATACTTTTAAAGTGACCAAATGCGATCTAAAGACAATATTATTGCAAGGCATAATTTGCAGTAGTTTCAAACATTTGCAGAACTGACTATACTATAAAGATAGTATAATTTAATTGAAAACCAACTATTTGTGTAAAGACAATGATACTGGCATACCCTGATAAATACTCGAGAAAATTGTCTGGAAATTAGTTTTTAATAATATTACCAAGTTTAAATTGTCCGACTAATAATACTGGATTGTCATTTTCAGTCGATGAATTAGCCAATACTGACAATCTATCAATTCCTTGAATTGTGTTATCAGGTTCGGATCGTTGCATTTCTACAATTTTAATTAAAGAAAATGCATCAATTAACATGAAAAAATAATTATCGTTTTTAATACTAATCTGGCCTGATGATATTTTCTCTCCTGTAAAGTCATTTACGAAAGATGAAATATTATACGCTTTCATTTCCTTTTTGTCAAAAAAGATCATATGAGACTTTTGGTCTTGGGGTCTAGATCCACGTAATGAATTTGCTACTCTTAGTTGAAATATCTTTAAGATTAGGTATCCTTGAGTTTCCAGTATAACTTCAAAAGATTTTTTACCTGATGGTTCATCATCATTATATGATTCTTTTGAGCAAATAATAAAATAGGGATTTAACATATCTTCAATTACTCTGAAGAGAGTATCAGAACCCGCGGGTTTATAATTCACCTGATTCCCTATTTTTGATAAAAGATTACTTCCAAGAATAAACAGACCTCCTTCTCCAAATGAAGGGATCCCGTTAATAAAATCACCTTTAACATTCTGGAAATATATAAATAAATTGCTTGAAGAATGCCCGTCTCCTACAAAAGGTGCAATTACAAGGGTTGTATCATTAAACATGATCATATCCTGTATCCGTCCTCTTCTGGCAGTTCCTATATTTTCAATTATTCTACCAGATTTCAAGTCAATTTTCAATATTTGATTTGATCTAATCAGATCAGACACATATAATGTACTGTTGTTGCTATCAGTACACATTACCGGACTCATAATTTCTTCCGGCCCGGTACCAAATCCGGCTAGTTTTCTGATAAAACTTCCGTTCCAGGAAAATTGAAACAAACCCTGCCCTTGACAAAAGACTATAATGTGTTCAGAACCTATTAACCATTTACCATTTGATATTTGAACCTCAGGAGTAGTTTGTAATTTAATAAAATCCACATTTTCAACCAGTTCTGAAAGCTTTAAGTTTATTGAATCTTTAATCTCCTCAATTATCAATTCTGGAATTGTACATCCATTAATTTCTATATACTTAATTGATCTGTCATTCTTCCCTAAACAGGAGCATAACAATGCAAGGCTTAAGTAGAAAATAATAATTAATATCCTCATATTAATAAATGATCTTTTAATTAATGAACTTTTAACTCGCTAAACATAACCTTTCAATAATGTAGATTGTATATTTCCAATCAATTTTTTGTAGAGAATATACTATTTATTGACCGGTAATAGGTTTCATTTAATACGGATATTCCGTTTTCTACTACATAACATGCCTTAATCTGCAAAGATTTATTAACCACAAATAATAACGGTTTGTTGTCAATTTTAAATGGGATCAATTCATCATCTATATGATAAATATCTATCCCGGTATTATATCTTCTTTTTATGTCCAACATTCCCTCTGCATTTTTTAAACTTATCAGAAGACATAGTTTTTCGGTTCCATACTGATCAGCTAATCTATTGAATCTATCCAACTGAGAATTTACACATGGAGAGCACATACTTTCAGTAAAAAAAAGGCATAACTTTTCTTCATGATCGATCCTATCTCTAAAATAAACCTTCTCTAGGTTAATATTTGTAACAACCAAATCAAATTGAAATTTCTGATTAAAATTCTTTATTATTTCTTCTGTATTATTTCTTTCTTTTTTGCATTGCACCTCCTTTATAATCAATTGGTTTTCCATTTCTACTATGACCTTTTTATATCGCAATAACTCAAAAGACAATGTAATCATACCGATCAGTACAATTATGCCAGCAATCAATATATATATGCTTTTAGTTCTCATAAAAAAGTCTAAACAACAATAAACATGTTTAGTCAAGAGAAACATCAATACTCAAAACGTGCAGTATTAATATTTCGTGGCTTGCTTCCTTTGTATTTCTAAACAATAATCCATCTATCGCAATAGCGTAATTCGGAGAAAATTCGCTATTTATTTTTAACTCTGTTAATTTATTAAATTGATTATCAAATATTATCAGATATTTCTCACTTGGGCTATCCCCAATTTTCCTCAATGAATATAATAAATAGTAAAGATCCCTGTATGGATCATAATCGATCTTATGATATTTATTTCCCCTGTAGAAATAGTTTTTTAGTCTCAAATCATTCCTTTGCGCAAGATTAGCGCCTCGGATTTTTGAAGAAATATGGTCTGCTTCAAATACAATTTTGCTCGTCTTTTGTGACATTATTGAATTGACAAATATCGAAGACATGAATGGGAAATTATATATTATAGAGTCTCCTAAGGTAATAATATTGGGATATTCAAGATCACCATAATAAGCTTTTTTCAAATCCTTTGGGTATTTTACCTTAATTGCTTTACCCTCATTATACTTTAGATTATATTCACAGAAAAGTGGCTCTTCATATATATTACCGTAATTGTTCTTAGTATTATATGTTCTCAAGACAACTGAATTTCTTTGATTGTTATAATAAAGCCTTTTGAGATTTGTTATTACAATTCCACCAGGTCCTTTTAATGAATAAGTTTCTTCTAAGCCCGGACACAAATCCTCAAGTTCCAAATTACTAATAACTACGCCTTCTTTGTCTATTAAGTATAATGATCCTGCAGATCTGAACAAAATTGTATCTCCTTTTAGATCAAAAGTTGACAATGACTGAATTTTGTTGGGGCCAGATTTAAATAATTTAATTGCTTTACAAAATCTCCTTCGATCAATATTATAATAATTCAGGCTATGCTTTATTTGATTGTAATTTATATAGAATCCTATCCCTTCCTTGAAAATATAATGTGGTCTATCGCTTAAATCCAGTCCATTATCATATGTATTAATTTTAATAGTATCCCATTGGCTTAAGACAGTCTTTTCCACCTTCTTTGTATTATCTTTTTTACATGTTGTAACTGTTGCCAGGATCACAAATAACAAGAATATATCCCTTAACATCATATAATATTTCTTTTCAATTTCGCAGGCTTCGTTTGTGTAAGGAATCTTTCCAATATAGAAAGCTGTCTTAAATGTATGCCAGACCGGAATATGGATATAAATATTTCTAATGATTAATTACCACCCGCATATTCTCTGCATGGGCTGTATCCAATCTGTAACTTTAAGACAGCTGTAATTAAAAATCAACAATCCAGCATTTCCAGGTATACAACATCACCCGGCTGGCAATTTTGGTTGTAATCTTCAACGAATTCCTCAAAATCACTCCAGCATAAATAAATAAAAACACCATCACAAGAAGCCTTAGCTGGAGTTAGCGCTACAGAAAAATTCATTGCAATTGCAGCAATAAGAACTAATACTTTTTTCATGTCGATTGAAAATTGGTTCAACATATTTGCTTGATAACTTGGTATCAAGCAAATGATAATTAAACTCAATATAAAATTTAAATTACAACTTTGCCAAAATATCAAGTGAACGATATATATTTTTTTATTAACGCATTAGCCAACTAAATTCTTTATTATCTTCACCTGTTCTCCACATAGCTTTTTTGACAGTAAGAATTAAGAACGGGAACAGTCTCAAACATGATAATCCCTTGCTTCTTTCTTGAAAAAATATTTGTATTTCTGCGTTATGTATGATTTCCATTTCTTCTCATTATCTTTTTAACCACGGACTTAAATGTTACCACCAAACTACACTTTTTGATACCATCCTTCTATATTGTTGAATTGATGCAGGATTCCAGAGGGGTGTTTTTACTTTATTCCGGTGAGGATTTTCAGGTGCAGATTTTGATTTAAAACAAGCAACTTTTTCTGAGTACTGTAAATGACAAGGACCTGATATTGCTTTGCTGTCTATCTCATTGATAACTTGAATATTAGTAGACGCTCTTCATTTTACCACACCATAAGAAACTGAGAATCAAGATATATACACTTCTATAACTAATTCTAACTACAGAGAAATATAATCGATTGATTTACTGCTGGTTGTATTGTTGCCGCGCGGCAACTCTATCATTTCATCCGCTGGAACTACTTGATACTACCTTACCTGATGCGGATCTCTGCCAGCGCATAATCAAATATAGGAATCTTTTTGACTCATTCTCTTCTGGAACTCATTTTCGGCTAATAGAATTAACAAGTAGCTTGTTTCACAACAAACGAAGCTATCTTCTATGTAAGACACAAATATCTATACTAATTTCTCTTCCACGTCTTTTCCTTTCTTAAATCACTGATCAAGAGCAAAGAAAGGTTCTGTCAAGGCCGGAACGAAGTGGAGCTTTGTATAGCCTTGACAGGTTCTTGATTTGCCTTAAATTCATTTCAGAAAGAAAACTGATGAATCATGTCTGTAAATTTTCTAGCGTGGTATCATTTTTTGCCGGTGGGTGGTATCACTCTACTCCGTGGTTAAAATCCTGCCCTCTGGACTCTTAAGATGCTTTTCAGCTGAGTCTTGCCATAAGTCAACAGTTACCTTTACTGTCTGAATAAAATTCAAAAGGTAGCGTTTACTGTTTCGATAATTACTCATGATTTAACGAAATTAGAATTATTTTACTTATTGAATTATCATTGCATTTGCATCGTCAATCACGTCAGTATCGAAACTATCAAGGTATATCTGGGTTGTTTCCTCTGACTCATGACCAAGCCCCTCGCTTATTATTGCAGTGGCTATACCCATTCTCTTTGCAATAGTAGCCCATGAATGTCTACTTACATAAGTAGTAAGTGGAATCTCGATCCCAGCCATATCTGCAATATCCTTCAATTTCTTATTAATCAGCCTCATAGCATTTCGGTAATCTAAGTATTCATTTACGTTTCTCTTTATTATAGGGAAAACGAAACTTTCAGAAACTTTACAGTCATTGTATCTAGCAATAATTTCTTGTGCCTGGGAAGATATTGCTATTGAAAACTTCTGACCTGTCTTCTGCCTTGTATAGTTAATCCTGCCACCTTTAAGATTTTTCACTTTCAGGTTAACTATATCAACAAAGGACATACCTCTATTATAGAAGCTGAAAAGAAATAAATCCCTAGCTTTCTTTAACTCGGGATCTTTGAGTTCTAGTTTCCTTATTTTATCAATTTCTTCTTTCCTTAAAGCACGCTTTACTGTCTTTTCATTTTTAATACTAAACTTCTTGAACGGATAGTACTCTTCTTTAACAGCACCAACTTTGATGGCCTTGTTATATATTGCTCTTAAGGTTCGCATATGTACCGAAATAGTATTGACCTTGTTTCCTTTCTCAATAAGGAAATCTTGAAACTCATGTAATACCTTCAGATTAATGTTCTTCAATGATATATCTCTCTGGCCTCGAAATTCCTTAAAAACATTAAGTGTATTCTGATAGACTTTTGAGTTCCCAATCTTCTTTAGGCGCACAAGTCGTTTTATTTCCTTCTCGGTGAACTTGAAAAACATCTCAGATTTCGATCCTGACAATAACCGATTCGCAATATCTTCAACTGTAAATGGTTTACCTTCATTTTCGAAGTCCAGGATTATTTGCTCTGCCTCATTTAGTTTGTTTCTTATTAATATTGACAAACTAGTAGAGTTAGGGTATTTCGAAACGGGCAATCCTTTTTCCTCATCCCAGAACTTTGGATTTATATAGTGCTTTAAGGATATGATTTTCTTTCTACGTTCATGGAGAATCTGAATTATTATCGGATATTTTCCATCTTTCGGATTATCGATCTTTTTAAGTAATATTTTTACTGATGCCATGTGTAAAATAATCAGAGGTGAAACATATGTGAAACATTTTATTCAAATATATGCAATTTATTTCAAACTATTGCATGTGTTTAATAACTGTTAATATGTATATTACAACACTTTAGTTGAAATAAGCCGAAACTAATTGAATGCAATCATATGCTTTGGGAGCAGGGGGTCGCAGGTTCGAATCCTGCTACCCCGACAAAAGTCAAAAAGGCCAGAATGAAAGTTCTGGCTTTTTTGACTTATAAATCACCCCAAAAAAGATCACGAGTCCTGGGTCAGCAGTGCGAGTAATCCTA
>Ga0315553_10004659_pt1 | contig 10292 bp, 6 predicted proteins | sample SalMarSW160140MG_FD_203099 | JGI IMG/M metagenome (GOLD analysis project Ga0315553, IMG submission 203099) | Salt marsh sediment microbial communities from the Plum Island Ecosystem LTER, Massachusetts, United States - Salt Marsh Sediment SW1601-40 ... | reverse complement strand
CCAGCCACCTGGCTTGAGCACACGGTGCATCTCGGCCAACGCTGCCACCGGATCGCGGGCTAGATGCTCCAGCACCTCGCAGAACACCACACCGTCGAAGGTTTCACTATCATAGGGGAACACCTGGCGCTCAATGTTGACCTGGCGGGAATCTAGTTCGTGCCGTTCGTCAAAGGCAGGATTGTCCAGCACGATACTACGAGTGGCACTGTCGCTTGCCTCTACCTCGTCAGACAAGGTAACCAGCTCCAGTTCATAGGGTCGGAAACGTTTCATCAGCAGGGTCAAGTAATAGGGCGTAGCCCCAATTTCCAATACGCGGCCGGGACGATCCGGCAAAAAGTCCATCGTTGTCAGAAGGCAATGAAATGTATCGTTCAAATAGGCTCGATATTCATCAGCCGCCGCAGGGTCGGCGACACTGTGCTCCAGATAGTCGCGCACTCGTTCCGTATCCTGCAAATCGAACGGGGTGGTCTGTCTCATCCGGCCAGCCTGATTCTCGCTACAAGGTCCCATGGTCAGGTATCAGATTGCCGCCGCTGCTGTTGTATCAGTCGATCGTGCAGCTCTTCAACCCGCTGGTAGAGTCCGGCCAACTGATCGTCATCTAGAGCGGCAGAGCGGTCTTTTTCCGCCGGAATCACCTGGGTTGATAACAGCCCCAACCAGGTCTCCACACGGGTCAAGTGATCCTCAAGCTCCCGTTGACGCTGCATCGTGTCGCACGTTTTCTCTTCCGTACCTTTCAGATATGTCGCTACACGCTCCAAGACTTCCCGCATCATCTCAACCATCTGTTGGTTGAACGCTACCTGCCGCTCGAACGTCGGGTCCACGTAGGGCTCACGCAAGTGGGAAGTGAGGTTGCGCCGGAACCAGGCAACGAAGGTGCCCACCAGGGGAATCCTGGAGCTCACAGTGTAGTCACGTATCATTACGTCGGCAGAGTCTTCCAACTGACCCAGCTCGCTGTCGAGCAATAGGTCGTGGATCACCAAGGGAACCTCTGCCTCCTCAGTATCGATGGCCGTCATCACAGGCTGTCCCGGCACGGAGCGAGGCCGGGGATAGGGCTGTTCAGGCAGCCAGGCCGTGGCATCGGCGACTATCCTGGCCCACCCTGTCTCGTAACTCTCCAATGAGAACGCGCGCGCGCGCGCCAACCCGCGACGCACCAAATCGCCCCGCAAGCCGTCATCGATCAGCACCTGGAGAATCCTATCCGCCAGGTCCGTGGCATCGTCTGGTTCAGCCAGCAGGCCGGCCTCCCCGACCACCCACGGATGAGCTGTGGCCCGGCTGGCCACAACCGGCACTCCAGAGGCCATCGCCTCAATAAGCGGCACACCGAACCCCTCGTGCAAGCTGGCTGTGGCGTACACATCAGCCAAGCGGTAGTAGGGCAATGACTGATCCACAACACCTGTGATTATCACGTCTTTGGTGACGTCGAGTTCCTTGGCAAGAGTCCGTGCTCGGGCGACGGCCTCTCGAATCGCTGGATTACCCTGATCGTCACCCACCAACAGCAGGACGGTGTTGGGCACCTGTCGCTGCACCAGAGACAGCGCCTCGACGAGCAGATCGATTCGCTTGTTCCCAGCCATCCGCCCGACAAAGAGAATCACCCGCCGCCCCTCTAGCCGATATTCCTCGACCAATGCTTGTTCCCGCGGACCAGGGCTGAACCGATCTAGCGCCACGGCCAGGGGCAGCACCCGGATACGATCCCGCTCGCATCCGTGCTCCTCAACCAACTGATCGGCATTAAAGGGGCTATCGGCGACGATCAAGTCCGCGTAGTGTGCAAGCGAACCAACACTCTGTATGCTGTGCCTCAGGGTTTCCTGCTCGAAGGCGCTTGCCCACACCTCGGGTGGGGTGACGTTGTGGTAATATAGAATTACCGCTCCCCGTTCGATCCCCTTGATGCTTTCCACCAACGGGTAGCGCCCCGGGTAGTGATAGACATATAGATCCGAGCGGGCAAAGGAACTGTCACGATGGGCGACTAGTTCTCCCAGGCTGACCACTCGGGTCAATGCCTTAACGTCCTCTGGAATGCCCTGCGGCGGATGCAGCACACAGACCTGCACCTCATCCCCCCGTCGCCTGAAGTAGCGAACCTGATTCAACATACACTGCCCAATGGCGTCATGAGCCACCAGGTTCAGATTGATTAGGCTAACGCGCACGATACATCTCCTCCAAATTGTGACTCACACATCGCGTCTTTTCAGCCTCATTCCATTCAACAGACACGGTAGATGTGGATTTGACGCCAATTCTGTATCTAGGCCCTGTTTCTATCCCTCAACGTATGATGTCGTCGCACTACCCGGGCACAGGTCCCCTCCACTACATCGGCAATACGTTCGACAGTGTAGCGCCTCTCCAGCTTGATGCGTCCCTGTCGGCCCATCGCCCGTGTCATCTCTGGGTTATCGGCCATTTGGGCCAAGCGCTGAGTCAGCGAGGCGACCTGCTCAGGCTCGACCAGGAAACCATCCTGGCCATCTCCGACGATGGAAGACACCGACTCTATCTTGGCCCCAACGACGGGCTTGTGATAAGCCCAAGCTTCCAGATACACGATCCCAAAAGCCTCCCCAACCGAGGGCATGACGAGCACGTCACAGGCCGCCAATGCAGCCAGTCGTTCCTCATCCGAGACCACCCCACGCACAGTTATGCCCTCCAACCCATTATATCGAGGCCACAATTGCCGGGAGAATTCTGTCTCAGGCCCTACGGCCAGAAAGCGCACGTCCTGCCGTTGCTGACGAAGGGCCGAGAATGCCTCCAGACACATGTCAAGCCCTTTATACTCGGTCTTGCGCCCCAGGAACAGGATCACGAACCCATGCTCCGGGAGATCAAAGCGGTTTCGACATTGTCGTCGATCAAGAGATGGAAAGTGATCTAACCGCATACCGATTCCACCGGCAACGATCTCTCGGTTCCAGCCCCGTTTGAAAAGGTATTCTTTTTCGGCCTGGGTATCAGCTAGCACAGCATCGCTACCTCGCAAAATGCTGTGCATGTAATGGACATCGTGGGTTACCCGCTGCTCAGCATGCACGTGGGGCGTGATGACGATCGGAAGCTGGCGTAGGCGAGCGGCGACATAGGCAGTGAGCGCCTGTGAGTAGTGAAGGTTATTGATGTGGACCAGGTCGTACCGGCGAGCGCGGCGCAGCACTGCAGAGAACATCCCCGGACAAATGGGGCCGTTGCCGAAAAAGATAAAGGGCTCGTAGCGACGCCGCCCCGTACGCCAGTAGTGCTCGAACCCATAGGCCAGCGCCCGCCATATCCATTTTGTACGCGGCAGCGCGCTGAAGCGGTGGACGTTCACACCGTCGAGCTGCTCGAAACGCGGCAGATCGCCGCGCCAAGAGCGATAGTCCGTCGAGCGGCTGGTGAATACGTCCACCTGGTGACCGCGCCGTGCCAGCTCCTCGGAAAGGTCAGTGATATACCGCTCAGCTCCGCCAATGGCCGGACGGTACTGGTGGGTCACGTGGAGAAGGCGCATCGAGCGCCCAACCTCTTCTGCTAGGCCCGCAGGATGTGCCTCACTCATCCAGGGGTAATACCTCCACCGTTCCCACCTGCACAACGTCGCTAGAAGGGGATCCTGAGGCCGACAGCACAGAGAGTCGCTCCATCGTTCCCTCTTGATACATACCCACCTGGATATCATACGTGCCGGGGGGCACATCGAGAGGAAAGAGCACCGGATGTGCATCTTGTATCGGCGTCCCTGGCTCCCACTGGGAAGTAGGCTGCCTCCAATGGTCAGGTTTCCCATCGTGCTGGGCCACCAGCCTGCCCCCTGGATCCATCACATGGACAAATACCTTATAGTCCTGTCCAACCTCAGTCTGGGCGCGCCAGGTCAGCGTGACGACTAACAGATCACCGGGATATACAGCGTCCTGACTCAAACCAAGTTCGATCAGCGACAGTCCCCCGTCCAGTCTGACATCAACAGGGTAGTCTATGTTATAGCTGATCGACTCTGGTGAGACCTCGGTCGCGGTGGCCCTGACGTAGATTTGCCCCACCCTGACGCGATTGGTTGTATCCGTCAGTTGAGATGCCTCGGGAAGCAGATACCACCCTGCATCTCTCTCAACGCTGACCCACATCCCATAATTCAGCGATGGATGTTCGGCCGGTACGACAATCTCGAACTCCTCTCGAATGATCTGATTGGTTGGCCAATACACAGTTGGATACAGATCATCAAGTCCACCGTACGGCTGCTCAAGGCGATACAGTTGACCGTTGTGGGCGTCGAATTGAGTCCTCAGCGTGTAGTCAATCGGCTCGCCCGTTATCTTCCGCCAATAGTTGACCACCCGGAAGGTCGTCCGGTACTCCGGCAAAAGCTCGGCGTGTTGGGTCAGATATCGCTCCGTCCACTCGATCTGCTCATCTTTCTGATACACAAACCGGTCTATATCGAAACCCAAGAACTCGATCTGGTCCTGAAACGTGATCTTGTACGGATTCTCGATATGGGGGTTTTCGACCACTGTGTTTGAACCGTCTCGATCCAGCTCAAAGATGGAATAACCTGAGACATCCGTCCTCGGATATCCTTCGGTCAGGTACTCCCGAAGTTCAGCTTCTGTGCCGTCAGAGTTATTTACAACTATGGCCTCATAAGTTGGGTCATCCTCTACTTTTACGAAATCATCCAATGTTTCCACCCTGCGGAAAGACCTATCGGCAGCGGCATACATCCTGAGCGCAAGGTAAGGGGTGAACTCAACAGCGTCAATGTAGCTTCCGGTGTCCGATACGACTTCATCCAGGGCCTTTCCTGCGTAGTACACCTCGGTATGAGGAACATCCTTGCCATGTTCCGTCCAAAAGGCTTTGAACGACTGCCCGGCGAACAGGGCCAGAACCATCCCGATGGCTACGCCGGTCAAGATGGTTGTTCTGTGAGAGTAACGAGCAGCTATCCAAACTAACACCGAAGCCGAAGCCAGTGCAAAGGCCGGCACCAAATGGTAGAGCATGGAGAAATCGTGAACCATCACCAGATTGGTGAAAACCAGATTATAGCTGAATCCAAAAGCAAACAGAGCGAAAAGTAGACCCTGGGAAGCTGAGATACGGCGGCTGACAAGCATCCGGCCAAACGAAACGATCCAGCCGATGGATAACGCCAGCACGGGCATCGTGAGCCAGTAAACGGCCCGCTCGTAGTAGACACGCAACACGCCACTGACGGTGAGTGGCACACCCAAACCATGGCTGGATATAGTCCGATCCACAAAAGTGCCCCACAGATTCTGCAGTGAATGGGGACCAACCAGCCAGAATATCCACGCGAGGTAGAGGCCAAACAGCAGAAATGGGCAAAGCATGAACGCTAAAACGACCGGCCACTTTCGCGCTTTGCCACGGAAGAAAAAGTAGTGGACAAGAACAGGCCCAATGGCAAAGTAAGCAATCCAATCCGTAAAGGCCCCTACCGTGAGCATCGCAAAGGCAGCGATCAGGTAACCAGAGCGCTCGGTGACAAACCAACGCCAGTAGAGATAGAAAAAGAGCAGAGAGAAGAACAGACTTACGTTATGCGGAGCTGGCACCCTGCCGTAGAAGAGCATCATGGGTGACCAGGCACAGAGCAATAGGGCAGCCATTGCATTCCACCGGTTTTCCGACAGACGCAGTGCAAGGAGAAAAGTGAGCACCGAGCTGCCCAACGCCAGAATCACAAAAGCCAGTCGAGCACTCCACTCATCGACGCCAAAGACCCGGTAGGCAAGAGAGATCATCACGGGTCCCACCATGGGGTGATCCACCCGATACGAGAATCCACCAACTGGCTCAAGCTTGCCATAGTTCAAGACATAACCAAGCTTGGTATCCCAATAGCCAAAGCGCAGGTAATTCAAAGCATTGTGGGGAAGTTCCGCCATATGATGACCATGATGACCGCTTTCCCATAGTGGTTCATCAATACGATAGCAGATCAAGACGGCACTACACAATAGAATACATGTGAAGGCCACCCAATAGAGCACCCGCCTTGGTCTTCCAGGACGAATCTCAGCCATGGATCGTTTCGTCAGGTTATCGCCATCGGGAACGTACAAATCAGCCGCCCAATAATACATCCTGATAGACTTGCAGGATGCCCTCAATGTGTTCTTCCAGCGTCAGATTTGTCCGAGCATATTCGACACAATGCTGCCGCATACGACGCCGGTCGTGGCCCGAGCGAGCGAAATGCAGAATGATCCTTTCCGCCAAAGCGGCGCCATCACCCACTGGGAAGAGATCACCTGTCCTGCCAGCGCTGATCAACTCTGGAATACCACCAAAAGCAGAACCGACGACGGGGGTGCCAGCCCGCAGACTGCTGTAAATGGCTACTGGCGAGTTTTCGTGGCAAACTGAGGGGACGACGGTCAAGTCTGCCGCACCAAACAGGCCCTCTATCTCGTCAAAGGGGACCCATCCCAATAGATTTACAATGGGCTCATATCGGCGGAATTGGGCCAAATATCGTGCTTCCCCAACACCGGCCACTATGACACTCAGCCGCTCAATGTGGCGCAACATCATCGGGATGGCCTGGAGCAGGACGTGGGCGCCCTTTATCTGGCTCCCTCCCCCAACAAAAACGATCGTCCGGTGTCGATGTGCCATGCCGATCGCCGCCCGGAGGCCTGAGTGGCGAGGCTCTTCAGACACGCGCCCATCAAATCCCAGCCGTATCCGACGGAAGCGATGCGCCGCATAGCCAGCTTCCACATGCCGGTCGATCACGGCCTGGCTGGGGGAGATGAAAACCCTGACGTTAGATGTCAAAGCAGCAAAGACGGTCCGGCGAGAAGGAACGTTTCCCCAGAAATCGTAGCGGCGGTAACAATCCCGACAATCCCCTGGGTTCTGCACCGGATCGCAGAACGTGCCATCACGCCGGTACAGCATATTGTTGGGACACAGCAGCCACAAGTCGTGCAGGGTATTGACTACCGGCACGTTCATCACGCGGCAGGCCACGTAGGGCGCTAGCGTGGCCCCAGAGACGTTGTTGATATGGACGATATCAGGCCTCAACTGGCGTAGCTCGGCTCGAACTAGACGATAGACACGCCAGTCGAAGACGTCTGTCAGATGCCGCCGTACCTTGGTGTGGAAACTCACGCGATGGACCGGTATGCCACCAAACTCATACCACTCGTTCTCCGTTTGAGGCATACGGTTGCTGATCACCAGGATGGAACAGTCGACCCCTCGACGGATCAACCCCCGACAGGTGTGGTAATTCGCAACTTCAGCACCACCGGTGTAACCAGGGGGAAACGTATTGGTGATAGCCAGGACACGCATACTGCAACCTGCTAGTGGGTGACGTTTTCAAGCGATGTACGTAATCGGCGGATCTCTTGCGCCAGTTCACCGATTTCCCGACGACTCTCACTGATATACTCAACCATTACCTTACCCAGCCGCTGTCGGTCATACTCGATTTGGTTCAGCCGCCCCTCGTACTCTCCCATCCACGCTTCCATGTTCTCAAGTATCGCCTCGAGAGTCGCTATCACATGGGCGTTGAACTCACTCTGCTGCCGGATTATCGGCTGCACGTACCACTGCGTCGAGATGCGGTTCCACCGCCGGCGAAAAGCGGCGATCAATGGTCCGACGAAAGGCACCTCGGAACGAAATTGATGTTCTTGAATAACCTGACGATGACGGAGCGTCTCCATAGTCTCGGCCCACCTCTTCTCCTGTGCAGCCACGAAACTGGATTTGTCGGGAGTTGGTATCGAATCCGGGTCTACCCTAGCCGGCTTGGCGGGAACAACTGTCCGCAGGCTCAACAACACATCCGCTAGAGTGTCAGCTTCTTCCAACGAATCCCCAAGTAACTTGCTGCGCCAGGTCAATATGCCAACTAGATGAAGGAGATGATGAAGATAGCCATAGTGCACAGCCGCGACGAGGCGCTCGCTGCCCTCGCCCAGGTTCTCCAACCAAGTCCGCTCACACGGCAAAAACTCGTCTACTAATCTGTCGAGAGGCCAATGTTTGAGCACGATGCGCAACCGGTTAGAATGGAAGAGACAGATCCCTCCGTAGCTCATATCTGCGGCTGCGCTGGCCTCCTTATGAATCAGCACTGCGCAGGGAACGTACACCACTCGGAAACCGGCGCTACGTGACCGGTGGCACCAGTCCACATCCTCATAATACGCTGCCCCGAATCCCTCGTCCAATGGTCCAACAGCGTCAAATGCCCGCCGCGTGATGGCCAGGGTCGCGCCCGTCACGTAATCCACATCACGCATCTGGTCAAACTGCCCGTCATCCTCCTCCCTGTATCCATAGTGGAAACCCTCACCACGCTCATTCACATATCCCCCCGCGTGCTGGATAGTCCCATCAGGATACAGGGCCTTGCCACCGGCGACGCCGATACTGGGATCAGCAGACAGAGCCTCCACTAACGTCGCCAACCACCCCGGCCGCACAACCGTGTCTTGGTTCAAAAGGATCAAAACATCCCCTGTTGCTGCTTCCAGCCCAACGTTGTTCCCCGCAGCAAAGCCCAGGTTACGTTCGTTGTGGATCAACTGCACCTGAGGGAACCGTTCGGCCACCAGATCCGCCGAGCCATCGGTGGAACCATTGTCCACGACGACGACCTCAAAGTCGGCATAGTCCTGGGAGAGCACGGCTTTCAGACAATCCTCCAGGTAGTCCATCCCATTCCAGGACAGCACGATTACCGAAGCTTTCATCCGTCGGTTCTCCTGGGAAATAGGTTATGCAGCCATCTCATAAACCGAATAAAGCGCCCCTTTTCGTATCCTGCCACCAGTTCGCGCAATCGGGCAATCTCGGTCTCGCGCTCGACTATCATCCGATTCAGCCCGGTTATGATATCCTCCTGAACAAGTCCCTGCTCCTGTTCTGCCAAAACGCCAAGCGCTTCTGTATCTGAGGGGCCGGGTTTTGTCTCTGGCACACCGATAGTGATAGGGATAGGACTATAGTTCCAGCTTTCCCTTCCTTCAACCAGGACGTACAGTGTGTGCTCACCTGGCGGTGTACCAGTCGCATCCCACGCAAACTGGAACCCAACATCGCCGTAGATGGGGCTGACACTAGGCGTCAAGTCCTCTCGGTGAATTCCATATTCGGCCTCGCCCAACATCGAGTCTGGATCATCCAGATTGTTCAGATAGATAACAGCGTGTTCGATGCCATCTTGGGGTTCAAACTGGTGGAGTGCCCACCCCGAGACTAGAACCATTCCTTCTACATGTGCATTCGCGGTTGGCGTATTCACACCGAGAAGGATATTCTCAGTGAGCGGTTTCCCGGCCGTACGCGGCCCTTTGTAGGCGCGCACAACGGCGCGGGCGTGATCCCAGCAACTGACAAGCTCAACACGCGGAAACCCGGCTGCGCGCGTCGTCTGCAAGAGGCAGGGGATGTTCGGACCCCACCAGTTCGAAGGATCGTTGTTCAATTCATTAAACTCGTAGAAGCGGCTAAACCCGTTGCCCTCGGCACACTGTGAACCTTCAATGTGGGATTCAATAATGGCGTACTCGCGCGTCACGCTGGCGATCCGTTCCAACGCCAAGAGAGGGCTCTTCAGGTGATAGTATACGCCGAAGAAGAAAACGATGTCAAACAACCCGAATGTGTCAGGGCCAAGATCGTACACACTCATATGGCAGAATTCAGCTCTTGAATTCAGCACCTCGTGGGCCAGGAAAAAGCCCTCGCGAGGCCAAGAGTCTATTGCTACCACGTTAGCCCCACGGGATTCAGCCAAGAAAGTAAAATACCCATCCGCGCATCCGACATCCAACACACGCTTTCCGGCGAGATCCTGAGGAATCTGGAAACAGGACGCGCGTTCAGCCATCGGGGTCCAGCCGTTAGTCATCACGCCCGGTGCCAACTCGAAATCATGAAACCATTGGATCTTGCCGACCCGAGAGCGGAGCTCCTCTAAATCCATTCTCTCCATACCCCACAGATTCCTACAGATATCTATCTTGGTACAGGGACACCAAAATATGCGTTCGTCCAGTGGTGATTCTCAAGGCACAAGATCGTGCAGCCACTTCATCAGCCGGATAAAGCGGCCCTGTTCGTAACCTTCGATGGTTTTTCGTAAGTGGGCCATCTCTGCATCCTGCTGAGCGACAGTGGTGCGCAGGGCCTCAAGTTCAGTGCTGGGCTGGGCGGCCATCGCCTGCCACCCACAAGCCGCGGAGGATAGTTGCACACGC
>Ga0315553_10004658_pt1 | contig 10292 bp, 8 predicted proteins | sample SalMarSW160140MG_FD_203099 | JGI IMG/M metagenome (GOLD analysis project Ga0315553, IMG submission 203099) | Salt marsh sediment microbial communities from the Plum Island Ecosystem LTER, Massachusetts, United States - Salt Marsh Sediment SW1601-40 ... | reverse complement strand
CGAATATGCCCTGATAAGCGAGCGGGCTCAAATATATTACCGCAACATTTATGACCATCTGGTGCGGATTGAGATGCTCACTCTTGGTCTCAGAGATATGGCTGAGAGCGTACTGAGCACTTATCTTTCTTCAGTGTCCAACCGCATGAATGAAGTGATGAAGGTGCTGACACTCATAGCCAGTATCTTCATTCCGCTGACCTTCGTTGCCGGCATCTACGGCATGAACTTCGCCAATATGCCGGAGCTAGAGTGGAGGTACGGGTACTTTATCATCTTGATTGTAATGGCAGTGATAGGTATTTCTCTGGTAGTCTATTTCAGGAGGAGGAGGTGGCTCTAAAGTTACTAAATGAAGAATATGTCTCTGGCATCTGAACTGAGAGGCGAAGCGATTGGGCACCCGCGAGCTTCCACACAGGCAGTGCCATTCATGGTTCAGCAGAACCTAAGTTGGAGGTGTTGAATATGGCTTATGTAGGCATTTTACTGATAGCTATTCTAGTTTCTTTCATCGTCGTCCGAATTGGAGGCTTTGCCCTCCAGTTAACTGGGATAGAACCTGATGTAGCTAGATTCCAGGCGTTATCTGCCTTCTCAGGAACGGGCTTCACGACAAGAGAAGCTGAACGGGTGGTGGGAAACAGAACCAGGCGCAGAATTGTGACCATTCTCATTATACTGGGAAATGCCGGCATGGTCACTGTAATTGCCACTTTAGTGGCATCTTTTACCCAGGTGAGCGGTTACGCGTGGTTTTTCATTCGCCTGGCCATAATAATCGGAGGCATATTCGGCCTCTATCAACTAATTATAAGAAGCAATGTTGGCCAGCGGATTGTTGACTGGCTGCAAAGGCCAGTTATGAACCGAATTCTTAGGGTAGCTCCAGCGGTTGAGGAAGTATTCCATGTGGAGAGGGACTGGGCTATTATTCTTGTCACGATAAAAGGAAGCTCGAATATTATTGGCTTGTCTGTGGCTGACATCACCGCGGAAGAGGATATAGAAGTCCTTGCTATAGACAGGGCCGGTACTTACCTGACCAGGCCGAATTGGAACGAGAAAATCATGGGGGGAGACCGGCTTCTAGTTTATGCAAATAGAAAATCTGTGAAGCGAATCTTGAACTAGTAACCTTGCTGGTTTTCTAGCTTATCCTGCCAAATTCCTTCTCTAGTTGATGAGAACTTAAATGAATCATTGTTGGGCGACCGTGGGGACAGGCGCGCGGTTGCTTGGTTTGCTCTAGCTGCTTTATTAGCTCCCGCATCTCCTCATTGCCTAGCTGCTGCCCTGCTCTGATAGCACCATGGCAGGCCAAAGATTGGGCTATCTTTTCCTCCCAGGGATTGGGACTTTGTTTGCTGGCAAGATTATCAAGCAGCGCGCTTATTATCTCAATAATATTCGCCCTGGCCATTAGTGCCGGAATGGCGCGTATCACATAGCTTCTATTTCCGAAAGGCTCAATGGTGAAGCCAAATTCAGCCAGAAACTCTTTACTGGCTCTCAGTGTCTCTTCCTCTCTTGGGCTAAGCTCTATGGTTATCGGCTGGAGTAAGCCCTGGACTTCAACTTCCTTTTGCGCCCACTGCGCTAAAATTCGGTCATAAAGTATGCGCTCATGAGCAGCGTGTTGATCGATGAGATAGAGTCCATCAGGTCCCTCGGCGATAATATAGGTGTTAACTAGCTGCCCCAGTACCCTCAAAACTGGCAATTCCATGGTCGGCAGCTGGGCAACAACAAAAGCCGGTTCGTTATCCATTATCATGCGGGGGCTCTGCCACTGCCCTGAGCCAACTGAGAAGGGCACAGTTTTCGGGCTGGCTATAGGCGTCTTGGCTAATACCTCTTCTATGGCCTTCTGTACGCTGCTAAAGACAGTCTGCTCATGGCAAAACTTTATTTGGGCTTTGGCAGGATGAACGTTGACATCAAGCTCTTGAGCCGGCAGGGAGATATTGATTACCGCCATGGGATGCTGGCCATCCATAAGTAAGCCACGATAGGCTTCCTCAGTCGCCCGAGTTAGCAAGGGACTGCGCACCCACCTTCGATTGACGAAGAAGCTGAGATAGTTGCGATTGGAACGGGCTAAGGAAGGTGGGCTTGTTAGGCCGCCAACTTTAGCCAGGCTGTCCTTTTGTTCCACCTTTAGCATCCTTTGAGCTACCTCTGAACCATAGATCTCATTTACCACCTCGCGCAGGTCACCATTGCCCGTCGTGCGCAGGCTGGGGCGTTTATCAAGAACCAGGCTGAACTTAACCTCGGGAAAAGCCAGGGCGTACTGGCTTACCAAATGGGCGATGTGGCTATTTTCGGTATTTACCGATTTGAGAAACTTAAGTCGTGCCGGGAAATAGCGAAACAATCGACGCACGGTCACGGTGGTGCCTTGGGGTCTGGCTCGGCTCTCCTTGCCAACTACATCGCCCTTTCTCAAATGCAGGTAGCTGCCAATTGGGGCTGAGGATGTTTGAGTGGAAATTTCTACTTCGGCGACAGCCGCAATGCTGGGCAAGGCTTCGCCCCGAAAGCCGAGGCTGGAGATTTTCTCCAAATCGTCTAAGTTGTCAATCTTGCTTGTGGCATACCTATGAAAGGCAAGCGCTAGCTCCGATGCCGGGATGCCCTCTCCATTGTCGCTCACTTTAATTAGCTCTACTCCACCGCCCTGAGCTTCTACTGCAATCTGAGTAGCTCCAGCATCGAGGGAATTCTCTATCAGCTCCTTGACCACCGAGGCCGGCCTCTCAATCACCTCCCCGGCAGCGATCTTGGCGACAACCTCCGATTCTAAAACCTTAATAGGCATCTTATTCCATTTTACACGGTTTCGTGTATTTTGTCAATAGTTTATGAAGGAAAATCGAAATCTTTCTCGATTTTTTCCAAGGGTGCCAGGCTGGCCAGGAGTTTCTTAACCCCCGCCTCTTCAAAGGCTACGGTCAGCTCCTGGTCATCCCTGGTAGGAAGGCAATTCATCACTATGCCGGGGCCAAATTTGCTGTGGCGGACATGGTCACCGACTTTTAGCGCTAGAGTGCTAGAAGGCTGAGGTGAAGGCTGGGAGTAGGCACTAGCTACAGGAGTCGGGCTCTCCTCCCACAGTCCTCTCGGGCTTATCAGGTGGGGTGATATGTCCTGGAGAAAGCGAGATGGTGGGTTTGCCGTGCTGCCGCCGAATAAGCTTCGGCGGTAACTGCGTAAAAGATAGAGTCGCTTCTTGGCTCTAGTTATGCCCACGTAGCAAAGGCGGCGCTCCTCTTCCATCTCTTCCGGGTCGTCAAAAGATCTCCTGTGTGGGAGAATTCCTTCCTCCATACCAACAATAAAAACCGCAGGGAATTCCAATCCTTTAGCTTGATGTAAGGTGATCAGTGTCACAGCATCAGGTTTTTCATCCAGCTCATCTACGTCCGATACCAGGCTTACTTTTTCCAAAAATGCGGCTAAGGCCTCTTCAGGGTCGAGCTCATCATATTCGCTAGCGACGCTTTTCAGCTCCATTACGTTCTCCCATCTATCCTCACCATCTTCCTTGTCCAGAATGTATTTTCTATATCCGGTGTGCTCCCATATCTCATCCAGTAGACCAGAAAGACTTAGCTCACGGCTTTGGGCAATGAGCCCAGCCATAACAGCAGCAAATCCGGCCAGGGCTTGAATAATGCGTGGAGGAAGAGATTGCTTCGCTTCGCCGGTAATGACATTTTGACTCACCTGTTTTAAAGCCTCGAAGAGGGAGATATCATGAGCCTTTGCCCAATCCTGAAGATGGCTTAGGGTACGCTGCCCAATGCCCCTTACAGGAACGTTTATTATCCGAATCAGGCTGACATTGTCCTGGGGGTTGTGAATGATTCTAAGGTAAGCAATGATATCCTTAACCTCTCTCCGTTGGTAGAAGCGCGTACCACCAACAAGCTTGTAAGGCACACCATACCTCAGGAAAGTTTCCTCCAATGCCCGTGACTGCGCATTGACCCGATACATGACGGCGCAATCTTTGAGGGAGATTTGTTCCTGACCGATGAGTTTTTCGATCTCGTTGACCACGGATTGAGCTTCTCCCTCGGCATTATAACTTTCGATAACAATTATCGAAGCTCCATCTTCGTTTTCCGTCCATAGATTTTTGGGCTTGCGCTGCATATTGACTGAGATGACATCCGTGGCTACCTCTAAAATAGTTTTGGTAGAGCGGTAGTTTTGCTCCAAAAACACTACTTTGGCTTCGGGGTAATCCTTCTCGAAGCTCAGGATATTACGCAAATCAGCAAATCTCCAGGAATAAATAGACTGGTCGGGGTCACCGACCACGCACAGATTCCGGTATTTTCCTGCCAGATGCTTCATCAACATATACTGGACGATGTTGGTGTCCTGAAATTCGTCAACCAGAATATGAACATAATTTGACTGGTATCTTTTAAGAATTTGAGGCTGGTCCTGGAACAACTGCACCGTCTTCATCAGCAGGTCGTCGAAATCCACCGCCCGACCCTGGCTGAGCAATTGCTGGTAGCGTTGATAAATCCTGTGGACTATCTCCTCGAAATAGCTACTAACCCGCTGGGTGTAGTCATTAGGGCCGATAAGACGGCTCTTAGCAGCACTGATGGCTGAGTGAAGAGCCCGAGGAGCATATTGCTTGGGGTCGAGGTTCAGTTCTTCCAGTGCTTGTTTTGTCAGGCTTAGCTGGTCTTCTTCATCGTAGATAACAAAGCTTGAGTCAAGCCCGATGGCTTTGCCCTCACGGCGGAGAATTCGGGCACAGATAGCGTGAAAGGTGCCTAAAGTCAAGGCTTCTACTTCCTGCCCCAGGAGCTGTTCAAGTCGCTCTCTCATTTCTCGGGAGGCTTTGTTGGTGAAGGTAACTGCCATAATGTTGTGGGAACTAACGCCGCAGGATTTAATCAGATAGGCGATGCGATGGGTAATCACTCTGGTCTTGCCGCTGCCGGGTCCAGCCAGGATAAGTACAGGCCCTTCGATGGCTTCCACAGCTTCTCTTTGGGTGGGATTAAGCGCGGCTAAGATATCCATGAGGACTCAGGAACTATTATAGCATTGAAGGGAGGAAGCCCCAAAGAACGGGCTGGGCCTCTGGAGAACAACACGGGGGCTAATTTGGTAGAAATATACCAAGTAAAAAATGGCGAGAGGCTTCCCTGCTCAAAGGCAAACGGCAGTTCTTCATTATGTGAGCAAAGCTTCGATAACCATTGATCGTCATGGCGCAGTTCGGAGTGATATAATGTTACTATAGATTTTTGTAGTTGCTCCGATGAAATCGGAGCGGAATCGCTGAATTGCTCTGCGAAAGTAGGCAAGGAAGGTTATGATGAGTGGCTTTAGTGACTATGACAAATATGATGGCCTCGGTCTGGCTGAACTCGTGCGAAAGAAAGAAGTCAAGCCATGCGAGTTGGTTGAAGAGGCAATAAGTCGTATCGAAAAGCTCAATCCACAGCTTAACGCAGTAATTTACAAGATGTACGAACTGGCTCGGAAAGCTGCCGATGGAGACCTGCCGGATGGTCCTTTCAAGGGTGTTCCCTTCCTGATGAAAGACATCCTGATGGCTTATGCCGGGGTCCCCCTAACGAGCGGCAGTCGATTTTTTAAGGATTTTATACCAGACCATGATAGTGAGCTGGTCAAGCGGTTTAAGGCAGCTGGCATCATCGTTGTTGGCAAGACTAACACGCCAGAGTTCGGGCTAGTGCCGATAACCGAGCCAGAGTTGTTTGGCCCGACCAACAATCCCTGGGACCTAACACGTACTCCAGGTGGTTCCAGTGGTGGCTCGGCTGCGGCTGTAGCCGCACGGATGGTCCCCCTGGCTCATGGCAGTGATGGTGGTGGTTCGATCCGCATACCAGCCTCTTGCTGCGGTGTGTTCGGTCTCAAGCCGACCCGGGGTCGCAACCCAATAGGCCCTGATTTTGGAGAGGCCTGGCGTGGCTTGACTTGTGATCACGTTTTAACCCGCTCAGTTCGCGATAGTGCTGCCATGCTCGATGCCACCGCTGGCCCAGATGTCGGTGCTCTTTATTATGCCGTGCCTCCGGCTCGTCCCTTCCTCAGTGAAGTTGGCATGGATCCAGCAAAGCTGCGTATTGCCTTCACCTCAGAGCCTTTCCTGGGCAGCATTGTCGACAAAGATTGTGTTAAGGGTCTAGAGGCCACGGCTAAACTATGCAATGACCTCGGCCATGAGGTAGTAGAAGCAGCACCTCAAATAGACGGCAAAGCCTTTGCTAAGGCATTTCTGACGATGGTTTGTGTCGAAACTAGAGCCACAATTGAGGAGAGCGAGGTTCTATTGAACCGTAAAGCTTCGTTTAAGGATTTTGAACCTAGCACGTGGGTGTTAGGCTTGCTTGGCAAGCAGTGCCGGGCGCCTGAGTTCTCCAAGTCTCTCAACCTGGCTCAACTTACGGCTCGGCAAATAGGTGAGTTCTTCGAAAAGTACGATGTCCTGCTGACTCCAACGCTGGCCATGCCACCCGCGGTTACAGGTGCACTCCAGCCGAAGGGGAGCCAACTTACAGCTATGAAGTTACTAGGCAGGCTCAATGCCGGTGGGTTGATTAACAGGTTCAGTGGAATAGATGTTCTCTCCGAACACGTCTTTGAGTTTATGCCTTACACGCCGCTGTTTAATGTTACTGGCCAGCCAGCCATGTCAGTTCCGCTCTATTGGAACGATGAAGGGCTGCCCATTGGTATGCAATTTGTCGGTCGATATGGCGATGAAGCAACCCTATTACGTCTGGCTGGACAACTTGAAAAGGCACAACCATGGTCTGCTCGTGTTCCCCCAGTCTGTGCCCAGACCAACTAGTGGATATACAGGTCCTTCAAGTCCTCTTGAAAAGATGGAGCTCGAGCAACAAAAGCCTGTTTTGTTTACCCACGCTTTCCATGAACTAAAATGTGGCTAGCACGAGCCAGAGCGACAGGTTGAGCTAGCTAAGCTTTGTTGCTATACTTGATTCCGAAAATGATTGATTGGAACGATTGCCAGAAGGACTTAGGAATATCTTTCCACCAGGAATCTTTACTGGAGCAGGCCTTCGTGCATCTATCTTATCTTAACGAAAATCCTGGTTTCGCCCTGCCTAGCAACGAGCGCTTAGAATTTCTTGGTGATGCCATACTTAACTGCATTGTAACGGGAAAGCTGTATGAAGAGTTTCCCGAACTACCTGAGGGAGAGCTAACTGAGATTCGTGCCTCTCTAGTTTGCCGCGATACTTTGGCTGAACTAGCTTCTTCGCTCAAGCTTGGTGGCTGGCTCTTGTTGGGACGAGGTGAAGAAGCAAATGGAGGAAGGGTGAAGGAGAGCAACTTAGCAAACGCTATGGAAGCACTGATCGGTGCCTTATATTTAGACCAGGGGCTAACCAAAGCCAGGAGATTTATTCTCAGGCAGCTCAAGCCAGAATTGGAAAAAATAAAGGCAGGGAAGACAACCCCAAACTACAAGGCATTAGTGCAAGAGCTCATCCAGGGACAAAAGAAGCCAACGCCAGTTTACCGTTTGGTGGAAGCTACTGGTCCTGACCACAGTAAGCAATTTACCGCCGAAATCCTGGTAGAGGGGGAGGCATTGGGCAGGGGGACAGGAAGGAGTAAGAAAGCTGCTGAGAGCCAAGCAGCAAGAGCAGCTTGGAAAAAACTGAGGTGTAGCCATGGGTAGACGAGATTTTAGACGACGAGAACCAAAGAAACCCAAGAAAGGGACGCAGCAAAGCAAACCAATTTCGGAACTCGTGCCCCAGATGGAGACAGAGGTAATCAGGAAGAAGAGAAAGCCCGCTGAGGAGTACGAGGAATAGATTAAATTGGCAGCTTACCTTGAGCTTTACCATAGTGGCAAGCTAAGGGAGCGGATAGACACGGCTGTATCTTTGCTTGAGAGTTGCTCTGTATGCCCTCGTAGTTGTGATGTGAATCGCCTGGCTGCCGATGTGGGCAAGTGCCACACAGCCCACGAAGCAATGGTGTCCAGCTATGGGCCTCACTTCGGCGAAGAAGCTCCATTAGTGGGTAGACATGGTTCAGGGACTATATTTTTCACCAACTGCAACCTCAGATGTCTATTCTGCCAGAATTATTCCATTAGCCAGCTAGGCGAAGGGCAGAAAGTGAGCAAAGAAGAGCTAGCTTACATAATGCTCTCCCTTCAAGCTAAAGGCTGCCACAACATAAACTTGGTATCCCCAACTCACGTAGTTCCTCAAATCCTGGAGGCACTGGAACTAGCAGTGGAGTCTGGCTTGCATCTTCCCTTAGTATACAACAGCGGTGGCTATGAATCGGTGGAGACCTTGAGAATACTCGACGGCATTGTCGATATTTATATGCCTGACATGAAATATGACGATGATGAGACTGCTAGAGAATTGTCGGGCATTGAAAACTATCCTGCGATAAATAAAGCAGCAATCAAAGAAATGCATCGGCAAACAGGTGACCTAGAGATAAGCGAGGAGGGAGTGGCCCAACGAGGACTCCTGATTCGCCACCTGGTCTTACCCTACGGTTTAGCAGGAACGAAAGGGATAGTGAATTTTCTCAGCAAAGAAATTTCCCGCAACATCTATGTCAATATCATGGATCAATACCATCCCTACCATAAGGCCTTTCAAATTCCAAGTTTAGGGCGGCGGATATCATCCGCAGAATTCCGTGAAGCATTATCCTTAGCCCAGGAAGCAGGGCTAAGGCGGCTGGATAAGATTCATCCAATAGAGATTCTTAGCATTCGCGCAGAGTGACAAAAAGTGGCCGAGAATGACGAGGATAGCTCGGAACAGCAAAATGGCTGATGTGGCACGACTTTCCGCCACAGTTTATGGTCGCGTGCAAGGCGTTTTCTTTCGCTATTTTGTCCGCAATGAAGCCAGGGGGCTGGGTTTAAAAGGCTATGTTCGCAACCTTGCCAGCGGCGATGCAGTAGAAGTTCAAGCTGAAGGAGAGAAGCCACAGTTGGATAGACTACTAGAGCAACTTAAGGTGGGCCCGCCGGGAGCCTGGGTTAAGAGGGTGGCAATAGACTGGTCTGACTATTCAGGTCAGTTCACCAATTTTAGTATAAGATATTGATAAAAAATTAAAATGACAACTCAAAATGCAAATTTTCTTAATTTTTGCACATTTATTTTGGCTTTTTGAATTTCTTAGTCCTCAAGTTGAACCCTACCCTCATTAATCAATTTTAAGTGCTCACAGTTAACTCCAGCTATTTGAGAAGCCTCAAGATCAATTTCATAAGGTTCGCCAATCAAGATTTTTCCATAATCCTCTGCTTCCCCTTTCGTGGGGTCATCAGTGTAGAAGAATTTTTGATGGGCTTCGATAACGCCCAAATCGAAAGGCAAGGTGAAGTAGAGGTCAGCAAGGACTTTCTTAATACCTAACTCATATAGAGCTCCCCAGCCACCCGATTTGCCTCTTTGATACTTGCTTACCGGCAACAGACTCAAAAGGTTTGCCACACTGAAGTGACCAGAGCTACCACAAACCTTAAAGGGGGTAACGCTGATCAAGAAGTCACTGCGCAACACTACATTGGGTACCCAGAAACTTTCCACAGCATAGAATTGAGATAAAGGATTCTGAACCTCTATAAAAATGGAATCCCTGATATCAAGCATAAGGACGTGATGAAAGTTATACCCTAAAGCTTGATATATTGGGTAAATCGATTCACCGCTAGGAGTCCCATCCGCAATTAGGATATCTGCATTGCTAATTTTTCTAATACCTCTAATAATAGCATTAAGTAGTTTGGGGCTCGTAGTTACAGGGTACGAGAAGGGATAACCAGCACAGGGTTTGATCAAAACTCGTCTTGCCCAGGCAAGCTGTGGGGGAGGAGTAAACACAAAATCCGAATCTTTAACAATCATTGACTTCATATCAGCGACCAAATTTCAATGGCTACAAAGCCGGTCGCAATAGCACGATTTCAGTAGCAGCCGGAAGTCTTTCTCGTTCGAAGTCCACTTCACTACCCTCTATCCTTCTCACATTTTTCTGGCCTCTAAGGAAATCCTCAACACCGGCTATGGGATAGGCACACTTGGGCGTCTTGAAATGCATGGGAATAACTATCTTCGGCTTTAATTGGTCACATACCTGGCTAGCTACAGATGCATCAATAGTGTAGAAGCCACCCACGGGAACAAACAGTATATCCACGGCACCAATTTCACTGACCTGCTCTCGACTAAGTACATGCCCTAAATCACCCAGGTGACAAAGTT
>Ga0315553_10004656_pt1 | contig 10293 bp, 7 predicted proteins | sample SalMarSW160140MG_FD_203099 | JGI IMG/M metagenome (GOLD analysis project Ga0315553, IMG submission 203099) | Salt marsh sediment microbial communities from the Plum Island Ecosystem LTER, Massachusetts, United States - Salt Marsh Sediment SW1601-40 ... | reverse complement strand
ATGCCGCTCCTTCGGAGCTTGAAATCGCGGTGTCGCCAGTACACAGAGGGTACGAGGACACCCCCCAGTCTCACATATTGTGGTAACTGGAGTCAAGTGCATAGCCCTTTTAGGCATTGATTCGTCATTACTCATTCGTCATTCCGCACTTACCGGGACAGACCGCGATGAACCTAGCGTTGTAGCACTAGGTGCTGTCCGATTTACTCTTCTCAAGGAGTTTCTTGATGGTCTCCTTGAGTTCGGTAAGGTCGGAGGTCTTGATCACGTACGCATCCGCCGACCAGCTAAGGAAGTTGTCCTTGTAGGACGCGTAGGCGGTGTTGAGGATGACCGGCAGCTTGTTGTGCTGAGTGAGTATGCGGCCCATCGCCTCGATGCCGTCCATGCCGGGCATGCTGATGTCCATGACCACGATGTCGGGCTGAACCTTGCTGACCATCTCAACTGCTTCGCGGCCGTCCTTCGCCAGTGCGACCTCGTAGCCGTCTGCCTGGAGTTCTCCCTGGTACAGCATGGCTTGATGCTCATCATCCTCGACCAACAGGATCTTGCTCATTGTGTGCCTCCTTGTGCGCCAACATCTGCCTCGTCTCCGGCTCCAGTCGAGCGCGCCTCGCTCTTCTCGAGCGCGGCCATGCGTTTGCGCGATGTGACGGGGACGTCGGCAGGCAGACAGATGGTGAACGTGGTTCCGACCCCCAGTCTGCTCTTCACCTCGATGTCGCCGCCATGATCCACGATGATCTTCTTGGTCACGGCCAGGCCGAGGCCGGTCCCGTCGGGGCGCGTGGTAAAGAAGGGATCGAACAGGTTGGGGATCATGTCTTCCGCTATGCCCTTGCCGGTGTCGCTGATGTCGATCCAGATAAGCCCGTTCTCGAGCCGGCTGCTCACGCTGATCTGGCCGTCGGTGCCGATTGACTCGGCGGCGTTTTTCAGGATGTTCAGCAGCGCTTGTTTGACCTGCTCCGCGTCGACCATGACGAGAGGCAGGCCGCGCTCCAACCGTTGGGACAGGGCAACGCCCAACGATGTGAGTTGGTCGTTCAGCAGAACGCAGGTGTTCTGGATGACCTGGTTGATCTTGGTCGGGCGTTTCCACGGGGCGGAGGGCTTGCTGAAGTCCATCACGTTGGCCAGGATCTTCTCGAGCCGCCGCACCTCCTCGATGATGATGTCGATGCTCCGCGCGCTGGGGTGGCCCGCGTCGAGCTGCCGCTTCATGCTCCGGGCGAAACCGCCAATGGTGACCAGCGGATTCCGGATCTCGTGGGCCACGTGCGCGGCCACCTCTCCCACGGCGGCGAGCTTCTCCGACTGCACCAGCTTGCCCTGGGTCTCGCGCAGCTCGCGGTAGGCTTCCTGCAGCTTGCCGATCTGCTTGTGCAGCGCGTCGTACGCCTCGGCGTTCTCGATGGCCAGGCCGACGTGGTTCGCAAAAATCATCAACAGCTCGATCTGGTCCGCCGCGATCGGCTGGCCGGCATAGATGTTGTCCACGACGATGGCGCCGACCGCCTCGTCCTTGGCGATCAGCGGCACGCAGACGAAGGCGTTGGCGCCGACGATCGACTGAAACTCCTCGCTGACCCGGTCGTCGTTGTAGGCATCAGTGACCTGGACGGGGGTTTTGTCGCGAACGGCGCGGACCACCAGCTCGTCGGAGTCGAGCGGGAACTTGAGCCGGGCCGCGATATGATACAGCGGCATCTCTTCATCGGGCCGGCCGTCATCGGCATCCCGCAGGAGCTCCTTGAGAGACTTGTTCTCCTCGCTCATCTGCTGCCAGATGCGGTACGCATCTTCCTGGTCTTTGGGGCCGATCGCGAGGCGGCCCTCCAGGCAGTTGGTGGCCTTGTTGACCATCAGCAGGACGGCGCGGTTGAAGCCCAGCGCGTGACCCGACGTCGTGCAGGTCAGCACAAGCCGCAGCAGCCGCTTCAGGTCGAGGGTCGTCTGCACCGCCTCGTTGACCTGCCTGAGCATCGAGAGCTGGTAGGCGTGCTCCACGGTCTGCGTGACGTCTTCGAGCACTGCTGCGTGCTCAGGCCGACGGATGATACGTGAAGGTTGAACAGCCGGTCCACGACGGGCGGAATGACCCCCTTCACGTTCGGCATGGACGCCGGCTCGCCCGTATCCAGGACCGACCGGATGGTCTCCGCCAGGCCGCCCTCGCGCAGAAACCACGTGCTGAACATCTCAGTGATGTCTCTGCCGACCAGTTCGTCCTTGCTCTTCCCACGGAGCTTGCAGTACGTCTCGTTGACGATCTGCACCCGCATGTCCGTGTCGGTCACCACCAGCGCGGTGGGCATATTCGCAATGATGTTCTCATTGAACTCCTTGAGCAGCCGCGTCTCCTCGTACAGCCGCGCGTTCTCAATCGTCTGGGCGATCTGGGCGGCAAACGCTTCGAGTGCGCTCACGTCCTCCTCGTCAAAAGCGTCGGTCTCCCTGCACTCCACGTTGATCACGCCCAGCACGTTGTCGCCCGCCTTGATCGCCGTGCACAGCTCCGATCCCATTGCGGCCTCGCCGGGGAAGGCGATAACGCGCCGCGGCTCCTGAGACGCGTCATTGACCAGAATCGTCTGGCCTGTCGCCACACAGGCGCCCACGAGCCCGACGCCGATCTTCTGCCGGTATCCCACGGTAGTGAGCTCACGGTAGGCGCCCGCCTGCGCCATCAGCACCACGTCGCCCGCGCTGTCATCGACCAGAAAAACGCTGGCGTCGTAATAGCCGAAGTAATGGTGAATGGAGCTCGTGACGGAGTCGAGCACGTCGACCATGTCGAACTGCGCCATCGCCTTGCGGCTGATCTCGTCGATGATGGCCAGCTTGCCGTGCCGTTTCTTGAGCTCGCTGAGATGCTTCTGCCGCTCGAGCGCCCCGGTGAACTGCTCCGCGATCAACTCAAGAAAGCTCAGGTTGTCCCCGGAGTAGTCCTGTTCCTCCCGGCTGGCAAGAATGAGAACGCCCACCACCCCTTCTCGGCCGATCATGGGGACGAGGGCGCAGGAACGCATGCCCTCGTAGGCGAGCTGCTCTTCCTCGGGGAAGGACCGTTCGCCGTCCAGCCGGCGGCGCACGTACGGATTGCGGGTTGTGACGACCGACAACACCGCAGAATCCGCCAGCGGGAAAGCCTGCCAGCGACCGTCGCCGGGCGAAGCACCCGAAGTACTGTCCCGGCTGGCGGAGGCGACGATCCTATAGATATTCCTGGGCCACTCGATGACCGCGACGGCAATCCGGTCAAACGACATGAAGCGGGCCACTTCGAACCCCACCACCTGGAGCACGCTGTCGAGGTCATCGCTCGACACAATAGCGGTGGTCGTTCGGACCAGCGAGGCGAGCCGTTCAGACTTGTCCTGCAGCGCCCGCTCCAGATGCCCGACGACCTCCGCCATCGGATCGCCCCCCGGCTGGTCCATAGTATCTCCGCTGTTCAAGTCGCCCATACCTGGTCTCTGGCAACAGTGAAGCCTTTCCCTCCGCGCAGTACCCCTATAAGTTTATATCATATTTGCCGCGTCCGTCAATGAAATCTGCCGGTCGCCTGTCTGCCGATCGCCTACGCGCTCCCCCGACCCTTGGCCAGGGCCTTCTCGTACAAGGCCACGTATTCCGCCGCGCTGCGGCGCCACGACCAGTCCTGGGCCATTCCGTGGGCGATCACCTTCTCCCAGTCACCCGGCCTCGCATATGTCTCGACGGCGCGCTCGATCGCGATCAGCAGCTCGACCGGGTTGTACCTCTCGAACACAAAGCCCGTGGCGGTGCCCGCCGACAGCGTCTCGGGGTCACAATCCACAACCGTGTCGGCCAGGCCGCCCGCCGCTCGCACCACCGGCACGGCGCCGTACTTCAGGCTATACAACTGGTTCAGCCCGCACGGCTCGTAGTGCGAGGGCATCAGGAACATGTCACAGCCCGCCTCGATCTCGTGTGCGAGCCGATTGTCGAACGTCAGATTAACCGCCAGTTGGTCGGGGTACTTCTGCGCGGCCGCCGCGAACAGGTCGTGGTACTTCTTGTCCCCCGTGCCCAGCAGCACCATCTGCACGCCGAGAGCCATGATGTCATCGAGCGCGATCCCCAAGATGTCGAACCCCTTCTGCGGGGTCAGGCGCGATATCAGGCCGAGCAGCGGCGTGCCCTCGCGCTCGGGCAAGTTCTGCGACGCCAGCAACGCCTTCTTGCATGCGGCCTTGCCGGACAAGTCGTCCGCGAAGTACTTCGCGGGAATCAGATCGTCGAGCTCCGGATCCCATACGCTGTAGTCGACCCCGTTCACGATGCCGTACAGGTCGTCCGACCTCTTGATGAGGACGCCCTCGAGGCCGCAGCCGAACTCCTCGGTCTGGATTTCCTTCGCGTACCGGCGGCTTACCGTGTTCAGCACGTCCGCAAAAACCAGCCCCCCTTTCAGGAAGCTGAGCTTCCCGTAGAACTCGAGTTGGCGCCAGTTGAACAACTCCCAGTCCAGCCCGGTCAGCTTCATGTCCCAGTGCCAGAAGAGGCCCTGATAGCCCAGGTTGTGAACTGTAAAGAGTGTGCGGGCGCGTGAAGCCGCCCTGCCCTTTGCGTATAGCGTCTTGACGTAGACCGGCACCAGCCCCGTCTGCCAGTCGTTGCAGTGAACGACGTCGGGTTCGATGCCGAGCGCTTCCACCGCCTCCAAAGCTGCCCTGGAAAGGAATACGAACCGCTCGCAGTTGTCCCTGTAATCGGCCCGGGTCTCTGGCTCGACGTATAGCTCCTCCCGGTCGTAGTAGTCGTCGTTCCCGATCAAAAGCACGCGTACTTCCGAACGCTCCAGCCGACTCTCAAAGACCCGGCCCGTCACGATCCGGTCCATGATGGGCACAGAGACGGTCTTGCCCGTGTCGGCGATCTCCTGTCCGCACTGCCTGGCGCGACGGTAAAACGGCAGGATGACGGTAACCGTATGTCCCAGTTCGGCAATGAAGCCCGGAAGCGAGCCAGCCACGTCGGCGAGGCCGCCGGTCTTGGCAAACGGTGTGACCTCCGGGGACATGTATACGATGTTCATACCCTTGATTCCTGCGTTAGTGCCGTAGACGCCGAGCGACCGCTATCGAACGGCCTCCCGCAGGTACTCGGCGCTGGTCTCCGGCGGCACCGGATTGATGTACAGCCCAGTCCCCCACTCGAAGCCCGCCACCCGGGTGAGCCGGGGTATGATCTCGATATGCCAGTGGTAGTGTTCGAGCCCGCCACCCTCGATGATGGGGGGCGGTCCCAGCGCACCGCGGAACACTTCCGCATCCTGGACCCTGAAAGGGGCCGAGTGCACGATGTAGTTGTACGGGGGCGCTTCGAGCGTCGCCTCCAGGCGCCGCAACGTGTCCAGCAGCACGGCGGCCAGGCGGTTGATCTGGTGAGAGGTGATCCGCTCGAACTGGGATTCGTGCCGCGTCGGGATCAGCCAGGTCTCAAATGGGAACCGCGACGCGAACGGCTCGAACACAAGGAAGTCCGGGTCGTCAATCACCACCCGAACGCCCTGCTCGTGCTCCTGGCGCACGATATCGCAGAAGATGCACCGTCCCCTGAAATTGTAGAACTCCAGCGCGCCGCGAAGCTCGCGAGCGATGACGTTGGGCACCACCGGCGTCACGATGAGTTGCGAGTGGCTGTGCTCCAGCGACGCGCCGGCGGCCGAGCCGACGTTCTTGAAGACGATTCCAAACTTGAACCGCGGATCGCCCATCAGATCGTTCAGCCGGTCTTTGTAGGCGCGGATCACGTCGGCAAAGCGCTCGGGAGACAAGCTCGTCGGCGAGACGATGTGCTCGGGGGCCTCGATGATGATCTCGTGGGCGCCAATGCCCTGCATCCGGTCGTACATCCCGACGCCTTTCTTGTCGAGGTCACCCTCAATTCGCAGCGCGGGATACTTGTTCGACACGACGCGCACCCGCCAGCCGGGGGTGTCAGGTTGCGTACCGGGCTCGCGATAGGCCAGCACCTCGGGCGGGGTCTTATCCTCGTGCCCTTCATCGAACGGGCAGAACCCGCCCCTGGGCGTGGTTGGCTCGTGGTGAAAGTCCGACGGCCGGCTCGCCCGTTCCGCCGCGATGATGTTCCATCGCCCCAGGATCGGATCACGGCGCAGTTCCGGCATCCCGCAATCTCCAGCCAGTCGGGTCAGGCGACGAAATACGCGGGTCAGCAGGCATATATTCTCGGTTATCTCCCCAGCCAGTTCAAACACAATTAGGGAGGCAACAGCCGGCGACGCGGGGCTCAGTCGGGCAGTTCGCCGGGGATGACCGCACCATGCTGCCGCAGCAGGTCATGGATTTGCGCCATCGGCAATCGCTCAGCGTCGCAGCCTTCTCGGGCAGACAGCGCGGCCATCGCGCCGGCTGCCTGGCCCGTCGCCATGCACGTCGCCTGCACGCGGTATGCCGAATTGGCCAGTTGGTCGCCCGAGATACAGCGGCCCGCGACGATGACGCCGTCGACACCCTCGGGCAGCATGGCACCACGGGGGATCGTGGGCACGATGCCTTCGTCCAGCGCCCACCCCTTGATGCCGTGAGGCAAGTGCAGGTCGATCGGGTAGAAGCTGTAGCAGACCGCGTCGTCCCACAGCCGTCCGCCGGTGTAATCGTCGAGCGCAATCGTCTTCCGGCCGCGGATGGTGACCGTCTCGCGGATGCCGCACTCGGGGGCGACGCAGGTGAAGTGGAAGTTCTCCAGCCCCGGCTGGGCGCGGAAGAAGCGATAGAGCCGCATCAGCGCCCGCCTGCCCTCTATCTCCGCCTCGGTCTTACCTTCGCTGGTCTCGGCGTCAATGTCGCAAACGTGCGTCCGGTTCCCGCCGTACGTACCCAGCCACGCCCGGGCCGGCGGGTCGCTCCAGCCGAAGTCCTCGATGTGCACCTCGCCGCGCTCGATCGCCGCCGCCGCGGCCGACTCAATCGCGCCCATATCGAGGTCCTCGAACCGGTATCCCGCCCCGTGCGCGACGATCGTGCCCGGCTGCAGCTCTTCATGACGGACCACGTCGCACCCGGCCAACTGTGCGGCGTTGGCGTCGCCCGTGCAGTCGACGAGCATCTTCGCCGTCACGTCGTGCAGCCCCTCCTTGCCGCACAACGTCAACGTCCAGCCGCCATCGGCCCGTTCCACGGCGCCGAGCATCGTATGGAAGAGCAGCGTAGCTCCCGACTCGAGAACACACTCGTCGGCCAACGCCGCGAACAACGCCATGTCCACCCGAATATGGTGGATCCAGTGCTTCCCGCCGTGGTCCCGCTCGAAGTCCGCCAGCTTCTCGCCGGCCAAGTCGACCGTGGCACGCACCAAGTCCCATCCGATCCCGGCGATGACCTGCTTGCCGTGCGCATGGAACAGGGCGGGGTAGTTCACCCCGGCCGAGGTAATCTGCCCGCCGAGGACACCCGTCTTCTCGACCAGCAACGTTTTCGCGCCGGCGCGGGCCGCCTGCACCGCCGCACAGATCCCCGCCGGCCCGCCGCCGATCACGGCAACGTCGAACTCCTTTTCTCTCATCCGAGCGTCGCTCCTTTCATCGTGACACTTCAGCCATTTGAAGCCTTGCGGTGCAATTTGAGCGCCGCCTGCCACTCCCGCATCTGCACGTCCAGCGCCACGTGGCGAAGCTCAACCGGGTCATCGCTGGTAGATGGGAAGCTGGCGGTACGTAACGGTCATGGCAAGCACGGTCATCGCGGTGGCATAGGCGGGGCCTCCGGAGCGGCCGCGCCACGAGCCATCGGCCTGCTGCGTCTTGAGCATTTCCTTGAACATCGCTTCGGCGAACTGCTCCCAATACTTGTCGCCGAGCTGGAACATGCCCTGCGAGCAGTAGTACAGCGCGTAGTGGAAGTGACTCCGCGCGAGAAACCGGCCTCGGCGGAAGGACTTGAGGATGTAATCGCCGGCCTGGGTGGCAATCTTCTTGCCGTGGTGGCCGCTGAGCTCGAGACAGAGGAGCGCGACCCCGGTGCGGGCGACGCCCGAGCCGGTTCGCGGGCGATAGGCGAAGCCGCCGTCGGCCATCCGGCACCGCATGATGAATTTCACCGCGTCGTCGATGGCCTGTTTCGGCACGGGCGCGCCGTTCAGGCGGGCCGAACGAAGGGCCATGAGCGCCCAGCCGCTGACCGAGATGTCGCTGTCGCGGCTGGTCGGCTTGTAGCGCCATCCGCCCTGGTAGTCGCGCTGCTTCTTGACCTGTTGTGCGGCGAGGATGACTTTCAACGCCTTTGGCAGCGCTTGATCGATCTTCTTCTGCCGCTCGGGGTCCACCATGCCGGAGACCTCCGACAGCAGCAGCGTGGAAATGCAGTGGGAGTACATCCCGCCGCGGCCTGGGCGGCCGTACAGGGTGCCCTCCGGGCGCTGGGTCGCCAGCACGTAGTCGATGCACTTGTTGAGCGCTTCACCGTGGGGGCCGTGCCCGGGCGTGTAACCCTTGGACAGGAAGGCCATGCCGCACAGCGCTACGACCGCGGCGGTCCGCCCGTGCGTGCCGGGGAAGTACCCCTCTCCGGTCTGCGCCTTCGCCAGCCAGTCCAGCGCGCGGTCGACCGCCTCGTCCACCGGCTTCCAGTATTGCGCGAGTCTCGGCGAGGCCGTGTCGGCCGGCGCCGCGACCGGCGCGGCAACGATGAGGATCGCGGCAACGATCCGAAGCGCTGAGCGGCCGATTCGTATCGGGAGTGGGTTCATGACATGCTCGCAGCTCAACGCTGGTAAATCGGCAGTTGACGGTAAACGACGGTCATGGCGAGCACGGCCATGGCGGTCGGATAGGCCCTCGCGCTCCCGTGACGCCACCAGCCTTCCTTCTGCTGAGTCTTCAGCATCTGCTGGTACATTGCCTCGGCGAACTTCTCCCAGTACTCGCCGCCAAGCTGAAACATGCCCTGCGAGCAGTAGTAAATGGCGTAGTAAGGGTGCGCGTCGTGGACGCGCTTGACTCGCTTGATCTGGCCGAGGAGATAGTCGCCGGCCTTGGTGGTGACCTCCTGGCCGTGATGGCCGGTCAGCTCGAGACAAAGGAGTGCCACGCCGGTGCGGGCAACGCCAGGGCCTCCGCCGGGCGTGTAGGCGAAGCCACCGCTCGACTTGTGGCGGCAGTTCAGGATGAATTTCCCCGCGTCGTCGATGGCCTGTTTGCCCACCGGAGCGCCGTTGAGGCGCGCCGACCGAAGGGACATCAGCGCCCAGCCGCTGACAGAGATGTCGCTGTCGCGGCTGTTCGGCTTGTAGCGCCACCCGCCCTGGTGCCTCGGGTGTTTTTTGATCCGCTGGGCGGCCAGGATCACCTGCAATGCCTTCGGCAGCACCTTGTCAATTCTCTTCTGACGTTCCGGCGCCACCATGCCGGAAACTTCCGACAGCAGCAGCGTGGAGATGCAGTGGGAATACATCCCGCCGCTTCCGTAGCCGCCGTCCAGGGCACCGTTCTTACGCTGGTGGGCCAGCACGTAGTCGATGCACTTGTTCAGCACCTCGCCGTACTCGCCGTGGCCTGGGGTGTAGCCCTTGGACAGGAACGCCATCCCGCACAGCGCTACGACCGCGTTGGTCCGGCCGTGCGTGCCGGGGAAGTACCCTTCCTTGGTCTGATTCTTGGCCAGCCAGGCCAGCGCGCGGGCGACCGACTCGTCCACCTGCCGGGTGTATTTGGCGAGGCCGGGCGAGGCGGTATCGGCGCGCGCCGGCGGGGCGGCGAGGAGCAACAAGCCGGCGATGACCCCCAGCAGCGGGGCGATGTTCTTCATCACTTGCTCTCGCTGTGGTTGCTGCCGCGTTTGGCCAGCTCGCGGAAGTAGCGCTTGACCAGTGTGCGATACTCCTGCGGGGCGCGTTCTTGCGCCGCCTGGAGGATCTGATTCCGCAGGTCAGTCGGCAAGCGCAGCCAGTCCTCGGTGGCGATGCCCAGCCGCTTCAGCTTCTCGGGCACTTCTCCCTCGCCGCCATCGACGTATTTCATTCCGCGCGCCCCCTGGCTAGGCGGGCTTATGGTGGATTGGGAGGTCATCGCCGACGTAGGCACTCCGGCCTGCTGGGCAGCCGTCTGAGCGGCTTGAGACAGGGCCTGGGCGGCGGCCTGTGCGGACTGGCTGGCGGCTTGTGTGCTCTGCGCCTGAGCCGCCTGAGACGCCTGATCGAAGGCCCTCGCCAACTGGTTTGCGTCGGGGGCTGGCGCGTTCGCCTGCTGGTTCTGCTGAGCGGCGGCGGCCTGCGCCTGTTGGGCGAGTTGAGTGCCCAGGT
>Ga0315553_10004653_pt1 | contig 10296 bp, 7 predicted proteins | sample SalMarSW160140MG_FD_203099 | JGI IMG/M metagenome (GOLD analysis project Ga0315553, IMG submission 203099) | Salt marsh sediment microbial communities from the Plum Island Ecosystem LTER, Massachusetts, United States - Salt Marsh Sediment SW1601-40 ... | reverse complement strand
GCTCAAATCATGAACATGTTTGGGATGGTCATCCTGTTGATCGCCGGCGTTGGCATCCTCAACCTGATGCTGATGGTGGTGTTCGAGCGCACGCGCGAGATCGGCCTGCTGGCGGCGATGGGGTTAAAGCGGGTGGAGACCGTGGTGCTGTTCCTGTTGGAGGGGGTACTGATCGGGATGCTGGGCGCGCTGGCCGGCAGCGTGCTGGGTGGGGTGATAGGCGCCCACTATGGACGAGTCGGCATCGATTGGATGGCCCTTTATGGAGGAATGGACGTGGGCGAGGTCAGCCCACTGATTGGACTGATGGGTGATCGGCTCTACCTGCGAATTGGGATCGGTGTGCTGGCGGGACGGGCGTTGACCGTCGGCGTCATCGCAGCGCTGGCTTCGCTCTACCCGGCCTGGCAAGCTGCCAAGCGGGAGCCGGCCGAGGCCCTACACTACGTGTAAATCCAAGACTTCGTAAGTCTCAGAAGACTTCCGAAGTCTGATGCAGCGTGAGGAGGAGGAACACTATGTTCAAACTGTGGAGGATTGCCGTTCGCGACCTGGGACGTAACAAGCGGAGATCGGCGTTGACGCTGATCGCGGTGATGATGGGATTGGCGCTGATCATCGCGCTTCACGCCTTTGAGATGGGGGCGATACAGGGTTCGATCGACGACAACATTCGGATACAGACCGGTCACCTGCAGGTGCGCGCGGAATCCTACGAGGAGGACAAGGTCAGCCTCAAGTGGGAGGACCTGTTGGAAGAGCCGCAGGGATTGGCTGCCCAGGCCCAGAGTCTGGCGGAAGTGCGATCTGCAGCGCCGGTGCTGTGGGCCAGCGGCATCCTGGGCACGGTCGAAGAGTCGGTCGGCGTGCGGGTTTACGGCATAGACCCGCTCTCCGAGATAGAGGCGCCCTTCCGGGAGGGTTTGGTTGCCGGCGAGTTCCTGGCCCCCGATGACCGGGGCGGTGTCCTCATCAGCCAGAGGTTGGCCAACAACCTGGGGTTGGCCGTGGGCGAAAACGTCAGCCTGCTGGTCAACACGTCGGGCGAGCAGCCTGACGAGGCGACCTTTACCATCCGTGGCTTGTACGACTCTGGTTTCCCCGCCTTTGACGAGGCGACGATCTTTTTGCCCCTGGCAAAGGCGCAGGCGTTCACGCGAGCGGGGGAGCGGGCCAGTGCGGTCGTAGCTCTGCTGCACGATCGGGAAGAGGCCGACGCGGTTATTTCTGCGCTGAGCGCGCCGGGGTTGGAATTGCTGACCTGGCGTGACCTTAACCAGTTGATGGTAGAAGGCATGAATTCGGCGATGGGATTCTTGTACATGATCTACCTGATCGTGCTGGCCATCGTCGCCGTCGTCGTCGCCAACACGCTGTTGATGTCCGTCTTTGAGCGCACGCGGGAGATGGGTATCCTGGCTGCGCTGGGGATGAAGGGACGGCAGATCATGACAATGTTCTTGATGGAGTCGGCCACGCTGGGAGCGATAGGCGTCATCCTGGGCGTATTGCTGGGATCGCTGGGGGTGTACTATCTGGCCACCGTAGGCGTTAACTTTGGCGATATGATGGCGGATGTGGCTTCTACCGAGATCGCCTATGGCGAAACGATGTATGCGCGCTTCCAGTGGGCGGATACGGCCGTTTTATCCCTCGTTTGCTGGATCATTATGCTGCTGGCCTCGCTCTACCCGGCCTGGTTCGCGACTCGGAAAGAGCCAATTGATGCGCTGCGAGCTTTGTAAGATCGCAAGAAACCAGGTTTTTCGTGTAAGCGAAGCGACAAAACCTGGTTTCTGATGGGTTTCTCCAGAACAAGGAGGTGTGAAAATGTCAGTCATTGAAATGCAAGATGTCACGAGAGTTTACCAGATTGGTCAAGTCGAGACGCGCGCGTTACGCGGCGTCAACCTGACCATTGAGGAGGGTGAATTCACGGCTATCGTCGGGCCATCGGGCTCGGGCAAGACGACGATGCTCCAGTTGATGGGCTGCCTGGACCGGCCGACCGGCGGGCGCGTGCACATCAATGGGCAGGACGTGACGCGGCTCAATCCCAACAAGCGCGCCGACCTGCGCAAGGGAACCATTGGCTTTGTGTTCCAGTTCTTTGCCCTCATCCCAGGGCTCACGGCCTACGAGAACGTCGAACTTCCCTTGCTGTTGTCTGGGGCAAAGAAGGCAGGGCGGCGAGAACGTGTGAACGAGTTGTTGGAGGCGGTGGGTCTCTCTGACCGCGCCCGTCACCGTCCCGACCAGATGAGCGGCGGCGAGCAGCAACGCGTTGCCATCGCTCGCGCCCTGGCTACCCATCCCGTGTTGGTGCTGGCCGACGAGCCGACGGCCAACCTGGACACCGAGAACGGCCGCCAGATCATGGAGATTATGGTGCGGCTGAACCAAGAGACAGGCACGACCTTTATCTTTGCCACCCACGACCCGCGCGTGATCCCCTTCGCCCGGCGCGTGGTCGAGGTGCGCGATGGAAAGGTCACGGAGAACAGCCGGCACGCTTGAGTTCGGAGGAGAGGTGAAAATGATGGATAAACGATGGGCAATGTTCGTGCTGGCGGCGATAGCGCCGATGGCGGTCGCGCTGGTGGGCTGCAAGCGCTCGCCGACGCCGACGCCCACACCTATCGCCACGATGGCGGCCCCAGATACTCGCTCCTCCAGCGGTCCGGCCGTTGCGTCGGGCGAGGTCGCGCCGTTTCAGGAAACGGATCTGGGTTTCCCGATGCCGGGACGGGTCGAGACGGTGGCGGTGAACACGGGGGACCGGGTGGAGCCGGGCCAGGTGTTGGTCGCGCTGCAGACCGACCTGCTGGAGGCCGACGTAGCGCAGGCAGAGGCGGCGCTGGCGGCTGCCCGGGCACAGGTGGCGCTTCTGAAGGCTGGCCCTCGTCGCGAGGAGGTGGCGGTCGCCGAGGCGCAGTTGGCGGCTGCCCAGATCCCGGTGGCCGAGGCGGAGGTCCAGCAGACCATGCCGGACCTGGGAGCGACGCAGGCCGAGATAAGGGCGGCTCAGGCCCAGGTGGCTGCGACGCAGGCGGACCAGTTGGTGGCCGGGGAATACCACGACTTGACGCTGACCTGTGTGGAGGTGAAACTGGGAGGCGGCGAGAAAAAGACCATCTGTCCGGTGCTAGGTCCCATAGAGGAACAAGCCCGTTATGGTATGGAGGCCGCCAACCAGGCCCATGCCTTGGCCCAGACGCAGCTTGACGCGCTGCTGGGCGGCGCGAACGCCGAGGTGCGCGTGGTCGAGGCTGGCGTTCAAGCCGCCGCTGCTCAGCGAGACGTCGCTCAGGCGCAACTGGAGACGGTGCAGGCAGGGGCCACCGCTGAGGAGATCGCTGCCGCCGAGGCGGCGGTGTCGCAGGCAGAGGCAACACTGCAGGTCGCCCGCGCCGGGCTTGACCAGGCAACGCTGCGCGCTCCTGCCGCCGGGACCGTCACCGCGCTGGAGGTCGGTCCAGGTGAGGCGGTGATGCCGGGCCAGGTAGCGCTGACGATGGTTGATCTGAGCCGTTTGCGCGTGGAGACCACCGACCTGAGCGAGTTGGATGTGGCCCGGGTTGCGGTAGGGCAGCAGGCCAGCATATATGTGGAGCCGCTGGGCGTGACGGTTGGAGGGCGGGTAGCGCGCATTGCGTCGCAGGCGGGCTTGATTGGTGGCGATGTGGTGTACACGGTCGTAGTTGAGTTGGACGAACAGCCACCGGGGTTGCGGTGGGGGATGAGTGTGGAAGTGGAGATCACTACGGACTAGGTGAACCTCGTCTGCGAGGACAATGTCGATCGGGAAGGAGCAGGGGTATGGTGCACAAACGCTTGTTGACTTCTCTGCTGTTGGTGGTGGTGCTGGCGTGCGCCGGGCGTGTTTTTGCGATGGCGTCGGGGTCAATATCGGCCCGTACTGCCGAAACGGCGGATGAACGACATCCGTATGTTGAATCTGTGTCCCGCGTCAGCGGCGATACGGTGGTGGCGTCGGGAGAGGTGATGCCGGCCCAGGAAGCGCAATTGAGCTTCACGGTGGTCGGACGTGTGGAGACGGTGACGGTAGCGGAAGGTGACATCGTGGCAGCCGGCGGGGTGCTGGCTGTTCTGGAGACAGCCCTAATGCAGGCGCAGGTGGCGCAGGCGGAGGCAGCGGTGGCCGCAGCGCAGGCGCAGTTACCGGTCGTGAAAGCCGGGCCTCGCCCCGGGGAGGTGGCTGGTGCCGAGGCGCAGTTGGCGGCGGCCGAGGCCGCGGTGGCCCAGGCCGTCGCTCAGCGGGATCAGGTCAGCGCCGGGGCGACGAAACCGGCGATTGCGACTGCTCGCGCCCAACTGGCGGTCGCCGAGGCCGAGGAGAGGGCGGCCATCATCGCCTTTGACGAGATGCCGGAGAAGAATCTCCTGCCCTGGCAGGAGGAAGAGATCGTCCTGCGGCTGCGGGCGGCTACGCTGGGGCGCGAGGGGGCCGAGGCCGGGCTGGCTCTGGCTGAGAGGAACGCCGCGTTCCAGGTGAGGGCCGCAGAGGCGGCCATTCGATCCGCAGAGGCCCGACGAGACGTCGCTCAGGCCCAACTGGCGCTGGTGCAGGCGGGGGTCACCAACGAGGAGATCGCCGTCGCCGAGGGCGCGGTGGCCCAAGCCGAAGCCGTTTTGCAGGCCGCTCGCGCCGTGCTGGATCAGGCGACATTGTTTGCTCCCTTCGCCGGCGCTGTCACCGCGCTGGAGGTCAGCCCTGGTGAGGTCGTGATGCCGGGCCAGGTGTTGGTGCGGCTGGCGGATCTGGACCATCTGCGCGTGCAGACAACCGACCTGAGTGAGCGGGATGTGACAAAGGTAGCGCTTGGGGAGTTGGCAACCGTGTACGTAGAGGCTCTGGACGTTGAGATAGACGGTCGGGTTGTAGAGATCGGCGCCCAGGCGACGGCTATCGGCGGTGACGTGGTGTTCCCGGTCGTCGTGGCGCTAGATGAGCAGCCGGAAGGATTGCGCTGGGGGATGAGCGTCGAGGTGAAGATCGCTACGGAATAGCAGACACCCGCAGCCCAACCAGAAAAACCAGACCTCTGTGTCCTCGGCGTCTCGCTGACCCTTTTCGCTCTCTTCGGATCGCCAGATCCAAAGATTGGGCCTGCCGAGCGCCTGGATCTGACGATCCAGACTGAGCGATGGGCCAAATGCGGTAGCCCTAACTTTGCCTTGACACGGGCTTCGACTGGCGTATAATACTCTGACTTAGTTTGGCCCCTTTATTAATTAATTCCACTCTGACGAGGAGACGATTATGAAACACGGAAAAGAACTCCGCAGCAGGTTTTACGCCCGCAGCCGGCACTTTGATTATATACCCGCCGGCGACAAGTATCTTTTTGCCACCGAAGCGCCCAAGTACAGGTTCAACATCATCGGAACCGGCGCAAATGGGCGAGAGCACATCCGGGTCACGACCTTTGAGGGCCGCGCGGCGGTGCACGGGATCTTTGACCCCAATCCGGGCAGTGTCAAGAGCGCCCAGGAGGCCTACGCGCAGCTCGAGCCCGAGGGCAAGCTGGTGGTATACGACTCGCTGGAGGATGCCTACACCGACCCCGAGGTGGATGGCCTGATCATCAGCACCCCGAACTATACCCACATCGACGTCGTGCGGGAGGTGATCAAATCCGGAAAGCACATCCTGCTGGAGAAGCCGATGGCCACCACGGTCCCCGATGCCCACGAGATCCTGCAACTGGCCAATAGCTACAGCGCGGTCTTTCAAGTGGGCCTCCAGTATCGCTACAAGGCCCACTACGTCGAGGCCATCTACGAGGCCCTGGAGCGGCGAGTGATAGGCGATATCAAGACCATCACCATCGTCAAGCACAGGATTCCGTTCCTGGACAAGGTCAGCCAGTGGAACAAGTTCTCCAAGTTCTCGGGGGGGACACTGGTGGAGAAATGCTGCCACTACTTTGACCTCTTTAATCTTTTCGCCCAGTCCAAACCGCTCAGCGTGTTCGCCGTGGGCGGCATGGCGGTCAACTTTATCGAGTTCGAGCGGGATGGTGAACGGTCCGACATCGTCGACAACGCGATGGTGATCGTGACGTACGAAAATGGTATCCGGGCCAACCTCAACCTGTGTATGTTCTCTCCGATCTATCACGAGGAGCTCTATCTTTGTGGTGACGAGGGACGCCTCAGGGCGTTGCAGAGGCAAGATATGCTCGAGTGGTCGAGGCCGCAAGGTGAGCTGGAGATCGCACGTCTGGAGGGCCAGCCTTCCAGTCTGACGACCGTTGGCTATCCCAAGTACATCACAGAGGCCGGTCATGGCGGCGCGACCTTTTACGAGCACATCAACTTTGTCGACAGGATTGAGGGCAAAGAGACGGACGCAGCCACGGCCGAGGAGGGCTTCTGGTCGGTCGTCGTTGGGGCCGCGGCGGAGGAGTCGGTCAAGACAGGGCGGACGGTGATGGTCGACGAGTTGTTGGACGGGCTCGACGTCTGAGCCAGGGCTTGGGATCGGGAGAGGGCGTGGGCTGACGAAAGGAGCATACGATGAACCAATTCTGTGTCACGACGGCGATGGGGAAGCGACTGATCGGCCAGGGCATGGCGCGTCACCCCGAGCTGCAGCAGGTGCTCGAGCGGGGCACCCTCGTCATCATCGCGGGCACGACGAACGGCTACGTGGCCGAGGAGGTTCTCACCTCGATTGGGCAGGCCGAGGGTTTTTCCCGGGTCGGCTTTCGGCGCGGTGTGACGGTCGCGCCCGGCGCCAAACTGCCCGACGTCAAGTTTCCCGGCGACGTGGTCGTCGTCGATGGGGCGTGGCAGCAAGGTAAGACGATCTTTGACGTGGCCGAGGACCTAAAGGCCGGTGACCTGGTGCTCAAGGGGGCTAACGCGGTGGACCCGGCGGGGGTCCCGGCCGTGCAGATCGGCCATCCTCAGGGCGGGACGATCGTGGCCGCCATCGCGGCCCTGATCGGGCGGCGCGTGGGCCTGATCGCGCCGGTGGGCGTGGAAAAGCGCGTGTTCGAGAGCGTGCACGTCTTGGCCCAGTGCTGCAACGCGCCGGGAGCAAAGGGCCCGCGCCTATTTCCCTTCCCCGGCCGGGCCTTTACCGAGCTGGACGGAATTCACCTGCTGACCGGCGCCGAGGCCACCTTGCTCGCCTGCGGCGGCATCTATGGGGCCGAGGGCGCGGCGTGGGTCGGTGTCTCTGGCACCGAGGAGCAGATCCAGGCCGCGAGCGACCTGATCAAGTCGGTCGCCCAGGAACCGCCCTGCGAGGTATAGACGCGGGTGTGCTTGCCACTGGAGGAGACCCGATGGACCTAAGCTTTGAGACGATCACCGAGGCGGATGTCCCTGAGCTGACCCGGGTGATGACGCGGGCCTTTGACGACGATGCCCAGCGCCATCTGGGCGAGGAAAAGGGTGGGCCGCCCGGCTATGACGATGGCGGCTTTTTCCGGGAGTGGCTGTTCCCCTACGAGGAGAGCAAGGGCTACAAGGTCCTGCTCGACGGGCGGATCGTGGGCGGCCTGATCGTCTGGATCCTCGAGGGCGGCGACAACATCCTGGGTACCATTTTTGTCGATCCTGACTACCAGGACCAGGGGATCGGCACCCGGTCCTGGGAGTTTGTCGAGGCTGCCTATCCCGATACCAAGAGCTGGAAGCTGGGCACGCCCAGCTACGCCACCAAGAACCATCACTTTTACGAAAAGTGCGGCTTCACCAAGGTCAACGAGGAGCCCGAGGAGGGCTACGACTGGACCTCCTACATCTACCGCAAGGTGATGGAGCCCGGCGGGTAGGGTACCCGCCGGGCTCTCAGCGTTTGCTTACTACGCGTTCCTCATCACGAGCGGCAGGTAGATTCGCTTTTCCCCTTCGATGACGCGTGTCACCACGGGCTTGCCTTGGGCCGCCACGCCCTCTGCGCATCGAACTCCGTACCACTCGTTGATTACCTCGTCGCCGCCCTTGACAGTCACATCGAACTCGAAGGCGCGGCTTTTCTCAGATGCGAGGAAATCGCTCGTCCACCGTACCTGTCCGCCCGCTGCCTCGAACTTGCCGCCGGCGGTTATCGAGTCCGTGATGATCTCGGTGTTGGCCGGAACCGTGTCGGTGATCACCAGCCCGGTCGCCTGCCGGCCCAGGTTGGAGACGATGATCCTGTATTGCAGCACGCCGTTCTCCTGCACGGGGTCGGGCCAGTCCGACTTGGCGATGCGTAGCACCGGCCTGTCCGTGACGTAGGCCACAGCCTGGACGATCACCTCGTTCAACAGGTATGGGTGACTGATGACGGCTGTGTTGGTGACGGGACCCTGATAGTCCTCGTCTACCAGCACGGTGAAGGTCACTACCTCCGAAGATAGACCTGCTACATCCCCTTCCCACCGGATGCTGACGATATCACTGGTGACCTGGCCTGCACTGACGACAGCATCCCGTTGGTAGGTGCTGGATTCCCAAGGCAGGTTGTCGTACACGGTGACACCGGTCAGCGAAAGCGGGCTGGAGTTGACGATGTGTAGAGTGTAGGTCAGGACGTTCCCCGACCCCGGCAGCGCTAGCGTCGGCGTGACCTCCTTGTAGGAGTCGATCAACCCGATCTCCAGCACGGTCGTCGTCACAGGCTGGCCCTGGTTTACAAAGAACCTCCCATCCTCGAACTCCCACGAGCCGGCGATGTAGGTCGAGTTGACGATCTTTGTGCCGCTCACCAGGTCGCCGTCTACCCGCACGGCGAATTGACGGGGCTCGTCCATCTGTTCCCCCGTCCCGAACGCTGGCAGCGTCCAGGAGATAACCTGGGCGAACAGTGTGGCGCTGCCAGGCGAGCCGAGGGTGACTGTCTGAACCCTGCCGCCGTGGCTGATGCTGGACGTGATCACTGTGGCGCCGCTGATGGGTACCCTGTCCCATAGAAACGGATAGGGCGGTTCATCGGTCGCCAGGGCGCTGTTCCAGACGTCGATGGTGTAGGTGATCACCTGGCCGCGGCCGATAACGGTCGGTCCGACCTTGGTGGGGATAAGATTGGCCTTGTGGGTGATCCTGCCGCTGGTCGTGCCGATGACGGGCGCTGTGACCTTGTTGTTCAACGTCAAGCCGTCGGTGATCACGATTGTAGCGGAGTATACATTACCTTCCTCCCCAACCTGGGTCGACGGATCGGAGGTAGTAGCAAAGGTGATCACCTGTCCAACCCCCACCGGACCTATCCACTCAAAGGCCTTGCAGTGGTCTGTGCAGGCGGGGTCATCTTTGATCTCAGGGAGGGGGGGAGGTGTGCCGACCGGAGGATCCACATAAAGATCGGCGGCTTTCAAGCTGATATATCTGAATACCAGCTCGGCCCTGGCAGCCAGCGCATTGCCGGGCCCTATGTTGCGCATCACCAGGGTCGTCGTCAGATTCCCACCCCCCGGTTTCCTGGCGATGGGATCGATCGTGGTCCTCACGATCTCAAAGTGCGGCCCCTGGACGACGCTGGTCAACACCTCGCCAGGCTGGCACACGCCTTCAGCGCTACACGCCACATAGTCGTCGTTGACGATGGGGATACCCATCACGTCGCTGATGTACACGGTGTAAGTGAACTCGCCCGATTGATCCGTGTCCAGGCTGCCAAGGTTCCAGGAGACGATGCCTGAGGACTCGGCGCCTCCACGCACATAGCGGAAGTAGCTGCCAGCTCCTGCCGGCACCCGATCGGTGATGACCAGGTCGGTGGCCAGCGAGCCTACGTTGAGCAGTTCAAGGATGTAGGTCATCTCCCGGTTGGAGCCAGGTGGATCGGGCCACACGTGCTTTGAGAGGGACAGGATTGGGTTGATTATGGTTACGGTATACGGGTCCCCGGCAGTCACGCCAGCATCAGGGCTGGCTACCTGGTAGTCGTCGTTGGCGATCACCGTGCCGCTGAGCACGTCGCCCACCTCGACGCTGAAGGTAAACTCGGTCGAGTCGCCCAAGTCCAACGTCATCTGACGCGTCCAGGTAACCATCACCCCACTGCCGACAGTGCCTGAGTAGCCATAGGCGCCGACGTCAAGTACCGTTGTGCTGAGCGGCACCCGGTCGGTGACCGTGATCGGCCGATTGACCAGCGGCTGGCCCTGGTTGCTCACCTGGAGAGCGTAGACCAGCGGCTTGTTGGGTCCGGGTTTGGCTGGTGACGATGCCTTTTTGATGGTCAGGATCGGATGATCGGTGACCACCGTCTCGGCCGTTGCCGTGACCGGCCGAGCAGTGAGGGGATGGCTGATGACGGCTGCGTTCTGTATC
>Ga0315553_10004652_pt1 | contig 10299 bp, 3 predicted proteins | sample SalMarSW160140MG_FD_203099 | JGI IMG/M metagenome (GOLD analysis project Ga0315553, IMG submission 203099) | Salt marsh sediment microbial communities from the Plum Island Ecosystem LTER, Massachusetts, United States - Salt Marsh Sediment SW1601-40 ... | reverse complement strand
TTCTCAGTACGTATATCATGGAGACGTTGGGTTTTGTCGTGGTGCGCAGTGGCAACGTGATCAATATCCAGGGCGTAGAGGTCGGCGTCGTCGAAGCTTGCAGTGGTCTGAGAATGGCCACGATATTCATCGCGCTGGCCGTAGCGATCGTGCTTGTTGTCAAGCGACCTTGGTGGGATCGCTTGATCATTCTGCTCAGTTCGATACCGATTGCCTTGGCCGTCAATGCCATACGCATCACGATCACCTGTCTCCTGTTTAAGGCGGCAGGTGATGTCGAGTGGGTGAAGAAATTCAGTCACGACGGGGCTGGCATTTTCATGATGCCGCTGGCACTGGGCTTCTTATACCTGGAACTCCAGATTCTCGACCGCCTGGTGATTAAGGATGACCCTGCAAAGATCGCGCCGCCGGTCCGAGGACAGCGAAAACGGGCACCTATAGTTCCCTAGGAGGCGTCGGAAGATGAATCGTCTCGGCGGAAGCCGAGAGGGCTGAGGCACGACCCTGTTGTTGGCGTGGCTGCACGGACTCCTCAAGCATTCTCCTCGTGGAACGGAACTCCTTCCCAGGAAAAGGTTTGCCAGCTCTGACGATGCTCTGGGGAAACATGGATTTCGAGCGTGTTGCGAAAAAGCCACATCGCTGTGCCGCGACGTCAGCTGGGAATTTTTTTATGAACCCACGAACCAAGTGTTGCGTAAAGAGTTACGCTATATTCTCGGGACAAATTGCCCCTTGCTGGTGTGGGAATTGCAAAATGCTAATTGCCGACCGTACGGCCCGAACCACCGATTTCGTGGCACCTACCCCGCTCGACCCGCATTTTTTTCGGCTGTGAGAATCTGATGGAATTGCATGCTCAACGATTCGGAACGACTTTGCGGGACAGTATTTACGACTTTGCCACTTTCTTTGTGAGCACTGCTTAGTTGAAAGACAATCACCATGATGCCACCGGAAGAGAACCAGGATAGCACGCCTTCCCAGCCATCGCGGTCGATGGTGGACCAGCGCTACTTCGCGGAGCATTCGCTGACCGACGGGGCGGCGATGCGTAACGGTGTGATGATGGATTGGCAGGGCTGGCAGCCACAGCAGCCGGAGATTTTGACCAACCCGCTCGATCCGCTTTGGCTGCTCCACTCATTTCGTCGGCGATGGATTCTGGCGACCGGCCTGGGATTATTGGTCGCTACGGCAGTGGCCGCTCTGGCCTATTGGCTGACGCCGGCAACACACACCGCCCTGGCGATATTCGAAGTGAAGAGCAAGAAACCTAACGTTGTATTCGACGTCGAGCAGGGCGAGGCCATTGGCAACTACGAGCTGTATCAGGGTACCCAGGTAAATCTGGTCGAGAGCCAATTTGTATTGACGGCGGCCTTGCGCGATGGCGATATAGTTGACCTTCCCGCCATAAGAACAGAATCTAATAAGGTGGCCTGGCTCCAAGATCGATTGAACGTAGCCTTCTTGAAGGATTCGGAGCTTATGCAGGTTTCCATGACCGGCGACGAACCGGGCTCGGAACTGATCCGATACGTTCAGGCCGTGGTCGACGCTTACCAAGGGGAAGTCCTTGGAAACGACCGCAAGGATCGGCAGATTTTGCTTGATAGCTTAAAACGCGTCGAGGCGAGAGTCCGAACCAAGCTCGAAGACTTGAAGAACGAATATATCAAGCAGGCTCGAGCGTTGAAGTCAGAGGGCGCAGAGGGTATCGACGTCGACCGGTCCCAAGTCTTTTCCAAGCTGGATGCTCTTAACGACAGGCTTTACGAAACTCAGGATAAAATGGCTAACGAAGACTTGAACTACCGTCAGATGAAACGCATGATCACCGATCCCGCTTACATCAGTCGGACAGATCAGGAACGCATGGCGGGCGACGTTTACTTGCAGTCGCTCTACGACCAGATCAGTGCTTACCAAGTGGATCTGGCCAGGCAGCGGCTCAATGGTACGAAGCGCAAATCGCCAGCCATCAAACGATTGGAAAAGAAGATCGAGGACGCCTCCGCCCTGGCCCAGCAGCGGAGAAGCCAGTTGCAACAACAATACAATTTGCAGCACAATACGTCGTCCAACGACATGCTTCGCATGGTTCGCCAGGAGTATGAAGAGAAACGCAAACACCTGGCGGCTCAAGAAGAGAAAATCAACAAGGATATTGCAGATCAGATGGAGGAAGCCAAAAAGCTGGGTACCCAAAATGCACGAGTTGAAATGCTCCTGGCTGAGATCGAGAAAACACGGGAAGTGCAAGGCGACATGGCGACCCGTATAGATCAATGGGAAATCGAAGAGGATGCCCATGCCCCGAAGCGGATCAATCTGGTTCAGAACCCTGTGACGATTGCCAATCTGGAGTCGAACACTCGCTACATAATCGTCGCACTCGCTTGGTTGTTCGGTTTTGCCTTGACCGGTGTCGGTATCGCCTATATCGAATTCCAGGCGCGGCGCCTTAACGGCCCGAAACAGCTTGACGAAGGGCTGGGAATCCGCGTGGTCGGGTCGTTGCCTTCGCTGGCATTTCGTGACGAGGATGATACGGATCCGCTTTTGGCAGTGCTTATGGAATCGATCGACAACGTGCGTACTGCCCTCATGCACGATAGCACAGCCAAAGAACGTCGCATCATCATGATCACGAGCGCAACCGGTCACGAGGGGCGTACGACCGTGGCAAGCCAGCTTGCCGCCAGTTTGGCTCGCGCGGGACGTCGCACGTTGCTCGTTGACGGCGATTTGAGACACCCCAGCTTGCACAGCCTGTTTGACGTGCCGTTAGAAGATGGGCTGAGCGAGGTATTGCGCGCAGAGGCCGACGTCGACGACGTGGTCCGTCCCACGCACGCCGAAGGGCTCTGGCTGCTCACTGCCGGATTCTGTGACGTCGGCGCTATCCAAGCAATGGCCAAGGACCAGCTTCAGCCTATTTTCGACAAGCTTCGCAATCAGTTCGATTTCATCATCATCGACGCCGCACCGGCGCTCAATCTTTCCGACGCGCTGGTCATGGGCCAATACGTCGACGGCGCCATCGTTTCTGTATTGCGAGACGTTTCCAAGGTGCCGCAGGTTCACCAGGTGAACGAATTACTCAGGAGTCTGGGAATCTCCGTATTCGGTGCCGTCGTTAATGGTGTTCGCAGCCGTGTGGATGTGCGCACCCACCGGCTTCATTTGCCGGCACCCGATCAGGTGGCCGACAGCGCCGCCACCGAAGTGTCGACTGAAGCCTGAAGGTACCGCACTCCTATGACCAACAAGAAACCTCGATGATTGCCCTGAAGCATGCAAATACAACCCATGTGAGCTTGAAGCGGCCTGCCCCCAAAGCGCAGAAGTGGATTGCCGAACGTGCCACGCTAAGAGGCAACCCGAGCCATACGGAACTGCGTTTCGAGCCCAGATGGTTTCGAACCCAGATGATCGACGCATCGATGACCTGCTGTTCAACTTCTGGTTTCCCCATGTTCTCCCCATCTCTCGCAAGAGCTGCCAAGCCCAGCCCGCCGAACCTGCCTGCCGTGGAAGTCGAGGCATCACAATCCCTCAAATCCGCGGCGTCCCGCAATATACCATGTGATACCTGCCCGCTATTATATAACTTTGTCGACGAGGATATTTCGCGATGGTACGTCGTAGATTGAACTTCAAGCTGTTCGGATTATTGTCTGTGGGAACGATCGTATTCGTCGTGTGCGTGTTCTTACTGCACGGCTTTCAGCAGGATAGGAATGCGGACATACTGCACGATCTGGCATCCGAGCAGCTGGCAGATGGCGACTTACGCAACGCAAAGGAAACTCTTGTTCAGTATGTCAGTCTTCGACCTGATGACGAAGAGCAACACGTCGCGCTGGCAAATCTAGCTGTCGATATCGTCGAACTGCCGGGAGAATCGTATGACCAGCGTCAACAGGATTTTAAGAAGGCCCGAGATCTTGTCGAAAATACGTTGCAGAAATATCCCAAGCAACACGATCTGCGCCGTCGGGCTGCCAACTTTTACATGGCGATTAGACGCCCGGAGGACGCACTTTCTCATCTCAACATCATCGACGCCGATAACGCCATGGAGGCGAAAGACTGGTTGACCTATTGCCAAGCGAAATTGATGGCAAAGGATTATGAAGGCGCCGTAAACAAGGCCTACGAGGTTATCGGATTTGACGCGGAGGAAGACAAGTTTGACTCTAGCAAGGCACTGGCTCCAGACGAAGTCGGTATCTACTCATTGCTGGCCTATCATTTGCGGGACCATGACGAGAACTCCGATATGGCCGACCGCGTCATGGAACAGTCCGTCGCCGCAAATCCTGGATCGCACGAGGCCCTACGCGAACGTGCCGACTACTTTTTTAATATCTATCGTTCGCGTAACGGTCGTTCATCTGGAGAAGCCCAGGACGCCCTTAAAAAAGCTGAAGCCGATTTTCAGCAAGCTTTGCAATTGAAAGGCGACGATCTGAAATCCATGCTCGGGGCTGCAAATGTCCAAAAGGCCGAGAAGAACTGGGAACAAGCCGATTCTATTTTGCAGCAGGGCATGAAAGCGCACCCGAAAGAGGAAAGCGTCTATCTGGCCCTGAGCAGTCTGGCGAACGCACGCGACGACTTTGATGGCGACGAGCGACAAAAAATGGCACTGCAATACGTGGAACAGGGAATTAACAGCGTACCTGAAGATCACAGCTACGACCTCATGTACCAACGAGCGGTTTTGCAAATGGGCTCCGGCGACTTGGAGGCCGCCCGCCGCTCGATCGCTCAATTGCGCCGCATCGAACTATTCAACAAGACGTACGAGGCCGTTTTGGATTTGCTAGATGCACGATTGATGGTGGCCGAGCATAACTGGGTGGGAGCTTCCAAGAAGCTCAGCAAGATTCGACCCGACGTGGCATCTCATCCACTTCTTGGTGTGCGTAACAAGACGGGAGAGGTCGACTACTATCTGGGCCTCTGTTACGAGAGGACAGGGCAATCCGATCTGGCTGAACAGTCTTTCCGAAACGCCTGGGATGCCGGTTGGCAAATCGATGCGGTCACAGCAGCAATCCGACGCAATGAGAGACGCACCCAATCGAAAAGAGCAATCGTCTCGGAGAATTCTCTGGAGGATTTGCTCCGGCGGATCAATTCGCTTCCGAAAGAAGAGCGCGATTGGACGGCGGTCAATGCATGGCTCGACAATTGGGCCGAAACGAACAAGATTGACGAACTGCGAAAAGCGCTTACGACCACGCAGGTCTATCTGATGGCTCACGAGTACGATCGTGCCCAGGCTGTCCTGTCGGAAGCGTACAAAAAGAACCCCAAGAATCAAGATATCTGGTTTGCAGCCGCCGCGGTCAAGAACGCGCAGAGTGGCCCGGAGGAAGGCTTGAAAACTCTCGATAGAATTCAGAAAGACTTTGGCGATAGTGCGCGTCTGCGACGCATCAAGGCGGGCTTTTTGGCCAAACAGGGCGATGAAAACCTGAAAGATCAACTTCTTGCTCTTGAAGAGGGTATCGAACAATTAAGCCAGGACGAAGAGGAACAAGCCGCCTTCTGGCAGCAGATGGCGAGGATTTATGACCGCGTCAAACTGCCGGACGACGCCCGACGCGCACTCGAAAAGGTGGTCGCTGCGTTGCCCAACAGCCTGGCTGCCCGCCGCCAACTGTTCAAACACGCGCTTGCCAACGGTGACGCAGATCGTATGGATTCCTCGCTGGCCGAAATCGAAAAGATGGTCGGCAGCGATCACAGCATTTGGCAGTATTGTGAAGCCCAGCGACTCGTGGTACTGGTCGCGCTCCGCCGACGCGATAAGAGTACGCTGGATAAAGCAATCAACTTGCTCGACAAAGCCTTGAAACAGCGTCCTGAATGGGCTGACCCCTATCGGCTCAAGGCATCCATATATCTCCAACTTGGTAAGACGAAGGAGGCAATCGCGAATTTCGAGCAGGCGATTCAATTCGGTGGGCTGGATCCTGCTTCAATCAAGCAACTTTACGGCCTTTATTTGAAGACCAAGCAGTTCACTAAGGCCCAGGAACTTCAAGATCTGGCCGGAAGCGAACAAGCCGGACTGATCTCTCCCCAACAACAGGCCATCATTCTTTTCGGTCGTGGTGAAATCGATAAAGGCCTTGCCAAGGCAAGAGAAGCTGTCGAGCAGAATCCTGATGAACCTGCCCTGCATCAGTGGATTGCCAGACTTTATCTGCAGGCGGGCAAGAAAGATCGCGCCGAGACGTCCCTTCGCAAGACGGTCGAGCTGGCTCCCGATAACGATACGGCCTGGTACTTGCTGATCGCCTCGCTGGTGAGTCAGGACAAGACAGAGGACGCCGAAGCGGAGCTTCGCCGAGCCCAGCTGCATCTGCCGGATGAAAAGTTGCCGATACTGCTTGGTCGGGCGAGTGCCCTGTTGGGGCGACGCCGAGAAGCCGAACAATTTCTCTTAATGGCGCACCGCGCAAGGCCCGACAGCCTGGCCCTCACACAAGCCGTCGCCGAGTACTATCTTGGACGAGCGTATTATCGCAAAGACGGCCCCGCCAAAGCCAGCGTATATCTGAAAAAGATCCTGGCCGAAGCGAATCGTGTCGGCGCGGACGATCCGCATGTCCATTGGGCTCGACGCGCCACGGCCTCGATCCTCGCTTCCAGAGGCATTCATCGCGATATCCTCAAGGCGACCAAGCTCGTCGAAAAAAATGCCGTCGACGGCAAACTTGCTCGCGAGGATAACCTTGCCATCGCCACGCTATTGGCTGTCCGCAAAGATGCGGATTCACATCAAAGGGCAATCACGGCGTATGAGCAGGTCGACGAGCAACAGCCGCTTGACGGTCAATTGTCGCTCGCCCTGGCCGAATTATGCTACAAAACCGGGCAGTGGAAAAAGTGCCGCAGCCGTATGTACGACCTTTTCACGAAGTATGAAAACAGTGCAAGTATCGCTGCTATCTTGTGTCGAATGCATTTGGACCGTGGCGAATTGCAGGAAGCCGTGCCGCCACTCGACAGATTGAAGAAGCTCGCTCCCAAACATCCGCAAACTGTCGAACTTGAGGCGCGTTTGTTGACCAAGCAGGGTAAGAATCGAGAAGCCATCGCGGCCGTGCGGAGTCTGTTGCCAGAAGATCCAGGTCCTAGCGACGTTCCCCAGTTGATGCAATTGGCAAGGCTTCTTGAAGAATTGAAGCACGTGGCTGCGGCCGAACAAATGTATCTGCGTTGCAGTCGCATCGAACCCGGCACGCGGCTCGAATTGGCCAATTTCTACGGTCGTCAACAGGATCTCAAAAATGCCTTTGAGATACTTGAGGAATTGGCCATTTCATCGAAGAACCTCGAAAATATCATACACGTCGGGGTTCAGGCGATTCGCTTCAATCGGTTGAACGTCGGTGACTCCTACGACGCAGTCGTACAAGGATGGTTGGACAAAGGTCTGCGAGAGAATCCCGATTCCGCCAAGCTGTTGTTTGCACTCAGTGACTTCGAGGAGTCGCAGCAGAAATATGCTGAAGCTGAGAAAACTTACTTGCGGCTCATAGAACACCCCGATCTCGACGAGCAACGCCGATCCATCGTGCTGAATAATCTGGCTTTCTTGCTCGGTATGCGTCAGCAGGATCCCAAGCGCGCTCTCGGATACATCGAGGAGGCCATCGAAGTAATGGGACCCACGCCCGACTTGCTCGATACGCGGGGAATCGTCCATGCTGCTGACCAAAACTACGACGCCGCAGTCGCCGACCTGGAGCTTGCGCTGCAACAAAAGAAAGACCCGTCTATCTACCTGCACCTGGCCCTTGTGCACAGTAGCGGTGGTGATCTTGAAACCGCACGAGCCACGCTCAAGATGGCGGAACAGGCGGGGCTCGACCCCCGACTGCTCAAGCCCTTTGAACGCGACTTGTATCAAGAGTTGCGCAAGCAACTGGAGGTGGAATCCTCCGCCAGCGCTCTTTGAGCCTTCTTCGGCTCTGCCGAAGGCGATGATCCGGTGCCACTGCTCGACTCGATAGCAGTGCCGGTTCGTTCGCTTCGTCTCCAAGCAGACTAACACCGTTAGAACAGATATCACTTGGGTGTTCCGCATCCAGAGCCGATTCGTGCTGATATAGTAGATCGGATACCGGAACATGTGAGTGCGACTCGCACTAGACTCGAACCAACCTTCCCCGCTCGAGCGATTGCGTCTGACGCTGACATAGTATGACGGCATCGCGAGCCAGATGAGCGGCCAGAATCGGTGACGCCACACCCGCTCCCATCGATCGGATGACCTCCTTCAATTCGGCCTCGAAAGCCGCCATCGGGTCGCCCGAACCGACCTTGGGCCGGGTTACCCTGCCGTTGGACTCGAGAATCGTTAGCGGACATAGGACTTCCGGCTTGTCGTTGATCACCGCAAAATCGAACAACAACGTGGCTCGTTCCAAGTGGATTTCAAACGCGTGGGTAAACGCGCGGCCTTGTTGATTGATCACGCCGCTCGTCGCGCTGACCGCCAGTGGCGTCTTTTCGAACACGAATTGCGTTGTGAAGTGTTCGGCCACCCGACCCCGCATCCGGCCCGTGGTGAAAACGGCATCCGGCATACCGCACACCAATCGTATGAAATGAGCGTCGTGCACGTGCAGATCGTACATGGGACCACCGATGATCTCCGGATCGTAATAGTTGGGCAACCACGAAGGATCGGATATCACCCGGCGAAAACTTCCCCCCAACAAATGACCGTAGCGATCACTACGAATAATCTCATATGCCTTGCAGTATTCGGGGAACATCGGCAGCACGTGACCGATCAGCAGAATACGATTCGCATTTTCGGCCGTGACGACCATCCGCCGAGCGTCACTCGCGCAGAGGGCAATCGGCTTCTCACAGAACACGTTCTTGCCGGCCCGCAGTGCACGCTTCGTTACCTCCGCGTGCTGGTTGGGTGGCAAACAGACGTCGATCATGTCGATGTTTGGATCGTGGATCAGTTCGTCCAGCTCCGCATAAGCGGCCACACCGGACAGATCCATTTTTCGACCAGCGGGGCCAAAGTTGCCCTTGATGTCCCGCCAATCACCGCTCCGGCGCTTCTTGATCTTTTCGCAAATGGCCACCACTTTGGCACCACGCACCTTCTGATAGGTCAGATAGTGCACCATCCCCATGAACCCGATTCCTGCCATCCCCACCCGGATCATCGTCGCTCCTTTAATTCGTGAGTGCTCTTGTCTCGCTCGACCTGCCCCGGCCGATCGCCACCAACAGAGGTCACGAGCCTGACGGTTCACCATGACATCGTCAAGTGGTGCCCCACATTGGCCAGCCCACTCGCTAGGAACGACGGCTAGGCTGGTGAATCCCGAAAAACCGCTACAGGTTGAAGAACCGGAGCACCGCACGCCGATTAGGAAAGAAGATACTATACTTGACTTTGTTAAGTAACATACATATCATTGCTTGCTGGTCACGAGGGAAAGGGACTATTGTCATGGCCACCGTGTCGCTTGAAACCTCAATGAATAAACAACTTACGGTACTTTCTGGCGACGCTGCGGTTGCCTCGTCTGACCAGAATACCAGCGTGTCACGGGAACCAGATCCCGATTTGGCCGAGCAGTTGAGCCTGGCCAGTTCCCGGCTCGAAACAGCCACGCCTCAGGAAATCGTCCGTTGGGCGGTGGAGCAGTATTTTCCCAAGCTCACGATGGCCACGGCCTTTGGTCCGGAAGGCTGTATTATCCTGCACATGCTCTCAGAAATCGAACCGCGAACCCATGTATTTAATTTGGACACCGGCTATCAGTTCCCCGAGACGCTCGAATTGCGGGATCGCATTGCCCGTCGCTACGGTATCGAGGTGGAACTCCGCCAGCCGGAGTTGAGCGTGGCCCAGTACGAAGCGCTGCACGGCGGCCCGCTCTATCGAAGGGAGCCGGACCGTTGCTGCTTCGATCGAAAGATCGTGGTACTCCGCCAGGCCATTTCCGGCATGTCTGCCTGGATGAGTGGGATTCGCCGGGATCAAAGCCCCGACCGAGCAAAGGCACCCATCGTCGGCTGGGACAAGAAATTCGGCCTCGTAAAGGTCAGTCCTCTGGCCAATTGGACGAAGCGGGAAGTGTGGGATTTCATCGTCAAGAACGACATCCCCTACAATCCGCTGCACGACCAGGGTTACCCGAGCATCGGATGCTGGCCGTGTACCCGGGCTGTCCACAATGGCGAGACGGAACGCGCCGGTCGCTGGAGCGGAACGACCAAAACCGAGTGTGG
>Ga0315553_10004646_pt1 | contig 10306 bp, 7 predicted proteins | sample SalMarSW160140MG_FD_203099 | JGI IMG/M metagenome (GOLD analysis project Ga0315553, IMG submission 203099) | Salt marsh sediment microbial communities from the Plum Island Ecosystem LTER, Massachusetts, United States - Salt Marsh Sediment SW1601-40 ... | reverse complement strand
CAGTAGACGCAGCACTTGATATGGCTGCTACCCAGGTGCCTGAGGTGCAAGACCTGATTCACAAAGAGGAGATGATTAAGGTCTTGGAGCGAGCTGCATCAGATAGTGAATTCATTGCTCAATTGCTCTATGAAGGTGCAGACGCTCTCGAAGAGTACGATTTGACAGGGCCTGAGAAGCTTGCGCTGTTAACCGGCGACATTGAGTGGATAGAAAAACACATTGGACCGCTTAAACCAAATCAGAAACTTTGGCTCGAACAGCGGCTTAGCGCAGAAATCTGGTAAATGTAAAGAGGTAATACAATGGCTGAAAGAATGCTTATTATTGACGATGAAGAGGTGGTGCTGGATTCCTGCCGCAAGATATTTGCAGCAGAAGGGTTCGTTGTGGCGATCACCACGAGCCCTCAGGAGGGACTCAGACTTGCCTCAGATTCATTCTTTGACATTATCCTGTGTGACTGGAAGATGCCGGGTTTTGATGGAATGGATGTGGTAGAGGAGTTGGACCGACGTTCACCGGATTCTGTCGTGGTGATGATCAGCGGCTATCCCTCTGTAGGACGGGCAGCTGAGGCCATGAAGCGAGGAGCAATGGACTATGTCCCCAAACCATTCACCCCTGATGAGATCATAGATACGGTAAAAAAGGCAGTGAAGAGGAAGGTCACAGAAGAGAGAAAGGCCATGGGGAGATTTGAGAAAATTATACAATCTGTACAATTTCCCGCTCCCCCATTTGAGGACAAGCCACCAAAGACAATAGCAGAGACCGTCGCATCAACTGTGGGTGTAGGTAAGGCAACCTCGCCATGGGTAAGCGTGTTTGTCTTGGGTATTCTTGCTGGGGCATACATTGGATTCGGGGGTCTACTTTCGACAAGCGTGAGCTTTGACATAGCTAAAACAATGGGCATTGGCTTTAAGAAATTCATGGCTGGTACAGCCTTTAGTGTCGGTTTGATACTCGTTGTAATAGCAGGGGCGGAGTTGTTTACCGGTAACAACCTGATGATATCAAGTGCCATGACTAAAAAAATCACATTCAGAACTATGTCAGTGAGATGGGCTGTTGTCTGGTTTGCTAATCTCATCGGCTCATTGATTTTGGCGCTGATATTGTATTTCTCAGGCCTGTGGAAAACTGGCAACGGAGCGTTAGGTTCCTCTGCAGTTGCTATAGCCTATATGAAAGTCAATCTTAGTTTTATTGAAGCCATCGTCCGAGCCATTGGCTGTAACTGGCTGGTATGTCTGGCTGTATGGATGGCTCTGGCAGCTCGACAGACTGTGGGTAAGATATTCGCCATCTACTTCCCTATTATGGCATTCGTTGCCATCGGCTTTGAGCATGTGGTGGCCAATATGTATTTTATTCCCGCGGGGATCTTTCTGCATAGTTGGGCGGGAATTGCTGCTCCAGCGGCCTTTGACCCAGCATCTCTCAGCTGGATCAGCTTCTTATGGAAGAACATGGTGCCTGTAACGATCGGCAACATCATTGGGGGTGCGGTATTTGTGGGCATGAGCTACTGGGGCGCCTACCTTAGACCGACTTCTGGGAATAAAATTGTGAAAGTAGCGTCAAACCTTTACCATTAACTAAAGATTCGTGTGCCACTGTCATAAAAGGAGACCGAAATTCTAAAATAGCTTGGTAGTGAAAGTTGGTTTGAATTTGTGTCTCGAATTATTATTTTTAACACAATCACTTCCTCGCTCAGCGTGAATAAATTAAGAAAAAAGCAGTCAGGATATTTTCATTAAACAAACCCTCGTACAACCGGATAACCTTAAACCACCATACGTCAAGACACCTGCTTATTTGACATAAAAGGCTCACTCTTCTATACTTTCTTTGGCAAGAAGAGAATCCTTGTCATTTAAATAGAGCTTCTTTTTGCCTTTAATCCTCAAACTGAGATTAAATGACCTTGTGTTAATATACGTGATAGAATTTAGATTAATTTAGAAAGTGTGGGTGATGCAATGAAAGCAACACGACTTTGTGAATTGTTGGGTATTGAGTATCCTATAATTCAAGGTGGCATGGTATGGATTGCCAACGCTGAATTAGCCGCGGCAGTTTCTAATGCCGGAGGTTTAGGATTGATTAGTCCCACTGCCGGAATGAGCCGCAACGGTGACCAAGTGGATAATTTAAAAGGGCAGATAAAAACAGCCAGAGGCCTAACCTCAAAACCTTTTGGGATCAATCTTCCTATATTACACAATCCTCAAATTGAGGACTTAATTGCTGCTGCCATCGATGAGAGAGTAGAGGTAGTGGTGACGGCTGCAGGTAGACCAGGGTTATACGCTGATCAGCTCAAGGAGGCTGGAATTAAAGTCCTTCATTTGGTGGCTTCGGTGAGGCATGCCCAAAGTGCAGAAAGGCAAGGAGTAGATGGAGTTATTGCTGAAGGTTCCGAAGCCGGTGGACATAATGGCATAGATGAAATATCTACTTTTACCTTACTACCTCAAGTGGTTGATGCAGTGTCAATTCCAGTAGTAGCTGCTGGTGGCATAGCTGATGTTAGGGGCGTAGTAGCTGCCTTAGCACTGGGTGCTGATGGGGTTCAAATGGGCACTCGCTTCGTAGCTACTCATGAGTGTATCGCCCATCCCAACTTTAAGGAAGCAATAATAAAGGCTAATGACAATGACACGGCCATTACTGGCAGAAAGCTCGGACCAGCTAGAATATTGAAGAACGAATTGGCTATAAAAATATTGGAGATGGAAGCTGCTGGGGCTTCGGTTGTGGAACTAACAGATTTCATTGGCAGCAGCCGGTCAAGAACTGGGCAATTTGAAGGAGACTTAGCTAACGGTGAGTCTTACTGTGGTTCCATAGCCGGCATGATAAGGGAAAATAAAAGCGCCGATGAAGTTGTACGAAGCATCGTTGACAACTACGAGTCAGTGTTAGAAAATCTGAGATAGAAAGATGAATTTGGGATCAAACCTTTACCATTGTCTAATGGTTTGCGCACTACTGTGATAAAAGGAAACGTAGATTCTGAAACAACTTAATAGTGAAAATTGGATTAAATTTGTGTCTCACATTGTTTTTCCTGCCACAACCACGTCTTTGTCTATCGCTAATACATTTTATCAATTACAAACATGATATTTCCATGATAGGCGTATAACTTATTACCAAACGTCATTTATTTGTCCAAAAAAGTTTGTAGGGAACGAATTGAAAAGGATGGATTTTTGTTACTATTCAGGTTCAAGATTAGAGAGATAAAATGCTGTCGAATCATCAATTGAAAGTATTTGGTTTCGATTTGAAGGTAAATGGGAAGTTCATCTAATTCTTGCCACAAGTCACGCCGTATTGCATGGATGTCAACCGTGACCTGGCCCAGACCCGATTGCTCAGACTATTGTTCAAAATAAATAGTTGTTCAGATACTGCAGTGGCAACAGAGTATAGTAAATAAGTCGCGCCAGGGCGGGCTTGAATGGTTAACCCGACAACATGAGTAGTTACGGATTTATTTAATAGAGTGTAGTATTGGAAAGAAGGGGTGTAGTAATGTTGGGAAAAGAGTTTTATCAATCCGATTCACTCTTGATGCTTACTGCTATCATTTGGGGTAGCGCCTTTGTAGCGCAGCGAGTGGGAATGAGTTATGTGGGACCACTTACTTTTAATGGAATACGCTTTGCCTTGGGCACTATAGTACTGCTGCCATTAGTAAGGTGGCGGAATCAGCAACAAAGGGTCGCAAGCAGCCTACAGCGAACAAGCTTGGCATGGCAAGGTCTTTGGGGAGGTGGTCTCGCTGGCCTTATGCTGTTCTCGGGTGCAAGCCTTCAACAGATTGGCCTGGTGTACACTACTGCAGGGAAGGCCGGTTTTATCACTGGGCTCTACGTGATCATTGTTCCGCTGATGGGGTTATTCTTAGGTCAATGGCCAGGATGGGGAGGATGGGTAGGTGCTTGTATTGCTACCATTGGTCTCTACCTTTTGAGTATGACAGAGGCCTGGACTTTTGCCCCAGGTGATTTATGGGTACTGTTTGGTGCCTTTTTTTGGGCTGCACACGTGTTGGCACTAAGTTGGCTTTCTCCGCGAATGGAGAGAATGAAATTGGCCTGCACCCAATATGCCGTGTGCTCTGTTTTGAGCCTTCTTGGTGCTTGTTTTACCGAAACCATTACTCTTGATGCTATAAAGGGTGCAATCATTCCTATTCTTTACGGCGGTGTTCTATCCGTCGGCATTGCATATACCTTACAGGTGGTAGCACAAAGGCATGCTCCTCCTACTCATGCCGCTATCATTCTTAGTTTAGAAGCCGTATTTGCTGCCCTGGCAGGCTGGCTCGTCCTAGGAGAGATCCTATCTCTACGGGGTTTGATTGGTTGTATGTTTATGTTTACAGGGATGCTGAGCGCCTTGTTGTGGTCGTAATTCTATGGTAAATATAGGCTCAGATCTTTATATAACAGCCTTCAGTAAAATAATTTTACCCAAGCGGAATTCATGTGCATTTCATGATGCAACCATATAACAAACCATAAAAACATCAAAAGAGTATTAAAAAAGGCTTTTGGATGATTTTTAGGTTGAAATATTCGACTAATCATATTAGTTAGAGTATTATTAATAAACTATTTTACCATTTAGGAGAAAGGGGGATGGAACATGAACAAGGGAGATTTAGTCGAAGAGGTAGCAAAGGTGGTCAATACCAAAAAGGAGGCCCAGGCAGCAGTGGATTGTGTTTTTTCAGCCATTACCAATGCATTAAAAAAGAAGGATTCGGTTACACTCATTGGTTTCGGGACCTTTAAGGTGGGACAAAGAAAGGCCAGGACAGGAAGGAACCCACAAACTGGGGCAGAGATCAAAATCAGTGCAAAAAATGTAGCCAAATTCGCACCAGGGAAAGCATTAAAGGATGCTGTGAAGTAAATTCGCATTAATATAATGCCTAAAAAGCTCTCATTGGGAGTATGTGCCCTAATGAGGGCTTTTTTAATGGATGATCTTGTAATGAAGATAGGGTCAACCTAAATGTCCTTGGTCAGATCGGTTTTTTGTTTCACATTTTTATTGTTTTTAATTGTGTCTGAGTTTGTAAAATGTAAAAGTACAATATTCTATTGGTTGTTACTCTTTGTTGAGCAAAACGGTGAGAATATGACAGAAGACTTTACTATCGAGAGCATTGGTCAATGTACCTTTAATTCTCCCCTGGATTCGGGAGTCTTTATTGATGATAGTCAAGGCGTTCTCATAGATGCAACAGTTTCAGACCTTCAAAAAAGTCAATTGACACCATACGTTCTTGAAAAGGCGGGCCCAAGAGAGAAAATTTATTTTAATCCAGCGATTAGCAAGGCTGCTTTAGTCACATGTGGTGGGCTTTGTCCTGGTTTGAACGATGTTATTAGAGCTATTGTTATGGTTTTGTGGTATCGCTACGGGGTCAAGGAGATAGTTGGGTACCGATATGGATTCGAGGGGATAATAGCCTCATTCAATCATAAACCTCTAGTCCTTACGCCAGAGCTGGTTGAAGATATTCATAAGGATGGAGGAACTATACTTGGCACATCGAGAGGGCCTCAGGACCCAGCCTTGATGGTAGACTCCCTGTCGAAAAGAAAAATAAATATGCTCTTTACTATAGGTGGGGATGGTACTCAAAGGGGTGCACTTGCAATAAAGAGGGAAATAGAAAAAAGAGGCCTTGGTATGTCTGTTATTGGCATTCCCAAGACGATCGATAACGATATATCCTTCACGGAAAGGACATTTGGCTTTGAAACCGCTGTTGCTATGAGCCAGGCACCCATAAATGGTGCCCACATGGAGGCAAAGGGGGTAAAGAACGGGATAGGAATAGTAAAACTTATGGGACGAGAATCAGGCTTTATCGCTGCATATGCTACTCTTGCCTCAAGTGATGTAAACCTTGTACTCATACCGGAGATGCGTTTTTCCCTGGAAAAGGTTTGCTCCTATCTTGAAGGGCGGATGAGTAAAAAAAAGCATGCAGTAATTGTTGTTGCAGAGGGAGCTGGGCAGGAGTATGTAACTCAAGAAGGTACCGATGCATCTGGAAACAAAAAACTTGGTGATATTGGACTTTTTTTAAAGACTGTAATTATAGAGTATTTTAGGAATCGAGCGATTCCTGTATCGGTAAAATACATCGATCCATCATACACAATTCGCAGTGCACCGGCAACTCCAGATGATTCAGTGCTTTGCTTCCAGCTCTCTGAGAACGCAGTACATGCGGCAATGTCAGGCAGAACTGGTATGGTTGTGGGGATTTGGAATGGCCATTTTGTTCATATACCAATGAAGATATCTGTCAAGGGACGGAAGCAGATAGACACATCAGATCTTCTGTGGCAGAGCGTTCTGGATAACACTGGTCAACCAAGGAAGCTTGCTTGAAAAGGGCAGGGGGGGTAGTGATGAATGGAGAAATACTGTAATGCAGGGCCAGGAGAAGGCATTAGAAGATATATTTAAGGCTGGAGTCGAGGCTGTAGATCCTGAAAGAGCAGTTCAAAAATATGTCCGATGTCAAGGAAACCAGTTGTTTGTAGGAGACTGCTCTTATGCTCTCGATAGTTACAAAAGGATCTTTCTGGTTGGAGCAGGAAAGGGTACAGCCCCCATGGCAAAGGCCCTGGAAAATATCCTCGGAGAACGGCTGACAAATGGCCTGATCATCGTTAAATATGGGCATGGAATCCCATTAGAAAAGACGCAGATCTTAGAGGCAGATCATCCCATTCCTGATGATGCAGGCCTCAGGGCTACTGAAGAACTTTTAAAGCAGGTACAGGAATGCACAAAGGAGGATTTGCTTATTTGCGCATTTTCCGGCGGTGGAAGCGCACTTCTGCCAGCTCCTTCATCCCCCATAACCCTGGATCAAAAGCAAGCAACCACTCGTCTTCTTCTTGAATGCGGCGCAACCATAAATGAGATTAACGCCATCAGAAAGCACCTCTCGCGTAGCAAAGGTGGGTGGCTTGCAAAAGAAGCCTATCCAGCTACCATAGTTTCTTTACTTTTGTCGGATGTTATTGGCGATAGATTGGATGTTATCGCTTCTGGTCCCACGGTTCCAGATGAAAGCACCTATGGCGATTGTATCAAAATAATTGACAGGTATAAACTCAGTGACAGATTACCAAAAGGTGTGGCGGAATATTTTAAAAAAGGCGCAGCAGGTAGTTTACCTGAAACGCCGAAACCTGGAGATCCTGTATTCTCAAAGGTTCAAAACCTTATCGTAGGAAACAATAGAGAATCCCTTTTAGCCGCTAAAGAGCGGGCACTATCACTTGGATACAATACGATCGTTTTGTCATCTCAAATAGAGGGAGAAGCACGGGAAGTTGCTCATGTCTTTGCTGCAATAGGAAAAGAAATTTCCCAGGCCAACCTCCCGATATCACCTCCTGCCTGTGTAATAGCTGGAGGAGAAACAACAGTAACGATTCAAGGCAGGGGTAAAGGAGGCAGAAATCAGGAGTTGGCCCTGGCATGTGCCATTGCCATAGATGGCTGGAAGGGAATTTCTCTACTCAGTGCCGGAACAGATGGAACCGATGGCCCTACAGATGCAGCAGGTGCGATCGTAAATGGCACTACATGCAAGAGAGCTCGGCAAACGAATTTGCATCCCCGTGACTTTCTTTTAGCTAACGATTCATACACATTCTTTGGATCCTTAGGGGATTTGCTAAAAACAGGTCCCACTCGCACTAATGTAATGGACATAATTTGCATGCTTGTGGATACTTGATACTGATTACTAGTCAATACCTAAGTTGAGCATGCACCACCATATCTTTCATAATAATTTGCAAAATTATCCCTTTTGGTTTTGGATTGTATAGGCGAAGAGAAGGTCTTGACTATCATGAGAAATTTAAAATGGTCCATTTTTCTACTATTTATTATCCTTACAGGGTGTGCTGTTGTTCAGATTCCTTTATTTCCCTCTACGCAGCCTTTGGAAGAGAAGGTGCTGGAAGGAAAGGGGCAGGCAAAGATTCTGCTTCTGGATATTTCAGGCATCATCTCAGAGAAGAAAGATTCAAAAGGCTTAGGATCTTCACAAAAGATTTCCCTGATGGCTCGGATTAAGGAGGAGTTGCAGAAAGCCGAAGGAGACAGCTCTATAGCTGGCATGATCATTACGATTAATTCTCCTGGCGGCTCTGTTACTGCGACTGACATTATCTATCATGAATTGATGCAATACAAGAAGCAGGCAGGTGTTAGGATTGTTGCATGTTTGACTGGTACAGCGACATCCGGTGGGTATTATGTTGCCTCAGCTGCTGATGAGATTATAGCGCATCCTACCTCTGTTACTGGTAGTATTGGAGTAATTGCCATGAAATTTAATGTAGAAAAATTTCTCTCAAAGATAGGGATTCAGGAGGAAACGATAAAATCAGGTGAAAAAAAGGATATATGGTCTCCATTCAGGCCAAGTACACCTGAAGAAAAAGATATAATCCAGACAATAATCAATGCATTTCATGAGAGGTTTGTAAAAGTGGTGCTTGCTGGGCGTAGGCCTTTATTGAGCAAAGAGGAGATAGAAAAACTTGCAGATGGCAGAATCTTTACCGCAGATCAGGCACTCGAGGAGAAGCTTATTGACAGGGTTGGTTATTTAGACAATGCAGTTGAGGAAATAAAAAAGGCACTTAAACTTAAGGAAGCTAAGGTTGTTACTTATAATCGACCTGGCACCTATAAGGGAACTATTTACTCAGGTTTACCTGCCATTTCCCATCAGGAAATCAATCTTGTAGCGATCAATGGAGATGGCCTTTCCTCTATATCCGGAGTGCAATTTATGTATCTGTGGAGGCCGTAACGAATGTGCAGGGGAGATATAAAGAATCTTAAAGTTTATTTCTGTTTTATTTTTAAAAAATTTTTTATAAAAAGACATGAATGCCAAGAAATTTATGTCTAATTGCAGGGATAAATATGCGATCTACGGTATGGATACTATTATTTTTGCCCACTGGATGAGCAGAACTTAATAACTTTTATTGAATGTTAAAAAATAAAAAAATAACAAGAATAAATAACCCTTGTGGTTTTAATAGTTGTTTAAAAAGACGAGACACAAAGCCTGCCTTTTTCTTCTTTAGTATTTACACTCAAGTGAGTTTACGGCATGTTGCCATCACCAAAAAAGGGCACTTATAACATCAACTCTCTTTGTATACCCTACAGAGGATACCTCGAAGGTTAGGGGTTCCCAATTCTCTGCCATAGGGCGGGCTGTCGTCGGTGAGGATGTTTATATTTGACTCCCTCCACCCATAGAGAGCTTCTGCGCCTTTTTCCGGAAACCACCACGCGTAGTCCACACCCACTACCCTGGGATCCATGTCTTCAGAGAACATTGCTTTTTGCCTAATTCGGCCTCTTTTCGTGGCGATCCATACCCAGTTGCCTTCTTTGATCCCTAATCCGGCAGCGGTTTTCGAATTGATATATACAATGGGTTCGGGGTGCATGTCTCGCAATACCTTTACCTGCCTTTGCCCGGAGTGGCGGTAGTACTCGGATTTCCATGAGGTAAGGATCAAAGGATATTCATTTGCCAGTTCAGGGTCGCCTAGCGTGCTCTCCTGGAGCTCATAAAAGTCCGGAATAGGATTAAGACCCCACTTCTTTAGTTGACTGGAGAAGAGCTCGACTTTCCCCGAAGGCGTATTGAACCCATTGTCTTTGTAGTGATAGTATTCTATTTCCCCTGCCATAGATCCTTGTTCTCTGAAATCGTCGAAGGCTAAGCCTGCAGGCTTTAGGATTATATCCAAAAAATCCCTTTCATCCGCCCAGAAAAACTCCCCCAAATCCATCTTCTTTGCCAATTCATTTAATATCTTAAAATCTGGCCAGCACTCCTCAATTTCAGCCACTTTCTGCTGCACTTGGGCAATCGGATAGTAGGGTGGATTGACAATGCTGTCGAACTCCAGGAAACTGGCCGAAGGCAACACAATATCTGCCAGGGCAGCAGTCGGTGTCATAAACAGGTCGGCGACAACCAAACAATCAAGTGCCATGAGGGCATTGAAGGTCTCTTTTGCATTGGGATAAGTCAACAGTACGTTAGCCCCTTGGATATAGGCCATTCGAACAGGATACGGTTTTCCCTTTGATATTGCCGTAATGACTGCAGGGGGATGAGCATACTGATAGAAGGGTGCGAAGTGTGCATCTGATCCTAGCCTTATCCTTTTTTTCTCCTCAGGGAGCATATCATCCA
>Ga0315553_10004645_pt1 | contig 10306 bp, 9 predicted proteins | sample SalMarSW160140MG_FD_203099 | JGI IMG/M metagenome (GOLD analysis project Ga0315553, IMG submission 203099) | Salt marsh sediment microbial communities from the Plum Island Ecosystem LTER, Massachusetts, United States - Salt Marsh Sediment SW1601-40 ... | reverse complement strand
CGCAATGCCAAGCCGAGCCGATTGGCGACATCGTCGACCGTCCGGCGCGGCATCGCGAAGAGGTCCTCGGCGCGCGGCAACGCTCGGGCCGCCGCGCGAAACTCGCGCCGCCACGCCTCGATGCGGCTGTGCGTCGCGGTTGCCAGCCGGCCACCGAGATCTCCGACATTGGCGATGAGCGCGGAGCGCACCGGCACCGCCATCTCGGCCGCCGCCGTCGGCGTCGGGGCCCGCTTGTCGGCGGCGAGATCGATGAGCGTGAAATCGGTCTCGTGGCCGACGGCGGAAATCAGCGGGATCGTCGATGCCGCTGCCGCGCGTACCACGGCTTCCTCGTTGAAGCTCCACAGGTCCTCCAGGCTGCCGCCGCCGCGCGCCACGATCAGCAAATCCGGGCGCGGCAGCCGCCCAGCGAGCGGCAGGCCGTTGAAGCCCGAGATCGCCGCCGCCACCTCCGCCGCGGCGGTCTCGCCCTGCACCCTCACCGGCCATACCAGCACCCGCGACGGGAAGCGGTCGGCGAGCCGATGCAGAATGTCGCGGATGACCGCGCCGGTCGGCGAGGTCACCACGCCGATCACCCGCGGCAGGTAGGGCAGGGGCCTCTTGCGCTCCTCGGAGAAGAGACCCTCGGCCGCCAGCGCCTTCCGCCGCATCTCGACGAGCGCCATCAGCGCGCCGACGCCGGCTGGTTCCAGCGTGTCGATGATCATCTGGTACTTCGACTGCCCGGCGAAGGTCGACAGCCTGCCGGTGGCCAGCACCTCGACGCCTTCCACCGGTTTGAACTTGAGCCGTTGGTAGGTCGAGCGCCAGACCACCGCCTCCAGGCGTGCCCGCTCGTCCTTGAGGGCGAAGTAGGCATGCCCGGATGAATGCGGTCCGCGGAATCCCGATATTTCGCCGCGCACGCGCACGTATCCATAGGCGTCTTCGACCGTCCGCTTCAGCGCGGCGGAGATCTCGGAGACGGTGTATTCGCTGATGTTGGCGGCGGGTCCGGCCATGACGGGCAAGACCTGACGCCTGGCGGCGCGCGGGTCAAGCTGGCGCCCGCCTTGCCGCCGGCGGTCTTTCGGCCTATCGCGGTCGGCGATGGCCCGGTTCGACTTTAACGCCAGGCGTCTTTTCGTCCGCGCCCCCTTGTCAGCCGGCGCTCGGATCGACCTCGATCGCGGCCAGGCCAACTACCTGGTCAACGTTCTGCGCATGAAAGGCGGGGACCAGATCCTCATCTTCAATGGTCGCGACGGCGAATGGACCGCGAGCCTCCTCGCCGAAGGCCGCAAACGTTGGCGGCTCGATGCCGGCTCCAGAGTACGTCCGCAGCCGGCCCCACCCGATCTCCACTACCTGTTCGCGCCCCTCAAGCAGGCGCGCCAGGACTACATGGTCGAGAAGGCGGTCGAGATGGGGGCAGGGCGGCTGCGTCCGGTCCTCACCGGCCGCTGCCAGGTGACCCGTGTCAATCTGACGCGCTTGGAGGCCAACGCCGTCGAAGCCGCCGAGCAGTGCGGCATCCTGACGATTCCGATGATCGACGAGCCGATCCCGCTCGCCACCCTTATCGCCGACTGGGCTCGCCACGAGTCAGGCCGGCGCATCGTCTATTGCGACGAAGCCGAGGAACGTTCCGATCCGCTAGCGATCCTGACGGAGGTGAAGCCGTCGCCGCTCGCCCTCCTCATCGGCCCCGAGGGCGGCTTCTCGGTCGAGGAACGCGAGACCCTTCGCGCCCAGTCGTTCGTGACGGCGCTGCCGCTCGGTCCGCGGATTCTGAGGGCTGACACCGCCGCCGTCGCCGCCCTGGCGCTGGTCCAGGCGGCGCTCGGGGATTGGAAAGACCGGCCGCCGGCCACGGATTGATTTGCAGTTATTGCGCATTGCCGGCCGCCTACGGCATTCGCTAAGGTGCCCGCCCATTCCTGCTGAAAGACAACCGCAATCGATGGCCCGCGACGTCTTCGACGCGACGCCGATCCAATCCCGCGCCCAACTCGTAGAGACCCTCGAATCCGGCTACAAGCCGCCGTCGAAGTGGCGGGTCGGAACCGAGCACGAGAAGTTCGGCTTCTACGTCGCCGATCATTCGCCGGTCCCCTACGAAGGACCGCGCGGCATCCGCCGGCTGCTGGAGGCAATGGCGGGCCTGCTCGGCTGGCAGCCGATCGAGGAGGATGGCCACATCACCGGGCTCATCCATCCCCTCGGCAGTGGCGCCATAACCCTGGAGCCGGGTGGCCAGTTCGAGCTGTCCGGGGCGCCGCTTGCAACCATCCATCAGACCTGCCGCGAGGTGAACGCCCACCTTGCCCAGGTGCGCGAGTGTGCGACGCCGCTTGGCATTGGCTTCCTTGGTGCCGGCTTCTCGCCGAAATGGACGATGGCCGAAACGCCGCGCATGCCGAAAGCGCGCTACGCCATCATGAGCCGCTACATGCCCACCGTCGGCGGTCACGGCCTCGACATGATGTATCGAACGTGCACGGTCCAGGCCAACCTCGACTTTTCCGACGAGGCCGACATGGTCATGAAGATGCGCGTCGGCCTGGCGCTGCAGCCGGTCGTGACGGCGCTCTTCGCCAACTCGCCGTTCGCCGAGGGCCGACCCAACGGCTACCAGTCGATACGTTCCGCCGCATGGCTCGACACCGATCCCGACCGCACCGGAATGCTGCCCTTTGCCTTTGAGGGCGGCTTCGGCTTCGAGCGCTACGTCGACTATGCGCTGGACGTGCCGATGTATTTCGTCAAACGAGGCAACACCTATCACGACGTCGCCGGGTCTTCGTTTCGCGACCTCATGGTCGGCAAGCTCGACAAGCTGCCCGGCGAGCACGCCACGCTGTCCGACTGGGACAACCATCTCACCACGCTGTTTCCCGAGGTTCGCCTCAAGCGCATCCTTGAGATGCGGGGCGCCGATGCGGGACCGCACCGGCTGATATGCGCTGTTCCGGCGCTATGGGTCGGGATCCTCTATGATTCAGTGTCCCTCGACGGTGCTTGGCAGATCGTCAAGGATTGGACCGCGGACGAACGCCAGGAATTGCGCGTCGCGGTGACCCGCCGCGCACTCGCCGCGCCGATCCGTAATCGCACCGTGCGCGAGGTCGCCGCCGAGGTCGTCGCGCTTGCCCGCGACGGCCTCCGCCGGCGGGAAAAACTCAACCCCGAAGGTCTCGACGAGACTATGTTCGTTTCAGCGCTTGAAGAGATCGTTGCGAGTGGCCTGACCCCGGCCGATCGGCTGCTTGCTGAGTATGCCGGGGAATGGGATGGCAAGATCGACAGGATATTCACTCAGCATGCCTACTAGTTTACAGACGCCTCGGTCGCCGTTTGATCCTCGTCAAGGCAATGCGGCGACCGTTGGCATGATCCTCCCCGAACTCCGGCCGGGAGCCAGACCATGAAGAAATCCGCAAGTGCCATCAGTGACATGCACGTCATTGTCGATCTCGCCGGCGAGCGCCGCGCGGCAACCATCGCCGCCGATCTCGCCAGCCGCCTCGATGCTCACCTCACTGGCCTGGCTGTCGCCTTCGAGCCACTAATACCGGCCTATTCGATGGCCGCGCCGGTCCCCACCGATTTCATCGTTGCCGCCCGCGAGAATGCCATCGCCGATGCGCGAGCCGCTGGTGCCGCGTTCGAAAAAATCGCCGCCGCCGCAGGCGTCCCGTTCGAGACGCTCACGCTGGAGTCGGTCGCCGGCGAAGGCTTCATGGGCGCCATCCACGATCTTCGCCTGGCCGACCTTGTCGTCGTCGGCCAAGACAATCCCGACCAGCCTGAGCCCATGCGCCCGGCGCTGATCGAATCCATCCTGTTCGATGCCGCCGCACCGACCCTGATCATCCCCTACACTGGCGTGACCGAGCTGAAGACCGGCCGCGCGATCGTCGCCTGGGACGGCAGTGCACCGGCGGCGCGCGCCGTCCGCGCCGCCCTGCCGCTCCTCCAGTTCGCCGACGACGTCCTGGTGGTGATAGTCGAGGAAGCCAGCAAATGGAGGGCAGGCGCGCCCGGCGCCGACATCGGGACCCATCTTGCCCGTCACGGCCTCGGCGTCGAGGTCAAGCGGGTGGCCAACACCATCGGCGACGTTGCCTCGTCGCTTCTCAATTTCGCGGCCGACGAGGCTGGTGACTGGATGGTGATGGGGGCCTACGGCCACAGCCGCGTGCGCGAGCTTCTTCTCGGCGGCGCCACACGCACCGTGCTCGCCTCGATGACCTTGCCCGTCCTCATGGCCCACTAACCGGCGGTCGTGCGGGCAGGCTCCGTGCGCCGTCGCCCGCCGGAATGGGAATGCGCGTCGGACCCATCCAGTGAACGCGTTTTCTCCGCACGGTGGAGACCGGGCGAACAAGCGTCCTTGCGGGCCTCCCGGCCCGCCGCTTACATGCGCACACCACGGTAACAGGAGAAAGAACGATGGCTCTGCGCATAGGCGACACCGCCCCCGACTTCGAGGCGGAGACCACGATGGGCCGGATCAGGTTCCACGAGTGGCTGGGCGATTCCTGGGGTATCTTGTTTTCCCACCCGAAGGACTTCACGCCAGTCTGCACCACCGAGCTCGGCGCCATGGCCAAGCTCCAGTCCGACTTCGACAAGCGCAACGTCAAGGTCATCGGCCTAAGTGTTGATCCGGTCACCAACCACAACGGCTGGATCAAGGACATTGAGGAAACCCAGGGTGCCGCGCCGAACTTCCCGCTGATCGGCGACCCGGGCCTGTCGATCTCGAAGCTCTACGATATGCTGCCGGCGTCCGCCGGCGACACCTCGGAAGGCCGCACGGCGGCAGACAACCAGACCGTGCGCAACGTGTACGTCATCGGCCCGGACAAGAAGATCAAACTGCTGATCTCATACCCGATGACCACCGGGCGCAATTTCGACGAGGTGCTGCGTGTCGTCGATTCGCTCCAGCTCACCGCCAAGCACAAGGTGTCAACGCCGGCAAATTGGAAGCATGGCGACGATGTGATCATCTCCGGCTCGGTGAGCAACGAAGACGCCAAGAAGATCTGGCCGGCCGGATGGAAAGAGCCGCGGCCGTACATCCGCATCGTGCCGCAGCCGGGCGGCTAAGCGCCACCGGTTCCGCCTGCGGCTGCTACCCCGGAACGGCGCGCTTCAGCGCGCCGTTCCGCTTCTGTAAGGTGTCGGCCGCCGCCGGCGGCGAGCAGGACGGTGCCGCATTGGTCCCACTATAGAAACCGGTACTCGCTGCCCTCCAGTGCCAGGCAGGTGAGGGTGCCGCCGTAGACGGCACCAGTGTCCACGTTGATGCGGTTAGACCGCACGTCGGGCTCGCGCGCCGGCGTGTGTCCGTGGATGACGACCACACCGTGGTCGCTCTCGTCCAACAGGAACTCCTCGCGAATCCAGACTAGGTCCTGTGCATCCTGCTCGTCGAGCGGCACCCCGGGTCTGATGCCGGCGTGACAGAAGAAGTAGTCGCCGAAACGTGCCGTCAGCGGCAGGTTCTTCAAGAATGTCACGTGGGCCGCGGGCATCTTTTCCTTGAGTTGGCGGGCAAGCGCGGGATAGTCGCTCATCAGCCAGGCGAAGCGGTTGACGTTGACGCCGTATGACCTGAGCGTTTCGGCGCCGCCGTTAGCCATGTAGATGCTGCCGGCGCGGGCGGGGTCGTCGAGGAAATCGGTGAGCATGACGTCGTGGTTGCCGCGCAGGCAGACCACGCGGGGATTGCCAGCGGTGAGGCCGACCAATCGTTCGATGACCGCCGCCGAATTCGGCCCACGGTCGCCATAGTCGCCGATGTGGATCACGCGATGGTCGGCGACGGGTCGTGCTTCGACGTCGGCGACGATTCTGTCGTGCATCTCGGCGAGCATGCTGTGGCAGCCATGCACGTCGCCGACTGCGTAGATGCGCATGCCCTCTGGTGTTCTCGCCTCGCCGAGCCGCATCCCTGGTCTACTCTGCACTCTCGCGATTGGCCAATCTCACGCAAGCCGAGGACGGGCACGGGAAGAACCGTGGCCGGGAGGCGACGCTATCCCACGATGAGGACGTGCAGCCGTCGCGGCCCATGTGCGCCGAGCAGGATCGTCTGCTCGATATCGCCCGAGCGCGAAGGCCCGGTGATCATGTTTACCGTTCGCGGCATCTGTCCCTTGCCGAACATCGCCCGCAACCGGTCCCACGCCGCCTCGTAGTCCCCGACCACGTCCTCGGCCTTGACGACGCAGATGTGCGTCTCGGGCAGGAAGTTGACCGTCGTCGGATTATCGGAGCCCGAAGCCAGCATCAGCGTGCCACTTTCCGCTACGCCGGCAAAGGCACGGCTCAATCCGACCGCATCGTCGTCGATGGCGGCGCCGCGGCTGACCACGATCGGCGTCTCATCCCAGCGCAGGTCCGCCAGCAGCGAATCGTCGCCCATTCTGAGTGTTGCCGGGAGATTGTTCGACCGCAGATAGTCGACGACCGCGGCGGGCAGGTCCTTTGCCTGCGCGACGCGCGCAACGCTCGCCGCGACTTTCTCGGCCATCCGCACGAACAGAGCGACTCGCTCGGCTGCCGGCAACTGGCCACGGGCCGGGATGACGCCTTTTGGCGCCCGCCGCAAACGGTCGTCGACCGTCGCATTGCGCGGGATCTCGTTGCCGGTGACGCCGAGCGAGCGGCGGATCTTGCCGAGAACCGCGTCGCGGGTGCTCATGGCGTCCCCTTCCGTTGCGCCCACATTTCCTGGAAAGTCTGGCCCTCCGGTGCCGGCATGTCGCGATGGCCGGTCCAGCCACCGGCGAGCGGCAGCCGCCGGAAGCGGCCCTTGCGTGCGCCGAGATTGCCGAGCGCGCGCATCGCGATGCGGGTGACGAACTGATAGAGGCGCGGGCGCTTGGCGAAAAACGCCCACAGCCGGAGTCCCCAGCGATAGGTCGTCGGCGACAGGTGACGTTCGAATTCCCGTTCGCGCCAATGACGCATCATCCTTGGTAGCGGGATTTTCATCGGGCAAACCGCTTCGCAGCGCCCGCAGAAGCTGGACGCGTTAGGCAGGTGCCCGGCTTGATCGATGCCGATCAGCGCCGGCGTCAGCACCGCCCCCATCGGCCCGGAATAGACCCAGCCATAGGCGTGGCCGCCGATCGCTTGGTACACCGGGCAGTGGTTCATGCAGGCGCCGCACCGGATGCAGCGCAGCATGTCCTGGAACTCCGACCCAACCATTGCGGAGCGGCCGTTGTCCAGGATCACGACGTGGTACTCTTCGGGCCCGTCCGGATCGCCCGGCCGCCGCGGCCCGGTCGAGAACGTCGTGTAGCAGGCCATGTCCTGCCCGGTCGCCGAACGCGCCAGCAGCCGCAGGATCTGGCTCACGTCCTCCAGCGTCGGCGTGATCTTCTCGATCGTCGCCAACACGATATGGACACGCGGCAGCATCTGGGTCAGGTCGCCGTTGCCCTCGTTGGTGACGATTACCGAGGTTCCGGTCTCGGCGATCAGGAAGTTTGCTCCCGTGATGCCGACTTCCGCCGTCTGAAATTGGCGGCGCAGGATTGCGCGCGCCTCGCCAAGCAGCGCCGTCGGCTCGGTGAGGTCGCGCTCCGGCGAGAGGTTCGTGTGCGCTCGCCGAAACTCAGCCTCGATCTGGTCCTTGGTAACGTGCACCGCCGGCGCGATGATGTGGCTCGGCGGCTCGTGGCGAAGCTGGATGATGTACTCGCCGAGATCGGTTTCGACCGCCTCGACGCCGCTTTCCGCCAAATGCTCGTTGAGGCCGATCTCCTCGGCGATCATCGACTTGCCTTTGGTGACCGTTTGCGCCCCGACGCGGAGGCAGATGTCCCGGATCAGGTCGCGCGCCTGCGACGCCGTCTCCGCATAGTGGACCTGGCCGCCGGTCTCGGTGACCTTCTCCTCGTAGGCCTCGAGATAAAGGTCGAGATGAGCGAGCGTGTGATTTTTGATATCGCGCGCCGCGGCGCGCAGTGCCTCGAATTCCGGCAGTGCCTCGATCGCCGCCGCGCGCTTGTCGACAAAGCCGCTCCTGGCGTGACCCAGCGCCTCTTGCAAATGGCGGTCGTCGAGCGCCCGCCGGGCGTTGCTCTTGAATGCCGGTGAGCCGACGTCCATGGTTTCAGCCAGCCTGCGACCGCTCGGCCGGGTCGGCCGCCGGCTCGCCGATCGCTGGCGCCGCGGTCGTGCCGGCGAGGACTTCTACGACGTGCCGCGCCGATACGGCGATGCCCTGACGGCGCAGCTTGCCGGCAATGTTCAACAGGCAGCCGAGGTCGCCGGCAAGCACCGTCCCCGCGCCTGACGCCGCGATCGCCGCCGTCTTCTTCTCGACGATGGCGTTTGAGAGGTCGGGGTATTTGACGCAGAACGTCCCGCCGAACCCGCAGCACGCCTCGGTATCGTCCATTTCGGTCAGCCTCAGCCCGCGCACCGTTTTCAGGAGCGCTCGCGGCTGGTCCCGGATGTCGAGCTCGCGCAGGCTGGAGCAGGAGTCGTGATAGGTGACCGTCCCCTCGAACGCCGCCGCGACGCCCTCAACGCCCCGCACATCGACCAGGAAGCTAACGATCTCGTGGACCTTGGCGGCAAACGCCGTGGCCCGGCCGCTCCACGCGGCGTCGTCGGCGAACAGGCGGGGATAGTGGACCTTGAGCATGCCGGCGCAGGAGCCGGATGGCGCCACCACGTAGTCGTAGGGCTCGAACGCCGCGATCACCAGCCGCGCGATCGCGCGCGCATCATCACGGTCGCCAGAATTGTAGGCGGGCTGTCCGCAACAGGTTTGCGCCGCCGGCACCGCGACGCGACACCCCGCCATTTCCAGAAGCCTGACGGCAGCGAGACCGACGCTGGGGCGAAAAAGATCGACCAGGCAGGTGACGAACAGGCCGACCGTCGGTGCGTTTTCTGCCTTCGCCATCTTGATCTTCCGCGGGAGTCACGGGCTTCGATAGCAGGCTCGGCAAGCACATATCAACACGGCGCTCCCGCGGGCCGCCGTGTTTCGACGCATTTCGTGAAATGAGAAAGGAGGGCGCAGCGCGCCCTCCTTCGACAGTGTCGCTTTGGTCACCCGGTCTTTACCGGCGACGGGAGGTGCCCTTGGTCGAGATCTTCTTCTTGGTGCTCTTGGACGATCCGCCCTTGGTGTAGGACTTGGTGCTCTTGGACGATCCGCCCTTGCTGTAGGACTTGGTGCTCTTGGACGATCCGCCCTTGCTGTAGGACTTGCCGTTCTTGGACGACCCGCCCTTGCTGTAGGACTTGCCGTTCTTGGACGACCCGCCCTTGCTGTAGGACTTGCCGTTCTTGGACGATCCGCCCTTGCTGTAGGACTTCGCGCCCCTAGTGTTGGACTTTCCGACCTTCTTGAAGGTCTTTACCGTCCTGTGGGACTTCTTGACCGTCTTATGAGGCTTGCCACGCTTGTGGATCTTGCCATTGGGCTTGCCACGCTTGTGGATCTTGCCATGGGGCTTGCCACGCTTGTGGATCTTGCCATGGGGCTTGCCACGCTTTTGGAAGTGCTTGCGCCCCTTCGGGTGCTTGTAGTCACAGACTGGACCGTCGCCCCCGCCACCGCCTCCAAGGTTCTCGCCGCCACCACCGCGGATGTTGCTTTCGTTCCGCGGCAGGTTGGGCAGGAACGTACAGCCGACGACGATACGGTTCACGTCGCTGAGGCCGACCGGGACCAGCGTGCAGCCGGGGCCCAGGCCCGACACCATGGGCGACACCATGGTCGTGTCGGCGGCCTGCGCTGGTGCCGCGGTCCAAAGACCGAGGCCCAAAGCCACCGTCAATACGGAGAGTAGTGCTTTCATGACCGAGCTCCCTCGTTGTTTTGCAAGAAGCCGGCCTCAAGCTCCTGGCAACAAGAAAGCCCTAACGGATTCTTAATACAATGCTGTATTTTAGGATGTTTAGAACATTGTTAACTTCAAAAGAGAACATCAGACACTGGATTAAGTGACTGGTTACTAACTTTGACTTCGGAATATTGAATAGTTAATGCAGCCGAGTAACCCCGCCCCGCCTCAGTCGTGGTGAAGAAAGCGTGAAGATGGACTGGGCGAACCCCGGCTATTACCCGTCAGTCGATTGGCCGCACCAGGCGATCGCCGACAACCGGCGGTCTGGACACGCGCCAATGGGCGTTCGCAGGTCAGTCGGGCCCGCTATCCCGCCCAAGCGGTCCACCGCGCTGCTTGCTGTCCTCGGGAGCGGGTGACGGCTACCGCGCCAATCCGGCCGGGCGGCGAGAGCTGCCCCCGCCACGCCCGGTCGGATCGCCGATCAA
>Ga0315553_10004643_pt1 | contig 10308 bp, 6 predicted proteins | sample SalMarSW160140MG_FD_203099 | JGI IMG/M metagenome (GOLD analysis project Ga0315553, IMG submission 203099) | Salt marsh sediment microbial communities from the Plum Island Ecosystem LTER, Massachusetts, United States - Salt Marsh Sediment SW1601-40 ... | reverse complement strand
CCGACATTGTGATCGAGCGCTGCTCGTCCTTGTCCTCGGCGAGCGCCACCGGCGCCGCCAGAAAAAGCCCGATCAGGGCCGGGAAAACGAAGGAAGACAGGATGCGCATCTTTTCGGCTCCGGGTTGCTGCGCGGGCCACGTTAGGCCGCGTTCGGGGAATAATCGAGGCGGCCGAGTCGTTTCAGGCGGGCGCGCAAGTCTGATATAGAGGCCGCGCCCGAGTCTCTCAGGGCCCGTAGCTCAATGGTTAGAGCTGGCGGCTCATAACCGTCTGGTTCCAGGTTCGAATCCTGGCGGGCCCACCAATCACATCAATGCGTTAGGTGCATCGCTCGGGTATGGTGGTTTGTTCGGGGGCGCACTGGGGGCGCAGATTTCGTCCAGATGCTGAGGCTGAAGCACCTCCAACTTGGTCCGCTATCGGGGCCAGCGCCGACTCTCTGATCAGCGATGTCCAGAGTCCGCTTCTGGCCCGAAGCGGACATTCGCACTCGTCGCCGTTCAAGGCCAATCGTCCGAGGTGCAGAATTGCGGACATGCTCGGACTTCGCGTCGATAGTCTCGCGCAACGGGATTTACGTTTGCCGAAAGCGTCGAGGTCGAAACAGTGACGGCGCTCCCAGGGGGGGGCAACGACCGGCGTGCCGTCAGTTACCAGAACAAACCCGGTTTCCCGTGATGCCTGCGGCGCCGCCGCCGCCTATCGCGGCGTTGCGCATCTCGCCTAGGCTGGTCGAAGAAGCCGAAGAAGCCGGGTTGCCATGATTGGTCGTCGTCTTCACGGACAGCAGAGACCGTCGGCCGGCGCGTCTTGAAGCCGCCCTGGGGCTGATTGCTCAGCACCGCAACAAACTCGGTGCGAAAGTTGGTCTCGCGGCTCAGCGGCTCATCCGAGACGACGATCGATGAGCGCGGCAGCGCCGTCGGCGCGATGCGATCGAGAACTTCCTTTGGGATGCTGATGCGGTCGAGTGCGTCCTTGGCATCATCCCCGTTGTCGATCGTGACCGCGGTCCATCGAAGGCCCGCGTCGTTGCTCGCCATCGCCGTGAACACATGCGTACCGATCGGCCTGTCAGGGTCGCGGATCGTGACCGGCACCTCAATGCTCGCATCGAAGACCTCGCCGCCGTCCGGCCACGGCTTATGCGTGTTGCGGCGCACGTAGAGCTTCTTGGTGGCGCGGCTGATGTAGACCGAGACCGGTTCCAGCGCGAGCTTTGCATCTTTGGCCGCTTTCTTGGTGGCAGTCTTCCTGCTCGCGGCCGCCTTGGCGGCATCCGCGGCCTTCGCTGCGGCATCGATTTTCGACGTCGCATCGGCTTTGGCGGTGTCGCGTTTTGCGCCCGCGTCGGCTGCCTTGGTCGCGGCCTTCAGCTTTCGTGCCTGTGCCTTGGCCACGCCCGACTTCGCCCTTTCGAGTGCCTTTTCGGCGTCGGCGAGATCTTCGTCGGCCGCGGACTTCTGCCGTTCCGCTTTGGCGGTATCTGCGGGTTTGGAAGCGGCATCGCTGTTCGCATCCGCACCGGCCTTGGCGGCGTCGAGTTTCGTGCCCGCTTCTGCGGCCTTGGCAGCGGCCTTGAGCTTTTGCTCCTGCGCCTTGGCCTCGCGCGACTTGGCCTTTTCGAGTGCCTTTTCTGCGTCAGCGAGTTCGTCATCGGCGTAAGACTTGCGCCGTTCTAGCTTGCGCAGCGTCGCCCTTGCAGATGCCGCTTCGCGCGCAGCCTTCCTGGACGACTTCTTCGTCTCGTCGGCCGCCTTGGCGGCCTCGGCTGCCTCGCGCGCGAGCGTCTCGGCGCGCTCCGGAGCGGCAGCGACGGCCGCTGCATCCGGCACCAGCAGTGCTGGATGAGAAAATTCGACGGGAATGGCGTCGTTGGGAGAAATTATCACGCGCATCCCGATCCGCGTCTTGTCGAACAGCTTCCTGGCAAAGCCGTAGGGCATTCGCACGCAGCCGTGCGAGGCGGCATACCCCGGCAGCGGGCCGCCATGGAACGCGATGCCGTTCCAAGTGAGGCGCTGCATGTGCGGCATCGAGGCGTCGTCGTAGAGGGTCGAGTGGTGGTCCAAGTCCTTCTCGAGAACGGCGAAGACGCCGGCCGGTGTTTCGCGTCCCTTGACGCCGGTCGACACCGGGGCCTTCCGAATCCAGCCGTCTGCGTCATAAAACGTAATCTGCTGGGACTTGAGCGACACAATCGCCATGATCGGCTCGCCGGCATCTCGCGGCGCGGTCTCCACGGCGGAGTTTTTCGCCCCGACATTGGCGGTCACCGCCGTCAGTGCGGCAAGAGCCGAAATCGCTACGATGGCGGGTCGTCCTAAACGCCGAACTGTTGATCTTTTCATGAAAAATCGATCTGCCCTGCCAGTGCCATGCCCCGCCCCCGTTGATGCCAGTCCGTGCTTGCCTCAATCAAGTGTCAATTCGTGCCATCTAGATGGCTGACCGGACGCGGCCTCCGATGGACACTCGGTGCCTGGCCGAGGCGCCCGGAAAAACGCTGCGTCGCCTGCGTTTCATGCTTGGACGTTCCAACGCTAGGCGTACGTCCGCTCCTGGCCCACAGCAGACATGTCTTACTTCCAAAGCGGACTGCCGTGTGATGTTCATTGGAAGTCCCCTAGGGATAGAAGTCGGACCGTGCTAGGCTGGTGAGTGCAGAGACAACGACGGGCGCAATCCATGCATAAATCTTTGCGCTTGGTGTCGTTCAACATCCTCGAGGGCTTCCGGCCAATTTCTCCCTCAATCCGCGAGCGGCGACTGCTGGATCGGGCCCGCGTCGACGCCGCTCGTGCTGTCATCGCAGGTCTTTCTCCCGACATCCTCGTCCTCAATGAGGCGCTGTTCTGCCGGCACTTCGCTGGCAGGGCCGTTGATTACGGTTGTTTATTCGACTTCCCCTTTCAGTCGGTCGCGCTCTATGACGACGCATGGGGCAATGCCATTCTGAGCCGCTGTCCGATCGTCAACTCGCAGGAAATGCGGATCTATAATCGCGGCGGCCTCGTAGTTGCCTCATATCATCCGCACCCGGCACGCTATCCAGAAAACAAGGCGCTTGATTTCACTCGACTGGTCGAAGGTGTGACCGGCGCCATTTTCGTGTGCGGGGATCTCAACTGCATCAGTCCACAGGATCACACTAATCGCGGCCAACTGGTCGAAGCCTTTCGAAATTTCTCGCCGAACCCAGAAATCGCCGTGGATCAGTTCATCGAAAGCGGCAAGCGGGTGTTCAGTGCGCTGGCAAAACTCGGGTTCACGGATGCAGTGCCAGCAAGCGGAAGGCGTTATTCGATTCCGACGGACCTCATCAATCCGGACAAGAGCTCAGCGATGCGCATCGACCACATTTTGGCTAATGATGCCATCGAGATCGTCGGCGGCGAGGTTGTGCAGAACGCAGCCAGCAACCGCGCCAGCGACCACCATCCGGTCGTGGTAGAGTTTCGAATTCGAGCAGAACCGGCTAATGCGTCATAGCTTGTGAGGAGAACCTCTAAAACCTTCAACATCTGCGTAATAGGCAGGTTGAGCCTCGAATGGAGCGCTCTTCTCAAGGCCAGTATCGACTGGCGCATGGCCGCAGCCCGCCCGATGCTGTCATCTGCCGCCATCCTGCAGATTGCACCTGCCCTTCACTCAAAGCGGACATTTCTCTTGTCCGCTGCCGCGAACGACAGTTCACTCTCCTTTTAGGGCGACTTGCCGCTCGATGGCCGACGTCCACTCTACCGCGCTAAGCCGACATCGCAACTGAACTCCGGCGATGTCATCAGTGGCGGATAGCAGACATAGGAAGATGATCGACCGTCTCACTAACGTCGGTAGCAAACCATGAAGAGTGTTCTGTGCATATCGCTATTGATCCTACTGATGCCGATCGCTTACGCCGCCTCATTGCCGGGCGACATCGCCGATGGGAAGCGCTTGTATGACGCTAACTGCATGGACTGCCACGATACGGGCATCCACACGCGCAAGGACCGACTCGTTCAGTCTTTGGATGCGTTGAAAAAGCAGGTGGGCAACTGCACTCACATGGCAAAGAAAGAATTTTCCGCGAGTGAGACGCAGAACATCATCAAGTACCTGAACGATGAGTTTTATCACTTCCGCTAGACGTAAAAAAGAAACGGACACAAGAGGCTCGCGGATTTCGGCGCACATCAAGATGCTGCTAAGCCGCTAACCTCGACTCCCCCGTCACCGCAGCAGTTGGAACAGCCGCAAAATACCCGACAAATGCCCGCCTTTGGCCCGACGCTGACGATTGGACCCACCATCCTTTGCGTCCGCACTTCGGGGAGAAGCGGTCGAACCTCGGCAGCCGGGTCAACGGCAGAGGATGACCCAGAACCGCCATCGCGGAAGCAGGCGCTGACTTCCGATGCTGAATGTAGAACTGACGTTGGGAACCGGCGCCCCGAAACGAAAATTATTGTGCTGGTTGGGTTATAGTGGTTCCAGGTTCGAATCCTGGCGGGCCCACCAATCACATCAATGCGTTAGGTGTCTCGCTCGAGATTGCGGAGCTGTTTCGGGGGTACAGATTTCACCCGAGAAGACTGTCGACACGCAACATCAAAAATTGATGATCGCGCCCGACAGCACCAGATCGAGATCGTCGATCGGCGCCCCTGCGATCGGCCCCGTCGCGGCTAATCCCTGAAGTTGGCGCAGCGTCACGTCTCCGGAGACGTGCCGGTAGGACAAGTAGACGATCATCGCCGCGGCATCGATGCCCTGGGCGAAGCCGCCGCCGATCACATCCATGTCCGACTGCCAGACGGTCCAAAAGCCGAGGCCGGTCGGATTGAGCGGGTCTCCGGGCAACACCGGGATCCCGGTCGGCGCACCGCCGTTGTAGAGATAGAGCTCGCCGTAGATCGTCGATTTGCCGAGCGCGTTGATCTTTCTCTCGAGCCCCACCTGCCCCGACCAGAACAACTCCCCGTCGTCGACGCCCGTATTGACAAAGCGCCTGGTGTCCTCGAGCACGCCCTCGATCGTCAGTCCGAAACCGAGATTGAGGAACATCCCGGTCGCCTCGTGACGCACGCTGACGGAGCCGCTCGCCTGGCGGCACTTGCTGGCGTCGCCCGAGTTCACGAAGCGGTTGAGCGCGCATACGCCGACCGAGCGCGAGCCCGGCACCAAGTCGAGGTAGCCGATGCCCGCCGCGATATCGAGGCCCGCGATCTCGCCGCGGTAGCGCAGTGTCGCATCCCAGAAATCGTCGACGACCAGTGTTGCGGCCGCGGTAAATCCGTTCCAGGCGGGCGAGACGTATTTGATTTGCTCGAAGCCGCGCTGCGTCTCGCCGGGCTGGTCGCCGCCCGCCCCGACGATGCGTCGCCACGTGAGCGTGCGGCTGAGCGCGCCGTTGCGCGCCGAGCGCAGGAACATGCTGAGGCCGGAGTTTTCGACGGCGCCGTATTTCGCGAACCAGTCCGTCTGCGTGACGTTCGAATCCGCAATGTTGGTGAAGGACGGGAACGTCGATCCCACGAACAGCGTGCCATAACGCTTGCTCTTGAGGAACCAGACGGAGTCCCGAATGTCGAGAGTGTCGTCACGCAGACCAAATGTTCGAAGCTGGTTCACCACCTTGGAGTTGGCCGTTCTGATCCCCAGCTCGAGGCGGTAGCCGGCTTGCCAGTCGGACGTGATGTTGCCGGCGCCGACGAAGCGCAAGCGCGTGCGGGCGTTGTCGTTGGTGACGACGTAGACGTTGCTCTCGGCCTCGTCGTCCCAGCCGAGCAGCGCTTGGTTGATGAGCCCGGAGACCTCGAGCGTGACCCTGCGGTTGCCCTTGCGCGCCACCGTGGCCTCGAGCTCGGCGATGCGGGACTCCAGGTCGGCGCAACACTCGGTGCCGAGGTCCGCTGCACGGGCAGAGACAGCGCCGAGAGAGATCAGCATCGCCGCGGTTAGGATTGCGGCACACAAGCCGCGCCGATTGCGCACGCCCGATGCCCCTCGTCCCGTGCAGGCCCGTTCTGACGCTCAGTAGTCTGAGGCCTAGCAGATTCGCGCGCCGCGACGGCCTCATTGCCGCGCTCTTTTGCGGCCTCGGAGCTTATTGCGTCCATTTGCAGCTTCAGGCGGAACATGCTCTCTAGGGCGCGGCGCGGGGGTGGGGCCCAGCGGATTGACCAACGCGTCGACATCCTCGTGAATCGGCATCCCCGGAGGCGGCAAGCTTGAGCCGGTTGATTATCGTTTCAAACAGGGTTGCCGAGCCCAGTCAGTCCGCGCAGGCTGGTGGGCTTGCCGTAGGCGTGCTTGACGTCTTGCGCGAGAACGGGGGCCTCTGGTTCGGTTGGGACGGCTCCACTGTTGCGGACGGGCAGCCCACGCCGCTCAACGTTGCTGAGCACGACGGCATCACCATCGCGACAATGCCGCTCAGCGAGAAGGACTACCATGAATACTACCACGGCTTCAGCAACAGCATCCTCTGGCCTATCTTTCACAACCGTCTCGACCTCGCCGCGATCAATTCGGAGTCCGCAGGCGGATATAGACGCGTCAACGAAAGCTTTGCCGACGCCCTTTCGAGCCTGATCCAGCCCGGTGACCTCGTCTGGGTCCACGACTACCACCTCATCCCCTTGGGAGCGGAGCTGCGCCGGCGGGGATGCCGAAATCGCCTCGGTTTCTTCCTCCACATTCCGTTTCCCACGCCCGACGTCTTCGTCGCCATCCCCGAGCACCAGTGGCTCATGCGGTGTCTTCTCTCGTACGATCTCGTTGGTATGCAAACGAGATCGGACGTCGGCAACTTCGAGCGCAGCCTGCAAGAGCTCAAAGGCAAGATTGACGACCAGGGTAAAACGGATGAGTGGTGGACATTGCCCTGTTCCGTCGGTGCCTTTCCAATCGGAATCGACGTCGATGCGTTCGCCGCGATGGCACGAACCGAGGAAGCGCAAGCCCGGATCGAGCGCCTTAATCGCCGCGCGAGCGCTCGCATCCACATCATCGGCGTCGACCGGCTCGACTATACCAAGGGGCTCCCAGAACGGCTTCGCTCCTTCCGCCGGCTGCTAGAGCTCTACCCGGAGAACCAGAAAGTGGCGACGCTGATGCAGATCGCGCCGCCCACGCGCGAGGATGTCGACGCCTACGCCGACATTCGTCACGAGCTGGAGGCGCTGTCGGGAGCCATCAACGGCGAATTCGGGGACTTCGACTGGACGCCGGTCCGCTACATTCACCGCGTGATCCCGCGCGATACGTTGGCGGCCCTGTTTCGAGGCAGCCACGTCGGTCTTGTCACCCCGCTGCGCGATGGAATGAACATTGTCGCAAAGGAGTACGTGGCGGCCCAGGACGAACAGGATCCGGGCGTGCTCGTCCTGTCGAGATTTGCCGGTGCGGCGGAGGAACTCGTGGAGGCCCTGATCGTCAATCCCTATGATCCCGACGAAGTCGCACACGCGCTTCAGCAGGCGATCAAGATGCCGCTTGCTGAACGCCGGGAGCGGCATGGCGCGCTGTTGCGGCGGGTTCGCGAGCACGACGTCAGGTATTGGCGCGAAAGCTTTCTTGCGAGCTTGTCGGGAGAAAGAGCGGACCTCGTTGGAGCACCCGTTGACCGGGCGTAAGGGACGCGCGGTCGACGGTCCGATTTGGTCCTGCGGCCGCAAGCCCCTCTTCAGATTTTGTTAGCTTTGGCGCTTAAGCGATCGTCGCCTCGTTTCCTCGAACATGACGAGATGCAGTGCTTTTCCCCGCTCGAGGCTTGTCGACAACCGTAACGGCGCTTACCATTGGCGAATGCTGAGAAGCTGCCTGTCGACTGCCTGCGCATGCCTGCAACCGAATCGGCTCCATCTTCGTTGCATGCTATCGGCAGTCGGCACTGAACACCGATATTGAGGCGCAATGTCGGGACCTGCAAGCGAACAGCTCGAGGCTCCACTGGCGAAATCCGACCAAGATTTCCCGTCTCCCCGGCCCGATGATGCCCTGCTGAAGGCTGCCAGGCGCAGGGTTGCGATTGAAACTGTCTGGCCCGAGATCGATGGCGGGCGCTTCCCGGCAAAACGTGCCGTCGGCGACGTCATGAGCGTCGAGGCCGACATCTTCTGCGATGGCCATGACAAGATCGACGCGGCGCTGATGTATCGCCGCGAGGGAGAGGCGGCTTGGCACGAGACGCCGATGCGCTTCCTCGAGAACGACCGCTGGCGCGGTGAATTCCTGCTCGAGCGCAATGCGCGCTATCTGTACACGATCATTGCGTGGCGCGATCTTTTCGCGTCCTGGTGCGACGAGGTTGCAAAGAAGCACAATGCCGGCCAGGCGATTGCGCTGGAGCTGATCGAGGGGCGCCACATCGTCGAGAAGACGATTGCGGAGGGGGATCGCGTCTCGGAGTCCGATCGACGCGACCTGCAGGACCTCCTCGATGCCTTACCGCGCGCGGAGACCGATGCGGCCCAACTGAAACTTCTGACGAGCGCGCCAACGCGCGAGCTCTTTGCGCGCACGGGTCTGCGCACCAACCTGACCCGATATGACAAGGAGCTGGCGGTTTGGGTTGACCGCAGAGCGGCCGTGCTCAGCGCCTGGTATGAAATGTTTCCGCGATCACAGTCGGGCGACACGCATCGGCACGGCACCTTCGACGACGTCATCGCGCGGCTGCCCTACGTGCGCGACTTGGGGTTTGATGTTCTCTACTTCCCGCCCATCCATCCGATTGGCCGAACCAATCGCAAGGGGCGCAACAACGCTTTGACACCGACTGCGGATGATACCGGCAGCCCTTATGCCATCGGCTCGCCGGAAGGCGGTCACGACGCGATTCACGCACGGCTTGGCACGTTCGCCGCATTCGAACGCCTGTTGAAGGCCGCCAAAGCGCACGGGCTCGAGATCGCCCTCGACTTTGCCATCCAGTGCTCGCCTGATCATCCGTGGATCAAAGCGCACCCGGAATGGTTCGACTGGAGGCCCGACGGCACCATCAAGTACGCGGAGAACCCGCCCAAGAAGTACGAGGACATCGTCAACGTTCACTTCTACCGCGACGCCTTGCCCTCCATCTGGTACGCGTTGCGCGACGTCGTGCTCTTTTGGGCTGAAAAGGGCGTGCGCATCTTCCGGGTCGATAACCCGCACACTAAGCCGTTCCCGTTTTGGGAATGGATGATCCGTGAGGTGCGGGACCGTTTCCCCGACGTCATCTTCCTGTCCGAAGCCTTTACCCGCCCAAAGCCGATGAAGCGGCTTGCCAAACTCGGCTTCACGCAGTCCTACACGTACTTCACGTGGCGCAACACCAAGCAGGAGCTGACCGAATATATGACAGAGCTCACGCAAACCGAGATGCGCGAGTACTTCCGTCCGAATTTTTTCGTCAATACGCCGGACATCAATCCCGTCTACCTGCAGACGAGCGGGCGGGCTGGTTTCCAGGCACGGCTGGTCCTGGCGGCAACGCTCGCCGGCAACTACGGCGTCTATAACGGCTTCGAGCTTTGTGAAGGGCGCGCGATCCCCGGCAAGGAGGAGTATCTCGACTCTGAGAAGTACGAGATCCGCGCCTGGGATTGGGACCGAGCAGGCAATATCCGCGAGGATGTCGCCCTTATCAATCGCTTACGCCGCAACCATCCGGCGCTGCAGCAGTTCAAGAACCTCAATTTCTACAACGCCTGGAACGACCACATCCTCTATTACGGCAAGGCGACGCCAGACAAAGATGAATTCTTACTGTTTGCAGTGAACCTCGACCCGCACAATGTGCAAGCGGCCCACTTCGAGGTGCCTCTGTGGGAGTTCGGGCTGCCGGACGAGGCTTCGATCGCCGTTGAGGATCTCGTCACCGGCAAACGCTTCGCGTGGTCGGGCAAAGTGCAGCATATGCTGCTCGATCCCAAGGATCGTCCCTACGCAATCTGGCGGCTCGCCAAGCCCGAAGGAGCGGCCCCATGACGTCGAATGACACATTGGAAGCGCCGATCGAGGTCCCGGCCGCAGCCGACATCGAACTTTCGGGCCAACCCGCGATCGATCGCACAGTGTCCGACTGGTACAAGGACGCCATCATCTACCAGCTGCACGTCAAGGCGTTCCAGGACGCCAACGGCGACGGCATCGGCGATTTCGAAGGTCTGATGCAGCGCCTCGACTACATCGAGGCGATCGGCGTTACGGTGCTGTGGCTCCTGCCCTTCTATCCTTCTCCGCTCCGAGACGACGGTTACGACATCTCCGACTACCGGCAGGTCAATCCGTCGTACGGCGACATGGACGGGTTCAAGGTCTTCGTCAAAGAGGC
>Ga0315553_10004642_pt1 | contig 10309 bp, 14 predicted proteins | sample SalMarSW160140MG_FD_203099 | JGI IMG/M metagenome (GOLD analysis project Ga0315553, IMG submission 203099) | Salt marsh sediment microbial communities from the Plum Island Ecosystem LTER, Massachusetts, United States - Salt Marsh Sediment SW1601-40 ... | reverse complement strand
ACTACCGCAGCAAGGCTGGTTTGCGAAGGATAAATTTGATTGGGACAGAGTTAATACGATTGTGGAGTAAGTTTGATATGAGAATAGCGATTGCAAGTGGCAAAGGCGGAACAGGAAAAACAACTATAGCGACGAATCTCGCCTCTTCGATCGCTCGGATGGGCGAAAATGTGCAGTATCTTGATTGTGATGTTGAAGAGCCAAATGGCCACATCTTTCTTAAGCCTGAAATAAAGGAAACACAGAAGACTACGGTTGGTGTTCCGGAAGTTGACAATGACTTATGCGACGGCTGTGGCAAATGTGGGCAGCTCTGCCAATACAGTGCCATAATTTGTTTGAAAGACAAGCCACTTGTCTTTGAGCAATTATGCCATTCGTGCGGTGGCTGTGAACTTGTCTGCCCCACCGGTGCTATTAAAGAAAAACAGATAGAAATTGGATTTGTTGATTTGGGTACGGCAGGTGATGTGAAATTTGGTCAGGGCAGGCTGAAAATAGGAGACGTTCGGTCACCTGCTTTGATAAAGAAGGTAAAAGAAAACGCAGCCAATAACGGCACCGTCATAATAGATGCTCCGCCGGGCACCTCGTGTCCGGTAATTGAAGCAGTCAAAGGGGCAGATTACGTTCTGCTGGTCACCGAACCTACACCGTTTGGTTTAAATGACCTGGAACTGGCGGTGGAGATGGTAAGAGAGCTTGGGCTTGCCTTTGCTGTTGTAATAAACCGTTGCGACATAGGTGACGGGCGAGTTGTACGCTATTGCCAGCAACAAGATATAGAAATTCTCCTTGAGATGCCGAACGACCGACTGGTAGCGGAAGCTTACTCACAGGGGATTAAAATAATTGATGCATTACCCGGCTACGAAGAAAAGTTATTACAGCTATATCAGAAAATCAATTCGAGAGTCACGGTCAAATGAAAGAAGATTTCGAATTCATGGAAAGAATAAGCCGTGACTTAGAGGCCCGTAAAGCAGCTTGTAAGGTTCTCGATGTTTCCGAAGACGCTGACAGGAACGAGCTGAAAAAAGCGTATAGAAAAGCATCAATGAAATACCATCCTGATCATAACCAAGACGACCCTGATGCTAATAAGAAATTTACACTTGTCAAGTGTGCATACCAATTATTAGCCGAGGATAAACCCTGTCTTGAATTAATAGAGGAAATCAATACATGGGAAGGTGTGCCAGAGGATAGCAAATACAATTTGGACAACCCGTGGGGGCATTTCTTGTGGTGGCGTGAAAAATATTATGGTTCTGGAAAAGAGAAAAGGTCAAATGGCAAACGCTCTTCTTGTATTTAACAGAAATCCATACGACGGAACAGATGTAACACGGAATGGCCTTCGGCTGGCAGGACAACTGCTTAATGCCGGTTTGGAAGTGAATATATTTTTAATGAATGATGAAGTTGGTAAGGTTGTTTCATTTTAGGTATTGTTAGTGAGTCCTGCGAAGCTTTCTGATAACTTTTACGACAAGATCAAACCACGTTTGTATCAACGCGTGGGCAAAGAGTTGTGTTTAGCTTATCGTGTGCTTGATTTGGGCTGCGGAGCATGTGAGCTTGCCCAGTACTTATCCGAAACCTATGATCAAAAGGTTACAGGGGTGGATATTTCTGCCGATAGCTTTCCAAATAACCGAAATATCACAAAAAATACCGAGCATATTCGCTGTATTCACAAAGATGCAGCTCGTCTTACTTTTATTCGGAACCGAGCAATAGACGCTGCGACAATATTTTGGGCTTTGCATGAGATGAAAAATTCTCAGGCGATTTTACAAGAGACCTATCGAGTTTTGCGGCCGGGCGGCAAAATACTTATTGTTGAATTTCCTCGCAACTCGTTAGCCCAAAAGTTATGGAACGAGAACTACTATACAATCAGAGAATTAACAGGTTCTCTTCTTAAGGCTGGTTTTAAAGATATTCTGGCTAAACGAATCGAACATAAACAAATTCTTTGGGTGACCGGTTTTCGCAGTAAGAATTGATCTGAATAGGAGAGGATCATAATGTTAGGGTTTGAGCTTTGTGCAAATAGAAAAGGAGACAAAGGATATGCCTTGGGTAAATGAGGAAATTTGTGTGGGTTGTGGTGTATGTGTTGATGATTGTCCGGTAGGAGCGATTACATTAAAAGATGACCAAAAAGCGATTATTAACGAAGACAAATGTATCAGGTGTGCTCGATGTCACGATGTTTGTCCACAGGAAGCTGTTCGGCACGATAGTGAAAGGATTCCGCAGGAAGTTGAGGCAAACATAGAAAAAACTAGGGATCTTTTGAGACATTTTGAAACTCCCCATGAGCAGCAGGCATTTCTCGAACGAATGGTTCGGTATTTTAAGAAGCAACAAAAAGTGGCTTCTATTACTATGGATAAAATAACTGCCATAAAGGCCGATGTTGCCAGCCGCTAAAAAATAATATCCCGGCAGGCTGTAAGCGGGACCAGTTAATCTTTGTATTAGTGAAAGGTAGCTTTATGAAGGAATTGGTAGTTATAAGTGGTAAAGGTGGAACCGGCAAGACAAGTATTGTAGCCGCGTTTGCAGATCTTGCGAAAAACGCTTTGTTTGCTGATTGCGATGTTGATGCAGCAGATCTGCACCTTGTATTGGAACCGAAGATAAAGCAGACCTCTGACTTTTCCGGCGGCAAACAGGCAGCCATAGTCGCCGCAAAATGCACCGGTTGTGGTAAGTGCCGGGATTTGTGCAAATTTGACGCCATACACTTCGATGGCCGAGCAAATGATGTGGTTGACAAGATGTTTACCATTGACCCAGTTTCATGTGAAGGCTGCAAGGTGTGCGTGGAGTTTTGTCCGGTGGAAGCGATTAAGTTCGAGGAGGCTATAAATGGGCAGTGGTTCGTATCGGATACACGGTATGGAACAATGGTTCATGCCAAACTCGGAATAGCTGAAGAAAACAGCGGGAAATTAGTAACCCTAATTCGTAAGGAAGCAAAGAGAATCGCTACAGAACAAAAGAAGGATTTAATTATCGTTGATGGCTCACCAGGTATTGGCTGTCCGGTGATTGCATCAATTACGGGAGCAGATCTGGTACTGATAGTTACAGAGCCGACCCTTTCCGGCCAGCATGATTTAGGCCGGGTTGCTGATTTAGTCGCTGGTTTTAAAATCCCCACTTTGGTTGCCATAAACAAATTTGATTTGAATCCCAATATGGTAGAACGAATAGAGGAAGATGCCCGCAGTAGAGATATAAAAGTGGCGGGAAAAATTCGTTATGACGAGGCTTTTACAAAAGCGCAAATTCTCAAATCGACAGTGTTGGAATATACCGGTGGTGCAGTATCGGAAGACGTAAAAGCCTTATGGAGAAATGTCACCTATGCCCTTGCTTAGAGGCAATTTGCAAATGATAACAGAGAAACAATCTCGGTTTGATTTTGACTTGTTAGCTGATAAATATGAATCATGGTACGAAAGTGCCAAGGGCCGAATGTACGACCGTTTGGAAAAGAGAGCAATCAGCCGCTACCTTTCACCAAGTGCCAAAGGTAAGAAATTGTTGGAAATTGGCTGCGGTACTGGCCATTGGAGCCGGTTTTTCAGTGAGTATGGATTTGAAGTTACAGGCGTTGATATTTCTGAGCGTATGATAGACATAGCCAAAGGCAGAAATATCTCCAACGCCTCGTTCCAACTCGCCGATGGCCATTCTTTGCCCTTTGCCGATGAGACATTTGATGTAACAGCAGCATTTACAACGTTGGAATTCGTTCGTGACGCTGAGATGGTGGTGCAAGAAATGGTACGTTGCACTCGCAAGCCGTCAGGGCAATTGCTCATAGGGGTACTGAATGCGTTGGCAAGATTAAATCGCAACAGACAGCAAACCCCTGAATCGTTATATGCAAAGGCCAGGCTATTTTCTCCGGATCAGCTCAAAAAGCTTTTAAGCAAATATGGTAAGGCTCAGTTATGTACAACTGGATTTATCCCCCGCTGGAAGCATCTTTTACCATTGTCGCCGTTTATTTACGCGGTTGGCCGGTTTTTGCATTTACAGTACGGAGTTTTTATTGCAGGGCAGGTGAGATTATGAAAGTACAGGCAGAAAAATTACAGTAAAAACCCATCTATGAGGAATATGTAAAAATGTTTAAATTTGAAAATGTTTTAAGGGACATGTGAAAAACTATTCGAAACTGAGAACGCGATTTTTTTGGATGTTCGCAGCGAAGAAGAGATAGAGTCAATAGCTTTTCCATTAAAATTTCAAGCGGATTGTATCCATGTTCCCACTGACGAAATTCCTGACAGATTATCAGAGATACCCAAAGATAAACCGGTAGGAATTTTTTGTTCGGCAGAAACGAGATCAGCGATTGTTTATGCTTTTCTCAGGGCAAACGGCTACGATAATGTAAAAATTATTGTAGGCGGATATGCAGAGACCGTAAATGCGTTAAAGCCCGGAAAAATTTGGAAAGCTGTAATATGAGTATATCAATTATACTTATAGTAATATTCTCAATTGCTGTTTTGATGACTATAACCGGGCGAGGAGGAGGCAATTTCTATGTTGTTGCCCTTGTTATTGCCGGTCAGACGATGCACCAGGCCGCAACTATGGGACAATTTATTTTGATGTTTACCGCCTTCGCCGGTATGTTAATCTTTCACAAGCATAAGCTTGTAGATTGGAAACTGGCTCTTATTATTGATCCGCCCACAGATATTATGGCCTTTGTGGGAGGATATTTTTCAGGTTATGTCAGCGGAATTTCTTTGAAGTTTATATTAGCTGGCTTTCTGGTTTTAGCCGGTATTTTTATGCTGCTAAAAATAAATGATAAACCAATTCTAAATCAAAAAAGATTTGGTTTATGGCATCGTAATTTTGGAGACCAGGAATATATCATCAACCTTTGGCTAACAATTCCCATTACTGCTGCTGTTGGGTTAGCTGCCGGTGCGCTTGGTATATCGGGAGGTTCGTTCAAAGTTCCGCTAATGGTTCTACTGTGTGGTGTCCCGATGCGTATAGCTGTTGGCACCTCTTCGGCAATGGTAGCTGCCACAGCTCTAATGGGATTTGCCGGCCATGCTGCCAATGGCCACTTTGATATGAGATGGGCGGTTCCGATTGCTTGCGTGGCAGTATTGGGGGGCATGACAGGTGGAAAATTTGCAATGAAAACCAAGCCTAGGAAATTGAAAATGGTATTTGCTTATACCACCTTTGCGGCAGCAATATTTATGGTTATCAACGCTATCTATTGTAGTATGGATTAGATTATGAAAGTACAGGCAGAAGTGAGTTTGTATCCGCTGCGTCAGAATGATTTGACCAAACCTATTCAGCAATTTGTTGAAAGTCTTAAGAGTAACAATCTAAAGGTTAAAAGCGGATTGATGAGTAGTGTTATCTCGGGAGAGGGGTCGATAGTTTTCCAAAGCCTGCAAGACGCATTTGAGCATGCAGCCCAAAAATATGAGGTGGTACTGACAGCAAAAATATCTAACGCTTGCCCAGAGATTGAATAGCAGTAAATAAGTTTATATGGAGAAGGAAACATAGTATGGCAAAAGAAATGAATACAGCTCAAATTAATGAAGATCAGAAACGGCAGATGCAGGTTGAGCAGGAGCAGATTCGGCAAAAAATAAAGCAGATAAAGCACCAGATACTTGTACTTAGCGGCAAAGGAGGCGTTGGTAAAAGCACGGTGGCAGTAAATCTTGCTGTTTCACTCTCGCTTGCTGGCAGGAAAGTGGGGCTTCTTGACATTGACATACACGGTCCAAGTATTCCGAAGATTCTAAACCTTGAAGGGAAGACTATCCAGGCGACAGGAGATGTGATTTTGCCCGTTGAAATGTTGGAAAATCTCAAAGTTATGTCCATAGGCTTTCTGTTGCGAGGAAGTAGCGACGCTGTGATATGGAGAGGCCCAATGAAGCATCAAATGATAAAGCAATTTTTGAAGGATGTGCAATGGGGCAAACTGGACTTTCTGGTTGTTGATAGTCCACCCGGTACCGGTGATGAGCCTCTGTCTGTGGTTCAGCTTCTGGAAAATGCCGATGGTGCAATTATAGTCACTACACCTCAGGAAGTGGCATTATCTGACGTTCGCAAATGCATCACCTTTTGCCACAATCTCAGACTACCTGTTCTTGGCGTATTGGAAAATATGAGTGGATTTATATGTCCCAAGTGCGGCCAGAAAACCGATGTATTCAAATCCGGTGGCGGTGAAACTATGGCTAACGAGATGCATGTGCCCTTCTTGGGTCGGATACCAATAGATCCGCAAATTGTACGAGCTTGTGATTCAGGTCGGCCGTATGTACAGCATTATAGTTCGAGCCAAGCAACACAAGCTTTCAAAAAAGCTATGCTGCTGTTACTTAAACTTGAAGAAAAACGTTAAGAATTACAGCGGAAACTGCGTAGAGTAACGTGTCGTTAAGCTATTGAAAGAGCAGAATAACATGGAAAACGTAGTGATTGCAGGATCTGGTCCTGCGGGGTTGACAGCTGCCATTTATACTTCCCGTGCAGACATGAACCCGCTAGTGCTGGAAGGGCCCATACCAGGCGGCCAACTGATTGTTTCTAATAAAGTGGAAAACTATCCTGGTTTTACGGAACCGATATCAGGTATAGACTTGTTAGATCAGTTTCGAAAGCAGGCGGAACGATTCGGAGCGCGTTTTAAATCAGAATCCGTAGAAGAGGTTAAGAAGCGGGACGACATCTTTGAGGTTAGTACAGGCAATCAAACAATCGCAACAAAATCCTTGATAATTGCAACCGGGGCCCAAGCAAGGCGATTACCCATTCCCACGGAGTGCAAGTTTTACGGAAAAGGTGTATCAGGGTGTGCTACCTGTGATGGCGCGTTCTTTCGTGACAAGAAAGTTTTGGTTGTAGGTGGAGGAAATACTGCTATGGAGGATGCTGTATTTCTTACCAGGTTTGCCAGCAAGGTGACTATTGTTCACCGACGTGATTATCTGCGTGCAGCTGTTATCGAAGTTGAACGAGCAAAAAAAGAACCAAAGATTGAATGGATGATCCCCTGGATTGTGGAGGAAATACTTGGCAATGAATCTGTAACCGGTGCTATATTGAGAAATCCTCAAACCAATGAGGAACATCATGTCCAGTGTGACGGCATTTTTGTAGCGATTGGTCATGACCCCCAAACCAAAGTCTTTAAGGGACTGGTTGAGACAGACGAAAACGGATTTATCCAAGTTGAAGCAGGTTCTACCAGGACATCAATGCCGGGAGTATTTGCCTGTGGTGATGTTCGGGACCTCGTTTACAAACAAGCAGTCATAGCTGCCGGCCATGGATGCATGGCGGCCATTGATGTGGAACATTATTTGGAAAGGAAAGGATAACATGCTTAACACAAATCTAAAACATCTCGAAACTGAAGAAGAGGTCCAAGAAGTATTAGAAAACAATGAAAATGTTATAATCTCTTGCGGCAGAATGGGACCGATGTGTATCCCTGTCTATAGTATTATGGAACAACTGGAAGGTGAATATTCCCATGTTGCCTTTAGGGATCAGGATTTTGATATACTAGCAGCAGATTTTATAAAGAGTTTGCCGGAATGTTCATCTTTCATGGGACTGCCATTTACAGTTTATTTCAAGAATAGAAAAGTTATGGCTGCTACATCTAGCATTCAAAGCAAAGAACAAGTAACAAAAATCTTAGATAAGGAATTTGGCAAGTAGCCATAAAATAATACTCATCAAAACTCAAAAAGGAGCATAGTAAAATGAGAATAGCAATTCCGTTAGCACAGGGCAAATTAAGTCTTCATTTTGGCCATTGCGATCAGTTTGCAATCTTTGATATCGATGATAGTCTTAAAAAGGTTATAAACAGGAAAGATGCAACTCCTCCCGGCCATGAACCCGGAGTATTGCCGCAATGGCTCGGCGGTATAGGGGTAAATGTAATTATTGCTGGCGGTATGGGCCAACGTGCACAGCAGCTTTTTGTGCAAAATGACATTAAAGTGGTTGTTGGTGCATCGGGTGCTTCGCCTGAAGAAATTGTGTCAGCCTATCTGGAAAACAAACTTGAAACAGGAGACAATATCTGCGACCACTAATGAATACAAAGATAAAGAAAAGTAAATTGACGAATATACGTAAACGGCATTACTCAAAACGGGCAAATCAAAGCTACTGCGGAAGGTAAATTTGTTGACCATCCGAATGTGATGAATGAAAAAGATACTGTTTATGAAGGGAGTGGCAATAAAAAATGGCAGCAAAAGTAGATGAAGAAAAATGCACTGGTTGTGAAAGCTGTGTAGAAGAATGTCCTGTTGAGGCAATAAGTATGGGATAAAAATTGGCTTTATTTCTGGGCCTAATTCTTCGTCTGTCGCTGCTGGATTGTCCCTATCCCAATTAATACTCGAAAAAATTTCTAAGGGAGTAGACATACATGAGTAACGATCCACTAACGCCGTATGGAAACAAACCAATGGTTACACCTATTGTCAATGCAGTCAATTATGAGTACAGTTCTTTTGAAGTATTGCGACAAATTACAGATGGCGAAATAGACGGTTATACCTATCATAGAGACGACAACCCAACAGTCCGTGCAGTAGAGAAGAAAGTAGCTGCATTGGAGGAAGCTGAAGATTGCATAATTTGTACTTCGGGAATGGCTGCTTGCACAATGGTATATTTAACGTACCTTAGTACAGATGATCATCTAATAATATTTCATGATGTATATGGTGCACATTATAAGGTTTCACTTATTCTCGAACGGATGGGTATCGATATAACATGGCTTGATGCTCGCGAAGGCCATAAGATTACCGAGCATGTCAAACTAAATACCAGAATGATATTTTGTGAAAGCCCCAGCAACCCATTATGTAAGGTTCTGGATATAGCCCAGCTGCGTAAGGTTGCTGATAAGGCAAATGCTCTTTTAGTAGTAGATAATACTTTTGCTACTCCCTATCATCAAAAACCACTCTCGCTTGGTGCTGATATTGTAGTACATAGTGCCACAAAGGGATTGGGAGGACATAACGACCTTATGGCGGGCGCCATAGCTAGCTCGAAGGAGCATTACGATAGTCTATGGTTTACCCGCCAAGCTATTGGGACAACTTTAGATGCTTATTCAGGATCGCTGTTGGAACGAGGGCTTAAAACCTTCGAGCTCCGAGCGGGAAAAATGGCCGCAAATGCTATGGCTGTAGCGAAGTTTTTATCCAGCCATCCAAAAGTTTCTCGGGTTTACTACCCAGGTTTGAAGAAGGATCCAGGGTACTCAATTGCTACTAAACAAATGCGTAATGGATTCGGTGGAGTTTTGGCATTTGATGTCGGCAGAAACCAGGAAGATGCCAAAAAATTCGTAAGCGAGCTTAAAGTTATATATCATGCTGTAAGTTTAGGAGCAACTGAATCACTGATTTGTATACCATATCTTACAACGTTGCTTTACATGCCGCCGGAACGTCGAACTGTTTTCGGAGTACGGCCTAATACAGTTCGTCTCTCGGTTGGAATTGAGAAAACCGAGATACTGCTTGAAGATTTGGAACAGGCATTAAACAAATTAGATATCAAACCTGAGCCAAAGACCAGGATTGATGTTGTACAAAAGAGTTTAAAGAATAAAGGAAGTGGCTATACCGACGTACGAGTATAAGTGTGAGGCATGTGGTTATACGTTTGAAAAATTTCAAAGTATGAAGGACAAATCCATCGCAAAGTGTCCAAAGTGCAATGGCAGGGTTCAGCGTTTAATCAGTGGCGGAGGGGGCATAATCTTCAAAGGCTCAGGTTTTTATGCGACTGATTACGCCGACAATAATTCTCCAGCTTGTGATCGAGACAAACCTTGCTGCGGCCGTAATACACCATGCGACAAAAGGCCGTGTGAATCTTAATCAAGCACCTAAAAAGTTCTAAATTGATTGAACGAATATGAGCGTTGCAGAAAATTATGCAAGACTCCGGGAAGAAGTTCCAGCAGATGTGAACATAGTTGTATCTTGTAAGACAAGAACACTAGAAGAAATAGAAGAGGCAATAGATTCTGGAGCTACTGATATCGGGGAAAATTACGTTCAGGAAGCCGGGCGGATGTATAGTGCTTTGCAGAAAAAAGTGACAAAAGCCAGATGGCACATGATAGGCCATTTGCAAGCAAACAAAATAAATAAGGCACCAAGAATTTTCGATGTAATTCAAACTGTTGACTCTCTGGAGAAAGCAGCAGCTATTGATAGAAGGGTAG
>Ga0315553_10004640_pt1 | contig 10310 bp, 6 predicted proteins | sample SalMarSW160140MG_FD_203099 | JGI IMG/M metagenome (GOLD analysis project Ga0315553, IMG submission 203099) | Salt marsh sediment microbial communities from the Plum Island Ecosystem LTER, Massachusetts, United States - Salt Marsh Sediment SW1601-40 ... | reverse complement strand
TTTGTTCATGAGAACCCATCCCTTTCCGCCCCATTTTCTACTCAGATCAGCCTCGTCCTACTCATGGCGGTAGACTTCCCAGCCCATATAAACATCGAGAGCTTCGGCAATCGCATCGGCCTTTTGAGACCTGCTGACTGCTACATGATGCTCGAAGCCCAACAAGCAGATGTATTGCATGAGAGACTGGAGGTTTTCAATTTTCATCACGCCGTAGCCGCCGAAGGTATCAAGTTTGTCGTTCGTAAAATCACCTTCACCGACGTAGGTGCTGATGATACCAGAGGCATCGTCAGTGGTTGTTCTGCAGAATGTTGCTTTACCCGCCGCTATCCGGCCTACGATAGTCCCGTATGTGTTCTCTTTTCCTACTGAGCCGGCAATAATTTCCTGATAGTCCATCTTCGAGCCCTTGAAGAATGACTTTGGCAGGTTACTGCAGTGGAACAGCACAGCTTTATCAGGGTCGTCGCCGTAATTATTGTTCCAGTCCAGAATAGCACTTGGTGTGCCTCCGGCCAATTGAAGAATGTACATCCCCAACAGACCCGTAATGTCAACTTCACACGCGCTCGGTACCAGCGATTCGCTCATCATGCTCATAAGTGCACAGGGAACTATTCCGAAAAATTCCTCCAGAGAAGTCCAGCACTGAATTGCAGTTCCGTCAAGTTCGTTATCTTTAATCCACCGGTCTACCACATAACCGAACTTCGCCATCTTCAGAAGCTTGTCACCAGGTATCAGTCTGGTCGAAGTGTATTTCTTGATAGCGTCTAATTTTCGCTTAACACCTCTGTCTTTGTTGGTGAGCAGGTCAACTTTTCCAAGGATTTCTGATAAATCTATCGTTTCCACCGAGATGCCTGAAAGCTCAAGGATTTTTTCGCTGTAACGGACGGTATTAAATGCACCGGTGCGAGCCCCGATAGCGCCAAACCTCGCATTTGTTAACCCCTTGATAATGCTACACACCGAGGCGAAGTCATCCAGTTCTCTCTTGAACTCAGGTGAGGCTACTTTTACTGTATGTGTTCGTGTCAGAGTATATGGAATACCCGCTTGCCTTAGGTTGTTGCAGGCACTGATTTTTCCACAGAAAGAGTCACGTCTGTTTGCTATATCCATTTTCCCCGACGTATCCGGCTCTGCCTGAATCAAAATCGGTACACCAAGTCCGGAACGCTTGATAGTCTCGGCAACTCCTTTCTCATCACCGAAGTTCGGCAGCGTCACAATTATGCCGTCTATCTTTTGAGCGTTTTTAGAAAATAGCTCCGCACATTTCTTGGCGTCCTCGAAAGTTTCAACTGCCCCGTATTTTGTCTCTTGCATCGACAGGGCCACTGTGTTGAAACCACTTTTCCTGAGAACTTCAAGAATGTTTTTGCGTCCTTGCTTGGCTAACATGTCCGGGAAAAATCCACGGTTACCGACTATAACACCAAAAGTCAACTTACTCATTTAACAGCCCCTTCATCCTGCCCCATGCAGGTGTCATTTCCATTTCAAACAAGCCCGTTTTTAAGCATATGATATATTTCGTTTACACGAATATCTTTTTTGAATTCGGAAACCGTAGTGTTTTTATCTATCATCAGGTATTCAATGTCGGCCATTTCCGCAAAATCCTCCATATGCTCTGCGTTCAGCGCCATGCTGAATCCGGTGTGATGGGCACCGCCGCCAAGAATCCATGCCGCTGCGGCCGTTTTGAGATTCGGTGCAGGCTGCCAGACAACCCGTGCAACCGGCAGCTTCGGCAAATCAGCATCTGGCTTAACAACCTTACAGGGATTGATAAGCATTCTGAATCGATTACCCATATCCATGACCGAAACATTGACACCGTTGCCCTGTGGAACGTTAAACACAAGTCTTGGCGGATCTGCTTTTCCGCCGATACCTAACGGATGTACTTCAAGAGACGCTTTGCCGCTTGCAATCGAAGGGCAAACCTCGAGCATATGGGCTCCGAGCACCTTCATGCCCTTGGGATTAAGGTGATAGGTATAATCTTCCATAAAAGACGTTCCACCTGTTAAGCCGCTTGCCATAACTTTCATCGCACGAACCAGTGCGGCGGTTTTCCAGTCACCTTCCGCGCCGAAACCATATCCATCCGCCATCAATCGCTGTACCGGAAGACCCGGTAATTGAACCAGTCCGTGTAAATCCTCGAACGTAGTGGTAAAGGCCTTGAAGCCGCCCTTTTCAAGGAATGTTCTCATGCCGACTTCAATCTGGGCAGAGGTGCGAACCGCTTCAAGCCCGGCTGCGGTAAGCTTAACCTTGTAGGCCTTTTTATATTGATTTACCATCGACTTGATTTGCTTATCATCAACCTTGTTAACAACCGTCACAAGGTCACCGACTCCGTAACCGTTGACCGAATAGCCGAATTTTTTCTGGGCTTCGACTTTGTCGCCTTCGGTGACCGCAACCTCACGCATGTTATCACCGAAACGGGCCACCTTCATACCCTGCCAGTCATTCCACGCACACGCTGCGCGCATCCAGATATCCAGCTTCTCCAGAACTTCCTGGTCTTGCCAGTGTCCGACGATAACCTTGCGGTTTTTCCGCATTCGACTGCAGATAAATCCGAACTCTCTGCCTCCATGAGCCGATTGATTCAGGTTCATAAAGTCCATATCAATGCTCTTCCACGGAATATCCCGATTGAACTGGGTGTGCAGGTGGACAAACGGCTTTTTGAGAATGCTAAGTCCTGCGATCCACATCTTCGCGGGACTGAACGTGTGCATCCAGGTAATCAGACCGACACACTTTGGAGATGTATTGGCTTTCACACAAATAGCGGTAATTTTATCCGGTGTCGTAACAACGGGTTTAAATACCACCCTGCATGGAATCTTGGCTGAACGGTCCAGAGACTCAGCAATTTTCTTTGAGTCCGCATCAACCTGCTTCAGCGTTTCCTTGCCATACAGATGCTGACTTCCTGTTACGAACCACACTTCAAAATCTTTTAGCTTAATCATAAATTATCCTCCCTATGACTCTTGGCCATAATACGCGTTCTTACCATGTTTACGAAGATAATGCTTATCCAGCAAAACCCCCGAGATTTCGCTCTGATTTGGATTTATCATTATAGTACCCAGTGCCGTTGATGCTATCTGCTCCAGTACAACCGCAGCTTCGACGGCTTTGGCACCGTTCTTGCCCCATGTGAAGGGACCGTGATTGGCCACCAGCACTCCGGGCATTTCCATCGGATCCATACCTGCAAATCGCCGGGCAATAACCTTGCCTGTGTTTAGTTCGTAAGCGGTTTTAATCTCATCTTCCGTCATTATTTCGGTAACCGGTATCGGCCCGTAGAAATAATCGGCATGTGTAGTCCCAAAGCATGGAATTTCCCGGCAGGCCTGAGCCCACATCGTCGCATTCGGCGAATGCGTGTGACATATGCCTCCAACATTCTCGAAGTTTCTATAAAGCTCCAGATGGGTCGGAGTATCCGATGAAGGCCTTAGATTTCCCTCAATGATACTCCCGTCCAGGTCAACTAATACTATCTTGTCAGGACTAAGCTGTTCGTATGAGACACCGCTCGGCTTGATAGCCACCACACCTGCCTGGCGGTCTATCTCGCTGACATTACCCCAGCTATAAATTATCAACTTCTGCTTTTGCAGCTCAATGTTTGCATCACAAACGGCTTTTCTGAGTTTCTCATACATGCTTGGCTATTTGGATGTTACTCGGTCTTTGATGTTCAGCAGCTCTTTCATCACATTTGCCATTTTGCCCGAGAAGCTGTCCAGGCCAAAACCATCATGCAGCTGTTTGTAGAGTCCGTATAGCTGTTGGTAAACTTTATGATTTTCGGCGATGGGTTTATAGGTGGTCTCTTTAACAGCACACATAGCAGCTTGGGCATCAATGAAATTGTCGTAGCCACCCGTTTTTTTGCCGGCAACGACAGCTCCGGCTATGCACGCGCCAAGTGCACAGCTCTGGGCTGAACGCGATATCTTCATTTCTCTCCCCGTTACGTCGGCGTATATCTGCATCAGTAGGGGATTTTTTTCGGCGATCCCACCGCAGTTTATTACTTCCGAAACCTTAACTCCATATTCGTCGAACCTGTTGATAATGGTGAGGGCGCCAAAGGCTGTTGACTCGATCAATGCTCGGTATATTTCTTCCGGTCTTGTATGCAGCGTCTGGCCCAGCAATAGCCCTGTCAGTCTCTGGTCAACAAGTATCGTTCTGTTGCCGTTGTTCCAGTCGAGCGCTAATAAACCGGACTGTCCCGGCTTTAGCGCCGCAGCCTTTTCGGTAAGAGCTTCGTGAGAGCCTGTCTTTTTACCACCTGGCTGAATGTAGTTAACAAACCAGTTGAAAATATCTCCTACTGCCGATTGGCCCGCTTCCAGGCCAAGATAACCGGGTAAAATAGACCCATTGACAATACCGCATATTCCGGGGATATCCACAAAGTTGTCTCTGGGTTCAGCTACAAGCATATCGCAGGTACTGGTACCAATTATTTTAACCAGTTTGCCGGGTGCAATGCCGGAGCCGACACCACCTAAGTGAGCATCGAAAGCCCCTATAGCAACAGGGATTCCTTGTGGTATGCCCAGCTTATCTGCCCATTCCTTTGTTAAATTACCCGCTGCTTGATCAACTGCGAAAGTGTTATCACTTAGAGTATCGCGCAGTCGGCCGAGCTTCGGGTCAAGCTTGGAAAGAAAATCCTTGGCAGGATACCCGCCCCAGCTGTCGTTGAACATCGCCTTGTGACCTGCTGCACATCGACATCGTTTAAGCTTATTCGGCTTATCTGTCCCCGTCAGCAACGCGGGCAACCAGTCCGCATGCTCGACCCATGTATAAGCGGCGTCAAAAACCTTTGGGTCAACTCGAAGGCAATGCAGAATCTTACTAAAGAACCACTCCGACGAATATGTTCCCCCGCATTTGGCGAGATATTCAGGATGCTCTTTCTTGGCAAGTTCGGTAATCTCAGCCGCCTCTGCATAACCGGTGTGGTCCTTCCACAGCCAGGCACACGCATTAGGATTGTCTTTGAATTCGTCTAACATACTCAGCGGTATGCCGTTTTCATCAACAGGAATTGGTGTCGAGCCTGTTGTATCGACACCAATTCCTATGATTTGACTTGTATCGAAATTTTTGTCGGCTTTTTTGGCCTGAGCAATTGCCGACTTGATACTAACCTCGACACCCTTTATGTAGTCGGCAGGGCTTTGCCTTGCTAAGTTATGGTCGGCCGAATCGAGTATGATACCTGCTTCGCCCGTCTCATACTCATGTACGAATGTACCAACCTCATTGCCGTTGGTAATGTCAACTATCAAACACCTAACGGAGTTAGTTCCATAATCTAAGCCAATTGTATAAGGCATGTTTCGTCCCCTCCTAACCTGTGAAATAGATATAGATTGCTACGATAATCGCCATGAGAAGTATTGATAAAATCACATCTCCGTATGTCCAGCTTGCTCGTGACTGCTTCCGGTCCTCCGCCGTGACAGTTCCGTAAGTCAGTCCCGTGATTTTTTCGTAAGATGGCGCTTCGCTCAGATAACTGACTATAACCATGACCGCTACACACACTACAAAAATGAATAAACTGTAATACTGGAAAAAGATGTTGTTCATAATCCAAAGGAATGATCCCTCGGTATAACTGAAGTTATCAAATAGTGTGACCGGCGTATCTATCGCCATACGAACCAGACCCAAAGCAAAGCCGACAATCAATGCCGACAAACATCCTTTGGAATTCAGTCTTTTGAAGAACACCCCGAGGAAGAATACCACGAAGATCGGCGGAGCAAGATATGATTGTACTCCCTGCAAATAATTATATAGACCTTTGCCGCCTCGGATGACCGGAATCCATAACAAACCAATTAATATCATAATCGCCATGGCTACACGACCGGTCCACACAAGCTTGTGTTGAGAAGCTTTGGGACGCAGTTTGGTGTAAAAGTCCATTGTGAACAGAGTGGAAGATGCTGTGAACACACCGGAGAGCGAACTCATCAGGGCTGCCAACAAACCGGCAACGACAATTCCACGCACACCGACAGGCAGAACTGTCATTACCAACAATGGAAAAGCTTTCTGAGCTTCATCCCGGATCACTTGCCCCTGAGAATCGAATATGACCTGTTGAATTCCATCGATTTTCCCGCTTTTGGCCAGGGCAAAGCAAATCATGCCGGGTACGATGAAAAGAAAAACCGGCAGAAGCTTGAAAAAGGCCGCACAAATCGAGCCCCTTCGGGCCACTTTTTCATTCGGTGCTGTTAAAACACGTTGAACGATATACTGGTCTGTACACCAGTACCACAAGCCAATGATTGGTGCACAAAATAGCATCCCTAACCAGGGGTAGTTATTATTGAAGTACCAGGCCATACGACCCGATTCCCTTACCGGAGCCCAGGTACCTTCAATACCCGCAGGTACCAGTGGCTTCCAGAGATTGAACATATCCGAGCCGGCTACTTCATATAGTTGCCCCCAGCCGCCTAAAGCTTTAAGACCGAAATAGGTCACTAAAACCGAACCTATCACAAGAATAATCGCTTGAGCAGTTGCAGTATAGGACATCGCCCGCATGCCGCCGAGAATGGTATAAACACCGGTCAGCACAATTACAAGAATCGACCCTATCCAGAAACTGTCCAATCCCATGAAATTGAGCTCGGGCATCAGTGCGCTGAATACGATACCTCCGGCAAAAATACCGACAGCGATTTTTGTAAAAATATAGGCTATAAGCGAGATCATTGACAATACCCAGCGGGCTGTCGGTGAGAATCTTCTCTCCAGAAACTCCGGCATGGTAAAAACCAGCGCTCGTGAATAAAACGGCACGAAAACCCACGCCAGAACTAACAGACACCAGGCATGAAGTTCATAGTGGGCCATGGCTACACCATCTGTACATCCCGAGCCTGCCAAACCAACTACGTGCTCCGAGCCGATGTTGGAGGTGAAAATCGCCGCTCCTATCACAAACCATCCAAGGTTCCGTCCTGCAAGGAAGTAATCGTCGGCTGTATCCTTGCTTTTGAGGATCACCCACCAGGTAATGCCCAGAAGAATGGCGAAATACCCTCCGAGTACCAACCAGTCTAATGCTTCAAAGTTCATTTTCTGTCCTTTCCATGCTTTAGACAATCCAGTGATTCATACAAAGCCAACCTCAATTTTAACAAGATTTTACTGTTGCGTCACTTGTTTTCAAGTGAGTTTTACAAAAGTTGGCCTGTTTAAGAAAAAAAACTCACAGCAGAAATCACAGGGCAAATCACGAAAAATGCAATTCGATAGTGTCTTTGTCGTTTAGTATGTGATTTCTTTGGGCGTTTTGCCCATCGTAGACGTCAGTACCCCAGATTCTGGCGAATCTTAGTTTTTCCGCTAATTCTCTGTGAATGGCCATCGCGAGGTCCATAACGGTTGAGCCTGTTGGTAGCGTGAAGGGGTCATTCATATCGGCGGCCTTACCGGGTGGTTTGGAATAGATACGTATAATATTTAGTAAACTAAAAAGCGTCTCAGTTAGCTTCTCAAGTCCGATACCGGCTTCGGCCGAGACTTCCACAAATTCAAAGGGCCGTTTGCATATTGTTTTCAGAGTTTCAAGAGCGCCCGGCTTTGCGATGTCGAATTTAGTACAGATGCAAAAGGCCCTTTTGCCAAGGACGTTACCGTGCTCATCGAAAGCATCTGTTTCGGCGCCGACGAGTAGATTTCTTGACTCAAGAAAATCCAGACAAATCTGCAATTGCTCAACGACGTCGGCGGACAGGTCGATGCAGATAGCAATCACGTCACAGTTGCGATACGTTCCGACCTGACCAGGTGCGATAAAGTCGGCGGTAATAGGTGGCATGTCAACGAGCTGAATCTGGACGTCCTCGAATTTTACCATCCCCGGCACCGGCCCGCCTGTTGCAAACGGAAAATCAGCCACATTGACCTTTGCATTAGTAAGTGCTGCGACGATGGAACTTTTACCACAATTCGGTGCTCCCAGCAGAACCACCTGCCCTGCCCCGCTCCGCGGAACGTGGAAAATGTCAACGTGTTTACCGCCTTTTTTTTGTGTTGCGACTTCTTTAAGCTTGCTCAGTTTGCGGCGAAGGTCCGCCTTCAAGTGGTCGGTCCCCTTATGCTTGGGCATCACCGCTAACATCCGCTCGAGCGCAAGAATCTTCTCATCGTTCGTCGTAGCGGTTCTATACCACTGCTCGGCCTTAAAATATTCCGGTGTTAAATTAGCTGGCATAATTGGGCCATAATATATCACATTGAAAAGTCGAAATCAAACTATCATAAACAGGAACTGCAAAACCACATCCAGCCGGGCAAGGCGCCGACCGTTCTTCTTGTGTCAACTCGTAAAACAAAGTATACTAAATTTGAACTAATGTGCATAAGGTTACCTTGAGAAGCGTATGGGAAAAACACATCTTGTTATCAGCCTGGATTTAATTCAGGACCAAAATGCCGACCTTGTCGGAAGCAAAGCTCTGAGCCTTGCCCGAATGACTCGCATGGGTTTTGCAGTACCCACCGGATTTTGTGTAACCGGCGATGCCTATCGTGAGCATCTTAACTCGGGCAATGTGATGTCTCAAATAAAGGCAGCCTTGCGCAAGCTTGAAAAGGCGGGAGCCGGCGAAAAAAACAGGATTTTGTCCGATATCCGCCGGACCATAGTTGAAATACCTTTATCTGAAAAACTTACCGAGCAAATAGAAAAACATTATCACAAACTCGCAGCCGACCGCATTGCCGTTCGCTCCTCAGCCACTGCCGAGGACTTGCCGGGCCATTCCTTCGCCGGCCAGTATGACACCTACTTGGGTATAGCTAATCTCTCAGCATGTTTTGATGCCGTCAGGAAATGCTGGGCTTCCCTGTGGACAGAACGGGCTTATGAATACCGCCGCAAAAATGCCTTCGACCACCTTAAGGTAGACATGGCCGTAATTGTCCAGTCACTTATCTCAGCCGATGCTTCCGGCGTAGTCTTCACCGCCGATCCTCGCTACGGACCTTCAGGCAACATTGTAATCGAGGCGTGCTTTGGATTGGGCCAGACCCTGGTCTCAGGCAAGGTGACACCTGATAGATTTGTGGTTAATAGAAATAAACTAAGTCTCCTTTTTCGTGAAATCTCAGAAAAGAAAATCGAATGTGTACTCGATAGGCAAGGATCAGTCAAAGAACAGACTGTTCCGTATGAAAAGTTGATTACTTCCTCTCTTAATAAAAAGCAAATAAAACATTTGGCGAAACTTGCAGGCAAAGTGGAGATGCAATTCCGCTGCCCCCAGGACATCGAGTGGTCGCTATATAACAATAAGATTTATTTACTCCAATCCAGACCCATTACTACACTCGGAACAGCACGGTCGTCACGCGACCGTTGGATCTGGTGCAGGTTTACCCTCGAGGAAGTCATGCCGGATGTCGTCACACCAATCACAAAGTCCCTCATTGACAATATGTTAGAAGTCCTGTTTGACCCTGTCTTTGATATTCTCTGCATCGAATGGGCAGGTGTCCCCATACACGGTTACTTTGCCGGACGCGTCTATTTCAACGCAAGCTTCTGGGCAGCCGTCATTAGAGCCATTCCTGGTTCCGGCAAATATGACTGGGCAGAGTTCGCTGGAAGTAACCCTGATATAAACAAAATGAACGAGATATTCGAGAATATGACAGAAAACGACCTGCCAAAGATAAGAGTCAGCCGAACGCGATTCGTTCTGAAGATCCCTATTCTGATTGCCGGAATTCTCTCCTGTACTCCCAGAAAAGGGCAAATCATACTCGCAGAAACCAAAGCCAAGAATCAAAAACGGGAACAGCTTGACATTAGCAGCATGTCCAACGAACAGATTACCAGCCGATGCGCAGCTTTCACCGCTGAGTTTTGTGATGTACTCGGCTACGCACCGTATCTGTTTGGAACAATGACCGCGTATTTCGGTCTTTTATGGGTATGTGAAAGATGGTTTTCAGACGTGACATACGCAGGCAGGTTGTTAGCTGGCGTTGGCAACATGGACGATGCCCAGGCCGCTATAGACCTCTGGCAATTGGCTGTCAAAACCAATGAATTGCCCGAACTCAAAAGACGCATCCTTGCAGGAGACTCATGGCACGACATCGCAGCCGGGATATCCAAGATGCCACAAGCAGATGAACTTCTCAAATGCTGGAACGACTTCATGGCTAACCACGGCCATCACTGCCGAGCTGAATTAGAGCTATAC
>Ga0315553_10004639_pt1 | contig 10311 bp, 9 predicted proteins | sample SalMarSW160140MG_FD_203099 | JGI IMG/M metagenome (GOLD analysis project Ga0315553, IMG submission 203099) | Salt marsh sediment microbial communities from the Plum Island Ecosystem LTER, Massachusetts, United States - Salt Marsh Sediment SW1601-40 ... | reverse complement strand
CCCCAGAAAGGAGAGTGAAGAGAGGTTTGACCTCTATCGGGTGGGAGGGTGGGAAGGTATACCTAAAGACTCTTCCCCTTTACCCCACCCCAAGCGGAAATTGATAGAAGTATCACTTCTTTAGGGTGGGTCAGGGTGGGAAGATAGACACCTGCTAACAGGGGGGGGCTAAAAAAGAGCGTGAGAAAGGTCTAACCTCTATGGGAGGGTGGGAAGCCTAGAAAACGCTAAAAACCAGATTCCACCCGGTTAGCTTCCGCTTGACATAACGCTAAAAACAATTCCCACGCTCAACCAGCCTCGAATTGTTTCCCCCATTTTTATGCTCTTTTGTCGCCCCCGCCCCCAAAAGGGGTGAGATTAAAGTGAATCTACGCTTGTTGAGGTAAGCCGGTTTATGATAGTATTTAGCTGTAGAACGGAGGCTAACAATGGAACCCAAAATCGGCGTCTATATCTGCCACTGCGGCAGCAATATCGCGGGTACGGTTAATACCGAGGAGGTCGCCCGATTTGCCCGGGGTCTGGAAGGGGTGGTAGTTGCCCGTGACTATAAGTTCATGTGCTCCGACCCGGGGCAGGAACTTATCAAGAAGGATATCAGGGAGCTGGGGCTCAACCGGGTAGTGGTCGCTTCCTGCTCCCCGACCATGCACGAGCCGACATTCCGCCGTGCCTGTCAAGATGCGGGGATGAACCCCTATCTCTTTGAGATGGCTAATATCCGCGAGCAGTGTTCCTGGGTGACCGAGGATAAAGATGAGGCCACCGAGAAAGCCAGGGCGCTGGTAAGTGCCGCGGTGAGGCGGGTCTACTATCACCAGCCGCTGGAGACCAGAGAGGTGCCGGTCAATCCTAATACGCTGGTGGTAGGCGGGGGCATCGCCGGCATCCAGGCGGCGCTTAAAATTGCCGATTCCGAGCACAAAGTCTATCTGGTGGAAAAAGAGCCCAGCATCGGGGGACATATGGCGCAACTGGACAAGACCTTCCCCACCTTGGACTGCTCGGCGTGCATTCTTACCCCCAAGATGACGCAGGTAGGCTCTCATCCCTACATTGAACTGATGACCTATAGCGATGTGGAGGAGGTCTCTGGCTATATCGGCAATTTCAAGGTTAGAATCAGGAAAAAAGCGCGTTACGTAGACGAGGAAAAATGCACCGGCTGCGGCCTGTGCCAGACCAAGTGCCCCTGGAAGGTGGACAGCGAGTTTGAAGCCGGCCTGGGCAAGAGAAAGGCAATCTATACCCCCTTCCCACAAGCAGTGCCCAATATACCGGTCATTGACAAGGAACACTGCGCCTACTTCTTGAGTGGTAAATGCCGTGCCTGCGAGAAATTCTGCGAGGCTAATGCTATTGATTTTGAACAGCAAGACAAGGTGGTTGAGGTGGAGGTTGGCTCTATAATCATGGCTACTGGCTTCAAGCTGTTTGACCCCACTCCCATTTATTCCTACGGCTATAAAAGATTGGACAATGTCATCACCAGCCTTGAGTTTGAGCGGATGGTCAACTCCGCTGGCCCCACCGAGGGCAATATTGTGCTTAAAAGTGGCTCAGAGCCGGAGAGTATCGCCATTATCCACTGCGTGGGCAGCCGGGATGAGAAATACCACGAGTACTGCTCCCGCGTCTGCTGTATGCATTCCATGAAGTTTGCCCACCTGATAAAGGAGCATACCAGCGCCAGGGTCTACGAGTTCTATATTGATATCAGGAGCTTTGGCAAGGGCTACGAGGAATTCTACAATCGGGTTCTCAAGGAGGGGACGGTCTTTATCCGGGGCCGCCCCGCCGAGATAACCAATGTCGCCGAAACACCTGAGGAAGAAGGTAAACTCATCGTCCAGTTCGAGGATACGCTGGTAGGGCGGCAGAGCCGGCTGCCGGTAGACATGGTCATTCTCAGTTCTGCCCTGGAGCCGCAGACGGACGTTGAGGCTACCGCCCGCCTGTTTAATATCAGCCGCAGCGCCGATGGCTTTTTCCTGGAGAAGCACCCCAAGCTGGAGCCGGTATCGACCATGACCGACGGTATTTTCCTGGCGGGTTGCTGTCAGGGCCCCAAGGATATCCCCGATACCGTAGCCCAGGCTTCAGCGGCAGCGGCTGAGGCCCTGGCCATGATTAGTCGTGGTAGAGTGGAAATAGAAGCCGCCACGGCGGTGATTGACGAGAGAATCTGCTCCGGCTGCCAGGCTTGCCTAGAGGTTTGCCCCTACAGCGCCATAGATTTTGACGAAGAGAAGAAGGTGTGCCGGGTTAATCAGGCATTATGCAAGGCCTGCGGTGCCTGTACTACTGCCTGCTTCAGTCATGCCGTAAGTCTGGAGCATTTCACCAACGAGCAGATTGTGGCTGAGATGGAGGGGGCGCTGGTCTAAGGTCTACCTAGTACTCGCTGGAGACGAAGTCTTTAATCTGGGCGTAGCTGAAGACCGGCCCGTCGCGGCAGACATAGATATTGCCGATATTGCACCGGCCGCACTTGCCGATGCCGCACTTCATTCTCTTCTCCAGGGTGGTCAGCATCTGCTCCGGCTTAAAGCCCAGTTTTTCCAGCACGGGGAAGGTAAACCGTATCATAATCGGCGGCCCGCAGACGATAGCCACTGTCTCTTTAGCCGGAGGGGCTGTCTCCTCCAGTATCTTGGGGACCATGCCTACTTTGCCCTTCCAGCCCTCAGCTTCACGGTCTACGGCGGTTACCATGTTTACCGTTTTATCTTTATCCCACGCCTCCAGGTCATACTTAAAGCACAGGTCGGCAGGGCTGCGGGCGCCATAAACGATATCTACCTTATTATATATATCCCGGTTGTCGATAACATTCCAGATGAGCGACCTCAGCGGAGCCAGACCGATGCCCCCACCGACGAAGACCAGGTTCTTGCCCTTTAGGGCTTCAAGGGGGAAGCTGTTGCCGTAGGGTCCCCGGAAGCCTATTTCGGCGCCGACCCCCAGCCGGTGCAGGGCGTTGGTAACCTTGCCCACTTTCTGGACGGCAAACTCCAGGTGGTCGCGCCGGGTAGGGCTGGAGGAGATACAGAAGGGGGCTTCACCGATGCCAAGAACAGAGTACTGGGCAAACTGCCCGGACTCAAAGGTGAATTCCTTCCGCAGCTTCTCGTCCTTAAAGTTGAAATGGTAAGTCCTGACGCCCGGTGTCTCCTCGATTATCTTCTCGATTACGGCGATATGGGGCAGGTAGACATTACCCTGGGCGAAAAACCTGGTATCGGCAACGGTCATTTTTTAACCCCTGTCTTGGTAGGTACACTCTCTATAACCCGGGTAATATCCCAGTTCACCGGGCATAGCCGGATACACCGGCCGCAGCCGGTACAGGCGATGACATCAAAGGTCATCGGATAAAACTCGTACTTGTGGCATACCTTCTGCCTGACCCGTCGCCACTTCTCCTGCCTGGGGTTTTCCATGGGCATCTTGCTATAGAGGGGAAAACCGCAGCTGTCCCAGCTCCGGAATCTGGTTCCCTCCTTTTTGACCATCTCGTCGTTGATGTCAAAGCAGAAGCAGGTAGGGCAGAGCAGCGTGCAGATGCCGCAGCTTATGCACTTGGCCGCGGTCTTTTCCCAGAACCCCTCGTCATCGAAGCTGGCTAGCAGCCTGTCCTTAATACCTTCGGTATCCAGTTTTCGGGTAACCCGGTCATAGGCCGTCTTTTTAGATTGCTTGGCTTTAGCTTCATCGTCCTTGGCGGCTTCTTTTAAACCGTTGGTCTTGGCGATTAGCTCCTTACCCTTGTCGGTAACCTCCTCAATCAGGAACTCGCCGCAGATATCGATGAGCATCAGGTCGACATCAGCTGACTCGGTTGGGCTGGTACCCATGGAGGTGCAGAAGCAGCTTTCGTAGGGGTTGGTGCACCCCAACCCGACTAACACCGCGTTATTTCTCTTGGCGAGATAGTAGGGGTCTTCAAGGGCTTGCTCAAAGGTCATATCCAGTATGGCCATGGCTCTGGCATCGCAGGGACGGATGCCGAAAAGCAACTGACCGCGTTCGGTTTTGGGCGGAGGCTCTATATTATAGCCCTCCTCGCCCTTCTGGAAGTGGAACATCTCCTCCATCGGGGGGAGGAAGCTGGCTTTGGAGGGGACAACCGTATTCCGGTACCAGTCAAGGAAGCTGGTATCCTGGCCGTCCCACTCCGTCATAGCCGCCACGCCGCTTTCTTTTGACGGGACGAACACGGAAAACTGCTGGCTCCACTGTTCGAGGAGCCCGGCTATATCCTGCCTGCTAACCTTTTTATTAGCCATTTTACCTGAATAAATCCTCGGCCTCTTCCTGCTCATAGTGGGCCATCAGCGGCAGGGCTTCCTTATCCATACCTGACTTGAAGCTGAAAAGCTCGTCCACTATACCGTACATCTCCCGGGTCAGGCTTCTTAACGGGATATTCACCGGGCAGACCCGCTCACACTCACCACAGTCGGTGCACCTTCCGGCGACATGGATATTCCTCACTATCTGGAAGATGAGATTATCCTGCCAGCGCGGCACCGGCATTACCCACTGCGGTTCGGTCTCCTCGACGAAGCACCGCTGGCAAAAGCAGGCGGGACAGGCATTGCGGCAGGCGTAGCACCTTATACAGCGGCTGAATTCATTCTCCCAGAACTCCCACCTCTGCTCCGGCACCGAACCTTTCAGCTTTTTGATGTTTTCCCCGCTGACTTCCACATTGGGTGCCGGTGACCTAACTTCGCCGAGAAGGATATCATATTCCTGCGGTGTGGGCAGCTCACAGGCAAGACAGTGGTCAAACAGGACCTGGGTGGTGGCAAACTCTTTCTTCTTACCTTCGACCGTTACGATTATTTTATCACCCTCCCGGGTGATATCATCCAACTCATCTCTGTCTTTACCCACCAGCTTTTCCACCTTGACCAGGTCGATGAGTCCCGGGCAGGGGACAGCCAGAATCACCACATCCTCCCTGACCACCTTATTATCCTGTATCAGGCTGACGATGGAACGGCTGTCGCAGCCTTTAGCCACGATGCCCACTCGCCCTTTTATCCCGGTCAGGAAATCGGCCAGGTTATTGAAGATAAATGGATTGATAACCAGGCGTCCGGTATCGTCTTTATCCCTGGTAATCAGGGGGGTAGCGGTGAATTTCAGGCTCCCCGGCTCAAAGCCGATAATCCAGTCAACCTTGTTCTGCTCTAGTAATGCTTTAGCCTCTTGTCTTAGCTTCTGTTCCATTCAACTTTCTTTCAGAAAACAGCTGGTTGGGGCCGACCTCTTTTAAACCTTCGGTCACCTCAGCCACCACCTCGGCGAATTTCCCTCCCTCTGAAGCGGATACCCAACTCGCTTGAAGCCTCTCCGGCTCAACACCCAGGTACTCCAGGAATTTCTTGGTGATGGCTATCCTGCGGCGGGCGCGGTAGTTACCCGTCAGGTAGTGGCAATCACCGGGGTGGCAACCCGAGACCAGCACCCCGTCAAAACCCAGGCGCAAAGCCTTGATGATAAGCAGAGAGTCGACCCGGCCGGAACAGGGAACCTTGATTACCCTGATGTTGGCTGGATATTTCTTGCGGCTGGTTCCGGCTAAATCGGCGCCGGCATAGCTGCACCACCTGCAGAGAAAACCGAGTAATTTGGGTTCCCATTCGGATTGTTGTGTCATTAGTGCCTCAACCGTGAGTAATTGTAGCACAGGCGTGGGTTAAGCATCAAGCGTGAAAACACCGAATTGATTTCCCTGTGGGGGCATTGTTATACTACTATTGAACCGTTCATGAAAACCAGCGACTTTGATTACCACCTCCCCCCTGAGCTTATTGCCCAAACCCCGGTTGAACCCAGAGACCATTCACGGCTTATGGTTCTGGGGCGCAGCCAGAGTTCGGTAGAGCACCGCCACTTTTTTGAAATAGTTGACTATTTACGCGCCGGAGATGTCTTGGTCGTTAACGATAGCCGCGTCATCCCCGCCCGAATCAGCGGCAGGAAAGCTGATACCGGGGGCAGGGTGGAGTTGCTGTTACTGCGCCGGCTGGATACCGCCGTCTGGGAGGCACTGGTAAAACCGGGGAAACGGGTTGGCATTGGCACCAGGCTTGAGATAACCGGCGATTCCACCACCGGTAGCGTTAAGGTCTGGGCTGAAATAACCGGACTGGGGGAAGAGGGAGTAAAGGTGGTGCGTTTTTCAGATGAAAAACTATTGCTGCAACTGGGCAGGGCGCCGCTGCCCCCATATATACACACGCCGCTAGTTGATGCCGAGCGCTATCAGACAGTCTATGCCCTGGCTCTGGGTAGCGCTGCCGCCCCCACCGCCGGGCTGCATTTTACCCCCCAATTGCTAAATAATATAAAAGGCAAAGGGGTTCAACTGCTTTTTGTTACCCTGCATATAGGGCTGGATACCTTCCGGCCGGTTAGGGAGGAGGACCCACTCAAGCACCCCATCCATAAGGAATACGGCATATTAACCCAAGAGGTAGCCACTGAGCTATCCCAGGCTAAGAAGGATGGGCGGAGAATCATTTGTGCAGGCACTACGACAGTGAGAATTTTAGAGCAGGCGGCTCAAGCCAGCAATGCGTCTCTTTTAGCACCGTTTGAGGGCTGGGTGAGCCTGTTGGCTTTACCCGGATACCAGTTCCGCATGGTTAGCGCCATGATAACCAATTTTCATCTACCCCGATCAACACTGCTGATGCTAGTAGCTGCCTTTGCCGACAGAGATTCTATTATGCGTGCCTACGAGGAGGCCATAGCTAGGAAGTATCGTTTCTACAGCTTCGGCGATGCCATGCTAATCCTGTAGTACCACAATATTAGCGGGGCTCCGAAATCTTGAGAGCCCCGCTAACTATCTGGTTAAGTGTCTATTATTTATCCCAGTATAGCCTCAGCCTCAGCCCGGTAAGCATCCATCAGGTAGGGTATTCCGGTAACCTTGGCGCACTCTTCAGTTAGAGACATAATCTCCCGCCGGGTGATTGCCGGCACGCTGAAGCGCCTGGCTCCAGCCATTAATTGCTGCAGCCCTACTTTAAGCTTATCGGCATAGCTGTAGATTCCCACCGCACCCAGAGGGATGTGCTTCATTTCATCAGTACCTACAATGCTCTTAACGTCTTCGTAGTTGACGAAAATTTCCTCAGGTGTTGAGCCGAACTGGCCGACGGTATTGGGTAGTTTGTCGTCTTTGAGCCACTGCTCAATATTCTTGCCTACCATACCCGGAATCATAAGCGCCCGCCCCATGCAGACCGCCCTGGTGAAGGGGGAGCCGAGGGCCAGCGCCTTGAAGATGCCATCTTCACTACTGAAGCCACCGGCAAAGGCGATATCAGGTACTCGCTCACCCCTGTCAGCCAGCTTCTGGCAGAATTCACGGGCGGCAGCATGCAGGTAGAGGCTGGGCATACCCCACTCCTCCATCATCCGCCAGGGGCTCATGCCGGTGCCGCCGGGAGCTCCATCTATAGTCAGCAAATCAATCTTAGCCTTCGAGCCCCACTTGATAGCCATAGCCAGCTCACGCAGCCCATAGGCTCCTGTTTTCAGGGTAATGCGCTTGAAACCGAGTTCTCTTAATCGATTGACTTCTTTATAAAAACCCTCTTCGTCAATAAAACCAAGACGGCTGTGCCGTTCAAATTCCTTCAGAGAGCCGTTCTGAAATGCTGCCTGAACAACAGGGTTTGACGGGTCTGGGGTAATAATATAGCCGCGTTTCTGGAGTTCCAGCGCCCGTTCCAGGCTGTTAACTTTAATCTCACCGCCGATGCACTTGGCGCCCTGCCCCCACTTCAGCTCAATAGTCTCTAGTCCATGCTTTTTTATAACGTATTCATCAACACCCAACCTGGTATCCTCCACATTCATCTGGACCAGTATTTCTCCGTACCCCTGATGATAACGCCGGTAGGTCTCGATGCGCCTATCCATATCCGGGGCGGCAACAACCTTGCCCTTTGCATCAAGCTCAAGGCGTGGGTCGATACCGCAGACATTCTCACCACAGACTAGGGTAATCCCGCTGATAGCGGCGCCAACAGCAAAATGGTCCCAGTTCTTGCGGGCTATCTCCGTAGAGCCCAGCGCCCCGGTAAAAACAGGAGCTTTCATTTTAACCTTGATATCCCAGCCGTATTCCGTCTCAGTATTTACCGCCGGGAAGATAGCCGAATCGGGGTCGCCGGTAACGCCGGGCGGTAGTCCTTCAGCCCCAAGGGCGTATCCCTGTATGTTAAGGTGAGAGTAATCGATGGGATAGTCCTTGTCGCCGCCTGAGGTGACCTCGCCGAACGGACCGGGATAGATTAATTCCCGGCCGCGGAAGGTTGCCTTAAACACCTCGCAATTTCCGGTGCACCCGTCAATACAACGAGTACAGATACCACTCATCGGCGATACATTTCGGGAACGATTGGCGGTTCTAGTAGCCTCATTGGCATTTGGTCGTTGCAGGTTCATTCTCTGATACTCCTTTTAGCTATATTTTTACCGGTAAGCCTTTTTCTTTGAGGTACTGCTTGGCCTCCGGGATTGAAATCTCGCCAAAGTGAAAGATGGAAGCAGCTAATACTGCTGCCGCCTTCCCCTCGGTTACCACCTGGTAAAGGTGCTCCAGTTTGCCGGCTCCGCCAGAAGCGGTAACCGGTATTGAGACCGCCTCCGCCACCGCCCTGGTCATCTCCAGGTCATAACCGTCCTTTGTCCCGTCGGCATCCTTGCTGGTGAGTAGTATCTCCCCACCACCCAGCTCCTCCACCTGCCTGGCCCAGTCAACGATATCCATTCCGGTGGACTCGGTGCCGCTTTTGACCACAACCTCAAGCCGGGGAAGATTGCTCCCTGGGGGGTTCTTCCTGCCATCGATAGCCACCACCAGTCTCTCCCGGCCGAACTGTCTGGTAGCTTCTCTAATAAGCTCCGGTTGCCTTATTGCCGAGGTATTTATCGAAATCTTATCCACACCGAGCTTGATTAGGGCCTCCATATCCTCAAGGCTGCCGATACCGCCACCTACAGTAAAGGGGATAGTTACTACTTCGCAGACCCTTTTTACCCACTCCAGCCTTGTCTTTCTGTCCTCCACAGTAGCGAAGATGTCCAGGAAAACGAGCTCGTCAGCCCCCTCCTGGCAATAGGCCTGGGCTGCCTCCACAGGGTCACGTGCATCCCTCAGGTCGACAAATTTTACCCCCTTGACCACTCTCCCATCCTTAACATCTAGGCAGGGTATAATTTTCACTTGTTTCATCTCATTATCCCCTCAAACTTGATCCGATGCTGATAATCAATAAACGGGCTTCAGGCAACAGGCAACCGTTTGCCTCATTCTACATAAACTAGACCTTTTTATCAAGTTAGTTCTTTACAAAGCCAGATTTTCTGGCTAGAATAAAGTGACTCGAGCGGGAGTAACTCAGTTGGTAGAGTCCCTGCCTTCCAAGCAGGTTGTCGCGGGTTCGAGTCCCGTCTCCCGCTCCACTAACTTTGAGGCTTGCAGTAGATCTTAAGCTTCAGAGAGGGAAGGATAAAATGGATGATGAACTAGAAGCCCTTGTCATAGGTGAAAAGAAACTGGATCGAAAACTGTTAGCTGATATCCTGTCACCATACGTCAGACTTGACAAGGATACCAGTAATATCAGCCCTCTGGAGGCATGGCTTGGTCTCGGAACCGATTTGAGGGTTTTGGTGTACCTGCTGGCGAGGAAAGCCATGATACTCCTTCGGTTTGATCTGGAGGCAGAGAGGGCTACTGCCAAAGAAATAGCGCGTAATACTAACCTCAAACAGGACGCAGTTAATCCGTTGCTAAGAAAGATGTATGCCGAAGGAATTCTGGATCGTTCAAAGGGCCGCAGGTACTTTGTACCCGACGATGTCATTGATAGAGTCAGGGAAAGGATTAAGTAGCAGAATATTTAGCGGCTTCACTCCCTCTCCCTGACCAGGATTTCAACTACTGACGGATCAGCCAGGGTGCTGGTATCCCCCAGGTTACCAATATCGCCGGCGGCAATCTTGGTCAGGATTCGCCTCATAATCTTACCGCTCCTGGTCTTGGGCAAGGCGTCGGCAAACCGGATTTTATCCGGAGTAGCTATAGGCCCAATCTCTTTGCGTACATGAGCCGCCAGTTCCTTCTTAAGAGCGTCGGTTTTTTCCACTCCCACGTTGAGGGTAACAAAGGCGTATATTCCCTGTCCTTTGATATCGTGGGGCATACCCACCACCGCAGCCTCAGCTACCAATTCATGGGATACCAGTGCGCTTTCTACCTCAGCGGTACCC
>Ga0315553_10004638_pt1 | contig 10311 bp, 9 predicted proteins | sample SalMarSW160140MG_FD_203099 | JGI IMG/M metagenome (GOLD analysis project Ga0315553, IMG submission 203099) | Salt marsh sediment microbial communities from the Plum Island Ecosystem LTER, Massachusetts, United States - Salt Marsh Sediment SW1601-40 ... | reverse complement strand
TCTTAAAATTTCAAATTTTTACTGCCTTTTTTTGTAAAAATAAAAAGTACAAAGGTATTTACTAAGTTTTAGCTATGAAACGGAGGCGGAGTTTTCGGTGAGATATTGTGCTGTATTGATTTATGTCGGTATGCTCATAGACAAGCAGGCCTTCGTTATTGCCAAAACAAAGACTTGCGGATCCGGCCCCTCCACCATCTTCGGCTTTGATATAAAAAGCATCTAGCAATTTAGCATCTTGTGAAACGTACCCGCAGATCACAATTCCCACTAGGCAGCCCAGATTGGGATTGAAATTAATCAAGTCTGAAGTAGTACCGCCGAAAATAATAAGATAATTTTTTCCATCGAACGCCACCTTGGGGTAATAATCTTGATGATAAGCTTGCATCATCATCTTGATGCTTCCCACTTTATAGTTCAAGGGCTGGTTTGGAACGGCTTTAACGGCCGCACGGGCTAAATCTGGCCATGCTGTCTCATAAGGCTTGGCTTTTTTCTTACTGGCTTGACTGATATCATGCCAGGCAAGCATGTAAGACTCTTTGCCATTTGAAGTTATTGTACAGTAACCATAACCTGCCTCAAGGTTTTTTATGATTATCTTTGGGGTACCCCTTCCAGGTGCTCGCGCTGCTGAAGTTGAGTTTAACTCCCCACAGGTTGCTTTTGCCTGGTGAAGCTAAAGAGCGCCAGATGACCAGGTAAACTGGTTTACCAGTCTTGTAATCTTTACCACACGCGACACGGGGATCTATATGGTAACCCCATTTATGGATTGGGAATCCTTTTGTATCAAGGATTTTCCCTTTTGGCGTCACCCGGCAGCCAAGCAGCCATTCACTCTGAGTGTAGTGACTCTCAACCCAGACGATCAGGTAATTGGTACCGTCAAAGAAAACGCGTGAAAAACGTTGAAGGTACTGGGTTTTAGGTGTAAGGAAGAACGGTTTTATTTTAGGATGTTGATAGAAGGCTGGGTCCATATAGTTTATATCATCTTGTTTATCTCCAGCCTTACCTGAAAGATAAACCCATTTGTTAAAGATTTTTATATTCAAGAGGGTTTGATTAGGATCAGCGACACTGATGTGCTTTGCAGACTTGTACAGCCAGTGGGCAAATACCTGTCCCAGAAATATTGAAGCACCCCATTCTTTACTGCCAAGTTCGAAATCATCAATTCTGTGAATAACACTGATCAGACTTTTCGTATTGATTTTTGGACCGGTGTATAAGTGAGTTTCTATACTGCGAAATAGTTAATTTTCTCATTTGATGCCTTTCATAGCCCGGTTAAGGATTTTTCCTATATTGTCTGATTTAAGATTGGATAGTATAGTTGGCCAGCGCGACTCAGGTGGAAGCCATATTCTTCCATGCCTTAAATGCTGCTTGCGGTCATTAAAAATTTTCTCCAGTACTCTTGAACGCTCCTGTTCATCAGCGATGTAAGCCTCGCTCTCAGGGTCTGAGATAGACTGCTGTATGTTCAGGCATTGTTCTTTAAATGAATTATCGAAGTACTTGATAAAACAGATTCCTGTTACAAGATATCTAAAATGCTACTGGTCCTGACCCATTCGAAAAGATTCCAATTTTGCCCAGAAAAGTTCTAGATTTTTTAAGATTCTCATTTTTATCCTCATTGATCTGTTTTATTATTTTGGTATGCAGTTCTATATTTATTCCTATTGTCACAGCGTTCTGAGAAGAGTGTTTTATTAACATCTTAGTCAATACAGAAGTCATTTTCACTATATAATGACTTTCACCAAAAAACCTGGTTGTTTTTATTGTGATGTGGTCCTTTTTTTGGCTATTAAAACTATGCTGCCGATTATTCCGACCAGTAGAGCTATGGGGCATACAATTACGGAAAGAATAAAAAATACCGGCTCATCGCCCAGACCTGCCCAGAATCCTTCTCCGAACAGTTTTATGAAAAGTGCATATACAAGATTGTGAAGCATTGCGCCTATAACTATACCGATAGCTGAAGCACCGGTAAGAATAAAAAATGTTTTTGAGATCCTGGTAAAATTTGCTTTTACAGCCAGAACAATAAGAGCTATACCCAGGCAGGGTAACGCAAACGCTGAAGAATAGAATGAAACTCTACTGAATAAGTCGATTAAATTCATAATAAAAATATTTAGTAATGCTAGAATGGAAAACGCAAATAATATCCAGAAGACCACTAAAGTAGAGATATAAATTTTATTTTTCTTATTACCCATTTTATAGTCCTTTCAATTATTTTTATAATCTTTTCAGTTTATTAGACGTTATTATATAAAAAAGGATTTGATTAAATTTATTTCCAGATTTTTTAGGATTTTTTTTCTTACATTGCATTGACTACAATTATAAAAAAATATATCATTAAAAAATGCCCGAGCTACGGGACCGGGGATGACCCGGGGAAATAGAACATTCCTCAAGGAAGGGGACAAAATCATGCTAAAAGAAAACACAGATGTTTCAAAGAGTGGCAGTACAGTAACGATAACTGCCGTAAACAAGCTTCAGATTGAACGACTCAACCAGACTATTGAGATTTCAGCCGAAGATTTGGCAGCACTTGACGAAAAGGACTTGACCAAGATACATGTCAAGGACGAAACCGTCAAGGAGGTTCTCTGTCAGGCAGTGGACACTGATGGGGACTATGCCGCGGACCAGCTGATATTCCAGGCTGACTTTGCTCCTGGACAAACCCAGACTTTTACAGCCACCGCAGGTGACAAGCGGGTGTATACCAAAGAACAGTTTAGGGCTTATGGCCGCTTTGTACGAGAAAGATGCGACGACTTCTGCTGGGAAAACGATCGTATTGCCCTAAGAATCTACGGAAAGACCCTGGAGACCTGTGTACTATATCCATTGACCAGCAGTACAGTGGATATATGGTCAAAGCGTACGACCCGCATGGTCATAAATGACTGGTATATGGTGGATAACTACCATGGGGACACAGGAGAAGGCGGGGATTTCTACTCAGCCGGACTAAGCCGCGGTTGTGGCGGTAACGGTCTGTGGGCAGCAGACAAGCTCTGGGTTTCTAAGAATTTTATAAGTTCACGTCCTCTAGCTAACGGTCCGATCCGTGTGCTTTTTGAGCTGACTTACGAGCCTTTTGAAGTCAACGGGGTAATGGTTTCTGAGGTCAAAAGGATTTCTCTGGATGCCGGGCATAATCTGACTCACTTTCAAAGCATCTACAAACCTGAAAATCAAATGGGACTTATTAACGGCGCCGGGCTCAAGAAGGTAGAAGGCGAGCGTTTTGACGTGAACGAAGAAAGGGGCTGGCTGGCCAAGTGGGAACCCATGGAAATGAATGCCGGCATGCAGGGTCTGGCAGCCATAGTGGACGCCAATCTCTTTGAGAAACAAATGGAAGACCAGTTAAATCTTCTTATGTTGGCCCGGGTGCCAGATGACAAAACGGCTTCCTATTGGGCTGGTTTTTTCTGGGACAAGAGTGGTCAGTTTGCAGACTACGAGGCATGGAAGAAATATGTAGATCAGTTCGCCCAGGGGTTAATCTCGCCAATAGAGATCAGTATATAGGACTATTAAATTAAGAATCAGGGGCAGGTCAGGTAGATCTAAAATAAGATTCTGACACTAATCAACTACCCCACATTTTGTGGGGTATGAGTAGCCCCATAATATCTTTTATTACTGAAAAAATTTCGTTTTATTTGTTAATTTTAAAAAGCACAATTGTAAAATTAAAAGATCAGTTACACAAATCAATTATTTAACTTATTTTTATAATTTGCTTGACTAACTAATTATTTTCTCTTAGTATATTTTATAAAATAGAGGAGTATATTGATGAGAAATGATAATGTTGATAATGACTCAAAAAAGTCTGTCGGTGTATTAAAGAAAGTATTATCCGTAATAAAATTCAAAGAAGCAAATATCCTTATTGCACTTGTTGTTCTCTGCCTCTTTTTCTACTTCATGAACAATGTTTTTTTCATTCCTGCGAACTTACAAATAATCTCCCGTTGGATGAGCAACTTTGCTCTCCTGGGTATTGGAGAGACTCTGGTTATCATAACTGGAGGAATTGACCTCTCCTTGGGCTCCATGGTCGCCTTTACAAATATGTTAGTTGCATATCTGATGGTTGACATGGGATTACCGATTTGGCTATCAATTATTATTGTTTTATCAGTATCCTGTCTTATTGGTCTATTCCACGGTGTTTTTGTGACTAAACTCCGAGTTCCTGCTTTTATTATTACCTTAGGTACACTTATGTGGGCACGAGGCCTGGCTTCGTATATTAAAAGAGGTTGGATTATCTCCGGGTTACCTGAATCTTTTCTCTTTTTTGGTCAGGGCAAAGTATTTGGTATTCCCTTTCAATTTCTTGTTTTAATAGTTATAGCCCTCATTGTAGCTTTTATTCTCCGCTTCACTGCTCTTGGCCGGTACATATTTGCAGTTGGCGGAAATATTGAAGCTGCAAGATTGTCAGGCGTTCATATTGATAGGGTAAGAATTTTTTGTTATATGGCCAGCAGCTTTATTGCCGGTATTACTGGTATAATTATAGCTTCCCGTCTAAGCGAGGGTAATCCTGCTACAGGAGGAAGCTGGGAGTTGTGGGCTATCGCTGCCTCAGTAATTGGAGGCACAAGTCTCTTTGGTGGCAGGGGTACTATCTTAGGAACAGTAATAGGAGCTTCCATAATGGGTGTTGTTGTAAATGGTATGGTTTTGATACGAGTATCTTCTTATCTTCAGGATGTAGTCCTTGGTGTCATTTTAATTATAGCAGTGACCTATGATACTATTCGTCGGAGGAAAGAACTGTAACGTTTTAAATCAGATGCCTGACCTGACTAAACAAATGACTTTTAGTTATATTATTTTTTTTCACAAATAGGTAAAGTCTTTGCGGGTGCTTCATTGTTGCTATCTTTCATGTCCTTTACCATTAGACTGATTATCTCATCTATATTTGTTTCTTTGGTTTTTTTAACAGTCACTCTTTTACCTGTCTTCAGCACCATAATTCGGTCAGAAACAGTGAAAATGTCCTGTAAACGATGGCTGATTATAATAATAGAAATTCCTCTTTTTTTCAGTTGCATGATCAATCCGAGAAGTTCACCTATCGTTTTTATTGATAGACTTGCTGTCGGTTCGTCCATGATTATGACCTGTGCATCGAAAGCAGTTGCACGGCCAATAGCTACACTCTGGCGCTGTCCGCCAGAAAGATGCTCGGCTTCGGTCTTAACTGACTCCAGATCGATCTTAATACGATCCAGCACCCGGCAGGCTCCCTCCTCCATTTTCTTTTTATCCAGAAGATTGATGAAGCCAAGATATTTTTTCTTGATCTCCCGGCCCAAATATATATTTGATGCTACGTCCAGATTATTAGCAAGGGCGAAATCCTGGTAAATCATCTCAATGCCCATATTCCGGGAATCCTCCGGTCCTTTTATATGGACTTTTTTCCCCTTAACATATATCTCCCCTTTATCAGGTAAAATAGCTCCGCTCAATACTTTCATTAAAGTAGATTTTCCGGCGGCATTGTCTCCTACCAGGCCCAATACTTCCTTTGGCATAAGCTCAAGACTGGTGTCCCGCAAAGCAATAACAGGACCAAAAGTCTTTGTTATATTCTTCATTTCAATCAATGGCGTTTCTTTTGTCATCTCTAACTCATCTTCCTTATAAAAAGTTTTGGGTGGTTAATATTTTACTAAGAATAATAAAAATAAGCCACCCAAAACTGTTCGCTAAAAGCTTGTTACTAAACTAAATTTGGATTAAGGTGTCCATTCAAATGGAATACCTAGTTCCTTTAGAGTATCAGCATAATCTGCTAAATTATCCAGAGTAACTACACTTACTCCGGTATCAACAATCATTGAATCTGGAACTCCATACTCAGACATTCCTTCTTCTATACCTTTCTGAGCCATTAAAGTCAGTAACTCAACGCTCTTGTAGCCCTGGAAATATTCTCTTTGAGCTACCAGAACCTGTATTACGCCCTCTTTCACGTATTCAATATGCTCATCGGTTGCGTCAAAAGCTACAATTTTTACATCTCCTACTAAACCCTGTTCTTTGACAGCCTTAGCCCATGCAGGGCCGTTATATGCATAAACGCCAAAGGCTCCTGCCAGATCGGGATTAGCAACCAATGTTGAGTTTGCCAATTCCAGAGCTTTAGTAGAATCTTCTCCATCATTATTAATAGGTTCTAGTACTGTAATATCTGTTCCTTCAATTCCTTCCTCAAAGCCCTCAATTCTTTCCAGGGAGTTCATTGCTGTCAATGAACCTGTACCAACACCTACAGCTCCGCCATCAGGAAGAAGGTCAACCATAGCATCGCCAGCCTCAACGCCTGCAGACTTATTACTTGTTCCAACATAACACAGACGTTCACTTTCCGGAGCGTCGGTATCCAGAGTAATTGTCGGTATTCCGGCATCCATAGCTTGCTTAATATATGGTGCCATTGCCACTGGGTCTGAAGGAGCTACAGCTATACCATCTACTCCCTGTGCAATATAGGATTCCATGGTACTTATCTGTGCAGATATATCTTCTTCGGTCGGTACCCAGAATATTGCATCCACGCCAAGGGCCTTTCCTGCATCCATTGTTCCTGTTTCAACATTAGACCAGTATGGATGTACTGATTTACCTATTACAACTACAGTGATATCTCCTGCGCCAGCTGCTTCTTCTACAGCTTCCTCTGCAGCTTCCTTGCAGGAAGTTCCAATAAGCAACATTGAAACTACGAAAGTTAACACTAAAACAAAAATTAGAAACTTCTTCACTTTACAATCTCCTTTAACTGATTTTTACAAAATAGATTTGAGATTTGTTTGATCTAAAACAGAATATGATATTTAGACAAATCCCAATTGTTTTTTCTTTCTCACCCCCTTTTTCCGTTGCTATATTTCAAAAATAAAATTTTTATACAAGTTTCTTTAAAATTTAAAGAGAATTTTCAGAAAAATATTATTATTCTATAATAAAAAATTAATTATCTGTAAAGCCCACTCAGATATAAATTTTCCTGTATTAAATAGGAGGGTCATATTACTTCCCGTATATCTGCTAAGAATTATTTGTTTTTTATCACTACTATTGGATAGAAGTATTTTAATTTTTAATTATTCTCACTAATTATAAAAATAAAATCTTAGATAGTCAAGCCAATTATCTAACTTAATTATGTAATTTGCTTAAGTAACTTATATCTTCCTCCTGCTATAATTTAGAATTAGCAAAAAGAAAAACTTTAAGAGAAATTTTATTTACTGCCACATAAACAGTAATCATTTCTATTATTCTCTTTTACATCGTACATAGCTGCATCAGCACTCTTTAAAAGCGATTTAAAATTATTCCCATATTTGGGAAATATCGAGACGCCGATATCCCTGTAATTTCATCTGTTTGAATAATCATATCATTATAAAGTTTATTTAGGAAATTTACTTTATGAATCTATTATTTTTTGGAATTTAGTAAACCTTGACAAAAAATTAGCAGGATCATAGAATATGACTTAAAAGTCATATGACTATGGAGTCACACTCATAAAAGAAAAAAGGATTACTATGCCTAAAGAAACTTTCCAAAACTTGCCAGAAGAAAAAAGGAAGCTTATAGAAGAAAAAGCAATCCATGAATTTGCAGCTTTTGGTTATGATAAGGCAAGTATTAATAGAATTGTAGAACAGTGTAAAATAGCAAAAGGCAGTTTTTATCAATACTTTGATGGCAAAAAAGACCTGTTTTTATATCTTATAAAAAGAGTCAGCGAAAAAAAGCTAAAATATATGTCGCCTGTTATTGAAAACCCCGAGCAGTATGATTTTTTTACTCTTATAAGGGAGCTGTTTGTATCGGGACTTAAATTTGCTGCGGATAATCCCGAGCTTACCCTTATAGGGAATTGGCTGTTTAAAAGCAAGAGCCATCCGGTATATAAAGAAGTTGTGGATATGGGATTACAAAAAGCACAGGATGTATATAGCGGACTTCTAAAATACGCAATTTCAAAAAATGAGGTCAAAGGTAATATTGATCTGGATTTTATCAGTTATATTATTTCTTCGATGAATGTAATTATGATGGAATATTACTTTCAGAGTATAAAGCAGGAAGAAGCTGATATGCAGAAGATCGATGAAGATATAATCAAAATAGTCGATCTACTGCTGGATTTTATAAAAAATGGCATCGGGACGCAAAAGGGGGAGAAGTAATGGCAATGATCAAAGTGGAAGGACTGTATCATTCCTATTTAAGAAATGGCAGGTATGCAATCAAGGATGTAAATTTTGAAATAGCCAAAGGTGAGATTTTTGGATTTCTCGGGCCGTCTGGCGCGGGTAAATCGACGACACAGGGCATCTTGACCGGCCTGCTGCAGCTTCAGAAGGGCAATGTAACTGTTGCCGGCTATAACATTAAAAATATCTCCAGGAAGATGTTTAATAAAATAGGCATGTCGTTTGAGCAGTCTAACGTCTACAGCAAGATGACGGCAAAAGAGAACTTATACTTTTACAGCAGGTTATTTGATGTAAAAACGCGCGACCCTATAGAATTAATAAACCTAGTGGGCCTGAGCGGCAAGGAAAACATCAAGACGGGTGAATTTTCAAAGGGCATGAAACACCGGCTTACATTTGCCAGGTCAATGATAAATAACCCCAGTATGTGGTTCCTTGATGAGCCTACTACCGGGCTTGACCCTGCTATAGCAGCTGATATAAAAGACATAATAAAAGAGCGTAACCGTAAAGGTGTGACCGTGTTTCTGACCACCCATAATATGTTTATAGCTGATGAATTATGCGACCGGGTGGGATTTATTGTAGATGGCGAGATCAAGCTTATAGATTCACCAAAAAATTTGAAGCTTCAGTATGGTAAAAAACTGGTCGATGTAGAATGCATCCAAAACGGCAAGTTAAAAAAAGAGACTTTTTCTACCATAAAGCAGGAGGACAAAGATGCTCTTAGAAAGATCATAGCCGAAAAAGAAATCCGGACTATGCATACAAAAGAGGCAACCCTGGAAGAGATATTTATAAAGGTTACCGGAAGGGGGCTTGTCTAATATGAAACTGTTGAGCAGCTTTAAAAAGGAACTCATCCTTGCCTCCAGAAGTTTTTACTTTTATATTGAAGTAATTTTTTCCCTGGTGATCCTGGCGATTTTATTATTTGCTGTTCCTGAAGAAATAAGCACTACCTCGACACAATATGTTTATTTAAATTTACCGAAAGAAGTAAAAGAAATATATACCGATACTATGTTAGAAAGTGTTCCCGGCATAGAGCCGGAAGAAGTTGAATTGGAGGCTGATGGTAAGACATATGATGCGCAGCTTATTGCAACTGATGAAGAGGAGTTCTATATTGTTGACAGCGAAGAAGCTGTCCGCAACCTGGCATACTCCGAGCAGGTTATAGGAGCGGTAATTGAGCTGGACGATAGTAACCAGCTGTACTGCAGGTACTACCTGCAGGGGTATGAATCCACACGTTTAAAAAATCTGCTATCCATACTATTTAATGAAAATATGGGTGTCCTGGAAGAGCGCATTGAAAATCAGGAAGTAGTTTCACTGACGACAGATTATGAACCTCTAAATGACAGGGAAAACACTCTCCCGCCATTAGTTGCATTCAGCAGCTGTCTTATGGGTATGTTCATTATGGCGTCTTATATATTCCTGGATAAAAATGAGGGTGTAATAAAGGCTTATGCAGTAACAGCATCCCCTATCTGGCAATATTTGATGAGCAAGATTTTTGTAGTTTTAGTTACCTCAGTTGTTTCAGGCCTGATCATAGTAATGCCTATTATGAGATTTAGGATAAACTACGGCCTATTTCTGCTGTTGTTGCTTTCAACCGGATTTTTTGCATCTTCCCTGGGTTTGCTGATCGCCAGCTTTTACAATAATCTGGCCAAAGCCTTTGGAGCTATTTATTTCTTAATAATCCTGCTTATGGTCCCCGCTATAGCGTATTTTATACCTGGCTGGGACCCTTTCTGGATAAAAATAATCCCCACATACCCATTGATGCAGGGCTTTAAAGAGATTATCTTGCCAAAAGGGGATATTGCATACCCGCTGATTGCCAGTGCTGGATTCCTTGCAGGAGGCATAATAGTTTTTGCTATAACAAATATTAGATTCAAAAAAACGCTGAGCGTATAAGGGGAGTGATTATGTTTAAGAAAATATGGAATATTTTTATTAGAGACTTAAAGGTAAA
>Ga0315553_10004637_pt1 | contig 10312 bp, 5 predicted proteins | sample SalMarSW160140MG_FD_203099 | JGI IMG/M metagenome (GOLD analysis project Ga0315553, IMG submission 203099) | Salt marsh sediment microbial communities from the Plum Island Ecosystem LTER, Massachusetts, United States - Salt Marsh Sediment SW1601-40 ... | reverse complement strand
GCGCTCTATGGCGAGAACGCCGACCTGATCCACGAGCGCGCGCGCGCCTGCCTGACCCTGCTCGAGGACGCAGCCCGGCGCCTGGGGCCGGAGGAGCGGGTGTTGATCGTGCGTTCGCCCGGGCGGCTCAACACCATGGGCCGCCACGTCGACCACCAGGGCGGACACTGTAACCTGATGACGATCGGCTACGAGACGCTGATCGCCGTCCACCCGCGCCAGGACGACCGGGTCGTGCTGCACAACCTCGACGAGACGCGCTTTCCCGACCGCGATTTCTCGATCGGCGGGCTGCTGACCGACCTGCCGTGGGACGACTGGCTGTCGCTGGTCAACAGCGACAAGGTCTCGGACATGGTCGTGCAGGCGGGCGGCGATTGGGCGCAGTACGTCAAGGCTGCGATCCTACGCCTCCAGAAAAAGTTCTCGACGGTCAAGCTACGCGGCGTGGACATGATCGTGCACGGCAACATCCCGATCGCCGCTGGCCTCAGCTCTTCCTCTGCCCTGGTCGTCGCCACTGCCGAGGCCATGATCGCGGTCAACAAGCTCGACACGTTTCCCGCCCAGTTCGTCGACCTGTGCGGGGAGGGCGAGTGGTTCGTCGGCACGCGCGGCGGCAGCGCCGACCACGCCGCGATCAAGTACGGGCAGAAAGGTAAGGTGGTCAAGGTCACGTTCTTTGACTTTGCGGTCGAGGAGGTGGTGCCGTTTCCCGCCGAGTATGCCATGGTGGTGTGCGACTCGGGGATCGTGGCCCAAAAGACGGCCAACGCGCGCGACCAGTTCAACCACCGCGTCTCTTGCTACCGCCTCGGCCTGCAGTTGATCAAACGTGCCTTTCCGCAGTACGCGCCGCTGCTGAGCCACCTGCGCGACGCCAATGTGCGCACGCTGGGCGTCCCGTTGAGCTGGATCTACAAGATCCTGCTGCGCCTGCCCGAGCGGGCGACGCGCGACGAGCTGCGCGACATGCTGCCGGGCGTCGACCTGGAGCCCTATTTCGCCACCCACGCCCCGCCGGATGACGGGATCTATCCGATCCGCGGCGTGGTACTGTACGGCCTGGCCGAGTGCGAGCGCAGCCGCCGCTACGCGGACGCGCTCAAGGCAGGGCGGATCGAGGAGATCGGGCGGTTGATGAACGCCTCGCACGACGGCGACCGCGTCTCGCGGCGCGCGGCCGACGGGACGCGGCAGCCTTACCGGGCGCCGACCTCGACCGGCTACCTGCTCGACCGGATCGAGGACCTGGAGAGCGAGGATCCGGCGCGCGTGATGCGCGCCCAGCTCGAGTGGCAGCCGGGCAGCTATCACTGCTCGGTGCCCGAGATCGACGCCATGGTCGACGTGGCGCTGGGGACAGAGGGGGTGGTCGGCGCGCAGCTCGCCGGGGCGGGCCTGGGTGGGTGTATGATGGTCCTCGCGCAGCGCGACGCCCTGCCGGGGCTGGAGGCGCGGCTGGAAGAGACCTACTATGCGCCGCGTGGCAGGCCGCCGGCGATCATGGTCTGCACGCCGATTGCTGGCAGCGGGGTGCTGCTGGGGAATGGGGGGTGACCCGGATCGCGCTGGCCTGCGGCACATCCTTCGGAATGGGGTTTGTGAGAAGGTGCCAGCCGTGGAACGTGCACCATCCCGGGACCGCCCGTCCGTAGGGGAGAGGCATTCCTGGAGCGCCCCGTGGCCTAGAGCATCCGCCCATCAGCAAAAGAGACTGGCTACCAGGAGCGACGACCGGGAATGCCTCGCCCCCTGAGATAGGGCTGTCGCCGAAAGAGGGCGACGCATTCCTCGTCCTCGTGCGCATGTCGGACACCGCGCTTCTGATGGGAGAGGGTCTGTAGACCAGTTGCTCCTTCGGAATACGTCGCCCCTACAGCTGGGTTATGTCCGGTAGAACGCCTGGGTTATGTTCAGTAGAACGTGCACTATCCAGGCCCCATACCAGAGCCACCCCGAAACACAAACGCGCTCTAGGTGGGTGTAGAGGGGGCACGGCGCACCAACTGCTCCCCCAACCACGCAAAGGCCGCGTGCTGCATTTCGAGGTCGAACTTGTGCGGGCCCGGGTAGAACTGCCCGGTGTAGGCCTCCGGACGCGCGGCCTCGGCGTACGCCACCGAGAGCTTGCGGTCGGCCTCGCGCATCCCCCGCTCGGTAAAGAGGTCGTCCTGCAGGTCGTACTGCACCAGGAGCGGTGACGGGGCACGGCACGCGGCCAGGTCCGTCCAGTCGCCATAGCGCGACCAGCCGCTAGGGAAGAACATCCAGGTGTGGGTCGAGACGTTATGGTCGAGCAGCGCCTCGTAGGTGCTCATCAGCCCGACGATGACCGCTGCCGATATGCCGTCGTCCGTCGCCTGCAGCAGCGCCGCCCGGTTGCCCCCGCCTGACAGTCCAGCACACCCCACCCGGTCGCCGATCACGTCGGCGCGCGACCGCAAATAGTTTGCCGCGATGCGGTCCTCGTGGGCTACCACGCCGGCCATCGTCGTGCCGAGCAGGTTGCAGTACTTTTCGATCAGGTGCTCGTGAAAACCGGCGGCCCGGTTATAGCGCGCGATCCCGGGGGGTGTATCGGGATCGGGCCGCACGGCCAGCGTAGCGTCGGCCGCCTCCAGCACCCACGGGGGCATGTCTTCGAGCGGAAAGCGGCGGCTGCCCCACAGAAAGGTGTCGTGGACCAGCACCACATAGCCCTCGCGTGCCAGCGCGTTCGCCCACGCGCGCCCACCATAGTAGGCCTCACGGTAGCGCACCATGAGCGGAGAAGGATCGACCGCCCCATCGGCGATCTTGGCCTTGCCATAGTACTTGAACCCGCCGTGGTCGTGGAGGGCCACGATCGCGGGGAGCGGCTCGCGCACATTCGCAGGCTTGTAGAGCCAGGCGCGGGTGCGCGGCCCATAGCCGACCGACCAGGAGAGCTCTTCTCCAGAGAGGCCGCCCCGCTCCCAGCGCGCTTTTACGCGCACGTCGTGCGGCGTCTCGGGCCCGCTGGAAAAGCCGAGCACCTCGCGCACGCGCGCCTGCGTGGCCGGCCCTGGCAGGGCAGGCGGCCAGAGGACGTGTTGGCGCTGTGCCTCTGCTACCCAGTCGCTGTAGATGCCAAGGTGCTGGTACTCCTCGCTCATGAGCTCATCTCCTGCAATATGCCCTCTCTTTGCGGGCCAGTGCCACGCTGCAAGGCGGTCAGGCAGTGAACGATACCGGACCTCCCGGCGGATGGCTCATTCACGGCTGCCCGTGCGCAGCTTCTGGAGCGCATCGCGCACCCTAGCGATCTGGATCCCCACCTCGCTGTACTCGTTCTCGGCGCTGTGGTGCTCGACGCTATAGTAGCCCTCGTAGCCGACGTTCCACAGGTTCGACAGCCGCTCCATCAACGGTCCCTCGCAGATGTTCCACGGGATGTGCGTGTGGGCCACCCACGGCGCTACCAGCCGGTCGGCCTCGGCCTTGTCCTCTTCTGTACCGGCCCAGCCACCCAGGTGGCAGGAGACGCCGAACCCGGGGTGATCGACCGCCTCGTACATGGCCTTCAGGTTGGGCCAGCTCCGCTCCGGGCCCCAGTGGTTTTCGATCCCAACGCGGAAGCCGTGGTCGTGGGCCCACGCCGCGTACTCGCGGTAACGGGCGGCGATAAAGGCAAACTGCTCGTCGCTCCATCTCTCTGCCTCGCGGCTGCCACCGGCGTCGATCCGCAGGAAGCGCGCGCCAAGCGTGTCGGCGATCTGGAGGAACTGTAGGGCGCGCCGGTGGTGCTGCTCGCGCACCGCCGGATCGTCCTCCCACACATGCGCCTCGTCGACGGCAATGTCCGCCAGCTCGAGATTGCGCTCTTGCAGCCCCTCCTTGATCTGCAGGACATAGTCCTGCTCGGTAGAGTCGAAAAACCCGCTCCACAGGTCGGCTGCCGGAAGGTGATAGCGATACTTGCAGGTTTCCAGGTAGCCGAAAACGTCCATCGTGCCGGCGCCGTGCATGCCGCGGAACGAGTACGAGAGTACAGAGATCTTCATGTTGTTCTCCTTTGACGTGGTGTTGGGTAGACTCATTATAGCCCGCCTTGGGACGCTGTCAAAGCGCTTACAAGACCGAAAAGGAAAGAGGACTGTTGGAAGGTGAGCTGAGACGAGGCGACCAGGAACCGTGGCGACTGGAGGATTCCGCGAAGAGCGTTGTGGGCATAGACGAGCGATCCAGCAGGAATCCTGTTGGGCCGCAGTGATGCTGGGAGCAGCGCGGGCGCAAAGCCGCTCGCTGCCCTCATACACCGGGCCGTACGGCGACCTCGCCGTCCCAGAGCCCGATCGTTCGGACTTGTGGCGGCGAGGTCAGCAGCAAGGCCAGCGGGTTAGCTGGACTCTGAATGAGCGCTCGTGCTGTGAGTCACCGCGCTGCCGGCTGCCCAGACAATGACCGCACCGGCCACGGCAGCGTATCCCAGCGTAATCGCCGCCACCTCACCGACGAGGCGGCCGGCGATAGAAGCCACGTCAAAAGCGGGCAGGCTCCCTTCCGGCAGCGCGGCGATGTCGCCCGCCCGGAACCACACTGTGTATACGACCGCATAGAGGGCAACGAGGTACAGCACCAGGTCGATCGCGCCACCCACCTGCAGCCCGACCGGGTTCGGGACGCCAAAGAGCCGGATCCACAGGATGATGTTGAACGCGAGCCCGCCGACTCCAAAGAGGACGTCTACGCTGCGCAGCACCCACAGAAAGGCGGTGCGCAGATAGCGGCCATCCGAAAAACGATGCCAAACGGTTTCCATGGTACATACACTCCTTTTTTTCTGGGCGGACAGCCTGCTTGGGAGCCCTCGTCGGTGCTCCACTTTCTTTTGTCTGGTCTTCTGCTGCCGCCCGTTTATCTGTGCACCATACTACCACTGAAACAGGTTGGCTAGGGAGGGATTTGGTTGGCTTTGCGGCCCTGGCGGGGCTGCGCCGCCCGGCGGGGGTGGTAGGCGGCCACAAGATCGATGTTGCCGCGTGGCCTATGCTGGGTTGCGTGGCTAGTTGGTTTCGTGCAGGTACTCGACCGTGCCTGCACGCCAGGTACCTTCCTCGGCCAGGAGACCCGTAACGAAGCGAAAGCTGTCCAGGCGTCCTGCCCCGAGCGCCTCTTGTGCGATCTCGATCAGGACCGCGAACCCGGTGCTTTCCCCACGGTTCGGGTAGGCGAGGGGCCACTGTGCGATGAACTGTGAGGGGGCCGGCGCGTCCCGGAGCGACCGGAGGGCCTCGTCCGCTGCGCCTGCGCCATAGGCGCGCACGATGCGCCCCAACAGCGGCGCACTGTCCAGGTCGCCGCCGCCATGTAGGAAGGCGTACTCGTCCAGGACCGCCTGCTGGACCCCTTTCAGCTGCCCTGTCGCGCCTGCACGCGCAAATTGGGCCGCCCTGGCATAGGTTACCCAGTAGTCCAGTTCGTCCAGGTATCCCTGTTCCCACATGCCCCCCGCAGGGATGCCGGACAGCCAGGGCGAGGCCAGCACCAACCGGTCGTCGAGGATTGTGGGGCGTATGCTGCGCGGGATGAACTGGACGGACAGCCGATCCTCCGCCGGCCACCCTAGGACTGCGCACAGATCGTGGTCTACCGTAGCGATGTGCGCAATCAGCGGGTCGAGATGCGGCAGGTCGCGCTCGCGGCAGTGGACCGTGATCTGGCCATGCGCCTGGGTCAGGGCGTCTCCCCAGTAGAAGGCGTCGGGTGCCGTATGCAGCCAGCCCTGCGCCGTCTGGCGGTAGAACCGCACTTGGCGCGCGTCCTGAGGCCGCAGGATGAGCTCTGCCCAGGCAACCTCGCCCCGCAGCCCGATCGCCTGCACCTGCGGCGGTGAGCCCAGGGGAGTGCCGCCCGGCGCGACGTCGGCCAGTACGTAGGCGCACGACGACGACCTCTCGACATGGACGGGCTGGAGGCGCCTTGCCGCGCACGCCGCACGAGGCTGGTACCACGCATCGAGCGCGCGGTCTTGCTGGGCCAGGAACAGTGCTGTGTCGCCTTCAGCCAGGGCGCGCGTCTCGAGGTCGATGACGGACTGGATCTGGAACGCGATCCGGTCCTGTGCCTGGGCATAGCGTCGTGCGACCACGAGCGCGCTCACTGTTACCATGAGGAGCGGGGCGAGGACGCCGGTGACCCATAGCCATCGCCACCGCGTCGGGGGTCGGCCGTGTGGAGTCGTGGCGATCCGTTCCCATGTTCCATCGTCGTTTTCTGCCTGCCAGTCCAGTTCCACGTTCATGGTCGCCTCCCTCACGTGGGTGTGCGTGCTCTCGTTGGCACAACCCTAGGATATAGGAGAGGCGTCCAGGACGTGTCAAAGCGATGTCAAATCGGCGCCCTATCTGCGCCAAAGCAGAAGTGGTTGGGGAGGATGTGGGGTGGGTTCAGTAGGGCTCGATGACAATGTCCTGCAAGAACCAGTGAGAGAGGGCCGAGAGGCGAAAGCCATAGATCAACGGTTTGACTGGCCAATGCCCGTGGAAGCTGGGGACGATCCGCGCGCCGTGCACCGGCATCGCGGAGGCGTCCTGAATACAGGGGAGAGGGAGCAGGCCGGCTGGTCTCACTCCCCTTCTTGCCACAGCTGGAACGACTCAAAGCGGATCGCCGTGCCGTCGGGGTAGGCGCTGGGGTAGACCGCGCGGTCGATGTTTCCAATGGCGTGCACGCCTACCGGCACGGGATTGCTCACGGGGAGTGTTGCCTGCCCCACGCGATACCAGTGCTCGCCATCTGCGCTGCAGTAGGCACGGACCCGATCGCCGGTCCGTTCCATCCGCAGGATGATGCGATCAGATGCTTCATACAACCACCCCCGCCCGACGACGACGTCCGCATTCTCCACGCAGCCGATCAAGGTGATCTCGCGCGCGCCGAATACGCCGCGATCGAGGTGGAGATAGTTCTCCCTGTCCTGCCACAGCAGCAGGCCGCCAATGGCCGGCCGGTCCTCCACTGCCGGTATGCACGCCGTCTGTGCCACGAAATCCCCAGACACCTGCCGCAGCAAGCGCGGCGCACTCCAATTGAGAAACCATAGGTCGCGACCGTTCGCGGCGCGGATGACCAGCCCGCCGTCCAGGGTGTGGGAGCAGTCGCCAGAGGGATCGTGCCAGCTCCACTCCGGAGCATCCAGACCTGTCAGGTCTTCAAGACCTGACAGGTCTGCGACCTCCGCCGGCTCGAGCCACCACTGGGCCAGGGAGCTCTGGCGGATCTCCGGGTCCTCCTCTCGGTAGCGGCGACAAAAAGTGCGAAAAGCAGCGGCGTCTTGGTATGCCGCCTCAAGAGGACCCAGCCGGGAGGCAAGGAGGCGAGAGTAAGAACGAAGAGAGACAAACCGCCTGCCCTCACGTGGCTCGATCGATTGCCGGAACTCGCTCACAGCGTCGCCACTGTTTCCCTGTGCCATGGCCAGGCAACCCAGGTAATAGTTGACTCTGGTTCCCCATGGCGAGTCTATCTCCTGCGAGACCCGCTTCGCCTCGACCAAAGCCTCGCCAGCTCCTTCCCAATTGCGCTTGGCCAACTGGACGAGACCGGTCACAAGATGCGCAGATGCCACGTCGAGTGGGGTATCTATCGCCCTCGCCAACGCGAGCTGTTGATGCGCAATACGCTCTGCTCCCTCCAGATCCCCGAGAGACAGGGCCGTATTGGCCAAACCCTCCGTCGCCCAACCCTCGTGCTTTCTGTCTCCAATGCGAGCAAAGACCTCGAGTGCCTGATGATAGCCTGAAAGCGCTCCTGCCAGGTCCCCGGTGTAGATAGATATCTCCGCGAACTCAAGTGCCGGTCCGGCTAGGCCGCACAGGTCGTGACACGACCTTGCCTTGTCCATGGCCATCTGGTTCCACTGCTTCGCTTCTTCCACACTCTTGCGACTCAAGTAGGCGTCAACAATCACATTATAGGCGGCCCGCAGCTCTGCCGAGTATGGCAAACGCTGGACATACTGCGCCGTTCGAAGCGCAATCTCGTTCGACTTGTCGTGTCGCCCTTTCCGTCCGTAGCTGGCCGCAAGAGGGGCGGTCAGCATCGCCGCTTCGGTCGACTCGGTATCTTCACCCAGCAGAGCCATTCCTTCGCCAATCACCTGGATCGTCTCGTCGTACCGGTTCTGCCACCAAAGAGAGTCGGCCAGCCAATAGTGGAGACGCGCCAATGCATGCGCGTCCAACCCGATCTCCGTGCCCAACGCAATCGCTTCACGCAGCGGCGCTTCGGCCTCGTTCACCTGGCCGATGCTGAGCAGCACGATCCCCATCCCCCACAGCGCCTCCATCCGCCAGCGCGTGTGCTGCGCGGTGTCTACCCCCTCCAGCAAAGCCAACGCCCGCTGCAAATGGGCCACTGCCTCTTGGTTGGAGTAGGTCTGGCGGGAAGACTCGGCGGCCTTGAGCAGATACTCGATCGCCCGGTCCCTATCTCCTGCCCGCTCCCAGTGATGGGCCAGCAACCCGGCCTGTTCGTCGACCTGTTCCGGGAACAGCCGCTCCAGCGTCTCGGCTACGTGGCGATGGTGGGCTTGTCGCTCCTGCATGAGCAGCCCGTCATAGGCGGCTTCCCGGGTCAGCTCGTGGTGAAAGATGTACTCTACCTCAGGCAACCGCGCCCGCTCGCGGATCAACTGCTGTCGCTGCAGGGCCAGCAGTCGCCCGTCTAGCTGGGCACCCTCACAGGCGACCTCAGCCAGCACGCGGTAGGGGAAGGCGCGGCCGATCACCGACGCCAGCCGCAGCACGCGGCGCGCGCCGGGCTCCAGGCGATCAATGCGCGCCCCCAGCACGCCGTGCAGCGTGTCAGGAATGGGGATCGCTGCAATGTCGCGCGTGGCGCACCAGCGCTCTGTGGGGTCGTCATAGGTGATGGTGCCCTCATCGATCAGCGCTCGGAGGATCTCCTCGACATAGAACGGGTTGCCCTCGGCGTGGTCGAGGATCGTGACCCGGAGCGTCTCTGGCAAGTCCTCGATCTGCAGGAGATGCCCGACCAAGGCCCGGCTCTCGTCGGTTGTGAGCGCATCCAGCCATAGGTCCGTATACCGGTGCCGGTACAGCCGCGCGGCGGTCTCCCTGAGCCGCCAGCAGCCGTGCTCCATTTCTGGGCGCAAGACACAGAGCACAAGCAGCGCCACGCGGTCGGTCAGTGCCAGGACGCGCTCCAGCAGGGCCAGCGAGGTCGCATCGGCCCAGTGTAGGTCCTCGCAGACCATGGCCAGCGGGCCCTGCTGTGCCGCGCTCTCGACCAGCGTCTGCACCGCCGCAAAGACCTCGGCACGGAGGCTCTCGCCTTGCAGGTCGCGGAGCGACGCGTAGCGCCCCTCCAGCGGCAGGGAGAGCAGCCGGCACAGGTAGGGGTATACCTCGTCGAAACAGTCCGCGCACAGCGCCTGGACCTGTGCGAGCAGAGCGTTGCCGACGGTGGCCGGTGCGGCGTCGTGGGGGACGTCAAGGACGCGGTGCAGCATGTCCAGCCACAGCGAGTAGGCGATCGAGCCACCGTAGGACACGCAGCGCCCCTCGATCCATTGAATGGCCAACCCTTGCGAAGGCGGCGCATCAGAATGCGCAGGACCCTTCGCAAGGGTGTCTCTCCGCAACTCGGCGATCAGCCGCGACTTGCCGATCCCCGCGTCCCCGACCACAGTCGCGATCCCGCCAATGCCGGCAGCGAGGCGATCCACCGCTTCCTGCAGTGCCGCCAGCTCCTCATCGCGCCCGATCAGCGGCGAGGACAGGCCGGCGAGGCCCCTCCCCTTGCCCACGTCCACCTTCCGGCGCAGCGGGCGGTGCATCCCATGGGCAACGCCTTTCCCCTCCCACTCGAACAGCCGGTGTAGGAGACGGTAGGCATTCTCGCCCACGGTCGGCACCCCCGGATCGGCAGCGACGCTCGCCCGCCGGGCCAGCGTCAGCGCTCGCCCCACCACATGGCGGCGACCACCTGCCAGGGTGACCAACACCTCGCCCGCGTCCACGCCGGCCCGCAGGGCGGGCCTATCCCCCACCCGCTCCTGGATCCGCAGCGCAGCCAGCACCGCGCGCTCGGCATCGTCCTCGTGCGCCGAGGGCGCGCCGAAAAGGGCAACGGCGTTCTCCGCCCGCCGTTCGAGCACCTCGCCGCCGTAGCGCCCGACCTCGTCCTCCACAACGTCGAACGCGCGCGCCGTCATGCGGACCCACTCCTCGGCACCGACCTGGTCGAGCAGGGCCGCGGGCTGGTCCACCTCGACGTGCAGCGCAGTGACCCAGCGACGCTCTCCCGCGGGTGAGGTGGGAGCAGG
>Ga0315553_10004634_pt1 | contig 10314 bp, 9 predicted proteins | sample SalMarSW160140MG_FD_203099 | JGI IMG/M metagenome (GOLD analysis project Ga0315553, IMG submission 203099) | Salt marsh sediment microbial communities from the Plum Island Ecosystem LTER, Massachusetts, United States - Salt Marsh Sediment SW1601-40 ... | reverse complement strand
CTCCTTGGCGTTCGACGTGAAGCGGTCGGACGCCGGCTACGCGGTCGAGAATATCTCGTTTTCAGGTGACGGTTTCGGCTTCGCCGGGTCCGCCATCCTCGACAAGTCGCACAACCTCCAGTCGGCCGACATCACTCGTCTGTCGTTGCACAAGGGCGACGCGCTCGCCATCAAGCTGACCCGCGGTGCCAGCGGTTACGGCATCAACGCGCGCGGTACCTCATTCGACCTGCGCGGGCTGCTCGCCCACGTGCGCGACCGCGTCGAACAATCGGGCGGCTTTCCTGATCTCGCGCTCGACGCAAAGGTCGATCAGGTGGTTGGCTTCAACCAAGAAACAATCACCGACGCCACCCTCAAGCTCGTCTCGATTGGCGGCGAGACCCAGAGACTGTCGTTCTCGGGGTCTCTGGCGGGGACGCCGATTTCGCTGACCTATGCCGTCACCACGGACGGCACAACGCTGAGCGGCTCGGCCGCCGACGCCGGCCGCCTGATGCGCTTCACCGATCTCTACACGCGCATGGAAGGTGGCACCGCCGGCATCAGTGGTCAGGCCGGGCCGAGCGGACCGATGCTCGGGACTCTGGATCTGGTCAACTTCGACGTGGTCAACGAGCCGACGATTGCCCAGGTGGCGGGCACTGCCCGCGCCCAGCCCGGGTTCACACCGACCGGAGTCAATCCGCGCCACGTTCACTTCGATCGCATGGTGGCGCGCTTCCGCAAGAGCGAATGGGCGGTCGCGATCGAGGATGCCTTGTTGCGCGGCCCCTCGGTCGGCGCCACCTTCGCCGGCCGCTACGACCTGCCGACCACCAACGTCGCGCTGACGGGCACCTATTTGCCGGCCTACCCGGTCAACAACATGTTCGGCCGGATTCCGTTGTTCGGCCTCGCCCTCGGCGGCGGCTCCCGCGGCGGGCTGATCGGGATAACCTTCAAGATCGAAGGCCCGATCGCCGAGCCGCATGTGTTCATCAACCCGCTATCCGCGGTGGCGCCGGGCATCATTCGCAAGATCTTCGAGTTCCAGTGACTGGTCATGCCGGCCTCACCAGGACGTGCTTCTTGCGGCCAAGCGACAGCTTGATGACACCGCCAATGATATCGTCGTTGGACACCGTCGCCCGCTCGTCAGCAATCGGCGCATCGTTAAGCCTGAGGCCGCCGCCGCGAATCTGACGGCGGGCTTCGCCGTTCGACGCGACCAGACCGGCGCGGACGAACAGGCCGAGCACGCCGACGCCGTCGGCAAGTTCGCTCGCCGGAATGACGATCGTCGGCAGCGCATCTGCCACTTCGCCTTCCTCGAAGGTACGCCGCGCCGCCTCCGCCGCTTCTTCGGCCGCCGCACGGCCGTGGAGGAGGGCGGTCGCCTCGCTCGCCAGAGCCTTCTTGGCCTCGTTGATCTCTGCGTCGCGCAGGGCCTCCAGCCGCGCGATCTCGTCGAGCGGCAGCGTCGTGAACAGCTTGAGGAAGCGGCCGACGTCGGCGTCCTCGGTATTGCGCCAGAACTGCCAGTACTCGTACGGGCTGACGAGCTCCGCATCGAGCCACACCGCGCCCCGCGCCGTCTTACCCATCTTGGCGCCCGCGGCGGTGGTGATGAGCGGCGTCGTCAGCGCAAACAGCTCGACGTTCTCCAGGCGCCGGCCGAGATCGACGCCGGACAGGATGTTGCCCCATTGGTCGTTGCCGCCGAGCTGCAGGCGGCAGCCGGTGCGCCGGTAAAGCTCCACGAAGTCGTAGGCTTGCAGCACCATGTAGTTGAACTCGAGGAACGACAGATGGTGCTCGCGGTCGAGCCGCTGCTTGACCGACTCGCGCTGGATCATCTGGTTGACGGAGATGTGGCGGCCGACCTCGCGCAGGAAGTCGACGTAGTCGAGTTTGAGCAGCCAGTCGGCGTTGTCGATCATCAAGGCGTCGGTCGGCCCCTGGCCGAAGCGGAGGAACCGGTCGAACACCCGGCGGATACCGGCCTTGTTGGCCTCGATGGTCTCAGGTGCCAGGAGCTGGCGCATCTCGTCCTTGCCCGAGGGGTCGCCCACACGCGTGGTGCCGCCCCCCATGAGCGCGATCGGCCGGTGGCCGGTCTGCTGCAGCCAATGGAGCGCGCCGATCTGCACCAGGCTGCCGACATGCAGGCTGGGAGCGGTGCAATCGAAGCCGATGTAGGCGGTCACCGGTCCCCCTTGGGCGAGCCGGTCGAGGCCCCCCGCGTCGGAGCATTGCTGGACGAAGCCGCGCTCGGCGAGCACCTTCATCAGATCGGACTTGAACGCAGTCATGGCGGCGTTGTTCCTTGATGGCGGAGGCTGTTTAACAGGCCCTTCGCCAAAATTCACCGCCATTGCACCGAAGGGGGGATGACACGATGATCAGCGGTGCCCATGCCATCATCTACAGCACCAATGCCGATGCCGATCGGGCGTTTTTCCGCGACGTTCTCAGCATCCCGGCCGTCGACGCGGGCGATGGGTGGCTGATTTTCGCCCTTCGGGCGTCGGAGCTGGCGTTCCACCCGGCCGAGACCAACGGCACGCACGAGCTGTACCTTCTGTGCGACGACGTCGACGGGTTCGCTGCTGCCATGGAGGGGTCGCGGACGCCATGCTCGGCGATCGAAGAGCAGCCGTGGGGCCGGCTAGTTCACATCACGCTGCCGAGCGGCGCGCGCCTGGGCGTGTACCAAGCGAAGCACGCCCGCCCGACCACCTGAAGGACGTCCTCGCGGTGGAAAGCGTCCTCGGTCTGATGAGCGGCACCTCCATGGACGGGGTCGACGCCGCCATCATCGTCACCGACGGCGAGACGATCGCCGATTTCGGCCCGCGCCGATTCCGCCCCTATACCGCCGCTGAACGTGAGGTCCTCCGTGCCGCGCTCACCGACGCCGCGGGGATCGTCGATCGCGCCGAACGCCCGGGCGCGGTCAGACAGGCGGAGCGGATCGTCACCGAGAGCCACGGCGAGGCGGCGGAGGCGCTGCTGGCGGAGCACCCCGAATGCAAGGTGTCGCTCGTCGGCTTTCATGGCCACACCGTCTTCCATGCACCCGATCGCCGGCTGACCGTCCAGATCGGCGACGGCGCCGCGCTCGCCAAACGCCTCGGCGTGCCGGTCGTATTCGACCTTCGCGCCGCGGACGTCGCCGCCGGTGGCGAGGGTGCGCCGCTGGTGCCGGTCTATCACCGCGCCCTGGTCAGGCGCTCGGCGCTCACCGGCACCATCGCGGTTGTCAATATCGGCGGCGTCGCCAACCTCACCTGCGTCGCCGCCGACGGTTCGCTCGTCGCCGGCGATACCGGCCCCGGCAACGCTCTCATCGACGATTTCGTCCGCGAGCGTACAGGCGCGGCCATGGACCACGACGGCGCGCTCGCCGCCAAGGGCACGGTCGACGACGGCGGGCTCGCCCGGCTGCTCGACCATCCCTGGTTCGACCGGCCGATGCCCAAGTCTCTCGACCGGGGCGCCTTCTCGGCGGCCGCCAGCGCCGCGGCCGGCCTGTCGGTCCCCGACGGCGTCGCGACCCTCACCGCCTTCACATCTCGAACCATCGCGAAAAGCATCGTGAAGGCAGGCGGCGCCGACTGCATCGTCATCGCCGGCGGCGGCGCCCACAATCCGACGATGTGCGCGATGATCGCCGCGGCGGCAGGGACGGCCGTGACCCTTGCCGGCGACCTTGGCTGGTCGACAGATTTCCTCGAGGCGGAGGCCTTCGCCTACCTCGCCGCCCGCAGCGCCCGCGGGCTGCCGATCACGTTTCCAGGCACCACCGGCGTTTCCGCGCCAATGACCGGCGGCCGTCTGGTGCGGCCCTGACGCCGGCTAGCAGGCCGCAGCAATGTGGGGTATGAGCCGGGTCGGTCGGCGGAACACCAAGCGAGCTGCCATTTCCGGGTGCCCATGAAGCTCAGTCAAATCGCGCGTTCGCTGTCGGCAACTGTCATCGGCGACGCCGACAGCGACATCCGCAGGATCGTCCATCCGGCCGACGCCGAGGGACCGGGCGACCTGGCCGTCGCCCTGTCGCAGGAGGCCGCGACCGCACTCGCTGGCACTGCCGCCGGTGCGGTGCTGATCCCGCCCGATGCAACGCCGCCGTCGGGCCGCGCCGCCATCGTCTATACCGGCCACGAGCGCCAAGCGCTGGCGATCCTGACGGCGCTCCTCGACCAGGGACCGACACACGGCGAGGGAATCCATCCGACTGCCGTCGTCGCCGGCGACGCCGTCATCGGTGACGGCGTCAGTCTCGGACCGCATGCTGTTGTCGGTGACGCCAGCACCGTCGGCGACCGCACCGCGATCCTCGCCAACGTCACCGTCGGCGCCGGCGTCGCCATCGGCCGCGACTGCGTGATCCACCCCGGAGTGGTCGTCGGCGACCGTGTCCAGATCGGCGATCGTGTAATCATCCATGCCAACGCGGCAATCGGCGCCGACGGCTTCAGCTTCATCCCGGTCCGCAACCCGGACGGATCGCCAGGCGCCGAAGGGATGCCGGCGCGCATTCATTCGCTCGGCACCGTCGTCATCGGCGACGACGTCGAGATCGGCGCGGCGACGACCATCGACCGCGCCACGCTGCGCGCCACGACCATCGGCCGTGGCACCAAAATCGACAACCAGGTTCAGATCGCCCACAACGTCGTGATCGGCCAATCCTGCCTGATCTGTGGCCAGGCGGGCATCGCCGGCAGCGTCACCATTGGCGACCGCGTGCTGCTGGGCGCGGGCTCCGGGGTCAGCGATCACGTCAACATCGCCTCGGACGCGGTCCTTGGCGCCATGGGGGGCGCTGCGAGGTCCATTCCGTCCGGGGCTACGATGGTCGGCGCGCCCGCCGTGCCGGTCAACGAGTGGCGCGAGCGGTACGTCCGCCTGTTGCGCCTGAAGAGCCTTTACCCGGCCGTCGAAGACCTGGCCAATCGCGTCAAGGCGCTGGAAAAATCCCGGAAGGGCGAGTAGCAAAAACGCGACGATGCGGACGAGCGGGAGGCTGACGACATGGGCGATGTGGCGCGTGACGTTATGGAAGTCATTTCCAGCAAGACTCCCGGCGAACGCCAGGAGTTCGCTCTGAGCGACAAGCTCCAGGACATCGGCATCGAATCGATCGATGCGCTGGAGATGATCTTCGACCTGGAGGAGAGGTTCGGGATCCAGATCCCCTACAACGCCAACGATGCTGCCCAGCGGTTCGCCACGGTCGGTGACGTGGTCAAAGCCATCGAGGGCCTGGTCGAGCAAAGAACGTGAGTTGGCCGCATCGCGTCGTCGTCACCGGCTGTGGAGTCGTTTCGCCGGCTGGCCTCGACACGGCGAGCTATTGGTCGCGCATGGTGGCCGGCGACGGCGCCATCGGCCCGCCGACGCTGGTTCCGGCCGAGTTACTGGCGAAGGAAGTGGTCGCCGAGGTCAAGGGCTTCGATCCGGCGGCGCATTTCGGTCAGCGTGAGCTCGCCGCCCTCGACCGTTGTTCTCAATTCGCGGTCGTTGCCGCCCGCCAGGCGATCGCTGACTCCGGCATCAACTTCGATGGCGATTTGTCGGAGCGCACCGCCACGATCATCGGCACCGGGGTCGGTGGCTCCAACACGTTCGACGAATCGTACAAGCGCCTGTACGGGGACAAGCGGCCGCGCGTCTACCCGCTGACCGTGCCGAAACTCATGCCGAGCGCGCCGGCGAGCCAGGTGACCATGTACTGCGGCCTGCGCGGCCCTGCGTTCGGCATCGTCAGCGCCTGTTCGTCGGCTACCCATGCAATCGGTACGGCCTTTCAGATGGTGCGCAGCGGCATCGCCGCCGCTGCTGTCGCCGGAGGTGCGGAAAGCTGCCTCAACCTCGGCACGCTGAAGGGCTGGGAGGCCCTGCGCGTAATGGCGACCGACACCTGCCGCCCGTTTTCGCGCGACCGCAAGGGATTGGTGATCGGCGAGGGGGCGGGCGTCGTCGTCCTCGAGACGTTGGCCGGAGCCAGCGCCCGCGGCGCCGAGATCCTTGGCGAGATAGCCGGCTTCGGCATGTCCGCGGACGCGCGCGACCTGACCAATCCGGACGTGGACGGCATGACCCGCGCCATCGCCGCCTGTCTCGCCGACGCCGAGCTCGCCCCAGAGGACGTCGACTTCGTCAACGCGCACGGCACCGGAACGCTGGCGAACGACATCACCGAGACCGCGGCGCTGAAGGCGGCGTTCGGCGACCACGCCCGCGCGCTCGCCATCTCCTCGACTAAGTCGATGGTCGGCCACGCCCTCGGCGCGGCCGGGGCACTCGAGCTGATCGCCACGCTGATGGCCATCCGCGACAACGTCGCGCCGCCGACGGCCAACTACCTCGGTCCCGACCCCGATTGCGATCTCGACTACGTTCCCAACCAGGCGCGGCCGATGCAGATCGACGTTGCTCTGTCCAACTCGTTCGCTTTCGGCGGGCTCAACGCCGTTCTCGCCGCACGTCGTCTGGCCTGAGGATCGGTCTCGCTCACGCCGCGTCGATCATGGCCATGCGCCGGTCGACGTAGTCGGTGCAGAGCGCGATCAGGTCGTCGACGTGATTTTCGAAAAAGTGGTTGGCGCCCTTGACGATCTGCTGATCGATGGTGATGCCCTTCTGGCTCTTGAGCTTGTCGACCAGTGCCTGGGTGTCCTTCTGCGGAACGACCCTGTCCTGGTCCCCGTGGACGATCAGCCCGGACGACGGACACGGGGCAAGGAAGGTGAAATCGTGGAGGTTGGCCGGCGGCGCGATGGCGATGAAGCCTTCGATCTCGGGCCGCCGCATGAGGAGCTGCATGCCGATCCAGGCGCCGAACGAGAACCCGGCCACCCAGCAGCTGCGCGCGTCGGGGTGCGCCGACTGCACCCAGTCGAGGGCCGCGGCAGCGTCAGACAGCTCGCCTGAACCGTGGTCGAACTCACCCTGGCTGCGGCCGACCCCGCGGAAATTGAATCGCAACGCCGCGAAACCGCGTTTGGTAAACATGTAGAAGAGTTGATAGACGACCTGATTGTTCATCGTGCCCCCGAACTGGGGATGGGGATGCAGGATGATGGCGATGGGGCCGTTCTTGCGCTTGGCCGGCTGGAAGCGGCCTTCGAGGCGTCCGGCAGGACCGGTAAAGATGACTTCGGGCATGACGGTGGGGACTCGCTCGCGTCGCGGCCGCTGCAGCCGAGCCTTCCCAGCGGCGGGCACTTCATATCACGACCGCGGGGGCAGATTTCAAGCACAACCGGACGACGAGCTTGGTTAGCCAAACCCTAATCCCGGAGCGTAAGGCGGATTGCGACCGCGCGGCGGTGGCATTACCTTGCGCCGGGGCAGGAGCGCACGCGGCGGGGAAACGCGAACACATGACAAAGACGGGCGAAAGGCAGCTGCGGCGACGCGAGATGGCGGCGGACGGCATCGTCCATGCGGTCGGACTCGCCGCTGCCATCGCTGGTTTGGGCGCGCTCCTCGCCTGGATCTCGGTTGGGAGCGAGGCGATCGCAGCCGTGCCCGTGTCGGTCTATGCCTTCGGGCTGATCGCCATGCTCGCCTGCTCGGCCACATACAACCTTGGCGTTCGCCTCCGCTCCCGCGAGCTCTGGCGCCGCCTCGACCACGCCGCCATTTTCGTCATGATCGCGGGCACCTACACGCCATTCACGACGCTCGCGCTTTCCGGCTGGTGGGCAGTCGGGCTGACCGCGGCGGTGTGGTCGATCGCCGTTTTCGGCGTCGCGCTCAAGCTGTCGCGCCAGGCTGGGCGGTTCCCGGTCGTCTCTACGCTGCTCTACATCGCCTTCGGCTGGATCGGGGTGCTTGCCGCCGGTCCATTCTTGGCGAGCCTGACCGCGCCCGTGCTGGCGCTCCTGGTCGCCGGCGGAACCATCTACACCCTGGGGACCATCTTCCACGGCCTGCAGCAGATGCCCTACCAGCGGGCCGTGTGGCACGGTTTTGTCGTGACCGGCGCCGCTGTCCATTTCTCCGCTGTTTTCGGCATGATCGCCCACGCGGGTTGACCGCGCCGAAATCCGCTTAGATCTCATGCAGATGTCAAAGAACGCCCGCCTCTATCTCGACTACAACGCCACGGCGCCCTTGAGGCCAGAGGCCCGTGCGGCCATGGTCGACGCGCTCGCCGCGGTCGGCAACGCCTCCTCTGTCCACGCCGAGGGGCGCGCCGCGCACGCGCGGATCGAGACCGCGCGGGAGGAGGTCGCGCGGCTCGTCGGCGGCGATCCGAACGCCGTCACCTTCGTCAGCGGCGGGACCGAGGGCAACAACACAGTACTGACGCCGGACTGGAGCCTTGGCGGCAAACCACACCGGACCGACATCCTTTTGGTCGGCGGCACCGAGCATCCCTCTGTGCGCTCGGGCGGGCGGTTCCCCGCCGATCGGTTGCAGACGGTCCCGGTCGACGGGGAAGGCATCGTCAGCCTGACGGCCCTGCGCGAGATGGCGATCGGCGCGGCCGAAGGCGGCCAACGCGCGCTGGTCTCCGTCATGCTCGCCAACAACGAGACCGGCGCCATCCAGCCGATCGCGGAGGTGGCGCGGATTGCGCACGAGGCCGGCGCCATCGTCCACACCGACGCGGTTCAGGCAGCCGGCAAGATCCCGGTCGACATCGCCACCCTCGGTGTCGATGTCCTTACCCTGTCGGCGCACAAGATCGGGGGTCCGCAAGGGGTGGGCGCCATCGTCAGGGCGAGCGAGGAGCTGACCTTCGCGCCGCTCCTCGCCGGCGGCGGCCAAGAGCGGCGCGTGCGCGCCGGCACAGAGAACGTCGCCGCAATCGCCGGATTCAGCGCCGCGGCGAAGGCGGCGCTCGCCGATCTCGACAAGGGGCCGACCTGGGCCGAGTGGCGCGACCGTGTTGTGGAGATCGTGTCGGAGAACCGAACGACGACCGTGTTCTCGGCTGGCGCGGAACGCCTGCCGCAGACCGTGTGCCTGGCGGTCGAGGGGCTCGCCGCCGAGACTCTGGTGATCGCCCTCGACCTCGAAGGCGTCGCTGTGTCGGCCGGCGCGGCCTGCTCGTCCGGAAAGGTGGCGCCCAGCCACGTGCTCGCGGCCATGGGCGTTCCGCCGGACCTCGCCAAGTGCGCAATTCGGGTGAGTCTGGGGTGGCAATCGTCGGCAGATAGCTTAGATTCGTTCGCAATCGCCTGGCGGGCCGTGCTAAGTCACGTTGCCCCAGGGGAGATTCAGGCGGCCTGAGCAGCCGCTCTACTCAACCCGCGGTCCTTGAAACCGCTGTGGATGGAGTGAGGAATGCCTGCCGTTCGCGAGACGGTCGATACCGTTCGCCGGATCGACGTCGACCAATACAAGTACGGATTTACCACGGACATCGAGGAGGAGAAGGCCGAGAAGGGCCTCTCCGAGGACACGATCCGTTTCATCTCGGCCAAGAAGGGCGAGCCGGAGTGGATGCTCGAATGGCGGCTTGCAGCCTACCGGCGCTGGCTGACGTTGACCGAGCCGACCTGGGCCAAGGTCAAGTACCCGAAGATCGACTTCAACGGCATCTATTACTACGCCGCGCCCAAACAGACGCCGGGCCCGAAGAGCCTCGACGAAGTCGATCCCGAGCTACTCGCCATGTACGACAAGCTTGGCGTGCCGCTGCGCGAGCGCGAGGTGCTGGCGGGTGTCGAGGGCGCACGGGTCGCGGTCGATGCCGTGTTCGACTCGGTCTCGGTGGTCACCACCTTCAAAGAGGAGCTCGCCAAGGCGGGCGTCATCTTCTGCTCGATCTCGGAGGCAATCCGCGAGCACCCTGAGATCGTCAAGAAGTACCTCGGCTCCGTCGTGCCGATCACCGACAATTTCTATGCGACGCTCAACTCGGCAGTGTTCTCCGACGGCTCGTTCGTGTTCGTGCCGGAAGGCGTCAAGTGCCCGATGGAGCTCTCGACCTACTTCCGCATCAACGAGCGCAACACCGGCCAATTCGAGCGCACCCTGATCATCGCCGAGAAGGGTGCTTACGTCTCGTATCTGGAAGGCTGCACCGCGCCGATGCGCGACGAGAACCAGTTGCACGCCGCCGTGGTCGAGCTGGTCGCGCTCGAGGACGCGGAGATCAAGTACTCGACCGTCCAGAACTGGTACCCGGGCGATGCCGAAGGCAAGGGCGGCATCTACAATTTCGTCACCAAGCGCGGTGACTGCCGCGGCGACCGCTCGAAGATTTCGTGGACGCAGGTGGAGACCGGCTCGGCCATCACCTGGAAGTACCCGAGCTGCATCCTGCGCGGCGACGACTCTTCCGGCGAGTTCTATTCGATCGCG
>Ga0315553_10004630_pt1 | contig 10319 bp, 6 predicted proteins | sample SalMarSW160140MG_FD_203099 | JGI IMG/M metagenome (GOLD analysis project Ga0315553, IMG submission 203099) | Salt marsh sediment microbial communities from the Plum Island Ecosystem LTER, Massachusetts, United States - Salt Marsh Sediment SW1601-40 ... | reverse complement strand
GCCCAGGGATATAGCGAAATTCGGTTACCTGTTCTTGAACGGTGGCGTCTGGAACGATGAGCAAATCGTCTCTCAGGAGTGGGTTGAGGCATCGACACGGGAACGCACTTCCACTCCCTGGGGGTCAGGATATGGCTACCAATGGTGGCAACAGACGTACCATTATGGTTCAACATCTGTTGATTCGTTCTACGCCGCCGGTTGGGGAGGACAGAGAATCATTGTGTTTCCAAGTCTGGATATGGTGCTCGTCTTTACCGGTGGGAATTATGTGGGGGAAGAGCCGGTGGATGAAATAGTCTCCCGGTATATTCTGCCCGCCGTGCATTGATCCTCATCACCCGCCCGGTGACAAGCAGAAGGGGAAAAAACGATATGTCTAGCCGTCATGCTGCAATCGCTGCGATGATATTCTTCCTGCTGACCGGCTGTGGGAAAACCGAGCCTGCGGCGACGCCGGTTCCACCCACAGCGACGGCGGCCCTGCCCACGAATACGCCCTCGGCTACACCAACATCCATCCCACCGACATCAGCACCAGAGCCCAGCGATGCGTCCTTATCCTTCGCGGACAGCGACCAGCGTCTGGGTTCTGCACGCAGTTGGGACGTAGGGCTTGGGGATCTGGACGGCGATGGCGACCTGGACGCTTTTGTCGCGAACGGCAGTCAGAGCGACGCCGCCAGTGCGGTCTGGTTGAACGATGGACACGGTATCTTTATGGTCAGCGAGCAGGGTCTGGGTCACGGCATGGGCGTCGAATTGGGCGATCTGGATGGCGACGGCGATCTGGATGCTTTTATTACCGACTGGGACCGTGCCAGCCAGGTATGGCTGAATGATGGCGGTGTTCAAGGAGGAACGCCCGGGATCTTTGCGGACAGCGGACAGAGCTTGGGCAGCGGAGGCGGCTTTGACGCGGCGCTGGGGGATCTGGACGGCGATACCGATCTGGACGCCTTTGTTGCGCAAGAACAGGCCAACACAGTGTGGCTGAACGATGGAGACGGGACGTTCGCCGACACGGGACAAGCGCTTGGGGTCGCCATCACGGCTGCTGTCGTCCTTGGAGATCTGGACGATGACGGCGACCTCGACGCGCTTGCGGGTGGATGGGATGAGCCGGCCAAAGTGTGGCTCAACGATGGAGCGGGGACATTTACCGACAGTGGTCACGATCTGTGCCCTGCCAGTATCCATATTCACGGCCTCGCTCTCGGAGACGTGGACGGCGACGGCGATTTGGATGTTTTTATGGCGATTGCGAGTGGTGATCCCAATGAGGTGTGGCTGAACGATGGATCTGGGGCCTTTAGCGACAGCGGACAGAGGCTTCCCGGCTCGCTTGGCCAGGGCGTCTCATTGGGAGACCTCGACAGGGATGGCGATCTGGATGCGTTCGTGACTCACGGGGACCCCTGGCGCGGATCGAGCGACACGGTCTGGTTGAACGATGGAGCGGGTGGATTCACCGACAGTGGCCTGCGCCTGGGTGATCTGGCCAGTTATGCCGTCGGGTTAGGGGACCTGGACGACGACGGCGACCTTGACGCTTTTGTCGCCCATAGCGACTGGCAGGACACCAGGGAGGGGGTACCGAATCAGGTTTGGCTGAACGAGACACGGTATCTCCCCTCGGCTACGGCTGTGCCGTCTACGGATGCTCCAAAACCCTCTGACCTTTCTATCGAGGTGCCGCGGGGGAACCCGGCAACCCTAGATGGCATCCTATCGCCTGGAGAGTGGGATGGCGCTCGTGTGGAAGAGCTTAGCGGGGGAGGCGACCTGCTGCTGATGCACGACGATGGTTATGTGTACCTGGGAATTCGCTCCGGGGCCCTGGGGTATGGAAGTATTTGTGTTGCTCAGGGCGATCAAATCTCGATCCTCCATTCTTCTGCGGCTCTCGGAACCGCTGTTTTCGAGAAAGACGAGAACGACTGGAAGCGGACCAGACAATTCGCGTGGTGTTGCCGGAATCTAGCGGATAGTTCCCAACGAGAGGAACACCTGCAGCGAGAAGGTTGGAGCGCCAGCATCGGTTATCTGGGGGCTCCTGAGGAGATGGAATACCAGATTGCTATACCCGAAGGCGCATTGACGCTGGCAGTGGTGTACCAGAAAGGCCGAGATACTAGTTCGGCGGATTGGTGGCCGGAGAACCTCGACGATGATTGTCTGGGGTTGGTGCTGCTCCCGGACAATCCACCCGAGAGGCTGGATTTCTCGCTCGAAAAGTGGATGACCGTCATAGCCTCGACTGCGACCGATAGCACCGCACCCGCTGCCCTGGGAGACACATGGACCTGTTCTGCCGATGGGATGACGATGGTCTATGTACCGGGGGGATCGTTCCGGATGGGCAGCACCGACGCCCAGGTTGAGGGCGAGTCCTCTCAGTGCGAACAGAACCCTGTGAACAGGGTCTATTGCGAGCGCAAGTTCTACGCGTATGAAGCTCCCCAGCATCCCGTCACACTCGACAGTTTTTGGATGGATCGCACCGAGGTGAGCAATGGACAGTACGCGCGCTGTGTACAGGATGGGGCTTGTAGACCATCGCGCCTCGCGAACGATCCAACCTACAATGGGGACGACTATCCCGTGGCCGGCATCCCGTGGCAGGACGCGGCGGACTATTGCGCCTGGGCTGGCGGACGACTGCCCACCGAGGCGGAATGGGAATACGCGGCCCGCGGAGTTGAGAGACGCGTCTACCCGTGGGGAGACGCGTTCGACTGTGCGGGAGGCAACCTTGGGGATGATCTCACTGGATGTGATGACGGCCATGCTCACACCGCGCCGGTGGCCAGCTTCCCGGATGGGGCAAGTTGGTGCGGTGCGCTGAACATGGCCGGAAACGTGTGGGAGTGGGTGTCGGATAGATTTGGCGATTACCCTGCGGCGGCGCAGACAAATCCCACTGGCCCGACGGATGGAGATCTGAATCTGCTGCGTGGAGGTAGTTGGGGCTATGGACGGAGCGGCGTCCGCACGGCCTATCGCTACCCTGTTCCGCCCAGCGCTGACTACCTCGGCGTGGGGTTTCGGTGTGTGGTCGGCATTGTCCCTGTCGACGAAGCGCCGCCGCCCCTCACCGGCAGCGGCGGCGGGGTGATCGCCTTCACCTCCGAGCGGGATGGCGAGGGGGACATCTATGTTATGAACGCCGACGGCAGCGACCAACGACGGCTCACCCACGACCCCGCCTACGATGCCTGGCCCACCTGGTCGCCCGATGGCTCGCAGATCGCCTTCGTCTCCACTCGCAGCGGAAATCCCGACATCTATGTGATGGACGCCGCCGGCAGCAACGTGCGACAGTTGACGTATGACACCGCCAGCGATATCTGGCCCGAATGGTCACCGGATGGCACGCGGATAGCTTTCCCCTCCCGCCGCGATGGCAACTTTGAGATCTATGTCATAGACGCAAACGGCGCCAACCTCCAGCGCCTGACGAACACCCCTTCCCACGAGGATTTCCCTGCCTGGTCGCCGGATTCCACACAGATCGTTTTCTCTCGCATCGAAGGTGAAGATGGTTCGTATGTGATGACTGTTCCCGGCGGAACGGATGCCGCTGTCGTCGAACAAGGTTCGCGCGACGAGCGGAAGCTGCTAGGTTTTGCGATTCTGGAGCCTGCTTGGTCGCCGGATGGCGCGCGAATCGCCTTGGGGTCCGACCACGAGGGCTTCCGGGGTATCTATGTGATGGATGTAGCTGGCGTCGCACAAGGCACGCTCGATCTGCACAAACTGTCAAACACTCGGGCTGGCGAAAACTGCCCAGCATGGTCGCCGGATGGCACCCGGATAGTGTTCGCTTCCTGGCGTGACGGCGACGGTGAAATCTATGTGATGGATGCCGATGGTGGCAACCTGCAACAGTTGACCGACAACCGGTCTGCGGATGAGTTTCCCGCCTGGCGGCCTGCCTTTGCTCCAAACGAGATCAAGAAATGAAACGTCTGATACAACTGACCACCAGGTAACTTCCAACGACGGTTGCCGTACCGTAAAGCTGTCCTCCGGATCGTACCACGTGATCGGACAAAAAGTCATGCGTGTATAGGGTGCTCAATCTCAACGGGCGCAGGTTCGAAAGAGGCCAGCGTCTTCTCTTATCCATTGAAGAGTGACTCTTGTCTTCTTTGCATCCTTTGCCGTTTCCCCGTAATCTGGTATCCTGTCCGTTGCGCGTGACCTTACAATCGACCGTGCGGCTAGAATCGAGAGGAGGATATGATGGATAAGCGATTCTCGTGGGACCAGATGTTTGTGTTCGTTCTCGTGCTGATGGTGGGCCTGTTCGTTTCCTCTCCTGGATCCAGTGCCAGCATCCGGACCTCCGCGTTGCCGGCGGAGACTGAGGACGACATTGTCTTTATCCATCATTCCTGCGGCAGTGCCTGGCTGAGCAATAGCCTCCATGTGGCTCTGCTGGCCAAGGACTATATCGACGAGCGCAACGACATCACCTATGGCACCGACGTGTCGCCAGACGTGGGCCGGCCAGATTCGTTGAGCCCTACACCGGGCGACCGTACGAACATGAACCATTGGATCCTGTGGTTCAACGACTACCTCGACGGCGCGAGACACCACGGGAGCGACACGGGCTTTAATCGTATTGTCATGTTCAAGAGTTGCTATCCGATCAGTAACGTCACGGCCGACGGCGCCGAGCCGGGAGATCCCTTCAGCAGCGCCCAGACCCTGGCCAACTACAAAGCCGTCTACCGACATCCGGACGGCCCGGGCCACACCTACACCCGCAACAGTGACATCTACAGGCCTTTGGAGGACATCTTTGCCCAGAACCCGGACATCCTCTTTATCCCTGTCACGGCGCCACCTCTCCACTATGCTCCTTCGGATGCGACCAACGACGCCAATGCTCAACGCGCCCGGCTGTTCAACGAGTGGCTCAAGCAAGATTGGCTGGCGGGGTACGACGCCGCCCATCCAGGTTTGAACAACGTCGCCATCTTTGACTGGTTCGACGTGCTGGCTTATCCCGACGACCACCCCGACCATCCGAATCGTCTTCGGGAGGAGTATGGGGGCGCGAACGGCAATTCCCATCCCAACTCCATCGCTAACGGCTACTCCACTCAGGTCTTTGCCACCGATCCTGACAACCTGCTCGATCGCGCCTGGGACGCCTTTGTCCTGGGTGGGAGCACGTCGCAAAAGACCGCGTCGTCGTCGCTGGCCGCTTATGGCCAGACGATCACTTATACGGTCGTCATCCGTGATATCGGTGCGCCCCTCACCGCTACCCTTGATATGACGGACGAGGTGCCCTATGGGCTCACCTATGTTCCCGGGACGCTGACCGCGACGTCGGGGACCTATACCGATACCTATGCCCCCGCCCTCTACTGGTCCGGCGTCCTGACCCCGACCCCGTACGTCAGCGTCAGCTACACCGTCACGGTGACCCACCTACCCAGCGGCACGGTCGCTCTGCCCAGGACGAATACGGCCATCATTGCCGCGGCGGGCCACGCGCCGGTCTATCTCCAGGCGACTGTGTGGATCAACCCCTACAGGCTCTACCTGCCGCTCCTGCTGAAAGCGTGATCCTGGTCTGGTGGCCTCGCCAAGGATGGCCCCGGCCACTTGCGCAGAACGGCCAGTGTGTATATACTGACAGCAGGAAGGGGTGGGGCGTATGAATCTCGACTTCCTACTGGGTGGATTGGTCGGCTTTGGGGCCGCCGTGTTGGGTGGCCTGGCGTGGGTTGGGCTTTCCTACGTGTTTCAGGGCCTGCGCGAGCGGCGCGACAAGCGGCGGGCGTGGTACAAGACCGCGTTGGAGTGGGCCACTGTCGGGCAGAAGAAGGAGAGCCTGCGGCGGGCCGATCTGCGCGGCCAGGATCTGCAGGGCGTAAACCTGGCCGGGGCCGACCTGAGCTTTGCCAGGCTGTGCAAGGCCAACCTCCGCTACGCCTGGCTGAGTGAATCCTATCTCCGCGGCGCTGATCTGCGCCATGCCCAACTCGATGGAGCCAACCTGAGTGAGGCTGATCTCGGTCAGGCCGATCTGAGCGGCGTTGACCTGAGTGGCGTCTTCCTGAAGGATGCGGTGCTGGATGAGGCCACGCATATGGACGCCAAGTGGCGCTCGGTGTGGGAGATTGTCACCCAGGGGGTGTCCGAGCGTGACCTCCGCCGGGCCGACCTCGGTGCGGCCAACCTGTACGAGGCCGACTTGCACGGAACCAACCTGAGCGGGGCCGATCTGCGTGGGGCCGGCCTGAGAGCGGTCGACCTGAGTGGGGCCGATCTGCGTGGGGCCGACCTGAGCGGTGCCGACCTGAGCAGGGCTGATCTGAAGGATGCGACCTTCGATGGCCTTACCCGCATCGCTGCCAAGTGGCGTCTCGTGTGGGAGATTGCCACCGAGGGCGCGTCAGAACGGGACCTGAGCAAGGCCGATCTATACGAGGCTGACCTCCACGAGGCGGATCTGCGCGGGGCCACCCTGCGCGGGGCTGGTCTGGTCAGGGCCAATCTGAGCGGTATCGATCTCAGCCGAGCCGACCTGGCCGGGGCCGATCTGTGGCTGGCCGATCTGAGCCAGGCCAATCTGAGCGAGGCCGATCTGAACGGGGCTGACCTGCGCTACGTCGATCTGGATGGGGCCGACCTGACCCGGGCCAATCTGAGTGGGGCTGACTTGAGCCAGGTCAGCCTGCAAGAGGCCGATCTGAGTGAGGCCAACCTGTTTGGGGCCGATCTGAGCGAGGCCAAACTGAACAAGACTAATCTGAGTGGGGCTACCCTGGACGGGGCCAACTTGAGCGGGACCGATCTGTACGAGGCCAACCTGAGTGGCGCGAGCTTGACCCAGGCTGACCTGGAGGGAGCCAGTCTGTGGCTGGCCGACCTGAGCCGAGCCAACTTGAGCGAGGCAAATCTGAGTGCTGCCGATCTGCGCTACGTCGATCTGACGGAGGCAAATCTACGCTCGGCTAACCTGGCAAAGGCCGATCTGAGTCAGGCCAGCCTGAGCGAGGCCGATCTGCGCGAGGCCGACCTGCGCGGGGCCAGGTTGATCCGGGCCGACTTGAATGGGGCCAGGATGACCGATACCCAGCTCGCCCAGGCCGAATCCTACGAAGGTGCGACCCTGGGTGATGGCACCAAAGTCCCGCCTGATCGTCTGCCGGGAGAGGCATAGGATTTAGGGGAGCCAGGGGTATAGGGGAAAACCGCTATCCTCCCCCCACCGATGGGAATACGCCCACCTCATCCCCATCCTCCAGCGTGTGGCCCCTATCCCGGACGATGCCGTTGACGAACACGATCTTGACCTCGTCGCTGGGGAGTTTCAGGTGCATTATCAGTTGGCCTATCGCTGTTCCCTTCTCCAGTTCCACCGGCATGGCCTCACCGATGCCTAGCTTGGGGTATTGGCGGCGTAGCGTTGCGAACAGTTTCACCTGTACGATCACGTAAATTACCCCAGAAACCGGCGGGTCTGCAGACCCGCCGGTTCTGTTTTGTCACAGTATGGTTATGCTTCCCCGAACACAGCGTCCAGCGTCTCGTCTGGGACGTCCCAGACGACGTCGTGGGGCGGGAGTTTTTCGTATTTCATAAACTCCGGAATACGGTCGTCCGCTGGGGTGAGGCCAGCCGCCCGGTTGAAGGCGATCTCCTTGTCCAGGATCTCTTTGCCGATGCGGGTCACGTCATCCCCTGTCCACTCGACGCCCAGCACGCCGCTGCATTCCTCTACTAATCCTTCAAAGCCGCTGGCGATGTCGAGGATGGGGAAGGCGATAAAGAGACAGTGGCCGGAGGTGTCGATGAAGGCGGTGGTGTACTGGAAGGCGCGCACCAGTGCTGCCTTGTCGGTATCGAATTGGTCTACTTTGCCACCAACCCCGGCGATCTCGGGGGCGATGGTGTAGCCGGAGGTGTGGTCGGCACCCATCGTGCTGATGGCATAGGTGATGCCGATGCCCTTGATGGCACGGGGCTCGTAGGCGGGCATACCCTGCCCCTTGACGTCAGGCGAACGGACGACGCCAAATGCCTTGGCGGTGAACCCCGTCCCCTGTCCCAGGATGTGACCTAGCGGTGTGCCATCACGGACCGCCTCGAGCATCTCGATGGCCTTCTCTCCGTCGCCAAAGTCGGCCAGTCCGGCGTCCATCGCCACGGCGATGACGTCGCCGGCCTCGATGGTGTCTATGCCGATGTCGTTGCACATCTGCGTCAGCTTGCCGATCACGTCCAGGTCGTCAATGCCGCAGTTGGCACCCAACGCCCAGGTGGTCTCGTATTCGATGCAGGAGGCCATCTCGGTGCCATCAGGGTTGGGGATGACGTTGGAGCACTTCATGATACACCCGGGATGGCAGGCGTGTCCCATCATACCGACGCCGCCCCGCGTCTCGCAGAACTCGGCCATCGCCTCGCCAGAGATCTTGGCCGCGCCCTCAAAGCGGCCCTCGCGGAAGTTGCGGGTAGGAAGAGCGCCGGCCTCATTGATGATGTTAACCAGCACAGCGGTGCCGTAGGAGTTGAGGGCACCACCAGGCTTGGTGAGGTCGTGGCTGCGCATCGAGTCGGCCAGCTTTTTGCGCCCCTTGTCAAAGAGTTCCTTATTGGCGATCTCTACGCCGGGACCGCCCGCACCGTCCACGACAATGAACTTGAGGCCTTTGCTGCCCATCACCGCGCCCAATCCACCGCGGCCAGAGTAGCGACTGGGCCGGTTGTCGATGTCGTTGAAGCAGATGCCGGCCATCGACATCTTGTGCTCGCCAGCTACGCCGATGGCGGCGATGCCGACCTTTCTGCCGAAACGCTCAAAGAGCCCAGGAAAGATCTCGTACAGGCTCTTGCCGGCATACTCGTCGGCGGCAAAGAACTCGACGCCATCCTTTGTGACGTGCACGCCCCACCAGCCGTCGGCCTGTCCCTCGACAACGATGGCCTTTAATCCCAGGCGGGCGACGTGTTGCGGCCAGCTGGAGCCTGCGTTCGACTCTTTGATGCCGCCGGTGAGGGGTGACTTGGCACCGACCGAGACCCGGCCCGAGGAGGGAGCGCTGGTGCCGGTGACGATCCCTGGGGCAAACACGAGCTTGTTGTTGGGACCTAACGGATGACAGGTGGGGTCCACTTCGTCGTGAATCATAGTGGACGTGAGGCCGCGACCGGCGAGAAGCTTGTACCCTTCAGGTCCATCCTCGTAGGCAGCGGTGCGCTCATCCATATTGACGCGCAGTATCTTGGACATTTGTGTATCTCCTTTAGGATTAAAAATGTGAGACGTACATGTGCAACGAAAAAAGGAGGACCTTGGGCCAGGGTATATCCTACCCGGCCACAAAGTGCCTCCTTTGCGAACACGGCGGGCGCAGGGATTACTCCCTACACCTTATCGCTCACCGGTCCCCGGGGGGAGCAAGGTGAGTCGGAGGGCTATGCAGTTTCCTGTGCCAGTATCATACGCCAAATGCGGTTGCTTGTCAAGTGCAGGGCTACTCGGGGCTGACAGTCATCCTGAGCCAGTCGAAGGATGACGCTACTCTTCCTCAACTTTGGTATATGCGTGATGCACGCCCCGATCTTTTCGCTGGCGGAATTCCTCCTCGAGTTGGGGGGTTATTTGGGCGCCAAAGCGGTACTGCATCGGCCACATACTCTTGCGGTGGGAGATACCCACTCGATCGCCGTCGCCCAGCACCAGGCTGAGGCTGGACTCGAGGCCGGGCAGTGCCGCCAGATTGCCGTTCACGAAGGTGATCCCCCGTTCGTCCCGCGGGATTCCGAGCTGGTCCACCAGGTCGCCCAGCGTACTTTTCTCCGGTATCTCCAGGCTCAACTGGGCGTGGCTGCCTTGACTTGCCTCCCCAGCGTAGCGTGCAATCGGTCCGTAGAGCCATACTTCGATAGTTGTCATAGTTGCGCGCTCCTTATGCGTGAGATCGACCCGTCACACAACCAGCTTGGCGACGGTCACGCCGGCGCCGCCCTCTTTTTCTCCCCCCGCCTCGTAACTGCTGACGACCGGGTGATCGACCAGGAACTCGCGCACCGCCCGGCGCAGGGCGCCCGTCCCCTTCCCGTGGACGATCTGTATATACGGCAGATCGGCCCGCATTGCGGCGTCCAGGTGTTGGTCCAGCCGCCCCAGTGCTTCCTCCACCGTGCAGCCGCGCAGGTCGAGCCGGGTGCCGGGGGACGCGGGGACGCTGACGTACACGCCGCTCGCTTGGGGCTCCTCGGGGGGCGCAGCGCGAAGCTCCAGCACCGTCCGGCTCACCCGGGTGCGGGCCGGTCCCACCTGG
>Ga0315553_10004629_pt1 | contig 10321 bp, 6 predicted proteins | sample SalMarSW160140MG_FD_203099 | JGI IMG/M metagenome (GOLD analysis project Ga0315553, IMG submission 203099) | Salt marsh sediment microbial communities from the Plum Island Ecosystem LTER, Massachusetts, United States - Salt Marsh Sediment SW1601-40 ... | reverse complement strand
GCAACCGCCCCGCCTTCGCGGCCGCGCCTCCGCTCAGCCCGGCGGAGGAAGAGCGGCTCGCCGAATTGCGGCAGGCCAATACCGAGGGCTGACACTCGCCAGATTCGATCGTTGCGCGGTTAAAGCCAGCGCATCCGGCGGAACCACCAGTACAGGCCGCTGCACACGGCCCCGATCAACAGGATAATGACGAGGTAGCCATACTCCCATTCAAGCTCGGGCATGTGCTTGAAATTCATGCCGTAGATGCCGGCAACCGCGGTCGGCACGGCGAGAATGGCGGCCCAGGCGGCGAGCTGGCGGGTGATGTCCGTCTGCTGCATCTGTCCGACCATCAGCCCCGCCTCGAACGCGAAGGCGAGCACCTCACGCAAAGCGTCGATCTCCGACTGGACACGGAGAATATGGTCGGTGACGTCGCGGAAGTGCGGCTGCATCACCGGATCGATTGGCACCACATTGGCGTGCTCGATCCTGCGGCACACGTCGACCAGCGGCCCCGCCGCATTGCGCAACCGCAGCAGATCGCGGCGCAGCAGATACAGCCGATTGATATCGGCGCCGCTGAGGCTTTCGACGAGGACGCGATCCTCGATGCATTCGACCTCCTCGGTGACGGCTTCGAGCACCGGTGCATAATTGTCGACGATAAAGTCGAGGATGGAATAGAGAATATAGTCCTCGCCGTGGCTCAGCGCCTCCGGCGCCGCCTCGCAGCGATCGCGCACCAGCGTATATGAAGTCGAAGCGCCGTGCCGGACGCTGACGACATAGCCACGCCCGACGAACAGGTGGGTCTCGCCGAAGGCAATCCGACCGTCGACCATCTGCGCCGTCCGCGCCACGATGAACAGGGTATCGCCATACTGCTCGACCTTGGGAATTTGGTGCGCGCGTTCGGCGTCCTCGATGGCAAGCGGGTGCAAATTGAACTGGCGCTGCACGCGCCTGAGCAGGTCGATCTTCGGCTCGTAAAGTCCGATCCACACGACGTGGTCGGCCTTGCGGGCCCATTCGCCCGCCTCGTCGAGCGGAATGTCGACTTGGCGGCGGCCTTCGCGGTACACGACAGAATTGATCAGGCCTGGTTCCAGCGGACCTGCCGGCAGCTCCATACCGTTCGCAGCTGTGGGAGACGTGACCTGGTCCATCACTGCTCCTTCTCGCCCATTGAACCGCGTGCTTGCCGGTTTCGCAGGCTGGTGTAGCTCTTGGCAATGGCGATTCGGTGTACAGATCGCCGCTTGTTGTCCGGACGGGCGCTGACGCACCGGTCTGGTTCGCGTAAGCGATTGTAAAGCCTAAGCGTTTTGTAAGACCACCAACATTACCAAGGTTTAATTCCTTCGACAGAACCCGGTAAGGGTCGGATGCCCATCTTGCATCCTGCGCTGGCGCCGCACGGCACAGCTTACAGCTTGAAAAACAACGGAGCTTGTCATGATCGAGAGCGAACGTCCCGCTCCCCAGGCGCGTAAAGTGACATCGGCGCGTCGACTTGTCCTTCTCGCCACGGTCGGGGCGCTCGGCGCCGGTGCGCTGCTCGTCCAGCCCTGGAGCGGTACGCCCGCGAAGTACCCCGCCTTCCTGACGGCGCCTGCTTACGCCGAGGCGACGCAGAAGCCGGTCGGATTCGCCGACATCGTGGAGAAGGTGAAGCCGGCGGTGATCTCCGTGCGGGTCAAGATGGGGGTTGAGAATTCCAATTTCAGTATGAATGACGACAACCCGTTCGGGCAGGGCTCGCCCTTCGAGTTCTTCTTCCGGCGCTTCGGTGAGGAGCACGGGCGCCGCGGAATGCCCGACTTCCCGCGCCGCCACCGGCGCAATTTCACCACCGGCCAGGGCTCCGGTTTCTTCATTACGGCCGACGGCTACGCAGTCACCAACAACCATGTGGTCAACAAGGCCGACCGGGTTGAAGTCTCAACCGACGACGGCAAGACTTATCAGGCGAAGGTGATCGGCACCGATCCGCGCACCGACCTCGCGCTGATCAAGGTCGAGGGCCGTAACGACTTCCCGTTCGTGCATTTTGCCGAGCACGCCCCGCGAATTGGTGACTGGGTGCTCGCGGTCGGCAATCCATTCGGTCTCGGCGGCACCGTGACCGCCGGCATCGTGTCCGCCCGCGGCCGCGACATCGGCGCCGGCCCCTATGACGACTTCATCCAGATCGATGCCCCGGTGAACAAGGGCAATTCCGGCGGCCCGACCTTTGATGCCGACGGCAATGTGATCGGCGTCAACACCGCCATCTTTTCGCCCTCAGGCGGCTCGGTCGGCATCGCTTTCGCCATTCCGGCGGAGACGGTGAAGTCGGTCGTATCCCAGCTCGAGAACAAGGGAGCGGTGACCCGTGGCTGGATCGGCGTGCAAATCCAGCAGATCAACTCCGACATCGCTGACAGCCTCGGGCTGAAGAACACCGAGGGTGCGCTGGTGGCCGAGCCGCAAGACGGCAGCCCCGCCGACAAAGCCGGCATCAAGTCGGGCGATGTGATCGTCGCGGTGAACAGCGAGAAGATGAAGGATGCGCGGATGTTGGCGCGTCGCGTCAGCAGCATGCCGCCCGGCACGACGGTGAAGATCGACCTGATCCGCAAGGGCAAGCCGGAAACCATCACGCTGACCCTCGGCGAATTGCCGAAGCAGCGCGTCGCGAGCCGCAACAGCGATCGCGATGACCGCGGCGGATCGGATTCGATGGACGTGCCGAAGCTTGGACTGACGCTCGCCCCGGCGAATCGCGTGGGCGGTGCTGGAGATAAAGGCGTTGTTGTTACCAGCGTCGATCCCGACGGTACCGCGGCCGACCGCTTCCGCACCGGCGACGTGATCCTCGATGTCGGTGGCAGCACGGTCTCGTCTCCGTCCGATGTGCGCAAGGCGATCAAAGAGGCGCAGAACGGCGGCAGGCGCACCGTGCTGATGCGGGTGAAGTCCGGACCGGGGACGCGCTTCGTCGCCGTCCCGCTCGGGTAAAGACTGGGGCTGCTGACGGCTCTGTCGCCCCCCGCCCCCGGCAGCTCCAGGAGGGACGGGCTCCAGCCCGTCCCTCACTAAAAGGGACCGGGACGGGCTCCAGCCCGTCCCTCACTAAAAAGGGACCGGACGGCTCGGGTCCGTCTCTCCGCACCGGATAAGGCCCGGCAAGTCCCCCGCCGGGCCAAGAGGGGGCGGGGGTTCTCCGCCGCTTTTTTTGTCGGGCGAGCCGCCTTGTCGGCGCGGGCCCTTCAGCTCGCCCCTGAGCAGAAGCGGCCCTTGCAAAAGTTCCGGCGACGCGTTGGCCGCCGTATTCACCAAATAATGCCGCTGCCGCGGCTTGCAGTTGACGACGACGAGGGGCAGGGTGTTAACCGAATCCGAGGTGAAAGACGTTGCGCGCACGATGCGTCTCCTGATTATCGAAGACGACCGCGACGCCGCCGACTATCTGGTGAAGGCGTTTCGCGAAGCCGGCCATGTGGCCGACCACGCGGCAGACGGTGAAGAGGGATTGGCACTGGCCTCCCATGAGCCTTATGACGTGCTGGTGGTCGACCGGCTGCTGCCGAAGCTCGATGGTCTTTCGGTGATCGGTGCACTGCGCGCCAAAGGCGTGTCGACGCCGGCTCTGATTCTATCGGCGCTGGGCGCGGTCGACGACCGGGTGAAGGGTTTGCGCGCCGGCGGTGATGACTACCTGCCGAAGCCCTATTCGTTCTCCGAGCTGCTGGCCCGCATCGAGGTGCTGGCGCGCCGTCACGGCGGACGCGAGGAGACCATCTATCGCGTCGCCGACCTCGAGCTCGACCGGCTGTCGCATCGCGTCACCCGCGGCGCCGAGGAGATTGTTCTGCAGCCGCGCGAATTCCGCCTGCTCGAATACCTGATGAAGCATGCCGGCCAGGTGGTGACGCGCACGATGCTGTTGGAGAATGTCTGGGATTATCATTTCGATCCGCAGACCAATGTCATCGACGTGCATATTTCGCGGCTGCGCTCGAAGATCGACAAGGGGTTCGCGCACCCTCTCCTGCACACGGTGCGCGGGGCGGGATATGTGATTCGTGACGGCGCTCGGTAAGCTTCTTCGCACGACGGCGTTCCGCCTCACCCTCGTCTATCTTTCGATCTTCGCGCTGTTCGCAGCGGCGCTGCTTGCCTATTTCGCGCTCAACACGCGGCGGATGATCAACGACCAGATCGTGCGCACGCTCGACAGCGAAATCGCCGATCTGACCCGCCAGTTCGAAATCGGCGGCCTGCGCGGGCTAATGATCGCGGTCGAGACCCGGGCCGGCCACCCCGGCTCCAATCTCTATCTCGTCACCACCCGCACCGGCGACGGTTTGGTCGGCAATGTCGGCTCGCTGGAGCCGGGCGTGATCGAGCGCACCGGCTGGATGGAGACCGCCTATCGCCGGATCGATGAGCCGGAGATCGCCGAACACCAGGCGCTGGTCCGCGTGCTGGGCCTGTCGGGCGGATTTCGCCTGCTGGTCGGACGCGATCTGGAAGAACGCGAACGCTTGTTCAGCATCGTCGCCATCGCCGGGCGCTGGTCGGTGGCGATCGTCATCGTGCTCGGCATTGTCGGCGGTATTTTCGTCAGCCGCCGGGTGCTGCGCCGAATCGATGCGATGAGCGACAAGGCGCAGACCATCATGACGGGCGACCTCACCGGTCGTCTGCCGATCGCCGGCAGTGGTGACGAACTCGACCGCCTGTCGGCCAATCTCAACGCCATGCTCGAACGGATCGAGACCCTGATGCGCGGACTGAAGCAAGTCTCCGACAATGTCGCGCACGACTTGCGCACGCCGCTCACACGACTGCGCAACCGCTGCGAGGCGGCGCTGCGGTCAGCCAGGGATGAGGGCGATTATCGCGAAGCGATCGAAACAACCATTGAGGAATCCGACACGCTGATTCGTGTTTTCGATGCGCTCCTGATGATCGCCCGCGCCGAATCGGGCGAGCCGCGCGGCGGGATGGAGACCTTCGATGCCGCCGAGATCGCCCGTGATCTCGGCGAGCTCTACGAACCAGTCGCCGAGGAGAAAGGCTTCGTCCTGCACGTGAAGGCCGCAGACACGGCGCCGGTGAAGGGCAACCGCGAGCTGATCGGCCAGGCGCTCGCCAACCTTCTCGACAATGCCATCAAATACGCCGGCACCGCGGCAGTCGATGCAGAGGGTGACCGCGCCGTTCCCGACATCGCGGTTACGGCCGAGACCAAGGCCGACCGCGTGATCCTCAGCGTCGCCGATCGCGGTCCTGGTATTCCGGCAGCGGATCGCGGCCGCGCCATCGAACGCTTCATCCGGCTTGAGAAAAGCCGTTCATTGCCCGGCTCCGGCCTGGGATTGAGCCTTGCTTCCGCGGTCGCACAGCTTCATGGAGGAGAGCTGCGGCTGGAGGACAACGAACCGGGCCTCAGAGCCGTCCTCATCCTGCCGCGAGCCGATGGATTACAGAAGGCGACCTGACGTGGCCGATGACACCTCGCTCGACCCGATCGGCGTCGCCGAGCAGGGCTTGGCGCAGCGGATTGCAAGCGTGCCGCTGGTCGCCGACCCGGCCGCGGCTGGCGCGGCGGTTGACGACTGGCTGCGCTCGATCGCTGACACCGCCGCCGGGCATACGATCGAGCACCTTGCCGCGAGCCACACCCTCGTTCGCCCGCTGATCGAAGCTGTCGCCGGTGGCTCACCTTTTCTGTGGGATTTGGTGCAGCGCGACCCGCGGCGCTTCGTCGAGCTTCTGGCCTCCGATCCCCACGAACGCCTGCGCCTGCGGCTCGCACAGGCCGAGCACCGCATCGCCGCGAGCGCCGACGACGAGGAGGTGATGCGGCAGTTGCGCCGCCTCAAATCGGAAGCCGCCCTGTTGGTCGCCCTTGCCGACCTCGCCGGGGTTTGGGACATCACGCAGGTCACGCATGCGCTGACCGAGCTTGCGGATTCCATCGTGCGCGCAGCCTTGCGCTACCTGCTCGGCGTCGCCGCCCGCACCGGCAGGTTCGCGCCGGACGATGCGGACCGGATCGAGGAGCACTCGGGCTATACCGTCATTGCCATGGGCAAGATGGGGGCCTATGAGCTCAATTATTCGAGCGACATCGATCTCATCGTCTTCTTCGAGCCGGCGGCGCCGATTGCACCGGAGCTCGAACCCGGACCGGTGTTCATCCGCCTCACCCGCAGCCTGATCAAGCTGCTGCAGGAGCGCACCGTTGACGGCTATGTGTTTCGCGTCGACCTGCGACTGCGGCCCGACCCATCATCGACCCAGGTCGCAGTGTCGCTCCCCTTCGCGCTCGATTATTACGGCAATACCGGCCAGAACTGGGAACGCGCCGCCCTGATCAAGGCGCGGCCCTGTGCCGGTGATCTCGCGCTCGGCGAGTATATTCTGCGCGAGCTCGAGCCGTTCGTCTGGCGCAAATATCTCGATTTCGCGACGCTTGCCGATGTGCATGCGATGAAGCGCCAGATTCACGCCTATAAAGGGCATGGCGACATCGCGGTCGAAGGCCACAATATCAAGCTCGGCCGTGGCGGCATCCGCGAGATCGAATTCTTCGTGCAAACCCAGCAGCTCATTGCCGGTGGCCGCAACCCGGCGCTGCGCGGCCGCGGAACGCTCGAAATGCTGGCCGCGCTCGCGGACGGCCAGTGGATCAGCGAAGAAGCCAAGACCGACCTTGAGGCCGCCTATCGCTTCCTGCGCGAGATCGAGCACCGGCTGCAGATGGTCGACGACGAGCAGACCCACACGCTCCCGTCCGATCGCGAGGCGCTGGAGCGCTTTGCGCGCTTTGCCGGCTTCGCGAACCGCGACGCCTTTGCGGCGACGCTGCTCGCGCATCTCCATGCCGTGCAGGGCCACTATTCTCGGCTGTTCGAGGACGCACCGACGCGCGCCGCAGCCGAGCGCGGCCTGTCGTTCCCACCTGACCGTGACCAGAAGGAGACGCTCGACAAGCTCGCCGCCATGGGGTTTGCCAAGCCGATCGAAGTATCGAGCGCGGTGCGGCACTGGCTTGCCGGCGGCCCCGGGGCGCTGCGCGGTGCGGCGGCCCGCGCCCAACTCGAAGCGCTGGTCCCCGTGCTGCTCGATCATCTCGCGCGCACCGAGAAGCCTGACGCAACCGTGCTCAGTTTCGATCATTTCGTCAATGCGCTGCAGGGCGGTGCCCGTCTGTTCGCCTTGCTCAACCAGAACCCGGACCTGGTGGCGCTGCTCGCGCTTTTGCTCGGCGCCGCCCCGCGTCTCGCCGACACGCTGGCGCAACAGCCGCAGGTGATGGACACGCTGATCGATCCGACCTTCTTCGGCGCTCTGCCCGGCCCTGAGAGGCTGCACGAGACGCTGGCCGTCTCGCTCGACCAGGCGCGCTCGGAGGAGGATTTTCTCGACCGCGTGCGACTGTTCGGCCAGGAGCACATGTTCCTGATCGGCGCCCGCATCATGTCGGGCACGGTCTCGGCCGAGCAGGCCGGCGAGGCTTTTGCCAGCCTTGCCGATGTGATCATCCGCGCGCTCCATCGCACCGTCGAGGCAAACTTCGCGGCGCATTACGGGCGGGTCCGCGGCGGCGAGAGCGCGATCATCGCCATGGGCAAGCTCGGTGGGCGGGAAATGACCGCAAGCTCCGACCTCGACCTGATCGTGATCTATGATTTCGATCCTGCCCGTCCGGAATCGGACGGCAACCGTTCGCTCTATGGCGGCCAGTATTTCGCCCGGTTTACCCAGCGCCTGATCAATGCGCTGACCACGCGGACCAATTACGGGCGCCTCTACGAGGTCGACATGCGGCTGCGGCCTTCGGGGCGCTCCGGTCCGGTCGCGACCTCGCTCGCATCATTCCGCGACTATCAGCGCACCGAGGCATGGACCTGGGAGCATATGGCGCTCACCCGCGCCCGCGTCGTCTCGGCCTCACCGGCTTTCGCCGCCGCGGTGCAAGAGGCGATCCATGCCGTGCTCTGCCTGCCGCGCGAGGCCGAGCGGATTGCTGGCGACGTCGTCGAGATGCGCCGCGCGGTCGCCGCGGAGAAGGGCGACCAGGAGCGCTGGAACCTGAAAGATGTCGCCGGCGGCCTGGTCGATATCGAATTCATCGCCCAGTATCTCCAGCTCGTGCATGCCGCCGCCGTTCCCGGTATTCTCGATACCTCGACCGTGCACGTGCTCGAAAAGGCGACGCGTCATGGCCTGCTCGCCGCCGAAGACGCCGAGGTGCTGCGCCCAGCCGCCCGGCTCTATCACGATCTCATCCAGATTCTGCGGCTGTGCCTGCCGGGCCCGTTCGATCCGGCGACCGCCGGCGCCGGCCTGATCGGCCTGCTCACCCGCGCCGCCGACGTGCCTGATATTGCGACTCTCGAGGCCTATGTCATTGACACGCAGGAACGCGTGCGCAAGAGCTTCATCCGCATACTCGGCGCCGACGCTTAAGCCCTTAAGTCTCTGTTGCGCTGCACGGATCATGCGAGATGGCGCAACCCTGCCACAACGGCCATTCGACCAATCTGGTGGGCATCCCAACCGATCTGCTCGCCAGTTGCGCTTATAACGACCATCCCGTCCCGCTGCACATTTCCGGGGCACGGGAGATGAACAAGAACCTGTTCGAGATGCTGTCGCAGGCACCCGACCTGCCCGACGCCGGCATCGCCTTCTCGCAATACATGATCGCGATGTTCGGCATCGACCCCGAACTGCAGGAGCCGGTGCGCAGCAATGGCGCCAACGGTCCGCGGCGCTACCGCTCATCCTATCTGCGGCTGCTCAAGGGCTGGGGCTATGACGCCAACAGCCCCGAGGGCGCCGTGCTCAAGGGCTGGGTGGAAAGCCGCTTCGGCCTGTTTCCAAACTATCACAAGGCGATTCTCGGGCGCGAGGGAACAGCCTGGGTAGGCTATGTGGAAGAGAAGATGACAAGCCGCTTCCACAACAACGCGATCTATACCCAGCTCGATCTGCTCTACGAGTTCTGCCAATGGGCGCTCGGCCATTTCGTCGCGCCGGGCGAGACCCACCTCACCTTGCACCGCGGCGTGAATGATTTCGATGAGCACCAGATCGTCGAGCACATCGATAAACGTACCGTGGTCGTGCGGCTGAACAGCCTCGGCTCGTTCACCTCCGACCGCACCCATGCCGAGTGCTTCGGCGATGTCATCCTGACCGCCCGCGTGCCGCTGACCAAGATCGCCTTTTTCAACACGCTGCTCTCGATGCACGCGCTGCGCGGCGAAGGCGAGTTTTTGGTGATCGGCGGCAATTACAAGGTTTTCGCGCGCTACGCGTGATCGCGTGTTCGCTTGAGCATTTTCCGGCGAAGTGGACGCCGGTTCGCCGCAGAAAATGCGATCACTCAAAGAGAAATAGAGCGAATTGCGATTCCGTCAGGTCGGATTTCGCTCTGATTTGCGCGCGCGGCTCGATCAAGCCCAGAATGCTTTGATCCGTTCAGCCTCACGCAGGGCACGGGCATGCCCTGCCTTGAGCGCGGGCTCGATTTCCGCGGCAGACAGCAGGTGCACTTTGCCGGGATCGGCGGCGATCAGCAGCGTCTTGGTTCCCACGGCCTCGACGGCCTTGAGCTCCTGCTCGATATCGTTCGGAATATGTGAAAAGCGTTGCTCCGGGTCGGTGAGTGCGACCACCACGGCGCGCTTTGCGCCGGCGACCAGATCGACATGGGTGCTGGTCGCGTTCATCGCTCCATCCATGCACAGCCGGTCGCCGATCCAGGTCGGCCCAAAAACGCCCGGCAAAGACACGCTCGCACAGACGGCATGCGAAATTGGAATTTTGCTCGCTTGCGACACGACGAGCCGCTCGCCGGAATAGCAATCCGTCGTTGTCACATAGAGCTTCGGGCTCGGCCAGGACTGGTCGAGGCTCAGAACGTCGATCATGAGCTGGAGGTCGATGACGGAGGGGTTGCTCGCGGCCATTGCGGCACGCCCGATCGACTGAATCGCGGCGATCGAGCCGTCGTGGGTGGCCTCGGCTGTTTCGCGGGCCCGAATCTGGCTGGGATTGACTGCCTTGGTCGGCACCAACGCAGAGAGGACGTTAGGAAATTCCCCGAAAAACTCGATGTCGTCCTGCAGCAGCCCGGTATGGTTGGCCGCAAGCGCACATCCGACAACGGCTCCGGCTGAGGTGCCGACGATAATATCCGTCAGCTGGTAGGGTACGCCCGCGGCGCTGAGGCCGTGGGCAAAGCCGATCAGCCAGGCGATGAAATATTCGCCGCCGCCGCCGAGCACCAAAGCGCGGTCTTTGCCTTTTCCGAGCGAAGGATCGGCGGGAA
>Ga0315553_10004627_pt1 | contig 10321 bp, 9 predicted proteins | sample SalMarSW160140MG_FD_203099 | JGI IMG/M metagenome (GOLD analysis project Ga0315553, IMG submission 203099) | Salt marsh sediment microbial communities from the Plum Island Ecosystem LTER, Massachusetts, United States - Salt Marsh Sediment SW1601-40 ... | reverse complement strand
GATACTGTTCACTGCGTTACGTTTGACGAACCGCCGGATGCGGACCCGCACACCTGCACCCACCGCAGGTGCGGTGTGTCCGGTGGTGTGGGAGGGGGGAGCCGTGAGGCTTCCCCCTATCCCGATTTTACGAACCAGGCTAGCTAAAACTTCAACCCGACTATCGGCGTCTTAAGGCTGCCATCAACACCGCCAGCCCCACGACCAATCCCGAGCCAGGACAGGGCAGTCGAAGCCCTTGCTTAGCCGAGATCGGCGCTGGGCCATAGGAGGGTTCCTCGAGCCCGACTGGAATCTCTTCATCAACCGTGACTGGAAACTCAGGTAGATTGAGGGCATCCCCCGCCTGACCTTCCGGGACGATCTGGTAGGCTTGCTGATCGATCACGACGATCACTTGCTCACCGAGCGACAGTGCCAGGCTGAACTCCGGATGCGCGGAGGCGAGTTCAAAGTAATCTTCCGACAGGAAGGGGATCTTCAGCGTACCCATCGATTGCGGATCGAACTGCGTGTCGGTCCAGACCCCTTCCAGCCAGCGGTAGGTGTGGGTGCCGGCGATCTTCACCAGGTCCTGATCCTGCGCGCTGAGGGGCACGGCGATATCAGCCGAACGATACTCTGATTCGGCCGCAGCCTGCCCAACGGCCTTCTCGCCGCTGACGATGGTTGGCATCGCCAGCAGCTCATCGAAGGCCTGCGCTGCGATTCCCTCCTGTGCGTCTGCTCCAAGCGCCATGGGTTCGGTCACCAGGTAGGATGTGTACGGTGTGACGATGCCGTAGCGGATGCTGAGCCGAACGATCTGCGCCACGGTCTCCTCCTCCGGGCCGCTCAAGCGGATCTCGTTCAACAGGGCTCCGATCTTGCGTGTTGCCCACAGGCGCGGCAGGAAATCGGCTCCGCCGGATGAACGAAACCGTTGCCCAGGATAATCGAAAGTTTGCGGCTCACCGTCGATATAGCCTTCCAGGCGGATCGTCTCAACGCCAGCCGATCGATACCGCCCCAGCAGGATCATCTGCCCGCCGGCGAAAAGGTCCGGAAGGGGGTCCGGGTAGAGATCGAAAGCGACAACCTCGCCAAAATCAAGTTCGAGGTCGGTCAGCACCGGTAAGCTGACCTTGGCGAAGAATGAACTCACACTCTCATCGATAGCCTGCCCCGGGGTGACATAGGAAGTGGTCCCACGGTTTTCGAGCGCCATCGAATCGAGCAGGAAGGTATCCACATCGTATCCGACACCAAAGGGGAACAATCGCACGGTTTCACGCATTGCCTGGCGGGCATTGGCCAGGATCGATTCGGGGTCCGTGACACCCTCCGTCGGCAGCCCATCGGTCAGGAAGATAAGGATGGTCGGCCGAGTGCGGCTGGCCAGGTTGAGCGCCTCGAGCAGGGCGCGGTTGATGTCTGTCGAACCGACTGCGGAGAGCGAATCGACCCAGCGCCCGGCATCCTGGCGCTCTTCAACACCTTGCATTTCGGCTGCGAAGATCTGTGTGCTTGTGCTGAAGCTGATGATGTTGAACCGATCATTGGGGTTGAGATGCTCGAGCACGTAGTGTAAGGCCGTCTGCGCTTGCCTGAATTTCTCGCCATCCATACTTCCCGATCTATCGAGCACGAAGATGACATCCTTGGGAATGACCTGGTTGGTGGCGTGCTCGATGCTCGGAGCTGCCATCAGCAAGAAGAATCCGTCCGGATCTTCGCTTTCTGGATCGCGATAGGTAAGCAGGTTCAGCCCGACTTCTTCAGGCGCAACCGAGAAGTACAGGTCGAAATCGGTCGCAGGTTTGATGAAGCTGTCTTCATAGCCAACGAGTGCATGGCGGTCATCCTGGCGGGTGAGGTCAATTTGATGGGAGGGTGAGTACACGGCCTTAATTGAGACCGGAGAATCGATCTCGACCGAGATGACGACCTGTTCGAGTGGGATCGTTGAAAACTTCTCTGTATTGAGTGGGTAGTTGTAATGAAAGAGGCCGTTATCCGCAGTTAGAACCTGAGTGTATTCGAGCTCTATCCGTCGCTCTTCGCCTGGTGCGATGGGGAAGATCGAGGCTTGGACTGCACCTCGATCGACGTATTCGAGCAGGGCTGGATCACGCATGCTCCGAACGATATCCTCGTAGACGTGCCTGGCTTCATCCCGAGATAATACTTTGCCCTCAACCGGTTCTCCATCAATCCATAGGGTGAAATCGTTCACGGCGGCGTCCACCGGGATCGGGAAGATGTAGGTGCCTTCGATGGTCCAGGGGTTATCATTGCGGAAGACCTGATCCACGTGAGTGACAGCCACCTGATCCTTGATCTCAACGCGGACATCGTGGTAGGCAATCGCAAGTTGTGAGATTTGTGGGGGAGTGGGACACGGGCCAAAATCGCAGATGGGTGGGTGGGGGATGATAATCCCATCTGCAAACGCCGGGACCGTGAACACAAGCGTCAGGACCAGGAGCAGGATGATACTCAGAACGGTTCGTTTTTGCAGCATGGGAAGCCTCCTCAATCGGTGTGAGATCTGCTTCCTAGACGAGATTTATCCAGCCAAGGTTCCCACCGCGATCATCAGGTAAGACACCACATGGTATAATCAGGCATCCCTCCCACACCAAGCCGTGGGAGTTTCTTGTGTAAGGACCCATGGAAGAGAAACTGCAGGGTATCGAAGAGCGTTACAACGAGATCAACCGCGAGCTGACCGAGGTCGGTGATGACTATCAACGCGCGGCGGACCTGGGGCGTGAACGCGCGGAATTAGAACCGATTGTGGAAGCCTTCCGCACATATTTATCGCTCCTAGATCAACGCGAACAAGCCCTCTCGCTCGAAGATTCGGATGAAGCCGAGCTTCGCAGCCTGGCAGAAGAGGAACGCGCCGGGTTGGATGTCAGGATCGGGAAGCTCGAGCAGGAACTGAAGTCCATGCTCCTGCCCAGTGACCCGCGCGACCGTCGGAACGTCATCACGGAAATCCGAGCGGGGACCGGGGGTGATGAAGCCACGCTTTTTGCTTCAGACCTGTTCCGGATGTATGCACGCTATGCAGAGAAGCAGGGCTGGGAGATCGAAATCCTCTCGCAGAACGAAACGGGCGTGGGGGGTGTGAAGGAAATCGCCTTCCTCGTCAAGGGTAGAGGCGCCTACTCCCGTCTGAAGTTTGAATCCGGGGTCCATCGGGTGCAGCGTGTTCCACAGACCGAATCCCAGGGCCGGATCCACACCTCAACCGCTACCGTGGCTGTCCTGGCCGAGGCGGATGAAGTCGAGATCCAGATCCCGGATCGGGATATCAAGATGGACGTATACCGTTCGGCTGGTGCTGGGGGGCAGAACGTACAAAAGAACTCAACCGCGGTTCGCCTGACCCATCTCCCCACCGGCATGGTCGTCCAGTGCCAGGACGAACGCTCACAGCTCCAAAACCGGGTGCGCGCCATGAGCATCCTGCGCGCCCGCCTCTACGACATCGCAGTCCAAGAGCAGCAAGATGCGGAGGAGGCGAACCGCCGTGCGCAGGTCGGGACAGGCGAGCGATCGGAGAAAATTCGCACGTACAACTATCCCCAATCCCGCGTCACGGATCATCGCATCGGGATGACCTCTCACAATCTTCCGGTTGTCCTCGACGGCGAGCTTGACCCCTTCATTGATGAGCTGGCGACGCGCGAAGAGGCGAAACGGCTCCAGGCCATCGGTGAATAATCCAGGCAAAGACGGTGAATATCCAGCAGGCTCTCGCTCGCTCGCAACCGGCTGATCCCGGATCCACACCCTCATATTCACTTGAATCCCAATTATTGCTGGCCGAAATCACAGGCCAACCCCGGGCCTGGATCCTCGCTCATCCAGAATCGGATTTGACATCCGAGCAAGAAGCCCGCTACTCGCAACAGCTTCAGTTAATCCAATCCGGGACACCGCTTGCATATATCCTGGGTCGCCAGGAGTTCTTCGGAAGAAGCTTCCGAGTAAGCCGCGCAACGCTCATACCGCGGCCGGAAACGGAGCTCCTGATCGAGACCGCGCTGGCCATCAGTCGATATTACCCAGCTGGTTTCCGTATGGCTGATGTGGGCACCGGATCCGGTTGCATTGGGGTTACCCTGGCCTGTGAAGAACCTGCTGTGTATGTCGTTGCTGTCGATCCCTCGCTTGAAGCTCTTCAGGTTGCTCGCAAGAACGCCGATGATCACCAGGTAGCTGACCGATGGGCGATGATCCAGGCAACCTTTCTGGATCCGATTGCTTGGCGGTTCATGCTGATCTGCGCCAACCTGCCCTATATCCCAAGTGGCCGTCTTGATAGCCTTGAAGTATCCAGGCATGAACCCCTAAGGGCATTGGATGGGGGTGATGATGGGATGCGCTATACCCGTTCCTTGATCCAACAACTTCAGCGGTGCTTGCACCCGGCTGGGTCCGCGATCCTCGAAATCGATGACGGACAGGCCGATGCACTCGGTCAATTGGTTGGCGAGCGCCTGCCAGACCGGCCGGTCAGTGTTCATAGAGACTTCTCCGGGCAGGAGCGGGTGCTAGTGATAGGACCGGAAGGAGGTTGAAATGCCGCCCCTCATCTTACCAGTGGATCTTCCCGGTTGCCTTGAGCATGCAAAGGTTGTACTCGGGCTGGGCGAATTGCTGGTCTTTCCCACCGATACCGTCTACGGAATCGCGGCCAATGTGCGCGACGCACAAGCCATCCAGAGATTATTTCAGGTCAAAGGACGTCCGCTTGATAAGTCGATTCCGGTGCTGATAGGAAACATCGAACAGCTTGCCCAGGTTGCCATAAACATTCCGGAGCAGGCCAGAAAATTGATGGAGTTCTTCTGGCCGGGTGCGCTTACGCTTGTCCTTCCCCGCAGTGAAGATCTTCCAATGGAGTTGGGGCCGGAGCACACAATTGGGGTCCGGATGCCGGATCATCCCGTTGCGTTGAAGCTCTTACAGTACGTCGGCCCACTGGCTGTCACCTCAGCCAACCTTTCGGGTGAGATCGAAGCCAGGACTGCGCAGGACGTGGTGCGCCAGCTGGGGGACCGCGTCCAACTCGTGCTGGATGCCGGCCCGAGCCCCGGTGGTCAGCCCTCAACGGTGGTCGAGCTGGGAAGGGATGGGGTACGGATTCTCAGGGAGGGACCCATCACTGCCGAAATGCTTGAGCAGGTGCTCGAAGCCTTTCAGGATGAGGATTAACCGGCCCTTAAGCAAAGATTCATGCATCTCTCATACAGGGATGGATAATAGGAGATGCATTCTCCTCTTCAAACCCGCGCCATGGAGCAGCGAACTCCACCGGCGCGGTTTTGGTTCTAGTTCACTACTTCCAATTCTGGGAAAGGCTATCCAGCCTCAGTGGGATCGTAGGGCGGCGTAGTCTCGAAGGAGATGTCCAAACCAGAGGCCTGCATGCCAACGCAGGTAAGTGTCAACGTGTGCCCGCCAGTATGCCATATCGTGGTCACCGGTGTTGAGTTGAGTGGTGGCGGCGTAGCCATTGTTGAAGAGCACCTCGATCAGGTGTACGGTCGATGGGTACAGGGAATCTCGCTGGCCAATGTCGATCCAAAGCGCGGGCTGCATTTCCTCAGGAATTGCGCGCAGCCAGGTCAGTATGGGTCCATCAGCGTTCAGGATGGCCGGGCTGTGCATGCTGATCTGGCCGAAGAGGTCTGGGTGTTTCAACCCGATTTGGAGTGCCTGGCCACCGCCGCGTGAGAGACCGCCGATTGCTCGCCAGGAAGACTCCGCCCGGGTTCTGAAGGCCTGATCGATGTAAGGGATCAGCCCGTTGACGAGGGCAGGTTCAAGATCGATCCCGGTTCGTTCCCAGGGCATGACGATGATAAAGGGGGGGATCACACCCGATGATAATAAGGCATCAGCTTGTTCGAGCGCTCCTGCTTCTTCCCACTGCTTATCATCCCCTAGCAACCCATGCAAGAAATACAGGGTGGGGTAGCGCTCTTGCCTATCCTGGTCGTAGCAAGGTGGCAGGTAGACCCGGAAGGGTAAATCCCGGACTTGACCTGTGATCGAGATTTCTTCCTCCCGGATCGAACCCCGGGTGGCGCTGCAGGAGGGGGCTTGTGGTTGGGCAGGGGGTGAAGGGGTCGCTGTAGGGGTGATCAAGCGGATGGGCGCGGATCCCTGCTGGCTTGTGGACCATTCATCGCCCCCGTGCGTCTCCGCCGAGGCTGCGACGGTCCAGAAGAAAGCAAGGATAAGTGCGCTCAGGATCCAAATCGAGGAAAAAACCCCGTCAGCCTGCGCAAATATCGCAAGCCGACGGGGGCGCCTGTTAACTCCAGTGTATGAGCTTGTTGCGGTCGGGTCAACTGGCATTCGATTTTAACGGGAAGTTAGGCATCGAGAACGGTAGAGGGGGTTCATCCGAAGCGACCCTCGACGTAGTCCTCGGTTCGTTGATCACGCGGGTTGGTGAAGATCTGCCTTCCAACTGCGTACTCGATCAGTTCTCCTCCGAGGAAGAAGGCGGCGAAGTCGGCTGTACGGGCAGCCTGCTGGATGGAGTGCGGGACGAGCACGATGGTGTAATCCTGTTTCAAGTGGGAAAGGGAGGTCTCCACCTTTCCTGTCGAGATCGGGTCCAGACCTGAGGTGGGTTCATCAAGCAGGATGATATCGGGTTCAAGCGCCAGCGATCTGGCCAGGCATAAACGCTGTTGCTGCCCACCTGAGAGGGAGGAGGCAGGTTCATCCAGACGGTCGTGGACCTCCTCCCAGAGGGCGGCGTTGTGCAGACTCCGCTCGACAGCATCATCGAGCCGGGAACGGTTCTGTTCTCCGCTAAGTTCAAGCCCGTAGGTGAGGTTCTCACGGATGGTAAGCGGCAAGACAACCGGACGGGCGAATACCATGCCCACCCTGCGGCGAAGCTCAATCACATCAACTTTTGGTGAGAGGATGTCCACGTCATCCAACCATACGTGGCCCTGGCAATCGACGACATCTGCCAGATCATTCAAGCGATTGAGCGTACGTAGGAGTGTGGATTTCCCGCCTCCCGCTGGACCAAAGAGCACGGTTGTCGCCTTCTCGGGGATGCTTAGATTGATGTCGCGCAGTGATTCTGTCCCATCTGAATAAGCAACAGACAAATGTTCGATCCTGAGCTTGACTTGCTCGGGTTTGAATAAACCGTCCGCTCCTTGACCAGGTACTACCATCGCCGGCGAGCCCTTGCGCGTGAACGGATGACGGTAGCAATAATATTCATGCCCAGGACGAATGTGAGTAGCACGACCGCAGTGCCGTATTGGATCTTGATGGGCATCCCTGGCACCTGGGTCGAGATAACGAACAGGTGGTAGGGAAGGGCCATGCTGGCATCGAAGATGCTGGTCGGAAGGCGGGGTAGGAAGAAGGCAGCCACCGTGAAGAGGATCGGAGCTGTCTCGCCGGCTGCCCTCTCCAAACCCAGGATGATGCCGGTCAAGATGCCCGGAAGTGCCTGGGGGAGGACAATCCTGCGGATGGTCTGCCACTGCGTAGCGCCAAGCGAGATACTAACTACACGGAAGCTATTTGGGACCGCCCGCAAAGCTTCCTCGGCTGTGCTGATGATGACGGGGATGGTCATGATGGCAAGGGTCAGTGAGCCGGCGAGCAGGCTTGTACCGAACCCGAGAAAGAGCACGAAGAGACCCAGGCCGAAGAGGCCGTAAACCACGGATGGGATCCCGGCCAGGTTGATGATGGCGACGCGGATTGCCCGCGTCCAGCGATTGTCTGAGGCATATTCAGAGAGATAGATGGCTGCGCCAACACCCAATGGAACAGCAACGAGTGCTGTGCCAAGGGTTAGCCAGAACGTCCCGACGATAGCCGGGAGGATACCGCCGGCACGCATGCCGTCTCGCGGAATCTCGGTGAGAAAGGGAAGTGAGATCGCCGGCATACCCGTCGAGTAAATGTGGGCTACGATGAGCAAGATCGGCGTCACAGTCAAGGCTGTCGCCAGGGTCATCCCCAGAAAGCCAAACCGCTGGATGCGTTTTCGACGGAGTGCTCCCCCGCGTGGGGCAGTATGGATCCCCTCCGAATTTATCATCTCGGGCATCCCTGCTTCATCTTCACGAAAGGATCCGCTCTGCTCTTCGGCGTTGGCGGAAAACAACACTGGCAGCTGCCAGGTTTACGGCCAGGGATATCAGGAAGAGCACGATCCCAATGAAGAATAAAACATGGTAATGAACACTCCCGTTGGCGACCTCGCCCATTTCAGCTGCGATGGTTGCGGTCATTGTTCGGGCTGGTTTGAACAGCGCGCCAAGCCCCGTGGGAAAGACCGGAGCGTTACCGGTGACCATCATCACGGTCATCGTCTCCCCGATAGCTCGCCCGATCCCGAGCATGAACGCTGTAAGAACGCCCGAGCGTGCCGCAGGCAGAGTCACGCGCCAGATCGTCTGCCACCGAGTTGCTCCCATCGCCAGCGATGCATCCCGGTAAGTCCTTGGCACGGAATCGAGCGCATCCTCGGCGACACTGACGATGGTGGGGATTGCCATTCCACCCAGGAGCAAGGCTCCCGTAAACGCAGTCAACCCGGTCGGGATATTGAGCCCGGTCCGGATGGCGGGGACGATAACGAGGATGCCAATAAAACCGAGCATTACGGACGGGAGCCCCCCCAGAACCTCGACCAGCGGTTTGAGGATTTCACGTGCCCAGCGCGGGGCGATCTCGGCGATAAAGATGGCGCTGGCCAGGCCAAGGGGGACGGCGAAAAGCGCTGCGCCAAAAGTCACAATCAAGCTGCCGCCGATCAATGGGAGGATCCCGAAGTAATCCTCGATTGGATACCAGCGCAGCTGCCAAAAGTTAGCTGGCTTAACCTGGGTCACGGCCGGTGCACCCTCGCGGAGCAGGAAGATAAAAATCATCGTGACGAAGACGATTGCGGAGTATCCGGCAGTTTTGATCAATGCGGTGGTGATAAGTTCACCCGCATCCTTTAGACGCATGAATCCCTCATCTTAGCAAGGGTACAAACCCGAGCTCTCTAACGATCAACTGAGCATCCGGTGACATGATCCAATCCAGATATGTCTTTAATACATCTCCCGGTTCACCCGCAGTGTACATATAAAGATCGCGGGCGATTGGGTATTGCCCATTATTTACTGTGTCTGCGGAAGGCATGATATACGGACTATCTGCATTCGCAGCAACGGCGACGACCTTGACCTCGTCGGTCACATATCCGAGGCCGTCGTATCCGATCGCATTAGGGTTCTGCCTGATCTCGGCGGTGATGCCTTCAGATGAAGGCAGTAGAAGCGTATCGGTGGAGAAGAGAGTTTTATTCTCCTTCTCGCCGAGCCGGAGTACGTTCTCGAGAAAGTAAACATGCGTTCCGGAGTTTGTTTCACGGGAGAGGCGGACGATCGGGCGATCTTCCCCGCCGACCTCGTTCCAGTTGTTGATCGATCCGCTGTAGATGGCTGAGATCTGCTGCAGGGTTAATCGTTCAACCGGATTCTCAGGATTAATGATGATAGCAATCGCATCACGGGCAATCACGAACTCAACCGGTGAGATTCCGTTTGCCTGGGCATCCGCGCGCTCCTCTTCTTTGATCTGGCGTGAGGCATTGGCGATATCAACCGTCCCATTGATCAGAGATGCGATCCCGGTGCCCGATCCTCCTCCGGTTACGGATATTCGGACTTCGGGTTTAATCGTCTGATAGCGCTCGGCCCAGGCCAAGGCAAGATTGACGATGGTGTCAGAACCCTTATTCTCAATGGTGCGTGCCGGGGCGATGGACGAGGGGGATGATTGGGATGGTTGGCAGGACGTCAATGAGAATGCTGCCAGGAGAAGAAGGGATGCTGCGGATCGACGGTCCATCAAGAGCAGATTATACGTCCTTGAAGCGGTTCTCCCAAGGGCTTCTACAGGGAGAGGATCTCTGGCTTGCGTGCAATGTAGTTGGTGTACAATCCGGACATGCCTCCCGCTGGTATCGAGCCAAAATTCCTGGTCCGCTCGCTGGACTTTTATTACGGCATGGTTCGCGCATTGAGCCAGATCCAAATTGATATCCATGAGCATAAAATCACTGCGCTGATTGGACCTTCCGGCTGCGGCAAATCTACCTTCCTGCGTTGCTTAAACCGCATGAATGACACCATCCCCGGAACACGCCTGGAAGGTGAGGTCATCCTCGATGGCATCGATATATATCAATCTGACCTGGACCCGGTAGATTTGAGACAGCGGGTCGGCATGGTATTCCAGAAACCGAATCCGTTCCCGCAATCCGTGTTTGATAACG
>Ga0315553_10004626_pt1 | contig 10326 bp, 10 predicted proteins | sample SalMarSW160140MG_FD_203099 | JGI IMG/M metagenome (GOLD analysis project Ga0315553, IMG submission 203099) | Salt marsh sediment microbial communities from the Plum Island Ecosystem LTER, Massachusetts, United States - Salt Marsh Sediment SW1601-40 ... | reverse complement strand
CCAGCAGGATCAGGGCCACGCTGGAGGGGATGGCGAGGTACAGGATGAGGCGCACTGTCTGCGACAGTATCTGCCGAAGCTCGTGCCTCTGGCCCTTGGCGGCGAGCTGCGAGAAGGTGGGAAACGCAGCCGTTGCTATGCCCATGGCGAAGACGCCCTGGGGCAGCAGCATCAGCATCCACGCGTAGTTGAGGGCCGCCAGACTACCCCCTGCCAGCCCCGAAGCCAGGAAGGTGTTCACGAGGAAGTTGATCTGCACTGTGGCCAGCCCCAACATACGAGGAAGCATCAGTCTGCCCACCTCTTGAACACCTGGGTGGAAGACGTCGATCACGGGGCGATACGACAGGCCCTTGCGGATGAGCTGGGGCATCTGGATGCCCAGATGCAGGAAGGACCCGGTGACGACTCCCCAGGCCAAGCCGAAGACACCCAGGAAGGGGCTGAGCAGCACCGCACCTGCGATGATGCAGAGATTGTAGACAGATGGGGCCAGAGCAGGAAGGAGGAAGTGCTGATATGAGTTGAGAATACTCATGACTACACCACTAACGCCGAAGACTATCGGCGATAGCAGCATGATCCGCATCAGCCGCACCGTTAGCGTCTGCTGCTCGGGTGCGAAGCCCGGCGCAACTACGTGGCCAACCAGCCACGGGGCGAAGCAGGCAGCGACAATGGCACAGGCTGTGAGAACGATCAGCACAAGGTTCACGATGGAGCTAGCCAAGCGCCAGGCTTGCTTGTTCCGGCCGCTCACGAGATAGCCGGTGAAGGTGGGTATAAACGCGGAACCAAGCGCACCACCGGCGACCAACTGGAAGATCAGATCGGGGATGCGGAAGGCTGCCAGATAGGCATCCAACTCCCGACTGGTCCCGAACTGGTTGCCGATGAAGACCTCTCGTCCCAATCCCAGAACCCGGCTGACCACGAATGCAGCCATCACCACGGTTGCCGCGCGGGCCATCTGTGTTCTGTGCGCTTCATTCGTCATGGACAAGTCCGCTAAAAGGGGATGGTCGCCGCGTCAGGCGACGTGGATGGAGCATGGGTCCCGCTCGTTGCACCGCCCGCTGCCCTCTGATAGAATATGTGGGACCAAGGCTGTGGAAGATTCATCTAGAACCGGATCCAAAATAGGCGCACCGCCGGACGCCGAAGGACTCATCGAACGGAATGTCCTCACTGCTCAGGCGCTGGAGTTCCTGACGACGTGTTTCGCGGCCAAGCTGAACCTGGCCATCTCCGGTGCCGAGGGAAGCGGCAAGAGGACGTTGCTCCATGCCATGGTTTCCCATCTGGCCGGCGACGGACAGATCCTGGCTGTCCAGAATCCAGATGAGCCGTCGTTAGAACGTGAAGGGGTCACCGTGCTCAAGGCTCACGCGGATCCTGACGACCCCGGACCTGGTATCAGCCGTCACTATCTCCTGTCCCTCGTGCCGAAGATGCACCCCACAGGCCTCGTTCTCGACCGGGTGGAGGGAGACGAGGCCATTTTGCTCCTCAGACTGCTGTTCGCCATGAACGGCGTTCTGTTCTCCGTCGTCGCCGACTCACCGCAGGATGCACTGGTCAAGCTCGAGGAACTTGGCGTCGCCCATGGAGAGGGGCTGGACAGTGGTCTTGCCATGCGTATGCTCTCCAGTGGCCTGGACTTGATCGTCCAGCTTGGCACACGGTCTGATGGTTCTTCTGCGGTTCTGAGCCTCACGGAAGTGGCAGAAGACCAGGACGACAACCACGTGCTCCGCGAGATCTTTGTCTGTGGAGACCTCGAGCCCGGCGAGGCTACGAAGACGGAAACCGGACGGCAGAACCCTCTTCGCCCGACGGGGATCAAGCCTCTGTTCCTGGACAGACTGGAGAGTCTGGGCATCTCCCTGTCAGACCACCTCTTCGCCTAGCGGACACAAAAAACGGGAGCCGCCTCTCGTGGAGTTGCACGCTACGGAGGGGCCCCGCATGGCGGAATCCGAATCGCTATCCAAGGATGGGTCTCACGCCATAGTGAGTTCGCATACCTTCCCCGAGCAGGATTCGTAGCAAGGTCTTCGGGTCACTTCTGCCGATTCTCTGGTGGATCTCTGTCGCCGACAGGGGCGTGCCGTCGTCAGCGATGAGTGCGCGGAAGATAGCCGCAGTCAACGGAGTGCTACGCGAGATGTAGTCCTCCTTGCGGCTGCAGCAGTCACGCAGAGCATAGCGGAGCCCATCTACGACGGTCACTTCTCCTGTGCTAGGATCCACCCAGTCTATGTCCTGAGCTGTTGCGTCGCTCCCGAACTTCGCTTTGCACTCGGCGCATAGCTGCTCGCGGATGAGCATTCGAATGTTGCCGTTGCGCTCTGCCCACCCGTCGTAGTCGACGCGGAACTTGGTGTTGATGTCTGGACGCACCAACTTCCCCAACACAGCCTCCTTTTCTAGCGCGCCAATCTCCCTGAGTCTAGGATGGCCTGGTCCCGCGTCAACCTGACCTTCTTGCCCTCGATGTCGCTCTTCCCAGGGTCAAGCAGATACAAGCCATCATCATCAATACGGAAGCAAGGGTAGACGTCCTGCTCGAAGATGGCCTGAAGTACTGTCCAGGGCAGAGGTCGCTCGATGTTGGTCGCTACGAAGAGGTCAGCAAAGCTCGCTCGGTACACTATTCCAAGCCCGCGTAGCAGCTTCTCGCCGACTCGCTGGAATGCCGTCTTCAGCAGGAGCGGGGTGACTCGCCGCTCACTCTCGTCCAGGAACCGGAGGGCCTCCAGGGCGCTGAAGCGAGACCTGGGCAAGGCCATCTCTTCGTCCACGGCGCACTTGAGGCTGAGCCTCCGGAACACGGGTTGCCTTGTCTCGTCGTAGTCCAGCGTCTCCGCTCGTGTCGCCGGCCCAGGTAGATAGTCTACCTCGTAGATACCCTCCGTCTCCGACGCGGGAGTCCGTCGCACGACTATCGTCGCACCGGGAGCCAGTTCCCTGACCTCGAAGAAGTGCCTCAGTTCGGCGCTGCCCCACCAGCCGAGATGCCCCTCCGAAGGGTAGTGGATGATAACCGGAAAGGGGTCTTCACTGCTCCCGAACCGCAGATGCACACGGGCACAAGCCTGGTCCTCCAGGAAGGACTGAGGGAGCAGCTTCATAGCGACTTGGTCGTAGGGGAGGTGTCCCCAGTACCAGTCGTAAAACGTAAGAACGTGGGACCATTCGTGGGTCTCGCCATGGCCGTTGGGCTGCGCGCTCTCATCGGTGAGAATCTCGACGACCTGATCCAGTTCGTGATCGCGAGATATGTCCAGCGGACCACGCTCGAAACGCAGAGGTCTCGAATCGGCGACCCTGGGCAGGCACCACTCCATCCTCGTCTTGGTGCCAGCGTACCTGAATCTTGACTGCGTGTCGGAGCTGAGCGCGTGGTTCAGGGAGAAGATCTGCACGGCCTTCGCGGTTTCGGGGGGCATCTCCAGGACCTCCAGGATCTGCTGGGCTGTGGAGAAGCCCGCCGCCAGGTCCAGCACCGCCTCGGCGAGGTTCAGGTGTCCCTCCTCGATGGGCAACATGAAACCTTTCAGGAACCATTCCTCGCCGAAATCCGCGAACTCGGGACTCTCGCGCAGGCCTCTCAGCAACACGGGCTTGACGAAGTCTCCGTAGCTGTCACTGAGGCTCGCGCTCACGCCGGTGAGGTCACCAAGGTCTATGTCGGCCTCCTGACCCACCTGGAAGAAGTTCAGTGCGTGAGGCACGCCGAGATTGGCGGCGAACTCTCTGGTCTTCCCGCTGCCCTCCATGCGAACCTGGATTACATCGAATGGTGCATAATCGGGATGCCGGCCTGGCCGAACCGCGACCACCGTTCCCACGACATCCCCGAGGGCGGAGAAGACCAGGTGATCACCCTCAGAGTAGGCGTCGCGGGGTTGGTAGATGTGTCCTTTGGATTCCCTGTCATCCCAGATCGCCTTCTCGTCCGCGAGGCGTTTCTGTATCAGCCGCCTGGTGAGAGCCTCCACGGTCATGGGAGCCTCTTCCTCGATGAGGGCTTCTGACAGATGCTCCAAGTCGCCAGTGGCCAACTCGAAATCCTGCCAATACCTCTGTGTGAGGGTATCGAGTTGCATTTCGCTCATAACTACGTAGCGCCTCCCGGCACCGGACTATCTACGACCGCGTGAATTATACCATCGTTTCAGACGGATGTAAAGCTGGACAAATCCCTCGAAAGCATGTATGATCAATCTGTGTGAGATAGGGAGAAAGGAGTACGGGTCTTGCCAGTAACTGAGTCAGCCAAGAAGAGACTGAGACAGACCGACAAGCGGAGATTGCGCAACCGGGTCTACCGTTCTGAGGCCCGAACGTACATCAAGAGAACGAATCAACTGATCGCCGAGCAGAAGCTGGATGAGGCTGCCGAAGTTGCCGCACTGGCCGTGAGTGCCCTGGACAGAGCAGCTCAGAAGGGAGTGGTGCACAAGAAGAACGCAGCGCGGAGGAAATCGCGACTCATCAAGCGCCTGCATCGCGCCCAGGGACAGTCGGCAGATCAGTAGCGGGACGCGGTTATACTGCTCGTGGAGAATGTCCGGGAAAGGGCATCGCCGTGGGGTTGGCGATGTCTTTTGCTGTCTCGCCGCAGGCATGCGGGGCGGGGGATGGGAGCATAGCACAGAATGACGGAAGTGGAGTTGGTGCCTGAAGAGTCTGCACGCAGGGTGTTGTCCGAGGCCGTCAAGAACGGCGGGGATCTCAGCGAGATCTACATCGAGGATCGACAGAGCACCACCCTGAGCCTGGAAGACTCCAAGGTGGAAGAAGCGGTACGGGGACTGGACCGAGGCGCCGGGATCCGTGTCTTCTACGGTGGACTGGCCACCTATGCCCACAGCGATGACCTGTCAGAAGCCAGTCTGCTGACTGCGGCGAGAGAGGCTGCCTCGGCAGCCAGGGGCACCAACCGCTCGCAGGTGCTCGCTTTCACCCATGCCCATAGCGATCTGGTGTTCACCAGCCAGAGACCGTTCGACGAGGTGAGCGACCGCGCCAAGGGCGAACTGCTCCGCGATCTGGACCGGGAGGCAAGGGTCTATGACCCTCGGGTGAGTCAGGTGCAGGTCCTCTACGGCGAATACCGTCGGCGGGTGTGGATCGGGAACTCCGAGGGGCTTTGGGCGGAAGACGAGCGGAACATCCTCCGGCTGATCCTGGTGGTCATGGCGCGAAGGCAGGATCTGGTCCAGGAAAGCATCCGGGGCATCGGGGGACAGATGGGCCTGGAGCTCCTTGATCAGGTCGATCCGGTGGCCGAGGTGCGGGACGCTGCGGCGTCTGCCGTGAGGATGCTCGACGCAGAACCGGCCCCGGCAGGGCCTATGCCCGTGGTGATGAATCATGGTTGGGGAGGGGTCCTGTTCCACGAAGCCTGTGGACACGCCTTGGAGGCCGACGCGGTGATGCAGGGAGGCTCCATCTTTGCAGGACGATTAGGCGAGCGGGTGGCCTCCCCTCTGATCACTCTCGTGGACGACGCCACCCTGCCCGGGCGACGTGGCTCCTTTCGCTTCGATGATGATGGTAGGCCCTCCCAGCGTACAGTGCTCATCGAGCAAGGAGTCCTGAGAGAATACATGTGGGATCTCGCCCAGGCCCGGAGCGCTGGCCGCCAGTCCACGGGGAATGGGCGGCGAGAGTCCTTTCGTTACCTTCCCATGCCTCGGATGACCAACACTCTGATCGAAGCGGGCGAGAGCGACCCCGACGATATCCTTCGGTCAGTCAAGCGCGGGCTTTATGTCAAGATGCTGGGGGGCGGCCAGGCGGACACGGCCAGGGGCGATTTCGTCTTCAGCGTCAACGAAGGGTATCTGATCGAGGACGGAAGACTCACTGCTCCGGTCCGGGGGGCGAATCTGATCGGAAACGGCCCCGAGATACTGAGAGAGATCACCATGGTTGGGAACGATCTGGAGTTGGACAAGGGTCTGGGGATGTGTGGCAAGGGGCAACAGGTTCCGGTCGGCGTGGGACAGCCCACACTTCTCATTCCCAGCATCACCGTGGGTGGCACGAAGGGACACTAATGGGCCAGGATCACAGCATGGACGAGGACTACCTCAAGCTGGCAGAGGATCTGGTCGCTCGAGCCTCGGGCGGAGATGTCGAAGCAGAAGCGGTGGTCACTCATGGCCAGTCTACCATGATCCGCGTCAGCGCCGGCGAGGTCCGCGAGATGTCGCGAGCGGTCTCCAGAGGGTTGGGGCTGCGGGTCATCAAGAGTGGCAGGATGGGCTATGCGTACACTTCCGATTTCGCAGCCCCGGCTCTGGAGTCTACAGTGCGCGCCGCCCTCGCGCTGGCAGACAGTGCCGACCGCGACGAGTACAGGACTCTGCCACGCCACAAGCACTCCCCCGTCTCCGCTGAGGACCTAAAGATCTACGACGATGGGCTGTCCGGGCGCAGTGTCGACGGCAAGGTGGGTCTCCTCCTGGAGGTCGAGCGGGTGGCTCTCGGCTACGATCCACGTGTCGTCGCCACGCTGTACTGTTCCTACCACGATGAGCTCTCACGTGTGTATCTGGCGAACTCCCATGGATTCTGCGGCTCCTATGAGCGGACAGGCATCGTCGCCTACCTCAGGGCGGTGGCCAGAGACGAGAGCGAACAAGCCTCCGGGATGGGGCTCGGTTGGTCTGTCTTCTACGAGGATCTCGACCCCCCGGAGATCGGTGCGGAAGCTGCCCGCAGGGCCCTCGAACTGCTAGGTGGAACGCCAGTAAGGACCCAACAGGCAGAGGTAGTGCTGGACCCCTTCGCAGGGACGGAACTCCTGTCGTTTCTGGCAGAGGCGCTGACTGGGGAGGCCACGCAGCGTGGTCGTTCGTTTCTCATGGGCAAGTTGGGAGAGAAGATCGCTGCCGAGGGTGTTTGCCTCATCGATGACGGCCGGTTGGTGGGTGGTCTCGCTTCGGCTCCTTTCGATGGCGAAGGCGTGCCCAGTTCGAGGACGCGGCTCATCGCCAACGGTCGGCTCGAGGGTTTGCTCTACGACACCTACACGGCCAACGTGGAGGGCACAACGTCCACTGGAAACGGTCAGAGGGGCTCTCATAGAACCCTGCCCCACCCTGCTCCAACCAACCTCTATCTGGAGCCGTCCTCCACGCCGGTCGCCGAGTTGATCGGCGGTGTCGAGAAGGGTCTGTACGTGACCAGCACGATGAACACTGGGGGCATCAACCCCATCAATGGAGACTATTCGGTGGGGGCTAGCGGCTTGTGGGTGGAGAACGGCGAGATCGTCAGGCCCGTCACTGAGGTCACAGTGGCGGGCAACATGCTGGAGATGCTAGCCAACGTTCAGGGGACTGCCGACGATCTGAGGTTCATACCCCTTGCTGCTTCGGTCGGCGCACCGACGATGGTCATCGGGGGAATGACCATCGGTGGAAACTGACTAGTACCAGTAGAACGCGCGTCTTTCGCTCTCGCGGCCTATCCGGACCGTCTGAGGTTCGCCCTCGACCTCGGTTTCCACCAACCGCAATACGGTGACTTGCCACTCGAACAGGTGAGATTCGGCTTCCGAAGGTGGGCGAAGTTCGAGGGGAAGCCGATAGGATGTTGCCTTGCCTAGCTCGACGATCTCTTGTTCGTCAACTTCCTCATCGGCCACGTAGCGTATGGACACCGCGTACCACTCGTCCTCACCCAGCAGGCCCACAGATAGCCAGTTGAGGAGAATCGGCGTCTCAGCATCCTCGTCGTGGAACTCCGACCCGTCCGGCGGTCCTAGAAGGACGGGGGCCGGATAGACGAGATCGGATGAGACCGTGGGCGTGGGCGGTCCGCCGATACCGGGAGTCTCTGTGGAGGTCGCAGGACCTGGTATCACCAATGACTGGCTCTCGCGGATCGAGTCCGGGTCGGTGATGTCGTTGGCCTCCATGAGCTCCTGCTGTGACACACCGAAGCGTTCAGCTATCCCGGACAGGCTGTCTCCCGGCTGCACGACGTATGTCCTGGGCGCGGGCTGCACCGTGGCCTCCGCGCCAGGCGTCTCGTCAGCTACAGCGCTGGCCGCGGGTTCTTCCACCTCCACGGGGATCAGCAGCTCCTGACCTACCTGGATCACGTAGTCCGTAAGCCTGTTGACCTCCATGATGGCGTCCACGGTGACCCCGAACTGTCCGGCAATCAGGCTCAGCGTATCACCGGTGCGAACGATGTAGGTGGTCACTTGCGGTGTTGGTGTGTCAGTGGGCGGAGCCGTAGGCGTGACGCTGGGAGTCGGGGTGGAGGTGGGGGTATGTGTGAACGTCGCGGTGGCCGTGGGCGTATAGTAGGTCCCCAGGTGAATACCCCTCCACGGCTTGAGAAACCAGATTGCCGCCAACAGCACGATGGCCAGGGCGGCTCCGAGCAAGGGTGCCGGGGGAATCATCGAGAGGGATACTTGAGGGAGGAAGCTCCTACCGCCATCCAGACTTGCCCCGCACATCAGGCAAGTCTTGGCCCCCTCGGCCACTCTGGCGCGGCATTCCGGGCATCGCCTCACGAGTTTCTTGGCCTGTACTCTGTAGCCACACGCTGGACATCGGCCACGACCGCCTCTGAACGTGGCGCCACAATTAGGACACTTCACCCTTGTATTCTCCCAGACACCGTCTCCTGGTGTCGAATAGCCGTATTATAACAGAACGCCTCACGGTTGGCAACACCGTGGCACGACCTGTGCCATGGGGCATCGGCCCGGTCCCGGCAGCCTTCGTTGTGAACTGCTGCCTGACGTTCTGATGCAGTGCCTTCCCCAATGCGATTGACTATGAAGAACAACCTGTGTACAATAGGCCAGCGCAAGTGATCCTGTGGAGTGGAGCCATGTCCGTTGATGGTTTGACCGTGGCAAGAGACCTGTCCCTCATTCTGCTCGTCGTGGAAGCTGTGGTCGTCGCGGTGCCTTTAGTGGTTGTCCCCTTTTATGCGATCAGATACATGCGCCGTCTGAAGACACCCATCAAGCCCAGGCTCCGCCAGGTGCGAGGCGGAGTGGAGCAAGCAGAGCGACTGTCCAAGCTGGTATCGGCGGTGGCCGTCCAGCCAGTCTTCTGGACGTGGGCAGCCACCGTGGGGTTGAGAAGAGGCCTGTCCTATCTGGCCAAACGGAGGTGAGCAGTGAAGACGAGGAGCTGGAACCCCGCCATTCTGCTCGGAATCGTATTGGGGGCCTCTCTGGGTGCAGTGGCTGCCCTGGTTCTCCTTCGCCGCTCGAGGCGAGGATCAGAGCTAGGTCTCCGGGACATCCCTTGGAGGGAGCTAATGACTCTGATGGGGCCCATCGTCGCTCTGTCGCGACGACTCATTGAGATGAGCAGGAGAGAGCTGGTCTGACGTGACCTGCTATGAGGAATCTCAGTTCAGAGTCATGGGTGACCATCATCGTCGTTCTGGCCATCCTCAACTTCTTCGTGTTTGGGGGGCTCATCGCACTCCTCGTCTACACCGTCCCCCCTGGTGGCCGCTTGACCGTCTCGAAGGGTGGACCCGTTGAGGGGTCGCCTATCCCGTCAGGGCCAACCGTAGAGGGAGTTGCGGCTTCGCCCACACCAACTACCGGCCTGCACATAGTACCGACCTTCACGTCGACCTCGACGGCTTCTCCGTCGCACACGCCTGGCACCACTGAACCCGAAGAGGTGGTCGCACCGGCGTCGCCGGTGAGCACCTCCACTGCGAGCCCGACTGCGACACCTTCCTCAACACCGACCGCGAGGAGTACATCGACGGCCACTCCCACGCCGACCGACACGCCCACGAAGACCGTGCCACCAAGCGATACTGGTACGGCTACCAAGACCCCCACCTCGATGGCGACGTCCACAGCGACCCGCACTCCTACGCCAAGCCTGACAACCACCGCTGTTCTGGCCGCCAGTCCTTCCGCCACGGCTACCTGGACGCCGATGCCCACGAGCACGCCAACGTGGACTCATACCAGCACGAGCACGCCGTCACCGACCTGGACTGAGACGCACACGCCGTCGCCCACCTGGACTGAGACGAGCACGTCGACTCCAAGCCCGGCTGTCACGAGCACCGGGACGCCCTCCCCTAGCTCCACGCCCACGATGACGGCCACTCCCACGCCGACACACACCAGTACCAGGACATCGACACCGACACCGACAGCTACGCATACCTCGACCCCAGCGGCTAGCCCTACTCCGACCGCCACGATACCCACAGCTACGGCGACGGTCGGTCCCGAGGCCACACCGGGCACGTGGATCTCTCCTCCCGTTCCGCCTGTGAACGTCTCTGCGGTGAGCGTGGGGG
>Ga0315553_10004622_pt1 | contig 10332 bp, 5 predicted proteins | sample SalMarSW160140MG_FD_203099 | JGI IMG/M metagenome (GOLD analysis project Ga0315553, IMG submission 203099) | Salt marsh sediment microbial communities from the Plum Island Ecosystem LTER, Massachusetts, United States - Salt Marsh Sediment SW1601-40 ... | reverse complement strand
CGCCATCCCCGGCACCGACCCCGACCGCGGCCAAATGGGGGCTACACACGAGGGAATCCTGGAGGGTTACGCCACGTCGATTCCCGCCAATTACGTCAGGTTCACCTACTGGGGCCCGTACGGGGTGCACGTCAACTGGACGGACGACTACGGGCAGGGACATTATGCCGTGATTGACCAGTGGGCCGGACTTACCGAGAAGGGCGACTCGGCCGCCGACGACCGCCCCGCGGTGCGAGAAGCCACCGCCCACGGCCGGATTGTACTCCGCGCCGACTACCTGGAGCTTAACCGGCAGAAACAGGAGGAGGCGGGCGGTATCGTCAACTGGGTCAGGGAGGACGATAACCACCTGGAGCTGAAGTTTAACCTCAGCGGGGGCAGTGTTAGCGGCTCGTATTGGCGGCGGCAGTCGATGAACTTTCACTGGCCGCAGGCCGACCCCGACGGGCCCAAGACCACCATCGTCGGCCTTAACATCGGCGACATGACCGGTACCTACTCCGGCGGCGAAACGGGCAGCTTCGAGGGCACCGTCACCGGCTCGATAACCGGCATCTTCGACGGTCTGGTCAGCGAGGCCAGCGACGGCACCACCGACGGCACCTGGTGGGGGGAGATGGACGCCGGCGGGCGCATTACCGGGACGATACACTATAACTTGATTTATGCAGATTCGGAAACTGTCTACGAGGACTGGCTGGATTTTGAGGCCTATCTGGAGTAAATAACCAAATAAATATCGCCACCTGGCAAAAACTGAGGCGTAATTTACTTGACGGAGAGCGCCAGGGATAATACCATACTTGTAGTAGGGTTACAGGCTGGGCCGAACGATAACCGGCGGCTAATTGCCCCGGCGTCTGCAGGGAGAGCTGATGGCGATAAATCTCCAGAGGTTTACAGGAAACCCCATCCTTGAGCCGGAGCCCGGGCACTGGTGGGAGTCCAAGGCGGTCTTCAATCCCGGCGCCCTCTACGAGGCGGGCAGAGTCCACCTCCTCTACCGGGCCATCGGCGACTCGGATATCTCGGTGCTTGGCTACGCCTCCTCGCGCGACGGGTTTCGCATCGACGAGCGGCTCGACGAACCGGCCTACTGCCCGCGGGAGTCCTTCGAAGGCGCCCACCTGCTCAATCCTGCGGCAGGCCAACCTGAGTGCCCACCCGTGCCCGTGAGATACGACGATGACTATGTATCCGGGGGCGGCCTGGGGGGGTGCGAAGACCCCCGGCTGACCCGTATCGGCGACAGGGTATACCTGACCTACGTCGCCTTCAACGGCTACGGCCCGCCTCGCTCGGCCCTGTCCTGGATACACATCGACGACTTCCTGGCCCGGAACTGGCGGTGGCAGCGGCCGGTGCTCATCTCTCCGCCGGGGGTCGTCGATAAGAACGCCTGCATCCTCCCGGAGAAAATAGGCTCCAGGTACGTCATTTTCCACCGGATTTACCCCGATATCCTCATCGATTTCGTCGACGACCTCGATTTCGACGGCCAGACCCGCTGGATGAAGGGCGAATACCGCATCAGGCCGCGGGCCGCCTACTGGGACAGCCGCAAGGTGGGCGCCGGCCCTCCCCCGATGAAGACCAAAGCAGGATGGCTGCTTATCTACCACAGCGTGGGCGAGCGCGACCCGGGCCGCTACAAGATGGGGGCGATGCTGCTCGACCTGAAAGACCCGACCAAGGTGCTGGCCCGCTCCCGGCAGCCCATCCTGGAGCCCGAGGTCTGGTACGAAAACGAGGGGTGGAAAACCGGCGTCATTTATCCCTGCGGGGCCGTGATAATCGCCGGCCGTCTCTTCGTCTACTACGGCGGGGCTGACAAGGTGGCCTGCGTTGCCTCCATAGAACTGGACGAGCTCCTGGAAGGGCTTACCGGCGGGCGCCGGGCGAAGGGAGGCCGTAAAACCCGCCGCGGCAGGCCGAAAACAACCCGGTGAGGATGCCAAGCGATGACTAAATTCAAGCGCTCCGAAGAGAACCCTGTCCTGATACCCTACTCCGAGAACGACTGGGAGGCCGAGGCGGTCTTCAACGGCTGCCCGGTGCGCAACGGCCGGGATATCCACTTCGTCTACCGGGCGGTATCGCGGCCCCAAATCGTCTCCGGCACGGAGATGAGGGTGTCGTCCATCGGGTACGCTGCGAGCAGCGACGGCATACATTTCCGGGACCGCCGCCAGCTTATCAAGCCCGAGTACGACTGGGAGCGCTTCGGCTGCGAAGACCCACGGGTGACCAGGCTCGGCGATAAATATTATATCTTTTACACGGCGCTGTCCACCTACCCCTTCTCGGCGGAAGGCATCAAAATCGGCCTGGCCATTACCCGCGACTTTAAAGAAATCGAGGCCAAGTACCCGGTTACCCCCTTCAACGCCAAGGCCATGGCGCTTTTCCCCTCCAGAATCGGGGGCAAGGGGGTAGCTGTCCTCACCGCCAACACCGATAAGCCCCCCGCTAAAATAGGGCTGGCCTATTTCGACCGCGAGGAGCAGATGTGGTCGCCCGATTACTGGCAGGGCTGGTACTCCTTCCTCGACGACCACGTCCTGCCGCTGCAGCGTACCCCCCAAGACCACATCGAAGTCGGGGCGCCGCCCATCCAGACCAAAGAAGGGTGGCTCCTCTTTTACTCCTATATCCGCAATTACTTCTCCCCCCCGGCCACCTTCGGCATAGAGGCGGTCCTGCTCGACCTGGAAGACCCGTCCAAAATCCTGGCGCGCACCGAGGAGCCGTTACTGGTGCCGCAGGACGTCTACGAGAAATACGGCCGGGCGCCTAACATCGTTTTCCCCTCCGGGGCGATGGTGAGGGGAAAGAAGCTGTATCTCTATTACGGCGCCGCCGACAGCACCTGCGCCCTGGCCACAGGCAGCCTCAGCTCGCTCATCGACGAGATGCTCCGCGACAAGGCCCGGAATATAAGGATGGAGCGCTTCGCGGGCAACCCCATTATCACGCCCAAGGCCGAGAACAGCTGGGAGTCGCGGGCGGCCTTCAACCCGGCCGCCGTCTACGAGGACGGGAAAGTGCACCTCCTCTACCGGGCGATGTCGGAAGACAATACCTCGGTGTTCGGCTACGCCTCCTCGCGCGACGGGTTTCACATCGACGAGCGGCTCGATGAGCCGGTCTACGTGCCCCGCGAGGAGTTCGAAAAGAAGCACGTGCCCAACGGCAACTCGGGGTGCGAGGACGCCAGGCTCACCAAAATCGGCGACCGGTTTTACCTGTGCTACACCGCCTACGACAGCTACCTGCCCCGGGTGGCGATGAGCTCGATTGCCGTAAGTGACTTCCTGGCCAAGCGCTGGGAATGGAAGAAGCCGGTGATTATCTCGCCCCCCGGTATTGACGATAAAGACGCCGCCGTCTTCCCCCGTAAAATCGGCGGTAAGTACGCCTTTCTCCACCGCGTCGGCAACAGTATCTGGCTGGACTTCAGCGACGACCTGGAATTCACCGGCGAAAAGCGGATTAAGGGCAACATCATCATGAGCCCGCGCCAGGAGCCCTCGGCGGCGGAGAAAATCGGCATCGCCGGCCCGCCCATCGAGACGGAGTGGGGCTGGCTGCTGCTTTACCACGTCGTCGCCCCGCGGGGCCAGCGCATCTACTACTTTTTTAGTGCCGCCCTGCTCAATATCGACCAGCCCTCCCAGGTTATCGCCCGGTGTAAAACGCCCATTCTCGAGCCGGAGATGCCCTACGAGATACACGGCCAGGTGGCCGACGTCGTCTTCCCCTGCGGCGCCGTGATTATCAAAGACCGGCTGTTCGCCTACTACGGCGGGGGCGACAGCGTTATCGGCGTGGCGACGATAAGGCTCGCCGACCTCTTCGAGGGCCTGTTCCTGGAGAGCGGACTCCGTCCCAAGGTAGAGGCGGCCGCCGGGCCGCCGCTCCCCTGGGTGACCTACGGCGAGTTTATTCCCGGCGTCCCCCTGGAGCTGCCCGCCGAGCTTGCCTCGCCGGGCGGTGAAAAGGTAGATATCGCGGCCATCTACAAGGACATCGAGCAGAGGTACCAGGGCGAATTCGACGATTTTATTCACGAGAGGCTCAAGGTGCCCCGCAGCGGCGGTGCGGCGGAGGTCGCCGGGGGCGTCAGGGCCTTTATGGAGCGTGCCGAGAAGGAGCTGGCCGGCAGCCTCTTACCGGGAGACCTGTGCTCCGTGGAGGGCACCCGGCAGGTCATCGAGGCGATATTCGCCGCCTTTTCCCGCGGGGACACCTTCGCCCTGAAACCTGAGGTATGCTCGCGGATTCTGGCACAATTCCCGCCCCGTAACCTGCTCATCAAGTTCGGCAGGGCCACCGCCGCCGAGATGGAAAAGCAATACGGGCCGAACGAAATACTGACCCTTGCCAGCCTGTCCGAGGAAAGGGAGTACATGGACAGGCTATGGGACTGGATATGGAAAAACGCCCGTCCCGAGCATTTCGGCCCCCTGCCGCCGAGGCCTCTCATCGTCAGCTACGAGGACTTCCCCTCCCTGATGGAGATGAAAGACACCTCGGCCCTGAGCAAGCTCAGCGGCATGGTCGTCGTCAGCAACCTCAGCCAGGGGATGGGGGGAGAGTTCCCCACCCTCCGCTACCTGACCACGGTGGTGAAGAACATCATTGAGGCCGAGCGGTTCGGGGAGATATGGAAGGGATTCGCCCAGCAGAAGAGGGGGTTCAAAAAGAAGGTCATCAACTCCCTGGAAGGGCACTGGGGAAGAGAGCCGCTCTCCGCCCATAACATCTTTGAAAACCAGAACCAGCGCCTACTGGTGCAGCGGTTGAGGGAAATGGCGGCAGACCTGGAGAAAATCGGGAAGCATCCGGCCGCGGCCGGAGTCCTCCTTGATATGGCCGCCGGCTATCACCTGGCCCGGAGCCTCCCCGACGGGCAGTTTGTCCCCTGCTCCGCCTGGACGTGGGCAAGCTACAGTTTCAAGGGGGGTAAGGGCACTCCCACCTCCCTCTCCCTGCACGTGGAGAGAGACTGGGTATCACGGGAGCTGCTGATGGCGCTTTACCAGGCCGCCGGCGGGAGCGAGGCGAAGATGGACATGCGAATCGCCGAGCTTATGGGCCGGGAGAAGGAATCGGAGAACCTGGCCAAGGTGCTGTTCCCCGATACAAAATAACCGGATAAAGGCTCGGATAGAGAGTCGCGTGATTGACCCGTCGTCGGTTTATTTCTTAACCGGCCTGACGGACGCCTCTTTGGTAAGCCTGGCATCAATAAAAATCAGTGGTTTGTTGATGCGTTTCACCACCAGAGGGCAGTGATACATCCCCTTGGGAATAAAGGTGTAGCAGGGATAGTTTATCTTGATTACCTTGCCGTCCAGCTCAAACTCAATGTCGGCATCAAAGTCCAGGAAATTCTTAGGGTCGCCGCCGATGAGAAATATGTACTGGTCGAAAGGGTGTTGGTGGGAAGGCCCGCCCAGTGATTCGGGTTTGGTAACATAAGCAAAGCCTACGGCCAGGTTGGAATCCGGGATGTCTTTGGCTCCCAACGCCGTAATCATCGGCGACGTGATAGTATCATGGATTGATTGCCACGGCTGAAACTCGACGATATTCGGTTCATGCACGATATTCTTCAAGTGTTCGAGATCCATAAAACCCCCCTTTATTTTTACGCTTCGGGCCGAACAAAATACTTAATACAAATATAGGTGAATCACGATATATAACGCAAATAAAAAAGTACGGGGAAAAGCCGGACATACGGGGGCTTCATCACCGGAGCCCCATTTTGTTTCCAAGCCGTTATGGCGTGGGAAATAGATATTTAAAGCTCCAGAGGGGGAAGGGCCAGTAATCGGTTCCGATGGCCCCGGGATGGAAATAAGGCGTCCAGGGAGGGAAGATATAGCCGGGCCACCGGCTTTCCAGCGTCCTTTCCATCAGCCAGCCGGGCAGGATATGAAGGTTCCAGGCCCACTGGGCATAAAGAAGAGATCCGAAAACCATGAGTATCACCATTACCGGTATGATGAATTTCAGCGGGAATCTATCTATTATCAAAGCGCAGATGATGACTACGGGAAAGAGCCCCGGTAATAAAAAGCGGTCGAAGATAACAAATCCCCCGCCCATCTTGAGTCCCGCCGTCCATTCGTAGCCCAGATACAGGAAGAAGACGGAAACAAACCAGCCGATGAGGACTAATAATATGTCCCAGGGCAATTCCGAGCGCAGGCTCGACCACCTGCCCTGCGGCCGGCCCTGCTTGAAGAAAGCGGCGAACTTATGATACAGCACCAGTACAAAGCCGGGTATACCGATAACCAGGAGCGGGAAGCCGATGAGCAGATTCCTGGAAAAACCCTCCAGGTTGTAGCGGACTATCTGGAGCGGTATGGACTCCCCGGACGCATCCACCTGCCCGAAATACTGGAAAGCGAATTTGGTCGGGTACGGAGAAACGGAATAGCCGTATTGCAAAGGAGAGTCAAAAACGTAGTAGTTATAGAGCAGAATTGCCAGCATGGGCAGCCCGATTCCCAGCACGAGCGGTATGATTTCCGGCCTGATCCCGGTGTGTTGTCCTTTTCGCCAGGCGATGAACCTGGTTACCACCAGATGCAAAGCCAGTATGGCCGCTATCGGCAGGTTGGTATAGCGCGCAATCACCGACCAACCGGTGAAAAAGAAGGCGATGAAAAGCAGCATGCCGCCTTTCACCGGAGTGAGTTTGTCTCTCTGCAGGTGATAGTAGATATACAGGCCTCCCCCTATTACCAGTAGAGCCAGGGAAGAATAGGTGTCCATGTAGGCCCGGTTGAGCATTACCATGCCGATTGGCGTGAAAAGCACCAGTAAAGAGCCAATCATGGCGGCTCTTTCGCCCCGCAGGCGTTTGAGTAATATAAAGGTCACTATCACCATGCCCAGCGCCAGCAGTACGTTGCCGTAGCGTGGCAGGCCCATTTTTTCAAAAGGGACCAGGTAAAAGACGTAACCCGGCGCTTTTTCCAGGGCCCATTTATTGTATTCGAGGGGTAAATACTGGAGTAACGTGCCGCCCTGCCGTATAGTATCCAGCGCTTGCTGGGATTGAGCGTAATTACTTACCGTGAGATGGCCCTCGGAGAAGTTCCTGGTGCCGTGATAATAAGCCCAGTCATCGGGGTCGGGCATCTGGAGCGGCGTAGCCAGTATCAATACCATAGCGATGATAAAGCCTACCCCGACGATGGCCCTGTTAAGAGTGATGTGTTGTTTTAGATGACAGAAGTGGCGCAAAGGCAGCATTTTATAATGCTAGTATGACAGATTCTGTTAACCAAAGGCAATCGTAAGATTGTTTAGAAAATGTTCATAAGTTCTATATGATATGTAATGTTTTATTTAGTTCCCCAGCGATATTCTTAAACTAGATGAATAGGAAACTGCCATTACTTATTATCTTTATAGTTATTGTATTTATCGCTACCGGCTATAGCGTCACCTCCGGCGGTGAATTAGGCGTGCACACCAACATCGCGGGCCAGGTGGGCGACGAGCCGGCAGGCGCCGTACTCAACCAGACGGAAGATAGCGATAATGCCGAAACCGAGATTAACGACAGTCAGAATACGGCGGTAAGAAATCCTGCCTTTGCCGAGGTGAGGGATTTCATTCTGGATGATAAGACCAGCCGTAATAAATTCGTCCTCAATCAGTACGAATGCCGGCACTTTGCCACCGATGTCAACAATAATGCCGAGGCCGCCGGCATAAGGTGTGCGTTCGTCCTCCTCTGCTATCGGGTCGGGCAGCATGCCGTTGTTGCCTTTGAGACTACCGACCGGGGTTTGGTCTACATCGAGCCGCAGACCGACGCCGCCATCCACCCTGAAGTCGGCGGTAAGTACCAGAACCAGGACATCATCGAGATTCTCGTCTGCTGGTAAAAGGGTTTGGCCCGCACTTATTGCATAATTGAAAAAAGTACCGGAAAGGCCCCCCGGAAAAAACCCGGGGGGCTGACTTTTTATCAACCCCCCGGGCAGGTTACGATAATGGCCTTATTATTGGCCGCGGCGCCTTATCCACATCAAGGTCACCAGCAGGCCGATTATTACTACCGCCCCACCGATAAGACCGCCGAGCACACCCCAGTTGACCGGAGTTTCCTCTACCGCCGGAGTAGTTGCCGCCGGCGTGGTTGCCGCCGGGGTCTGCGTCGGTGCCGGCTCGGTCGGTGCCGGCTCGGTCGGTGCTGGCTCGGTCGGTGCTGGCGTCGGCTCCTCTACCGCGGGCGTTTCCGTGGTCGGCGGCGGGGTTACCAGACCGGCCACCTTAAAAGTGCCGCTGAACCCTTCCAGCAGGACGGTATAGACGCCCCGGTCGGCCTTGGTCACGGTGAAGGTGAGCGGCTTGCTTTCGCCGGCCGCAACACTCAAGCTCTTCGTAGCCTCAAGCACGCCGTTTATCTTGAGCGCGGCGGAATAGTTGCCTTCGCTACCGCCGGAGTTGGTTACCATGATGCTGATGCTGACCGCTTCGCCGGGGGTCACCTCTTTCGGAGTGATATTCAGGGAGCTGACGGAAAAGGCCGCTGGCTCGGGCTCGCTGATTATGGCGAAAGTGGTAAGGTGCGCTAACGGAGCCGAGAAGGTTTGGCTGCCGACGCTCACGGTGCTGTCCAGGGTTATCCACTGATGGCGTGATTCGTCGTAGTAGGCGATTGTCAGTTGGTATGGGGTGACACCCCAGGCAGCCAGATCCGCCGGATTGTACTTCCATATCAAGGTTGCCGCCGGGTCGAAGGAAACGCCGTCAGGGCTGATATCGTAGGCCAGGCCGATGATATGGGAACCGGAGGGTGGAGCCGGAGGATTATGGACTTCCACTATATTGACCTGCGTGAGAGGCTCCAGGTCTACGGTCAAACCTATCGTATCTTTGGGGATAATAACCCTGCACACCTCATCAAAGGAAGTAGCAGTTACCGTTGTCAAGAAACGCCCCTCCGGATTTACATACCCGGTAATATTGGTGGTGCCGGGTGGCAGTCCTCCACCTCCACCTCCACCACCTCCACCTCCACCACCGCCGCCGCCGGGTAAAGCAGCACCCTGGCCGCCAAAGGCGGTGCCGGTCAGGTCAGCCAGAGTCGGTACGGTACCGGTTGCCCTTATTTTAGCCCACATGTATCCGGCGTAATCCGGCGGGCCGACGATATCCGCGACATTTACCCCGCTGTCGGAGCAGTCTATCCACTCCGTGCCGTTCCACCAGCGCAGTTGCAGCGAGTATTCGTTCAGCCCGGTGATATCGGCCTGGGTATAGTAGACCCTGATCTCAATCTCATCGACACCCGTGGTGTCATCGATGTAGACATCGACATAGGTACCGGTGGACCCGGCGAAGCCGGTGCCGGGGTTGCTTTCGTAGTTGGACACCGTTACCGTCGGCGTGCCCGCCCCGGTCTTGGTGACCGTGGTTTGGGCCGTTCCCTGGGCGTTGACGGTATCCACACCGCCCGTCGTTGTCTGTGACTGGGTATTGGTGACAGTGGCCCCTATCCACGGGTCGTAGTCGATATAGTCGGTTACGGGATTGCCAACGCCATCGGTGTTGGTGTCCGCATGAGTCGGGCCCGACTTATCGCCCCACCAGTTGTTGGTGGCTTTCATCACGAAGCCGTTGGTCGGGTCGCCGATGACCTGGATGCCGTACTGGCCGTTGTCGTAGATGTTGTTGAACTGCGCCGTGATGTTTACAGTGCCGTCGTAGCAGGGATAAGTGGGAGCGGCACCGTTGGGGTTGAGGACGGGGCCTTCGGAGGTATGCCGCCGCTGGCTCTCGACTACAGGTTCGAAAGTGGGGTTCCAGTAGCGGCCTTCCAGGTCGAGCATGATGCCGTCCCAGCCGTTATTGTAGATGTCGTTGCCGGTGATGGTGTAGTTGTGGTTTATCGGCCCCATGTAGATGCCGTTCTTCCCGTTATCGTAGATTTCGTTGTCCTTGATGGTCAGGTTTACCGGGCCGTAGGCCGTGGTGGCCCCGCCGACCTTATCGCTGGAGCCGCGGATGAGGAGAATGCCGTTACCAAACATCAGTTCATTTTGACCTTCGTTGGTCACCCCGCCGTTATCGTAAATCTTGTTGTTCTTTATGGTCAGACCGGAGAAACCGCCGGCGGTCTCGATACCACTGCGATGGGCACCGTAGATTTCGTTACCATCGATGACAGTACCGGCCATCGAGGCCGGGCCGCTGGCACCGTAGGCGTAGTACGAAGACCAGATGAAGACGTTATTGCCGTTGCCCTGGCAGTCGAATATCTTGTTGCCGGAGAAGGTGCTATCGACGATGCCG
>Ga0315553_10004619_pt1 | contig 10337 bp, 5 predicted proteins | sample SalMarSW160140MG_FD_203099 | JGI IMG/M metagenome (GOLD analysis project Ga0315553, IMG submission 203099) | Salt marsh sediment microbial communities from the Plum Island Ecosystem LTER, Massachusetts, United States - Salt Marsh Sediment SW1601-40 ... | reverse complement strand
GGTTGTATAAATTAAGAAATGAATGGTTTGAATATCTATTTAACAGAATTTTTCCTTTTTTGGATAGTTTTTCTAACCAAATATTAGAAGAATTACATTATGATTATCCATTTGGTGATATTGAAGTTTATAGTACGCTTGCAGAACGAATTGTATTCAATATTGAGCGATGTAAATATTCAGAAGAAGTATATCAAAAATATTTATTTAATGAAAAAATAAGTCCATGGGCAAGAATTTTGGAATTCGAAAATCATTATCGCTTTGAATATGCTTTATTTCTTATTCGAAGCGCATATTTTGGTAAAGAAATGAGTAAATTTGAGGAAAAAGAGTATCAATTGAAATCATCAAGTATTTTTCAACTATTTAAAAATAATGAAATAACACCAAAATCAAAAGTATTAGTTCAACATCTAAAACGCTTGCAATTTATACGAAATGCAATTGCACACCCTGAAAGAGCGGGTATTCGATATTTGAAGAAAAAGCATAGGATTAAAATAATGAATTATAATCCTCAAGAGAAAAAATATACCTATGAAGAAGAAATTACTTTAAATGAATTATGGAATATTGGTTTTATTTTAACTATGTTAGATAGGACTTTCATTGATGTTACTTTAGCATTAAGCCTTATCAAGACATTAAATCCAAAATCCAAATCAATTTAAACATTAATATTTTTTATGATTGTTTAAAAAGCAAATTATTGTTTAAATTTTTTAAAAAGATTTATTGATCCTCTAGAGATATAATCAGATTCAAAATCATTAGCTAAGGTTTCATGATATCTCGATACAAATAACCTTCTTATTTTTTTTGGCATTTGAAAGTATTTAGAGGGAGATATAAAAAAATTTTCACAGTGACTTATTATTAGGTTAGAAAAGAATATTTCCACTTGTGAATCGTTAAAGCCTTTAATTTTAGATAAAATTCTTTGATATATGTCGAAATCTTCAATTAACCAAGAAAAAAGTATAAAAGTTTTATCATTCTGAGGGAAGACATTAAGAAATATCATAGCGGGTCTTCGAGATGTATCTTTTAAATCATTAATTAAATTTTCTTCAAAATCGTATTCTATAGAAAAGCAAGTATTTACAGCAAATAAAGACTCATAAGAAAGCTCAATGAAATGAGTCGAAACAATATCAAATTGTCTATCATTCATGGGTTTAATTAACTCATTTGATAATCGTTCTAAGACAAGTTTGAAATCTTTTACACCCCATTGAGCCCCAAACAACATGTTTTTAAAAAGTTGTTCATAAGGAGTATCTTTATGCTTTCTTATAGCTTTTTCATAAACACAACATGATTCTTTTTTTTTTACATATTCTAAGGCACAAGCCCTATAAGCATGTAAAAAATTTTGCTCAATGTTACTTACATAATCTTTATTTTCAATTTCAGAAAATACGATAGTATCATGGTAATTACAAAATCCAAAAAAAGTTGATGCGGAGTTAATTCCGATTTCTTTAAATTCCTTAGAGAATAAAATACTTTCAATACCAGAAGATATTAGCATCCCATTTTCTGCAATATGTTTTAAAATCTTATTTTTTTGGATAGAATGTGCTTTAATAACTTTTTCTGAACATTGTGATTGGTCTGGAAATACACATTTCTTAAACTTACATTCTCGATATAGCTTACTAAACTCTTTACTTAGCTCAATTTGGATTTTTTTTAGATTCATTTATTGTCTATTAAAATTTAGTTCTAATTAATTTACACAGACATAAGAAAATTTGTAATATTTCTTTTTTAAATAAAAAGTTAACAGAAAGAAGTAAGGATTTTGAGGAATATTAAAACTGCGAGATTTTTATGAACGCCGCTCCTAAAGAATAATTTCAAAGATTCTAAAGAATAAGAGTAAGAATTGGTGAAGTATTTAAAAACATGGAATTCACAATAAACTGCCCAATTCTTAATCTTTTAAAGTTTTCTGAAGAGAAATCAAAGCTAATGTTGAGTAAAATATTAATATCTTCGTTATTGGTAGTTTTGAACGAGATGAATGTGTCCATGAATGGAACAAGTTCTTCTATAATTCTTTGAGTAACTAATGTCAAGCTAATTTTAAATTTACGTGATGTCCTCAGCAAAGTTTCAATAACTTCAATACTTTCTCCATTAAATCCTATATCTTCTAAAAATATCATAGTTTTTAGATCTTCAGATTTCAAATCGTCTCTATAACTTAAGATTGATGCAAATAATTTTATAAGGAACTCATTTTGAGATTCTGGTTCTAAGGGAGAGATGTCTAGAAAAAGTGTATTAGAATTCAATATTAATTCATTAAATTCGATGATTTCTGAGTTTATTGGAACCCTATCAATAATTTGATATATATTTTTTCCTCTTCCGATTAACTTTGCAACTTCCTTGTATTCTCCAAAAACATCAATGATTAATCTCCCAAGCTTAGGTTCTTCAGTATCAAGTGCTAAATATCTCTTAATTAAGCTAGTCTTTCCAGATCCTGTTACTCCTGAAATCATTGAATCACCTTTAAATACTATGTTGCTAAGTTGAGATAAAATTTGATTTGAGAGGTATCCTTTGATGTTGTTATCATCAGAATTTATCGATATCATAGGAGTTTCATTAAAACCCGTGAATTTTATTTCCATTTTATCAGTTTTTCTAGTTGTAAATTCACCAAACTTTTCAAATTCATCAATTTTTATTTTTTCTTGAAAATCGGTCTTCATGTTATTGAAATACTCTAAACTAAACTTAAAATCCGGTAAATTCGGTTTGGGCGAAACTCTTTCTAACCGAGATATTCCATCAGATCCTTTATTGACTTGATGTATTAAAGCTGGTTTAAATTTTTTATAGTTTTCTATAAATGTACAAATGACAATCTGCTTATTACTAAAAAGATTATATAAAGTTTTCTTTAACTTATCTATGTTTAAGGGATCGATCAATTCATTTGGTTCATCAATTAAATAGAAGGTGTTTTTATTTGACATTTTTATTAAAATGCTCACTAAAATTAATAAAAATTTACTTCTTTCACCACCACTAAGGTTTTCAAAAGGATAAATTTCTTCAGAATTTTTATAAATTATTTTTAAACTCCCTGAATCATCGATAAAGCTTGTAATATCAGTATGACCGAAAATTGATTTAGATTCTTCTTTATACATATTTTGAGTATTTTCGAAATTAATTTTAAATAGATAAGAATAAATATCATTTAAAAATATTAAGAAATCTTCATCAGATTTTAAAATGGAAATAAATTTCTTAATCATTTCATTATTAAAGGTGATTTCTTCAATTAATCGTAATTGGTTTCTCATTTGATTGGCCAATATTTTATGATCTAAGAGTAACTCATCTAGATTTTTCGAAGTTGCTTCTTTCTTAACATTAAATATTTCAATTAAGTTTTTTAGCAATTTTTCACTTCGCGAGTCAAGAAAATAAGATTCCGTTTTATTTGATAGCTTGATTAATAATTCGATTTGTCGTTCTTCAAAAGGTTTCAAACCTTCAAACTGCTTACTTAAGACATCAATTTTCACTTCGTTAATATCATCTATTTCAATCGTTAATCTATCCCACTGAAGCTCAAGAGCTTCCTTCTCTAATGGATTTAGTTTTAGAAAATTTTTATTAATTTTTTCATAGTATTTTTTAATTGAGTTAAGGGTTATAAAATTAATTATTTTATTTGAGGTGGTCTTTATACCAGACTTAAGATCAGTCAGGAAAAGTATTACATCATGATCTAGCGATTTTGATTCTTCATTCTTATTTAATAGTTTTTTTGCCAAGGTAAATAGTATATTTAATGAAGGATTATCAGTATAATATGATAATTCTTCTAAAGTCCCTTCTTTGATCTCTATGATCAGGTTTTCATATTGATGAATAACCTTCTTAACTGTATTTTTTAATTGAATACTTTGTTTGTCTGTCAGAAGAAAGTCAGGCCATTCATTCAAGTATGCACCAATTAAGTATGGTATTCCTAAAGCTGCGATAATTTCTAAACCCTTTTCTACTTCTAAATCTTTGAAGAAGCCTCTTAATTCTATAAGGCTAAAAAAATCATCTACAGTAAAAATTCTACTTCTAAATTTGAAATAATTTAGGTCTGCGTTACATATTTCACATATTTCACGATGTCTTAGATCAAGATCAATAACCGCACATGTACCACAATAAATACTACCACATTTTTGGCAAACGTAATGTTCAGTTAGCTCAAGCTTAGTAAGAATTTTCTCGCAGTTTATACATTTATCTCCTATTTTTCCCGTCTTAAATATTTCGTCATCAATATGATTAATTTTCTGGAAAATATTGTGAAAGTTTAATTTTCCGTATAATAGACTAGTATTTTGTCCAATCAAATTTTCATTTTTTCCTAATCGCTCAATATAATGTTTAATCGTATCAATAATATAATTTAGTCCAAAAAATCGATCATAATAATCTAGATTAATTGAATCTTCTAAACTTATAGAGTCAATAAATCTATAATTATTGTTAAACGAGGCATATATTTCTTCGATATCAAAGGATATTCCATATTCTCCGTAAGACTTATGAATTTCTTGAAGTATAACATGAGAGCTGAATTCATCGAAAAGAAACTCATAATCAAATTCGCTATTTACTGGAAGGGATATTTCTCCTTTCTCTCTGTTTATAATTAGTTGTTTATCTTCAAAAAAGATATCTTCTTCTTCCGAATTCTTGATTAATTTGATAAATTCTAATTTTTTTCTAATCTCCTTAAAAACTTCATTACCGTTTATTGTTAACTCTTGTTGTCCACTTCTCCAAACTTCTCGTTTTATCGTAATTGGATTATCTCCTTTTAGAAGTTCCAAGATTACTCTACAAAACTTCTTATTTTTTTGTATAACATTAACCTTTGGATAGATGAAACTAATCGGTACAGTCTCTGCAACAGGTTCTATAAATGGAAGATTTTCATAATCATAAGTTTGTCTTAAATGCATATCAAATTCTACTTCTAAATGAAATAGAGAGAAAAATATAGCTTCTATAATCGTAGTTTTACCACTACCATTTGGACCATAAAAAATGTTAATCCCATCTTCAAAATCAATTACTTCTTCATTATAAGATTTGAAATTCTTCATTGTCAAAGATTTAAGAATAACATCTGTTTCCGGGGTTAACAATCTCCTTCGAATCTCTTTAACCATAAAATTTACTTCTTTATCATCAGGTAAGTCATAATTTGAAATAAACTCTTCAAATTGGGGAAGGAGATTCCTTTTTTCATATTTTTTTTTCGGTGGAGAATAAATAAGCTTCAAAAAATTGCCTAGATTTGATTCTGTTTGAGGAAACAGATGCATAATTTTTTCTCGATATTTATTTCTCATCTCAACTAAGAAATTTTTCTCGAAATTCTCGGCTTTCTTAGTTCTTCCAAATTTAATATAAGATATGTATTTAAGGAAATCAATATCGTAATTTTTGTTAAACATTTCAAGGTTATTTAGTTTAAGAACCACTTGAACTGGAAGATATTTTTCCTCCCTCCATCGATAGAAAGAGTGTCTTTTATAAGCGGAAATTTGTAAAGTATCGGTAAAAAATTTTGTTATCGTTTGGTTATTCTGACGAATTATTCCCTCCTCCCCAAAGATCTGCTTCATAAAAGCTTCAGTAAAGAATATATATACCTCCGATTTAAGAAAGATATCTTTAATCTTATTTAATTTATCAAGAAGGGGGGGTTCTCCATCACAATATAATAAAAATCTCATAATACTCTTATAATTTTGAAAATAGAAGTACGTTCTTTCATTAGGTTTTGCAGGGTTTTCTTCTTTTTTGCTTATATCAATATTTATTGTTTTAAATGCTGATTTTAAAAGATTAAAAAACTCTTCTTCTAAACCGTCTTTTTTTGGAAAAAAGTGGCGTATGGCATTGGCGCTTTTAGATTGAACGATAATCAAGTTTGTAGTAAAAATAAATTTCATCCATTTTTTAACAATCCCTTTAACACTATCAGCATCTGTCTCTTCAGAAAACTCATATTTTCGAATACCGTATAAGTTACTTAAATAATCTGATAATTTGTTCAATTCCTTATAATTGACGATCTTAGCTCTCAAACTCTACTCAATCTCCGAACTCTATCATGTTCTTATATATAATATGTATTAAATCATATAAAAGCTTTTGGTGATTATGCGTGTAATAATACATAAAACAATACATTTAAATATTAAATTATCTATTCATATTTTGTTAAATTATAATGTAATAAAACATCTTTAATCAACATATATATTTTGAAAACAATTTTTGTTTAAAAGGATTATAATTTTCTTTACTAATAATAACAAAACTAAGGAGGAAAAATAAAAAATGACATTAGAACCATGTTTTGCAGACCTTCCCTACCTTTTAGAATTTCCAGTTTATATTGATGTAAATAATGTTGTTTATTCTCGATTTAATAAATATGGAGAACCAATTTTATCGGATATTTTATTGCTACTCGATTATCTCATAAATGAAATAGGATTTCCTAAGGAGAATTTATATCCAATTTGCGACCCTTCTTTAAAACATTACATTGATAAACCTCACGAGTTAGGCGCTCTAATTAAGGAAGGTGCAATATTAGAAGCTCCAAAGGTAGCTGACGAAATGATACTCGGTTTTGCTTTGAAACATAATTTCTGCTTCATTATTTCTAATGACAAGTTTCGAGAATACACAGACCAGCTTCCAAATAAAAAATGGATCCAAGAAAGAAGAGTCTCTTTCATGTTTATTGAAGATGTTGTCTGTCTTAGTCCAAATATCGATTATAGCAAAATTGACTTATTGCCTTTAAATGAAAATAGTCCTGAAAAAATTAACCAATTAACTACTCTTGATGTTCTCAATAATATTTCAGAAACAAAGGGAGAGTTAAATTTATTTTAAATTACAAAAAGGATGTGAAAAAAAAAATTGGAAAAAAATGCAAAATCTGTTAGTAAGTTATTGGATAAAGCTTACGGGAAGAGAAATCAAGATTTTTCTGGAACTCGCGGAAAAGTACTCCACGAAGTATACTCAAGAATTTATAAAAAGATTTTCAAGACAGCTGATCGGAATAAAAAAACTAATTACATAGTGTTCAGTCAAAGACTTTCTAAAGCTATTACAGACATTTTAACAGATATACGAAGAAGCAGGGATTATGAAGTTTATTACGAAGACGCAAAAATCCTTTTACAAACAATAAAAAGAGTAGTAGCAAAAGTAGCAAAGACTCAAGCAAAAAATAATTATCGAATCATCATTCCAAGAGACGTAGAAATCGAACTGTTTGGTGGAGAAGCGTCGTTTGAAATTGAAACGATAGGAAAAGTTGGATCGATTAGAATTCCCGCCCGAGTAGATTGCTTAATTGAAAAGAGTTCAGAAGAATTCGTTATAAGGGATTTCAAATCTTACGAGCTCAAAAAAGAAAAGGAGCCTGAAAAGCTAGAACCGCAAGATTACAGAGAATTCATGCAAATTTGCCTTTATGCGATTGTTTTTGAAAAAGTTAGATACCAAAAGTGTACTAGCATTCAACTATTATACTATCCAAATGATCTCGTATCCTTCGAATTCATTGAGGAATTAAGAGAAAAGGCGATGAAATTCGCGTTAGATACCGCATTTGAAGGTTTTGAAGGTGTTTCTTTCGACTATATCAATAACAGAAATGAAGTAAATGACGAGTCTAAAATTTCAAAAAAAGCTACGAATCTATCTGGGATTCCACCTGAAGATCCACATCTAGGTAAAGAAGCGGCACATAGTCAAAACAACGAAGATTGCTTAGGTTGGCTTAATACCATACCTGGAAAACCCCTAAAAATATTACGAGGAAAACCTAATAAACTTGAAGGCTATCTTTACCCAAAAACTGCTGATCAAGTAAGAGAAAATTCGCTCTTAAAAGTAGAAACTGATGAGGGGACAATAATCGGATGTAAAGTAGAAAAAATTGAATGTTACGAAGAAAGTGCGTCTACAGTAACAAAAACTCATAAAGAAGAAAGCTACAAAATAACTCTTAATCCAGAAATTGAAATCACTCCAGAAGGGTGTTACGATGTTAGACCTCAGACAATTATTAGCGGAAAAATTAAGAAGCTTACAATCCAAGAGTTTTACTTATATAAAAAAATCCCACAAAACGGAATGGCATTCGGTACTATTGAAGGCTTGCTCGATAAGACTCCTTATCAACTAAGTATGAGAGTGATGTATCAGAGTTGCTTTATTGGAGGTGTACAAAACACTGGAAAAACTTCGAGCTTAAGGTATTTAGTAATGCTTTTAGCACATCAAGAAAATGCTCCCGCACAGATCATATTTGACGCAGAGGAGGAATATATTAACTTAATAAATATTCCATCAAACCAAGACAGTAGACTGAAAATGCTTGATTATGGAGTTAAAGCGATTGATAAGAACCAGTATAAGGTTATTCCCTTTGGAAGAGACAGTAAATACTGTTTGACCTTAAGAGATATCGATCCATTAGATTTACCGTTATTTCTACACGAACTAACATCAATTACTCATAGCACATTACAGAGAATCATTAAAGACATCCTCACTGACAATAAGGGAAAAGATTTCACATTCCCAGAGCTAAAACAAGCGATTTTAAGGTATGTAGATTTACAAGAATATCGCCTAAATCCCGCAACCAAATCGGCAATAGAACGAGCCTTAATGCCAATATCCTTAGATTTGTTCGACAAACCAGACTGCGTTCCTATCGATATTATATTGATGCTCAAATACGGCAAAATCACGATATTGAACTGCTTCGATGCTAACGATGAAGAACAAAGGATAATTGCGTTATTCTTGTTATCTGCACTTCATAAATACAAAATGAAAAAAAGAAACAGAGAATACGATTCTGGAGTGCTTTTTTATTTGGATGAAGTCCAGCGATTATTACCTAAATTACTATCAAACTCCGACAACCAAAAGCGGATCGTTCATTATTTAGGCGAAATCCATCATCGAGGTCGAAAGAGGAAATACGGAGTTATTTATGCCACCCAAAGTCCTTTAGATATCAAAAAAGAGATAATCGATCTATGTAACACTAAAATTTTCTTTCAAATTCAGGGTGACGCGAGTAATTTACTTAAAGAATATTTAGGTAAAGAGGAGCGCGAGCGACTTAAACAATTACCAACGGGGCAAGCGTTTATAACGAGTAAAGGAGAACACGATCCAGTAGAAATTAAATTCCCATTTTTAAATTAAATTTTTTTTATTTTTATTAGTATTAAAGTCAATTGAGTGGTAAACGAATGGTAGAAAAGCAAAAAAAACCCATTATAGAAGTAAGAATAGTTGAACTTGAAGATAAACTCATGGACACGATTGAAATGGCTAATAATTATCCAGATATTCCTGTCCCTATCTTCGAGCAAGAAATTGATGCCATTCTCACTAAAATCGAAAATTTAACGAGATTAGGATATAAATCTTTTAATTAAAATTAATGCGTTACTATTAACAAATTCCTTCGAAAATGCTTTCGAAATAATAAAAATTAGCCAAAATTGTCACTTTTTCTTTAAATACTTAGAATATTTGAATATTAAAAAAATCACGCGTAGAATTTTTCTTTATAAATAAACGCTGATTTAGATTTCAAATGACTATTAATTACAGATTAAATTAAAAAAAAAATAAAAAAAAGGGTGTTGAAAAAATGATTGATATATTAAGGTTTATGTATCCGAATGCTTCTGATGAGTATTTAATTTCCATTAGTAATTCTTGTGTTCTAATTGGATGCTGTATCGTATTTGTAGGAGCACTAGGTCTCTTTATGGAATCAATTGGACAAAAAAGGCTATTCTACGAAGCATTTCCGCTTATCATCTGTGGATTTTTTTTTGTAGAATGCCTGGGGATGCATTCGAACATATCATTTACGAACTTTTTCGATTGTATGCCGGTCATAATTCCAATATTGTAAACAAAAAAATAAGGTGAAAAAAAAATGTTTGAAGAAATACCATTTGTTGTAGGATTTTTAGTGGTTTCGCTTGTATTATCCGTTCTATTTTTTAGAATAGAGTTCAAACCTCTAAAAATAGTAGTTCAGGTAGTAGCCATAGTTGGAATTATCGTTCACGAGATTTCGCACGTTCTTATGTGTTTAGTTACAAATACTAAGATCGATGACATCGTCTTATTAAAGAAAGTGGAAAATACAGGACCGAGTAATAAAATCTATGGGGGGCAAGTTAACCTTCAACCTGACCCTAGGATAAGTTTCTTAC
>Ga0315553_10004618_pt1 | contig 10344 bp, 8 predicted proteins | sample SalMarSW160140MG_FD_203099 | JGI IMG/M metagenome (GOLD analysis project Ga0315553, IMG submission 203099) | Salt marsh sediment microbial communities from the Plum Island Ecosystem LTER, Massachusetts, United States - Salt Marsh Sediment SW1601-40 ... | reverse complement strand
ATAAGAACCAAAAGGGCCAGTAAAGCTGTTTTGTTTACTGTTCCTTGTATAGTCATTGCCTGTGCAGTATCAGTTATCTGCCCGAATTCAGCAAAGGTCTTGGAATTAAGTGCTGGGTTAGCTGTTCGCATTCTATAATCCTCCCACTAATGTTTGAGATTAGTGATATGCTGTGGGTAGGTTAATCCTTTTAACCTTGTACTCAGTTTTCATCGTATAATTCTATGCTATTATACTGCTTTTTCGCTAAATTCCAATAGTAATCAGTATTGACGTTGCCTTTCCCGTAAGCTTCATGCCAACCTTCAGGCACAGGCATCTGCTCATATAAATGTTTGCGCTGAGCTTCAAGCAACATTCTTGGTTTATTCATGAAATCAGCTCCACACAGAATATTTTTATTTGACTTTGATGATAGTTTTCTTAACCACTGAATCCCGGTATCGTCTCTTAGTAAGTGATGATCAATAATTAAGGTATCAACTTTTTCTGAAAGCCTTGAAGCATTGTACCACGCTTTTCTAATTTGATCTTTGGAAAGTATAGATAAATAAAGGGGAGGGCCGCTCGCTAACACTACATCTGGTTTCCAGGATACTATTTGAGAAACAGATTCACTATTGAGAAGTTGAATATCAGATGCATGCACAAATACACAATCTTCTTCGATTTTGGTAATCATCACAGTCTCTAAATTATTATCAGCCTTTCCATGAGGGACTGCTTTGGAAAAACGTAAAACCTTTTGCTCTATTTCTTCTGCGGGAATCAGATTTTTATTCAAGGTAAGAGAAAGGGATTCTGCCCGTTTCTTTTCAGTCGGAGAAAGGTGTGATAGCTTGGCCCATATTGTGGCCTTTAGATTTAAGCCAGCTATTTTTTCAATATTCAGTTGATAAGGATTTGCATTTACTAAGGGAATATGGTCACCGTGAAAGTGGCTGATTACTATATCAGTAGCCTGGGACCATGCTTTAATAATCTTTGTTTGTATTTTTTCATCGACTGCCACTTGAAGAGGGTGAGGTAGCAATTTGTATCGCGTATAACCTAATGCTATACCCGGGTCGATTAATATTTTTTGATTTTCAGTTGTAATAAAACAGCAAAGACCTCGTACCCCTAAAGATTCTGTCCCCAAAATTTCAATTTTCATTACCCTTAATGCCTTAATTGCTTTGTTTTTTTATGAAGTTTTTTCAACGCGAAACGAATTCAGGGAGTAAGAAAAAAAGCTTTCGTCTCGTCAGAGACAAGCTGCCTGAAGAAGTGCAATGGGTTTACATAGGCCTTTAAAAACCTATCTGTTATTCAAAGGACATGCTTTTAAGCACTCGAGGCATAGATAACTGCCGTGGTCATCAACTCCCACTGTGTTTACTATTGTTTCAAATGAGAACTTTTCTTTTACATTCCGGTCCCCCAGCACAAGTGCCATAAGGGGATTGGCCCCTGAGTAACGTATGCATAGATTATGATCAACTTTCCCCGTTTTTTTTATGGCGTTAACAGGGCACGCCTCTATGCAGTCGAAACAACCAGGAGGGCAGAGATCATCGCGAACCTTTTGGGTTGGCTCTAAATCTAAGGTCGTTAACACGCCCCCTAATAAAATTCTCGAGCCATAGGTTGGATTAGCAAGTAAACCACATTTGGTTAGTTTCCCTAAGCCTGCTTGCTCAGCCCAGTATACCAGAGACAAAATTCCCCAAAACTCATGGTCCACTAATTTCCATGGGTAGCACCCATATATCGGGGTGGCGGAATAGCCTTTTTCCTCTGAAAGGAGGCAAAGCTGGTTGGAGACCATGTCAAGAGATCTATAAACCATATTGCAATAGCGCCAGTATAAGGCCAGATCATTATTATCTGCGTAGATAATTCCCCTTGGGATTGGCACTCCATAACAAATGATTGATTTTGCCTCCCTTAGAATAGTGTTGGGAGAGAAATCGTCTGGTACCCGAGGCAGTGTACATACCTCTGATATTCCCGTAATAGGGATACCTTTACAATTGAGGAAATTTTTAATCTCGGCTACAATGCTCTTTTTTTTCATTCTGTTCCCTCTATTCCTGTGTGTTAAGGAGAATTGTGAATAAAATGTATAACATCAAATTTTTCTATATTCATCTCTTAAATCTTTAGGAACGCTATTGGCCGGGCAATGGAAATATATGCATCGGTTACATTCATACCTTTTCAGGGTCAATCCAAAGACAGTCCACGAAAGAAGGTAAATAACTAACAAGAGTGGTTGGGAGAATAACCAGTAAATAGGAAATAGAATTATGATTAAAAAACCTAAAATTATCATAAATTTATCAAAAATTGTTAAAGGATATTGTCTGGCTTTGAAATATTTTGGAACTCCCCAAATAAACAGGCATTTTGTGGTATACCCATCTTGACAATAATGAGGGCAATGAGTGCAAAAAAACCTATATTCCACAATTAAAAATTGAGTCAGAAATACAAGAATATATATCATAGCCCAGATAAGTGAAGATTTTAAAATAGCTATGAAAGCAGTAATAAAAGGTATTGCAGCAAAGAGGTTCCAGTAAATAAAATCTGAAAATTTATACCTTGTCTTAAGTCGGTTTTTCGTATCCATTTTCACTTTCCTTTATCTCCTCCCTTAATGAGGCTTAATTTGGGTACCTCTAATGCTGGTCGGTCTGTCTTCATCCGTATCCAGTTGATAGCACGTAATACAGTTTGTTGCTGAACGATGCGGAGTTGCAATGCGAATTTTCCTGGAAAGTTTAGCATCATTATGCCAATCAGAATAGTGATAAGGCCTTGACCTGGTAAAAGCAACATTGCAAGACCAGCTATGATAAAAATGAGGCCAAGAAGATTCTTGAGAGCCAGGACTAAAATACGTATGAACGAATACCGTCTATAAAAGTGATCTGGCTTTTGCTTCTCATGCTTGAAATAATCTGCTGGGATGCGAATAACTAAGATGGGTATTATAATCAGGGTTCCCGCAAATGTGGCAATTGATAACGTTCCAATCCACCAGAAGGCGATCTTATGAATATGAACCCACTCGAGAATCATAATTTGCCCAGTCAATTATGTAGTGTAGGATTTGGCCCAAAATTACTACGTTTCAAACGTAGTTTAGCAGTAACTGCTCAGGTTCAACGTTCCGGGATTCACGGTTAGAAAGATGAAAAACGTATTCAATCTCTTGACTAATTCAGAGTTCATCTGGCTCTTTCAGTAGACCAGGCAGTCTTGTACACAAATCCGGAGCGAATTCTATGTCGTCAAATAAATATGATGAAAATCATAAAGCAATTAACCCTGAACGGTGAACGGTGAACCTAACAACCTGCGTAGCTACGTTTAGCATTTAATCTTCAGCGCATTTGGCATAACAGTGAAAGAAAAGACATCAGATTTCCATGCGTAGTTACCATCAATTTGTAGTATCAATGGATGTTCTAACTGTACAGAGATTTTCTGGCCAGTGCAATATTTGCCAATGCGATTACCAATAGTGAATGCAGTTACCGCTCCGATGGCGCACTTAAACAGCCCTGAATTTATACAAAGAATATGCAGTTTCCGGTCATGAAATCGTGCTTCTGGCACAACATTCATTCCGAAACCATAGTAAGGCTGCTTGACTACCATCAGACTTAACAGGCTCTTAGCATTAAATGTTGCGTCATCTACTGTAATCGTGGCAATGGCTCGCTTATATTCTCTGAAATATGCGTTGAAGGTGGCGCGTAGATATGTTTTGAAACCAGTAGCACCTTGGGCGAGGTATTGATTTCGAAGGCGGATAAGTGTCCCTTCGATCCCTATGGATGTCATAAAGGCATACTTTTTTTTGTCACAGTTGATCAGGTCGTATTCGTGTATTTTACCATCTCTAATGCGCATTGCAATATCAGCAAGGCTCCCCTTATATTCAAGGGCATACCGCATTGCGTTACCTGTCCCTAAAGGAAGATAGGCAATTGTTGTTTGGGTTGTGTCTATAGAATTGATGATGTCAGAAAAGGTTCCATCCCCTCCGGCGGTAACGAGCACATCGTAGTGGGTGGCAAGCTCACGTGCACATTGACCAAAATCGTCAGTAGTTACAGTATCCAGTCCATATATTTTGGTGTCGAGAATCTTCGAGGCATTTGCTAAAACAGTTCGTTTTTGATCAACAGGCATTTTTCCAGAGACGGGATTAGTGATAATTGCATACCGCATTGTAATGCTCAGTATAGCTTAGAAAGGCTTAGCGCTTTGATTTTAAATACAGAAGTAATCTAACTAGTTGAATCAGAGCAGTTGTTTACTGATCACTAAGTCCTGAATATTTGTATATAATAAGAAAACTTATCGATTGTGGAAATGCACATATATAGGGCCTATATTAGGTGGTATTTTGAAGAAATGCAATTGGATTTCAGAAAAAGGAGGCGATGAAGATAAAAGGCATTAGGTCAGAGATTGCTTATATTTCAATTTTTTCTCAGGGAGCATGGAGATGAGGAAAATTGTCAGGAGCGGTATTATTGCCAGGATGTAAAGAACCACACGGATCGAAAAAATATCCGCCAGTTTTCCTGTCAGAGGAGCCATCATTCCTCCAAATCCAAAGGCCAGACCCATCATTAGGCTTGACACCATCGATCTTCCCCGTGGAGCCAATTCCTGTGCCATTGCTACTCCTAGCGGCATGGTAGCCATAGAAAAAGATCCCGCCAAAAAAGCGCTCACATATATCCAGTTGCCAGGAAGATAGAGAAGCAGGAACAGACTGGGTGTTGCCAGGCCATGGGCATAATAAAAAATGGGTTTATATCCAATTCTATCCGATAGGTGACCGGCAAGAAGCCCGCTCATTGCTCCAGCCACAGTAAAGATAGACACTATTGCTCCGATAGAAATGAGGGAATATCCTTCCTGTGCGTAAAGCACTGGTATAAAGCTCCTGAAAGACACACCAACAAAGGCTCGCAAAACCATTACCACCCAAAGCAGGATAATCGATTTCCATACTTCTCCCAATACTTCTTTGATTGAATGTAGAAAGCCCAAATCTTTGAGTCCCTCACCCTGGGGTGAGGGCACGATCCTGAACAGGAGGATCATCACTGCCAGGCCAAAGATCATTGTAAATGGGGATATTTTTAGGCCGTAGGAACCTACTAGATAGGTGATAAATAGAGGGCCCACTCCAAAGGCAAATGTCCCACCCACATTAAAAATTGACATGGAAAATCCAAAATTCGGTCCCGAGTAAGCAGAAATCATACCGGCAACCGAAGGATGAAACATAGACGAACCGATGGATCCTATGGATATAACAAGAAGCAGCACCAGAAAACAGGGGGCTATTCCCACAAGAGGAATAAAGACGATGGCAAGAAGCGGACCACCAAGCACAAAGAAACGCGTTCGGTAGCGGTCAGCAAGGTATCCCACGGAAGGTTGAACAATAAAAGCCAGAAAGCGGCTTATTCCTACGATGAGACCGACCTGTGTCAAGGTAAGAGCATACTTCTCGACAAACACAGGAAGGAGAGGATTGATAAAAGAAGAATAAAAGTCACCAATAAAATGAATGAGGGTCAATCCAAAGATCACCTTTATATCAATAGTTTTTTGATCTTCCATTGTAGTAGGGAGTAAAAAAACCACCCTCTGGTGGCTTTTTATTTCAATTTTCTTAGTAGACTAATCTTGATGTTCTCGTAAAAAGTCCTTTTACTCGCTCATGATGCCCATTTTGGGATTCATGAAATGCTGAGCATGCCAGTTCGCGAGGTCTCTATCAAGGGCAGAGTCGCAGCTTTAGCCTTAGGGTATATTTAGGTCATGCTAGAGCCCTGGTAACTATCTCCGCCACATCCAAAACCTCTAATTTATCATCCAGTTCTTCTATCTTAACAGCATCGTCCAGCATTTTGGCGCATTGTGGGCAGGCAACAGCTATAATCTGTGCTCCAGTATTAAGCGCTTGCCTGGCCCTAATTCGATTAGGGCTGTCATTACCCCCACCGAGGATATCGGTAAAGAAATTTCCTCCGCCTCCTCCACAGCAAAATGCATTTTCCCTGTTTTGATCCATCTCAATCAGCTCGACTCCGGGAATGGATGCCAGGATTGTTCTTGAGGCCTCGTATTCTCCATTATGTCTTCCCAGATAACAGGGGTCATGATAGGTTATTGTGGCCTTATATTCTTTTAAAGGTATCTTTTTGGACTGGATCAATGGAGCAAGTATTTGGGTATAATGATATATTTCAATCTTTTCCTCAAGGCCTGGATAATCTTTTTTAAATGCATTAAAGGCATGGGGATCGAGGGTGATAATCTTTTTTATCCCGAGCTCCTTGAAAAGGGAAGTATTCTGTTCTGCCAGATACTGAAATAACCCCATCTCACCAAGGGTTCTCACCTCATTTCCATCACAAAGTTCTCTATTGCCAAGAATGCCTATAGGTACACCAGCTTGAACGAGAATATTTCCCACTGCCCTGGCAATCTTTTTAGCTCGTTCATCATACGAGCCGACACAGCCAATATAGAAGAGATACTCTTGATCATCATATAGTTGAATAGCTGTTCCATCTGCCCATTTTCCCCTCTCCTCAGCTGGCTCCTTGTAGGGATTACCGCTAATGTTGATGTTTTTCAGATAATCTCTTACAGGAGGTGGTATGATGCCTTCATTTACCATTTCTTCCCTTGCCGCAATAAAAATATTGACCAGATCATCACTAAATGTAAATACACAATGCTCAACACAGTTGGCACATGTGGCACAGGAGAAAAGTATTTCCTGAAGGCGATCGCTGTTTTTTATCTCATCATTGAGCCAAGCACGTATCAGCCACATCCTGCCACCAGGGGCATATGATTCAAAGAAAAATTTCCGGTACGATGGGCAGTTGAAATCGGTATAATCACTGGTAAATTTGCAATAACCGCACCTAAAACATCTATGAACGATCTCTTCATATTTCATCTAATTCACCTCCCAGTTTCCAGGATTCATAATTCCCTGCGGGTCTAAGTTATTTTTTATCATCTTCATGAGATTACGGGTGTTTGGGTCCATCCGCTCAATTGCCAAACGCTGTTCATCTACAGTTGCCTTCCAAAAAACTCCACCAATTTCCAGGACATAATCGCTGACCTCATGCAGTGCCTTCCTAACCCTATCCATCATATCTGGGTCCGCCCGATTGAATGTAAAGGCAAAACCATACATCATACAGTGACCTCTCCCGATAATCCTGGCCATACCAGAATATCCAAGGTCATACTTAGAGGACAGCTCTTCCACCTTTCGGCTACATTCAGGATACTTTTCAACCAATATGATTGGCCCGGAATATTCAAATCCGCCACCCTTTTTTACATCGGCAAATCTACTGACACTTCTCTGAGGCATCTCCAGGAGTGTTGGCTTCATAGCCGGTTGAACCCACATAAATCCACCATCTTTTGTCTTTATAAACTTATCAACTGCATCCCAGATCATCTTTCTTTTAAACTCAAGTTCCTCATCTGTGTCACCGGTTATAAATATTGTTACATGGTGGTTATCTTTGAATATAAGAGGTTTTGGCTGGGAGAAGATAACTATATCTTCTGCCATTTCAGTATGGGTAAGTTCATAGACAATATCCGGGACAAGGTCATCTCTGTCTGTTACAAATATTTCGACATCTCGCATTTTCTTCCTGGGGTAGAGCTTGAGTGCCACTTTGGTAATGATACCAGTAGCACCAAACCATCCCAGAAATAGACCGGATAGATCTGGAAGTGGTGCTCCTTTTGAAAACCACTCCTTGGATATTGAGCATGAGCCAATCTTACAGATTTCGCCAGATGGTAGGACAATCTCTAACCCGGTAACCATGTCGGAATTAAAGCCATATTGCTGTGTTAGCCTGCCCTGGCCGTGTATCATTACGTTTGCAGCTATCGTTGCTGTTGCAGGGGCGTCAGGAATACTGTGCCGCAACCTGGGATAGTTTTTTTCTAAGTATGCCTTCAATACCCCATGTGAGGTTCCTCCCTCAACTATCACATATCGTGCCTTTTCATTCACCTCAAGTATCTTATTCATCCTTTTCATATCGATTACTATCCCACCTTTTAAGGGAATAATCAGGCCAGTTAAAGCCATGCCTGCCCCCATAGGCACAATAGGTATTTTATCTTTGTTTGCAAGCCTCACTATCTTTTGTATTTCCTCTGTTGTTTTTGGTACAATCACATAGTCTGGTTTATGGGCAGGCATCAAGCCAGGATCTCGTGCATAGAAGTAGGCCTCTTCCTCTCTATTTGAAACATAATCTTCCCCCACTATCTCAGCCAGTGAAAGACGGATATCGCTCATATCATTACACCTCCGTTTCTTATTTTTCGCCTATGGCCATCCTGCAAAGGTCAATTATGTGGATTGGCTTTATGCCTCTTTTGGCGACTTTTGTTGCTAAGGCATTTTGACATGCTGAACAGTTAAATACACAGTACTCTGCCCCGTACTCTACCATGTCATCTATATTACGTCTTTGCACATCATAGCGTAGGTCGTAACCAGTAAGCATACCAAGAATATCTCCACAGCAAAGGGCATTTTCATTTTGATATGTTCTTTCAACCAGACCAACTCCTATTAACTGCATAATATCAGCTACAAAGCGATGCTTGTCAGAGGAAAGCCGAGATGAGCATGGTCTCTGGTAGGCAACCTTAACATTCAGTGGTCTTATTTTTTTGCTTAATTCTTTTAATCTGTTATATAAATATTCGAAGTAATGAATAGGCCTAAAGGGAACCTCCATACCATATGCTGGTGCAAGTGAGGCGAATGCACCATAACACTCATCATGCATACATACTACCTCTTCAACGCCCAGTTTCCTGAAATTATCTATCACCACCGGGAGTCTTTCCTTTATGATTGCGGTATTGGCAAAATGAATGTAGACAACATTACAGAAGAATTCTTGACCAAAAACATAAGAGGGCATAACATCATCAAAGAGCCTGCCTCTCGTTAATTGCAAAAGTTCAGGCATGAAACCGAAAGACAGTACCTTTTTCTTAATACCTCCTGTCTTAAACTTTCCCCGAGGTTGTCCTATGTTGATCCACTGTTTTGTAATGGCTCTGGGTGTGGTGAGTATACCCTTTTCCTGTCTCCTTTCAGTAATCAGGTAGAAGGGATAATTTCCTCTTTTGCAATATTCCTCACATCCGTAACATGTAACACAATCGTGCAGGACAAAAGAGTCCTCTCCTTTACTTATCTTTACCATCTCCGCTATTGCCTCATTTTTATCCAGATCCATGTACTGACACTTAACGAGGCAATCACCGGTTGGACAGGTATTACAAAGATTTTCATCAAATTGTAGCTGATACATATTTTCTCCTTTAGTGGTTTAGGAAATTTTTCCCTATCTATACCCAAAAACCCTAATCTTGCTTATGCACTTCTATATGGGATCCATTTATATGTCAAGATTTTGTCCATGATATGAAAATTAAACTAATAAGATTCTAGTATTGCTATATGGAGCTCAACGAGAGTCCCTGTGGGCATTAGATAATAGATCTATAGTCTTAATTTTAGCCCTAACAGTATCTACTTCTAATACTTGAAATTCAAAAAAGGAATGGTGATGAAGCTGAAATTTACTATTTGACATATTGTAAACGGTAGCATACAAATTTGAGAAATTTTAGGGCAATAAATAATTCAGATTTATCAGAAAGGGAAACGAGATTAATGAAAAAATGTAGAGGAGATTGCAACAATTATGAACCAAAAGAGACTGTTTTTTGATAAAGCAGCGCTGGGGGCTGGCTGAGGTGCTAAAATAGGTCCGGGTGACCTAAATGAAGCTCTTCGGGGATTAGAACCCATATTTGACCCTAATGTTATTGTAGGAGCAGAGAAACTCGACGATGCCGGAGTTTATAAAATTACTGAAGAGCTGGCCCTTGTCCAAACACTCGATTATTTCACTCCTATTGTAAAAGATCCCTACATATTTGGGCAAATTGCCGCAGCTAATGCCTTAAGTGATGTCTATGCCATGGGGGGAAGACCGATTACTGCTATGAATATAATATGCTTTCCTGCCAACTCCATGGATTTATCTATTCTGAGTGATATTTTACAGGGAGGAATGGATAAATTAAAAGAGGCCGAGGTATCGCTTTTGGGTGGGCATAGTCTTATTGATAAAGAGGTAAAATATGGTCTTGCTGTCACTGGAGTTGTGCACCCTAAAAAAATATTGACAAATGCAAAGGTTAAAGCAGGAGATAAGTTGGTACTTACTAAGCGTATTG
>Ga0315553_10004617_pt1 | contig 10345 bp, 8 predicted proteins | sample SalMarSW160140MG_FD_203099 | JGI IMG/M metagenome (GOLD analysis project Ga0315553, IMG submission 203099) | Salt marsh sediment microbial communities from the Plum Island Ecosystem LTER, Massachusetts, United States - Salt Marsh Sediment SW1601-40 ... | reverse complement strand
ACGGCAGCTTCTCCGAGTTGCTGGAGCATCTGAAGGAGAAGGGACAGATCGCCCTGGAATACGACGACACGCGAGGGAACTACAAAGTCAGCAGCGCCGCGGAGAGCGCGTGAAGCAATACGGGACGAACCTACGCGTTCGCTCACCACCTCGCTTGCGGTTTCGCGCTCCGCACGACTCGCGTCACTCCGCGAATTGCACCTCGACCGCCTGTCGCTCGAAGTCGGCGGCCGCCAGCAGCGGTTGCGGGCGCATTCCCAACGGCCGCGCCAACCAGCCGTCGGGAATCGATTCCATTCGCGTGTTCCAATACGTCGCAATTTCGTTGTAGTACCCGCGGGCCAGCGCGATGCGGTGCTCGGTGTCGACGAGACTCTCCTGCAACCGGCGGAACGCCTCGTCGCTTTTCAACTCCGGGTAACGCTCGGCAACGGCAATAAGCTGCGACGCACACGCCTGAAAGTCCGGTCCCGGCTGACCCGGCGCCGTGGCCGTAAGCTGCGAGCGCAAATGGGCCAGCTCGGTTTGCACGTTGCGTTCGTAGTCGCGCTGCGTGGACACGATCTGGACCAGGTTGGGGATCAGGTCGGCGCGGCGTTTGAGCTGCACGTCGATTTGTGCCCACCCCTGTCGCATCCGCTGTCGCAAATCGACAAGGCTGTTGTAAGCGCCCCACACCCAGCCAATCGCGATGGCGAGCAGGTAGCCGAGGGCCGGGGGAACGTACCATGCCCAGCGCTTGGCAAGGTCACGGTTTCGCACCAGGTCGACAACGACAAACGACCCCAGCCAGAGTACGCCCGCGAACAGCGCCCAGCCACCGTAACTCCAGCCGTATCCTCGGGCGACTTGTTTCTCGGTGCGCGTCGAAATCAGAAACAGCGGCACGCCCGAGTCATGGGCGATTTCCGGCGCCACGATGTCCTCCCGCTCGCGGGCTTGGCCGACCACGTACAGGTCCGCGTGCAACAGAATGGCCGTTTCCACGAAGCGGCGGCGATGGTCGGAATTGGGAATGGAGTGCGAGGGGCCCTTGCCGTAATAGAACGGGTCGCTTCGGCCACACGTCTTCGAAAGCACGCCGCTTGGCTCGACGTGCGCCCCGGCGGGATGAACCAGCACAACCCCTTCGCCGTCGCGCAGGTAAAAGGGAATCTGCTCGCCGCCGCTGGCCAATGTGGTCCAGCCGCTTTCGGTCCTCGTGCGGGTTTGGATATTCCCTTTGCTGTCGGTGTAGGTCTCGGTGACGATGCGCGACCATTGTTCCGCCACACTCCACTGGTAGTACACGCAGCGCAGCTCGGTCAGATGGCTGACCAGCGGGCGTTCGACCTCGGCGGTGCCCTTCAGCTCGACCAAGCCGATGAACACGCCGGCCGTCGTACTTGTCGGCAAGTCCTGCACGAGCCGGCGGCGGCGCATGGCGCGATGCGCTGCGTACAGACATAACAGAGCGATTGCCGCCGCGACAATCGGCAGGTAGACAACGAAATCTTCAGCGGAGCCGAGCATGGCCGGTCTGATAAACGGCGCGAGAATGAACATCTACGGCAAGCTGTGCAGCGTAGATGCTCGCGAAGGCCGCGTCGAGTGGATCGTTCCAGAGCGGTCGAGACGCCCCGCTTCTTACCGAACGGGCGAAGCGCCGCTGGTCGCCTCGCTGGAGAGCACTTTCGGCTCGACGGGGGCCTTGTTCTCAGCGTCGGGCGACGGCCGATTCTTCGACTCGTCGCTTTCCGACGACGTTTCGCCCGATGGTTTGCCATTCGATGCGTTGTCGGCAACGGGCTCTTCGTGACTGGCAACTCGCACCGTCGCCGCGTCTTCGCGATGGGGCACGTAGGGGAACCTTCGCGAATTGTAATAGGGCGCCTCCGTTTCGGAAATGTTCTGCGTCGACGTCAACCATGTAAATGGCGCAAAGGGAAGCTTGGCGCCGGCGAATCGCACGCCGTTGTAGATCGATCCCTGTTGAAACGGCCCCGCACCCAACACCCAAGCGTCTTTCGACACGCTCCGCGCCGTCGAAATGCCCGACTGCCAAACCGGTTCCTTCGTTTCGCGGTGGTAAGCGAACACCGCCACCTTCGAAGCGCCCATGATGTCGTGCCGCCGCGCGAACGAGATCTCGGGCAGGGGAGGCAACGCCGGGGCGCCGGCCATGAGCGTCGATGCCGCGCTCAGCGCGTTGTTCGACGGCAATCCGATGTTCACTTCGGTGTCGTCGGTTCCCAGCGCGCCGACCCGCGCCTCGACCACGAAGTCAGCGTCCTCTTTTTTCTCCTGCAGAAGGCAGTTCGAGGACGCCATCTGCTGCCTGAGCGAGCTAATGATGTACTCGGCGTTCACGAAGCCGGCGCCTTTCACATTCGTCACGTACTGCGTGTCGAAGTACACCTTCTCCCCCGACAGGGCGCTGAAGTCGATGTGGGCAACCGAGCGATCGACGGCGTCCGATACAACGAGCTGCTCGGTGGCCGTGCGGAGTTTGGTGGTGCCGCATCCGGCGGTTGCCGCCAGTACGAGCAGCAACATCGCGGTTCGGAACCGCGTAATCTCGTGCCAAACGCCGAGTATCCAATGGCTACCCGATGCTCCGGGAAACCAGGGGCGGGGTAGGTGGTGTTGGTTCGTGGCGCGCGTCAAAACGGGTGCCTCCCAGCGAGATCGCGCGAGATCGCGGCGAAAAGGTGGAAATACGGTCGAGTGGACGAGCGGAAAAGGGCCGAGGCGGCACGGTCCGCCCCGCTGAAAAGAGGGCGGATTGTAGCGAAAACCTTGCTTCGCCCCTACGCGGATTCTCGCTCTTTTGGCAGCTCATGGCCCGCGGTCCGCAAGCCAATGGCATGCGATGCCAGGCCCCCCAATTTGTCCCGACAGCCGAATCAGCGGGGCTTGCATCGCGCTTCGTGATTCGGGCCACACCGCAGGAAGGGAGGAAGCCATTGAGGTTTCCCGGCTCCACTCCCCTGGCTCGGCGACCTCACCCCGTTGAGACGGCAGCCCTCGATCGTTTTCCGCGCAATTGGCGGTTCATCGTCGTTTCGGTGGCCGGTGGAAATCTGCGTGCAATGGGAAACGGGCGTGCACTAGCGTAGCAAACTGTCGCTAACGACGCGGCGAGGCCGATTCTTCGATGTTTCTTCCGACGCGCTACAAGTCATGGATTGCGAAGAAGTTAGGCCGCGAATATCAATCTTGACGAGAAATTCTCGGTCGCTATAATTCCGGCGTTGGCAAACTCGGCAATCTCGGAAGAAAAAGACGGTCCAGCGGTAGGAAACGATAAAGGAAGGTCCGTCAACTGCGCACGTCGCGTGAATCTGCTGAATGAGGGATCGGGGACTAGCAGCGACGTGACAATCAGGGATGTTGAGTTAAGTCAGGGAACGCGGGGAGCCCATCACTTCTGGGTCCCCTGCAAACGCTAGTCCGAGCGTCTCCTAGGGAGAGGATGAATCGAACTCATGTCTACGAAAACTGTTTTCACGACAGGGGAAGCGGCAAAAATCTGTAAGGTTAGCCAGCAGACGATTATCCGCTGTTTCGACAATGGAACCCTCAAGGGGTTCCGTGTCCCGGGAAGTCGCTTCCGGCGCATTCCACGGGACCAGCTCTTCAGCTTCATGCGCGACAACGGTATCCCCACCGATGCCCTGGAAAGCGGCAAGCGCAAGTTGCTCATCGTCGACGACGACGAGGATCTGGTGGAGCTGCTGGCCGACGTGTTCGAGCGGGACGGCCGCTTCGACATCAAGATCGCCAACAACGGCTTCGACGCCGGGATGTTGGTGAAGGAATTCCGCCCCGACCTGGTCGTGCTCGATGTGATGTTGCCCGACATCAACGGCAAGGAGGTCTGCCAGCGCGTTCGTAGCGACCCCACCCTTGAGGCCGTGAAGATCATCTGCATCTCCGGCATGGTCGAGCAGGACAAGGTCGCCGAGTTGAAGGAAGCGGGTGCCGACGACTTCCTGCACAAGCCGTTCGCGGTCGATCGGCTGCTGGAGCGGGCGTGCGAGCTGCTGGACATCGAGAAGTTGGCGACCACGTAGCACGTATCGTGCGTAGCGCGGCGTGCGGCACTGACGATTGTGCGGCCTGAGTCGTGTCGTCGTACCATCGCGCGCGATCGAGAGATCTGCGGCGGCGGGTGGCCTGACTTTCACGGTGGGCCGACCGATAGCGGCGGATCGCTCCTAGCGGCGTGCATTCAGTTTCTCATCGGCGCGCGTGGACCAGGGAAGGGCCACGTATGACGCAGTGGCTTCCCAACCTGACGGCGGATGGCGCGGTGTGGCGTCTGCCGCTATCTTCGTTGTCTGCTGCGATTTTGGCGGACGCGCTTCTCTCGAATGGCGAGGTGGAGCGCCGCCGCCTCGTCGACGAGGCGCTGCGCGGCGATCCGACTCTGGCACTGTGGGCGATTTGCCGGCGCGATTCTCTAGGCGAACCGCCGCCGCGCGATATTTCCGATCTGGCCGAGTGGTTCGCCGATCACGCGATGGAACTGCTCGAATGGGAGGATCGCGCCGAAGGCGCCGCCCATTCGACCGACGCCGCAGCGCTCGCCGATCGGGTCGCACAGAACTTATCCCTATCGTCCATACTGTCCCAATCGTCCATCAGTCCCTCTGCCGATGGCGCACCTGCCGCGAGCGACCGGCCCTTCACAGCGCTACCCCAACTGGCCAAAAAACTCGCCCGCCTCGAAGCGCTCGAATCTCGTTTCGCCGAGGAGCTCGAACGGGCAAAACTCTCGGCCATGAAGGAGCTGGCCTACGGCGCCAGTCACGAGATCAACAACCCGCTGGCCAACATTTCGACCCGGGCTCAGGCGCTGCTCCGCGAGGAGAGCGATCCGGAACGGCGCCGCAAACTGGCGGCCATCAACAGCCAGGCGTTTCGCGCGCACGAAATGATTTCGAGCTTGATGCTGTTTGCCCGACCGCCGCGCATCGATCCGCAGCCCGTCGACCTGGGCAGCTTGATCGCGCAAGTGGTCGGCGAGCTGGCCGAAGAAGCCCGACGGCAGGGGACAACGCTCCACGTCGCGCGGCTCGACGTCCCGCTGGTGATTCACGCAGATCGCGAGCAGCTTTCGGTGGCGATTCATGCATTGGTGGAGAATTCGCTGGAAGCGGTCGCAAGCGGCGGAAGCGTGGAAGTGAGTGCGCGGTCGATGAGGGAGTTTACGCCGGGGTACGGTGGCGCCGCAAAGTGCGCTACGGATGTTGCCAACGGCACCGACTCTCCCGCCTCGCCGCGGTGGGTCGCCGTTGCGGTCAGCGACACGGGTCCCGGCATTGCCGACGAAGTGCGACCCCACTTGTTCGACCCCTTCTATTCGGGCCGCGAAGCCGGGCGCGGCTTAGGTCTGGGATTGGCCCAGTGCTGGAGCATCGTCCAGCAGCACGGCGGCCGCATCGAAGTGAAGAGTCCGCCGCGGCAGGGAGCGACTTTCACGCTGCTGCTGCCCGTAGTGGCCGACATGCCCAAGCGCCGCGAGGAGTTACGCGCGAAGAGCGCATAGCGGCGATTCGCGCCACTTTGTAGACTCAAGCCACCCGACAGGCTGCGCGCCTCTTTCGGCGATGCGCTGCGCGACGCGCCCGCCACCTGCGTTTCGATCCGACGCGGTCTCCAACCCATGCCCGATCATCCCTATGGCCTGTGGAGCCTGGTTCCCCCCTTGGTGGCCATTGTGCTGGCCGTGGCGACGCGGCGCGTGGTTCTGTCCTTGCTTGTCGGCGTGGCGTCCGGGGCGCTGATCCTGGCGCACGGCCATCCGGTGCTTGCGTTGGGCGACATGCTCGAATTGCACCTGTGGAAGACGCTCATTGACGAGGACAGGCTGCGCGTGTTTGCGTTCACCGCCATGATGGGCGCCATGGTGGGAGTGATCAACCGCTCGGGCGGCATGCGGGGGCTGATAACAGCACTCACGCCTCTGGCGCGCGGCCGAATGGGCGGGCAGCTTGTCGCCTGGTTCCTCGGGCTCCTTATCTTTTTCGACGATTACGCAAACACGGTGTTGTTAGGGACCACGCTGCGGCCCGTGTTCGACCGGCTGCGGATCTCGCGCGAAAAGCTGGCGTTCGTCGTCGACGCGACCGCCGCACCCGTGGCGGGTTTGGCACTTGTGTCGACGTGGGTTGCCAACGAGATCATGTTCGTCCAGCAGGGGCTCGATCAGTCGGGCCATAGCGACTGGAATGCGTTCGAGCTCTTCGTGAACACCATTCCGTACCGGTTCTACGTGCTGTGGATGCTGGTTTTCGTGCCGCTGGTGGCCCTGATGCGGCGCGACTTCGGCCCCATGCTGAAGGCCGAGCGGCTAAGTCTTGCTACCGCCGCCCCGCCGGAACTAGCGGGGTCGCCGCGCGACGATACTTTGCGCACCAACAACGAAAGGGCCTCGAACGATCGCACACCGGCGCGGTGGTACAACGCCGTGGTGCCCGTGGCCATAACCGTAGGGCTCATCGTGTGGTTGCTTTATTCAACGGGCAAAGCTTCTGCGGGGCCCGGCGCGTCGTTACGCGAGATCTTTGGCGACGCTCTTTCGTACTATGCGCTGGTCTGGGGCTCGCTGGGCGGATTGTTGGCAGCCATCGTCATCACGCTGGCGCAGCGGCTGCTCACCGCTCATCAAGTCGCCGAAGCGGCCGGTCAAGGGGCGCGGATGATGCTGCCGGCACTGGTTATTCTGTGGCTCGCTTCGGCGCTTTCCTCGATGGTCGGCGATAAAGAGATTCGCGGTTATGAACCGGCCGCCGAGGCCAAAGTCGAGCCTTCGCAATCGGCCGACGGGTCGGAATCGGCGGGCGGGCCTTCGTCGGTCGTCGAACCGAACTCGACTAGCGAGTCGGCACCCTCCCAGCAAGCAGCGTTCGAGAAGCCGGTCGACCCCTATGCCCATCGAGCGTACCGCATGTACACGGGCAGCTACCTGGCGGCCCTGGTCGGCGAGAGTGTGCCAATCTGGATCTTGCCTACGCTGGTGTTCGTGCTGGCGTCGGTCGTTTCGTTCGCCACCGGGACAAGTTGGGGCACGATGGGCATTCTCATGCCGCTGGTCGTGCCCCTGGCGCTGAACATGCTCAGCGGCCAATCGCTGGCCGAGCCGCACAACCCCATTCTCGTGTGCACCGTGGGCAGCGTGCTGGCCGGGTCGATCTTCGGCGATCACTGCTCGCCCATTTCCGATACGACGGTGCTTTCGTCGCAGTGCAGTGGTTGCCCGCACATGGCCCACGTCAACACGCAGCTCCCCTATGCGCTGGCCGTGGCGGTGGTGACGATTCTATGCGGCACGCTTCCGGTGGGTTTGGGCGTGTCGGTGTGGATCGTCCTTCCGGTGGGAGTGGGCGCGATGGTCGTTATCGTGTGGCTTCTCGGCCGTCCGATCAATTCCGCCCAAGTGCGCGACACCGACGGTTAGCCGCCACACCCTCGGTTAGCCGCGACGCCCTCGGTTAGCCGCGACGCGCAGCGAAGCGCGCAACTCTCCTCGTGTAGGATTTACATGCCGCGCGTGGCTTTTGCGCGCGACCGCCTGCGGCGCCAGCAAACGCACGAATGCACGTTCGCCGCTAGCGTCGCCCGATAAAGCCAGCGCAGTTTGCTCGTTTTGACTCGATGTGCGGCGCAAATCGCACACTGCCGCTGTCTCGCGGGAATCGTTCCCCGCGCTCGACGCTCCGGTCCGCAACATTTTCCGCCGGCCACTTGTCGGCCGGCATGCGGCATGCACAATGAAGATGGATTCAGGGGGGCTTCGAGAACCGAAAAGGACCCGCACCGATGAAGACTACATTCTTTGCCGCGACCCTGCTCGTGGCCTTCGCTTACGCCACCGTGGCAAACGGGCAGATTGTCGTGGAGCAGTACCCGTCCGCTGTGAGCGGCACGCCACGCGTCGTGTACTACGGCTCGACCGACTATATCCCCGCCGACCATGCACCGTCGCTGAGCGATACCGATGCGCCCGCGATGTCGTCCGGCACCCAGGTGGTGTATTCTTCGCCGCCGCAGGTTGTCTATTCACCGACGTCGGAGACCGTCTATTCACCCTCATCGCGGATCGTATACTCGCCCGCGAGTGAAACGGCCTCGGCCGGCCCGTATTACGAAACGACGGGCACGAGCTACATCGTCGGTTCGCCCGTGTATGCCAGCGGCATCAGCCAATGCGGCACGCCCGTCTCGTACTCGGCCTACATGCCGGTGGCCTCAACTCCGTACGTGGCGTACAAACCCATCGTGCCGATTGTCCCCGCGTATCCGAACGCCGTGGTGGGTCGCGGCATCATCGGGCAACCCAAGGCGTACGTGCCGGGACAGCCGCTTCGCAACGCGATTCGCTTCGTCACCCCGTGACGTTACGAAACTCCGCGTTTTCGTAGCTCGCCCACAACCTGCTTCACAATCCGGTCGAGTTGGGCGGGGGAGATGCCGTCGCCCGCGGGGCAGCCGCCGACCGGTTCGTCGGTGAACCCTTCGGCCGCCAATAGGCACTGCAGTTGATTGGTGAGCTGAGCCAGCTCCATCTGCTGCACGGCGGTCTTGGGCTGCCGTCCCTTGCCCGCGTCGATGCCGCGCAGGCTGAGCGCCGCGCGAAACCCTTCCGGAAATTCGGCCGAGTACAGCATCGCGTCGAACAGCTTGAGCAGCCGGTACTGCAGGTCGACCGCCTCGTCGAGCTTGCGCTCCAGCGCCAGGTCGTACAGTTTGCGCGTAATCTCGGGCACTACGCCGCTGGTGGCGTTGGTGCCGCCGTCGCAGCCGATGAGCAGCATGGGCACCAGCGCGGCGTCCCAGCCCGTAAGAAAGCTGAAGCCCGGACGCAGCGGCCTGACGGCGGCGATCATTCGCATCATGTGCGGCAGGTCGCCCGAAGAGTCTTTGATGGCCACCACTCGTTCGCACTCCTCGGCCAGCCGCTGCACGGTCGGCACGTCGATGGGCGAGGCGAACATGGGGATGTTGTACAGCGTAACGTCGACGGGCGAGTTGTCGGCGATCTCCTTGAAGTAGGCGTACACTCCGGCCGGCGTGAGCTTGTAGTAAAACGGCGAAACGATCGCCACGGCTCGCACGCCCAGCGCATGGTAGTGCTCGCAGGCGTGGATCGTTTCGCGGGTGTTGGCCTCGGCCGCTCCGGCCAGGATGGGCACGCGGCCGGCCGTCTGATCGGCGATGATTTCAATGATCCGCCGCCGCTCTTCGGCCGTGAATCGGGTAAACTCGCCGGTCGAGCCATTGGGATACAGGCCGTGTACGCCGCGGTCGATGAGCCAGTCGACGTAGCGGCGCGTCTCCGGTTCGTTGATCTCTCCGTGCGTGTCAAGCGGCACCACGTTGGGCGTGAAGATGCCGCACATGCGATTCTGTTGGGTCATCGTGCGTGTCGATCCGTTGCCAGGGGTGGGTCGAAGCGGGTCGTCAGCGGACCTACAATCATAGCTTAGAGGCTGGTTCAAAACCGTCGGGGACTGGCTCAATTTGCGCAGTCTGCGGAGCAAATTGTGCCTGTCCCCTTCTCCGAGACGGTTTTCAAACAGCCGCGTAGAGTACGGCACATCGGCACATTGGACGCAGCGCCTTGGCACGACACTCGAAACGTAGCGGCGAGACCGATCGGGCATCGCGGTCGGCATCGGAGGAGGCCGAAACGCCGGCCAATCAGCTTTCGTCGCGCAGCGTGGCGCTGTGGGCCCTCTTCGTTTTGGCCCTAGTGGTCTACGCGGCCCTGTTCTTGGGGGCCGACGCGATTCGTCAGCAGTGTTGGATGCTCATCGTGCTTCCCGACGCGCTCGTGTCGTCGTGGTTCGGCGATGGATGGAGCCAGGCGGGTTTTCTCGACCGCGGCGTAGTATTGCTGGCGGCAGGGCTGATTCTGGCGGTGGCCTTCTTTGCCGGCCGTGCCGTGATGCAATTGTTCGGCGCCGATCGCGGTTTGACGCGATTGGAGAGATTCGTGTTTGCCGAAGGGGTCGGGCTCAATCTGCTGTCGCTGTGGACGCTGTTGGCTGGACTAGCCGGTTGGCTGCACCGGCCGCTATTGGTAGGTCTGCCACTGCCTGTGCTGGCCGGTTGGTCGGCGTGGCGCTGGTTGGCCGCAAAGCGCCGGTTAGCCGCGACGCGCAGCGGAGCGCTTGACCGCCCGCCGCAAGCGATCGCAAATCCCTCGGAAGCGCCGTCGCGCGCAAGCCGGCTCCTCGAGCGTTTGGCCCTGGCCCTGTGCGTGCCGTTTGCGGCCATCATCGTGCTGGGGGGCATGCTGCCGCCGTTCGAGTTCGACGTGCTGGAGTACCACCTGCAAGTGCCCAAGGAGTGGTTT
>Ga0315553_10004616_pt1 | contig 10346 bp, 4 predicted proteins | sample SalMarSW160140MG_FD_203099 | JGI IMG/M metagenome (GOLD analysis project Ga0315553, IMG submission 203099) | Salt marsh sediment microbial communities from the Plum Island Ecosystem LTER, Massachusetts, United States - Salt Marsh Sediment SW1601-40 ... | reverse complement strand
CGTGCGCGTTTCAGCGACATCAAAGTCTGCAACCCCGGCGAGATCGTTCGCCTGATGAGGCTGACTATCGAGCAGACCAAAGATACCGATACGCTCGCGAAATTCGACCGCTGGGCGCAGCGATACAACAGGCCGGCCTGCTTTATACATATCAAGTGGCCGAGAATCGACGTCTTTGCCCGCGGGAAAGACCCCACCGTCAAAATGACCCATATCCGGCACAAGGCGCTGTCCCGCTATGGAATACACGCCCCGATTTCAGCCCTCGCAGAAGGCGATAAGCAACTCTACATCGTCATGTCTCAGGAGAGTGGTAGCAACGCCATTTGCTGGTCTCAGTTTGAGGGCGTGATCGATTATGGTATCTCCCAAATTGTGGCGCAGATTCCTCTGGACGATAAAGGCAGGCCGGTGGGACGTGAAGTGGTCGTTGACCAGCGATGGAAAAGGAAGGCCTGGGACAGCATCAGCATTCTCCCGCAGCCGAAAGTTCGCAAACACCTCCACGTCCTGTGTGCGAAGTACGTCAACGGGAAGCTCTGCCTGGGCACAATGCACTCCGGACTGCTCGTGTTTGACCCGAAGACAGAGAAGTGGAACGTCTATGGCCCCAAGCAGGGTCTGCCGATATGGAGAGTCTATTCCCTCTTCCCGATTGGTGAGAATGTTCTCTTTTGCAGCGGCCATAGCGAACATAACGATCTCTACGTGCATTACAAGCTGGATATAAGCACGGCGAAGGTTACACTTCTGCGCCGCCGAGGAAGCTTGAATGTCCACTGGAGCGACAGGAGGCACGTTCCTCATCGCATGGTGGAGGTTTGGTGGTCCGGTGAAAACCTCATGGGATGGGACCGGTATGGACTCTGGAAGAACCTTTTGTCCGACACAACGAAGCAAACCAGGCTTTCTCCCAATGCGCCTTACGGCTGGCGAACCGACGACTTTGAGGCACGATATATTCTGGATATGACCCAAATCGGGGATCGGCGATTCATCACGTGCGGCGGCGGCCTGCACGAAATCGATTCGGCCGGAAAAGTGATTCGCACATGGATAATGCGACTGAGGTTCCAACCGGCCGGTGCACCGCTGGCGTGGCGGCATAATGACATTGTCGTCCCGCGAGATTGCCCGGCGGATGAACGAATGCTCAAATCAGGGAATATGCTCTTTTTCCACGGGACATGCATCTTCAACTCAAAACCGGTTGCATACGACCCCCAAACAGATACATGGTACTGCTCGCTGCCAGGATTACGAGTAGAACACGCCATGGGAACCAACGGCGGCGTGTGGATAGGGACCAGATCGGGTCTGATATATATCAACACAGCCGACATCATCGACGCAGCCAGGAGCGCAGGCAGGGTACTCACCACCAAACAGTGGCAGGAAGGCAAGCGGAAGTTTATCGCTTCGGCGTCTCTGTTGGACCAGGCGAAGTTCGCCTTCGGTATGAGGCAGTTTGAGAAAGCCGAACGCCTTCTGACTCAAGTACTTGAATCCGCGCCTGACAACGCCGAGACGCTGCTGCTGATGGGATACCTTCACGATACGTGGTGCACCAATAAGCCGGACGAAGCCGCTAAGTACTACCGTCGCCTGGAAGGTCTCACAGGCAACCCATCGGCTGCAATGTCGGGAATGTGGATGCGATTTCACCTTCATGCGCGACGTAAGGAATACGCCGAAGCCTACCGCCTGACCAAAGAGATGCCGAAACGGTTTGGCTGGCTCGAAGACCACGCGAGGCGCGAAATGACCTACTGGGAAAGTTGGCTCAAGAAGGAACTCGCTAAGAAAACGAGCGAGTAACAAAGGGAATACCGTGAGAGAACAAGACGCATGAATTGGCGGAGAACTCTCGAGGAATCAAAGGGTTACCAGTTTGCGCCGTGGGCCTTGGCCGACGCCGACTGGTCCGACCAGAGAACACGTAAACCGTTCTCTCGGCGGTCTCCGCGTGCTCTGCGGTTAGAGAAAGCAGCGTAGTAGTGCTAAGGTCCTGGCCGAGAAAGCCGTCGAGCAGATGGCGGGCAAGGCCGCACTGCAGAAGGCGGCAGCCATTATCGCCGAGCGCCTGCTGCCCCAGTTGGTCACGAAATAGGCCGAGGCCCCGCCAAGTACGATTGGAGAGCGATGTCGTTCCGAAGACATGTCTTGGCTTCGGCGTGCCTTGTCTGGTCCGGCCTCTCGATCGCGACCGGGCAGGCGGCGCAGGCCAGGGCGCCGCGCGAACTTGACGGACGGAAGCTGGGGGTGATACCGCGCCACCAGGTCACCTACACGGTGAAGCAGGAGCACGTGAGAAACGGGGGGCGGTTCCCCGGGCGCTTCGTCCTGACCGCGGACCTGATGATCTGTGTGGACAGCAAAAGGCTCAAGCTGGCACCGAACAAGCTCCAAGGGCGGTCCGCCCTGCCGGTCGTGGCATGTGTCACGAACTTCGACCATGCCCGCGTGGACTCCACGGGGAAGGAGCGCTCGGGGACGTTACCGAGCATATACTCTCGGCTCAAGTGGGACGAGAAGACGGGCGACATTCAGTTTCACGGGGGCGTGTACTCGTGCTCCCCCAGCGGTTCTAGTGTCTTGGAGCCCATCGTCGAGCTGCACACGCTGAACGCGTGGCTGGCGGCTCTTGACGTGCGGTTCCCGCGGAAACTGGCGCTGCGAAAGGGCTTCACATGGGGCGACCCGCCGAAGCAAACGCCCACCCGGCACGAAGACGTGTCCTACCTCCAGCATTGGACACTGGCCGGCTTTGAGGAAGACAAGGGAAGGGGGCTCCTCCGGCTGACTGCAGCGACCACCGACGGAAAGGGCCATTCGATGAGACGTGAGGTCCGGTACGACACCGGCCGAAAGCTCGTCGTGCGCGCGGCCGTGATCTTCGAGAGGAAGGACCAGACCAGCGCTGAGAAGGTCAGCGTCACCATCGAACTTGGCGGGAAGAGATGAGCAAGGCGGCGGAAGTGCCGGGGTGGGCATCCTGCGTATGCATTTGCGCGCTGGGCATCGCGGCTTCGTCCGCGCAGGGTGCGGGTCGCCTGAAGAAGCCCCGAGTGGCTGTCGTGGCCGGGTGGTCGGGCGACGCGCGAGCGCTGGCCGACCTCCTGACCGCGGAACTGAGCAAGACCGGCCGTGTGGACTTGGTCGAGCGTTCAGAACTCAAGAAGATCGTCAAGGAGAAGGAGCTGCAGGGGCTCTTCGGTGCGAAGAACGCCAGGTCGCGGCGAAGGTTCGGCTCCTTACTTCGGGCGGAGTTCCTCCTGCTGCTCCGCGTCAGCAGGCACAAGAAGGCTGTGGTGAGCGAGAGCGTGATTGCAGAGACGCGCTTCGGCTATCGGCTGTGCAAGCAGGCCCGGCGCTGGAATCGGAATGACATTGGCTCGGCAAGCGAGGACGTGTCCGCGCTCCTGCTCGGCGCGGTCGAGCGGTTCCGGCGCGGAGTGAAGCTGGCCGTGGCGATCCCGCCGTTCTACAGCCGCAGCCTGACGCACCGCTTCGACTATCTTCAGGCGGCGTATGCGCGGACGGCCGAGCTCGAGGTGGTCCGCAGGCCGGGCTGCGTGGTGGTCGAACTTGAAGAGGCCCGGGCCGTCGCCGACGAGTTTGCCACGAGCGCAGGCAGCGACCTCGTCCGGCGGGCGCTCCCGCACTACATTATCGGAGAGTTCAGGCACGACAGCGTGAAGCCGGGCTCGCCACTCACGGTGAGCATGCGCCTTGAGCTTGATGGGAAGACCAAGTTGAGGACGTCGAAGAAGCACGATGACGCGCAGAAGGGCGCGGAGTTTGTGCGGCAGACGACCAGCCACATGCTCGATCAGATTGCCGAGAAGACCAGCACCCCGAAACGTCCGAGGAACGCGACCGCCGAAGTGAACCGGCTGGCCGAAAGCGCGCAGTCGTTCCTGCTTGCCGGCTCGTTCGAGGAAGCGGCTGCGCTGTTCGAGGCGGCGGCGCTCCTGGATCCGAGAAACGTTGGCGTGCGGCACGGCGCGCACACGGCCTACTCCAGGATTCTCAGCCGGAGCCCTGCCGCCGCCAAGGCGCCGGAGTTGCGGCGACGGCTTGGCCTCGCACTGCGCGCCGTCGAACATCTCCGCCCGGTTGCGCGAGGCAAGCGCTTCGGCTCCTTCCGCGAGTTCGAGGCCGCTTTCCATGATTTCTGGGACGCCCTGTCGGAACTGGCAACCGCGGCCAGAAAGGCCAAACTGGCCGGCGAGGTCGCCGCGCTGGAACAAGCCAAGCGTGATTTCTTCCTGCACGATTACGTACACACGTGGCGGAAGGGGGTGTGGCCCGGATTTGAGCCCGAGAAAGAGAACTTCGCACTCGGACGGGTGTGGGCGAGGTCCATTCCCGTGCACGACCTCGGCAGGTGGCCGGGCATCCTGACGAAGCGCGAACTCGACTACCGGCTCAAACTCATCCGCGCGGTTCTTGCCGGCAAACCGGATACGTGGGATAAGGCCGTCTGCTTTGCCGTCTACAACCACCGGGAACCTGTCCATATACGTTACGACGCTCGGGAGAAGGCCCCCCGCTTTGTTGTCTACAACCACCCGTCCTCGCGCCGCAAGATGAGCGACCAAGAGAAGAAAGCTGTCGAGCAGTCCCTTAAGCTGTACGACCGGTTCATTGACGAACTGGCGCGCGACCGTGACCGCATGCTGCGCGCCCTCGCCAGGTATCTGCGTTTCCGAAAGGGCCATTTTCCCCTGCTCTTCCCCCCGCGCTCGGGCGGTCGAAGGCGGCCCGACTTCATAGAGCTCTGCGAGTTGAACCGGGCAGCCCAGGAATTCAAGAGGGACGGGTTCTGGCAACCAGCGAACAGCCTGTGGTACGCCGCAGGTGAACTCCGTTGGAGCTACCAGAGCTCAATGCCCAGCTACAAGCGCCGTGAGCCGCCGGCGCCCTTTCGGCGACCGCGAACATGGGACACGCCAGGCGACCATTTCAAGAGCGGCCGCCTCGCGTTCGAGCGGGTGAAGATCAAGCTCGCCGGACGCCCCCTTGGGGTGAATGAGACCCGCGGAGTGGTCCGGTGCTGCAAGGGCGTAGATGCTTTCTGGACGTCATCCACCATTGGCCTGATGTACAGGAGAGGCTCGGTCGAGTCGGTGTTCTCCGATCCAAAGATCACCCTCACCGGCGTGTGCTGGGACGGAAAGTGGCTATGGGCGGCGACCAGGCAAGATCGCATTCTGCTGGTTGATCCCCTGAAGAAGGGCATTCGGACAATCGGCAAGAAGGAAGGCGTGCCGGGCTCCGGCATGGGGATGCGCATCTGCGCGCTGGAACCCGGCAGGGCGTTCGTCGTGGGCTCCATTCCTCCGCACCGCCGCGCCTGGTGCGCGCTCGTGACGGCCGACGGCAAGGTCGATGTCTTCCACGAGGCGCGTCTGCTCGGGAAAACACGCGACGACGCCGCGCCCGACGTCGCCTTTGCGCCGGAGTGGATCTGCCCAATTCGATCCGCCGATGGAAAGACCGTGGAGCAGATTCTCGTGGGGCGAGCGGCCTCGGGACTCAACAAGTACTCCGTCATGCAGCGGCCGCTGGTCGTCGACCCGAGGAAGCGAACGGCGGCCAGTTCGGTGGACCTGGGCATGCACTGGACAGCATGGTCCCACCGGGCCAGCATCGTGCGCGCGGGAGACTACCTGTTCAAAGGTGGCGTGGCTTACAGACTCCCCAAGTGCACGTTCGAACGCCAGGTGCTCCGCGCGCGGACCTCCTTCTCCGGAACCCTGTTGAAGGTGGAAGACAAGGTCTATGGCCTGGGTCCGCGTTGGCTCGAAATCGATCCAGGAACGCTGGGGTTCACGCGGGTGAACGAAGAGGCGTTGCTCCGGGGTTGCTGTGTTGAGCGTGCCGCCTGGTCGTGGCACTACGGCATTCTGGGATGGCAGGGGTACCGGTGCAAGGACTTCTTCCAGATATCCATCGCAAAAGCTCCCGCGCGAGACAAGGAGGGCGCGGCGCCGGCAGAGGTCAAGGAGGCACCGCCCGCGCCGTCTTTGCCGGGAGACCGAAGACGATGACCACGAGCGCCGCCCTCCGGCGACCGCCCGGGGCACGCCGCATTCCGGGGGACGAAAGGTGCAGATGAGTCGACTTGCCCTGGCCCTCTTCATGTTGCTGTCGACTGGCGCGTCGGCTGTGGCCGGGGAGTCGGTCCGCTCCCCGCAGCGCTGGGCCGTGCTCGCGTCGCCGCCGGTCGAGAAGACCGGCCTGCCCGACCTGTTGACCGTCGACCTGTCGGCACGAAAGAACATCGAACTGGTGGAGCGTGCCCGGATCCGCGATGTGACGCGGGAGTTGGCCTTGAGTCAAGTGCTCGGCCCAGCGACGTCCCGACGGCTGAAGCTCGGCCGGCTGCTCAAGGCCGACCGCCTCGCCATTCTGGTCAAAGGGCGAACGGCAAAACCGTCCATCCACCTGGTGATCTGTGACTGCCGCACCGGTGCGCGGCTGTGGCACGGTGTCTTTCCATCTGAAGACGTCACGGCTGTACGTGCAGCGATCCGTGATCGGATCGGTCGGGTGGCCGCGCAACACAGTACCGGGAAGCTGCGCGTGATCGGGCTATCGCCGTTCAAGTCGAACAACCTGGTTCACGATTACGACCATCTTCAGGCATCGTTCGCGCACCTGCTGGCGTCGGCTCTGCTTGCCGTGCCCAACGTGGCCGTGGTCGAGACCGAGGAGGCGGCCGCGATATCGAAGGAGTTGACCGACGGTGTGCAGCGGACCGTGCCGCTTTTCGTCAAGGGCTCGTTCGAGGTCGCCAACGCCGTGACGAAGAAGGACGTGACGTTCACGGTCGAGGTCCTGCTCACGCGCGGCCCACGAAAGCTCGCGACGCTACGGCGCGAGAAGGTGCCGCTGCGCGAGGTCGCCCGGTTCCTGCGCCGCGAGGTGGCCCCCCGCGTCCTCGAGGGATCCGGAAAGCAGGCCGGGCAGCCGCTCGCCGAGGCGGAGCAGGTCACGGAACTGGTCACGCGGGCCGACGCGTTCACACGCGTGGGCGACTGGGAGCACGCCATTGGCCTTCGGGAAGCCGCTCTCCTGATCGAGCCGAGCAACACCGATCAGCGACTCAAGGTGATGTTCGACTACCGCCGGTTGATGCAGAGCCGCCTGACCGAAGCCGGGCGAGACCGATGGAAGAAAGGGAACACGAAGACCGCTCCTGCCATCAGGAAGCGCGTCCGGGCCTGCGTCTTGGGCTTCGGGCACCTGGAGTATCTCATTCGCAATGGTCGGATCGACATCGACCAGGCCACGAAGCTGACCGCTCAGCACCGGGCACGGAACCTGATCCGTCCGATTCCGTACATGTCCAATGAGAAAGGACACCGGATCGGCGCGGAGATCCTTGAAGTCGCCGAGCGTGTGGAAGACGAGTTCATGGTCGACGTCTATCCCAGGGCGCTGCGGCTGAAACGCCCGCCCGAACCGAAGCACCGGTATGTTGACTTCATGTGGATGGACCGCTGGGGCGAGGTGCTCGTCGAATCTGCGCTCACCCGGGTGGACAGGCACTACCCGACGGCCAGCGACCTGAAGCACTTGAAACGGGTCCTGACGGAGGTCACGCCGGACCGGCTCTCGGTCTCTCATTCGCTCGTCCAGTTCCTCGAATGGGGGCCCTGGCAACTCAAGCAGGCGGCGGGCCAGGGCATGTCCGACGTGGCCACGCCGAAGGACTGGCGGGCGTTTCTCGCCGCCCTCGAGGCGTCCGATCATCAGGTCGCCCGCACCTGCGGGCGCTACGGGCTCCTCTACTGGCCGTGGCGTGCGTCACGAGGGCAGGACTGGGGCGATGGCGCCGGCGTGGTACCGTCGCCGGGCGAGGTCGCTAAGTTGCTCAAGGACTTCGAGCAGCTGCCGTACGCGGCGCCTTGGAACAGCCAGCGCACGAAAGAGCCGCTTTACGACCGGATCAAGGCGCTTCACCGACGATTGCAGCCTCGGCCGGCGGCCGTCCATAGCAGTCCTCCGCCGGCACGTCAGCCCAAGAACCAGGCAACCGGGCGGATGGCGTTCAAGCCCCTCGACCTTCAGGTCCGACTTCTCGACGGAAAGACCGTCCCGCTTGCCGGGAAGAGGTGGGAGACCTATGGCGGGTCGGGCGGCCTGCGTCACCTGCTGCAGTGCGGTGACACGCTGGACGTGATGTGGAACGCCGGCGTCGTATTGTTCATGCGCGCGCCCGGCGTCTTGGAAGAAGTCGTGGTGGACAAGCAGCCGATCTTTACCGACGTGAAGTACGACGGCCAGCGGGTGTGGATCGCCACCCGGCGCGCCGGCCTCTGGGTCCTCGACAGGAACGGCAAGATAGAGGCGAAGGTCGGGACGCAACAGGGTCTTCCGCCGGCGGACCGCTCGATGATGGTCCATCCCATCGCGCCGGGGAAAGTATGCGCGGTCGGGTCGTTCGGCAAGCACAAGCGGGCCTGGTGCGCCATCGTCGAGCCTCACCCAAAGGGGCACAAGGTCAACGTGTTCCACAGGGCCGTCAAGATCCCCCGGACGAGCTCGGTGTCCACGCCCTCGAACGACCCCGAGTTGGTCTTCGAACCACACTGGCTTCACGCCCTCCACACCGTGAAAGGCCGGGAGCCGCACCTGCTGCTGGTCGGACGGGACGGCACCACGCTCGACTCTCGCATGCAGCCGCTACAGATTAACCTGACCTCGCTCAAGGTCTCCACGCTGAAGGTCCCGCCCTATCCCGACTCGTTCGCTCACGCCGACATGCGTCGTGAGTTCTCCTATTTCAGCCGGCGCGGTGCGCTGCTCGAGGCGAGTGACTTCGGCGTCAGACAGCGAGCGGCCCTCGGTACGACGTGGGGCAACGGCAAGACCTGGCGCCTCCTGCTGAAGCTGGAGATCGGCCAGGGGTATTTCAGGGAGCATCTGTTGTTCCGCGATGGGTACGTCTACGCGCCGGGCTCGGCCTGGTTCAAGATCGACCCCGCCACGTGGAAAGTGGAAGAGCTGACGGCGGGGCGCCTGCCGGGCAAGTACGAGTTCAACCGCTACGCGGTCTCGGCGCACTACGGATTCGTGGGGTGGGGGAGCCGACAGGCACTCCACCAGATCTCGGTGTTGCCCAAACCAGAGCCCAAACCAGATCAGAGCCGGAGCCGCCAATGAGAGCAATAGGTCGTGTTGTTGCCGCCTGCGTATGGCTGTTCGGCGCTTACCCCGTTCAGGGTGCGGAAAAGGGGAGCGCGCCCACGACGACCGTGGCGGCGTTGCCCTTCACGGACTCGTCGCCGGGCGGGAAGTACGGCCCGCTGGCCGACGGCATGGGCGACCTGCTGGCGGCGTTCCTGGCGAAGTCCGACCGGCTCGCCGTAGTCGAGCGGGCCGCGCTCGACAAGGTCCTCAAGGAACAGCGCCTTGGTTTCACCGGACTCGTCGATCCCAAGACGAAGGCGAAGATCGGCCGGTTGCTGGGGGCGAAATACATCCTGTCCGGCGGGATGACCGTGGTCGGCGGTAAGCTTCATATCAACGCCCATCTCCTGGAGGTCGAGACGACGCGGGTCGCGCTCTCGGCCAAGGCAGAGGGCAAGGTCGACGACCTGTTCGTCCCGGCGGCCAAGCTTGCTGCGGAGTTGGCCAATGTGCTGAACGTCAAGCTGCCGGAGGTCAAACCGTCCGACATCGACAAGGCTCCGTTTGCCAACCTGCACTTCATGCGCGGCCTGGGCTACTACTACGGCAAGATGCCCGACCACGCCATCGCCGAGTTCATGAAGGCGCTGGCCCTTAAGCGGGATCACGCTCGGGCACGCTACTGGAACGCGAGGTGCTATTTCGACGGTGGCGAATACGAGCACGCGAAGATCGAACTCGAACGATTCCTGAAGCGGTTCCCGAAGGACCCGCGAGCCGGGGACGTCGAGAAGCTGCTCGCCAAGTGCAAGAAGCCCGGCAGCAAGTCATAGGGAGGAGCTGTTGCAGCGAACCGCACCGAAGTGCCTGATGGCGATGCTCTTGCTCGGCCTCGCGGCGTGCCCCGCCATCGTGCGCGCCGCCGCAGGCCCCACGACGATCGCCGTGCTCAACTTCGTCAACCGCAATCCGGGCGACGGCTGGGACTGGCTCGAGAAGGGCTTGGCGGACACGCTGATCACGGATCTGAGCGCCTCCGCCAAGCTTCAGGTGGTCGCGCGCGAGCGGATGCAGCGGCTCATCGAGGAGCTCGGACTCGACCGCGCCGGACTGAGCCCGGCGGACTCCGGTCGACGGGTGGGGCGCGCCGCGCGCGCTCAGAGCGCCCTGTCGGGGAGCTTCCTGGTCGGGGAGGGCGGAAT